>BNJT01001946.1_pt1 | contig 83740 bp, 80 predicted proteins | sample 8540491 | NCBI WGS metagenome assembly BNJT01 (sample SAMD00202455, study PRJDB9452) | human saliva metagenome | host: Homo sapiens | reverse complement strand
GGGGCAGTCCCCTGGCCCACTGTCCTCCTGCTCGGAGGCCTGCTGATCGGACTGGTCCTGGCGGGTCTGGGGACGTTCCTGGCCGGCCTTCAGGCCAGGCGTCACCGCAGGCGGATCGTCGAGCGCTTGCGCCGGGCCACCGACGAGGTCGTGAACGCCGAGCTCATCGAGCCGCTCAGGGCCGAGACACATGGATGGGTGGAGCTCGCGCGGATTCTGGAGCGAATCACCTGATGTGACACCATCATGTTCCGATCTGACACCAACTTGACACCAAACTCTCTTGGCTGGGGTGGCTAGTAGTGTCATTATGGTGTCATGCATGTGGATGCCTACACCGAGACCCTGCGTCGTACCCTCGTGGAGACCTCGTCCCTGGGTGACGACCGGACCCAGGACGTGGCCCGCTCCCTGGCGGCTGCACTCGATCCGGCGCTGCGCCTCGTCGCCCTGCAGATGCTCACGGACACCGCAGATGAGCTCAACGGCGAGCTCGACGGAGCTCATGTCGCCGTTGTGATGGACGGTGCGACGCCCCATCTCCTGGTGACCCAGGCCGATCGGTCTGATGAGCGGGAGCAGGACCACGTGACGGGCCCGAACCGCCATGCCGAGACTCCGGTGCACGCAGTACCTGAGGTGGAGGAGGGCCCGGAGGTCCGCACGACGCTGCGCCTGCCCGAGTCACTCAAACAGCAGATCGACGCCGCCGCCCGGATGCAGGGGACGTTCGGTCAACGCCTGGCTCGTGGAAGCGGCTCGAGGCGCCCTGTCGGAACAGTCGTCCGCGTCGGGCTCCCAGCGCCCGCCGAGCACCGGGAACGACGGGGCGGGACCTGATCGCTCTGCGAGTGGCTCCGACGGCGGACGCCCCACCGACTGGCGTGCCGGACCGGCACAGCACCGGAGCCCGGGGGCGACGCTCACCGGCTGGTTCGGCTGACCCCGTACCAGCGCGCCGTCGTGCCACTGACCTCACCTGATCCCAACGACTCACCCGCTGGATGACCACATCGTGGCGGTCCGCGCAGATACCTGAAACCTGAGGGAGACCACCCATGCCGATCTGGACCTTTCGACATTCCCGATGACGCTCAGCCGAACCTCGTCCTGGACCTGTCCACCCTGAGCGTGGTGACCGCGCCTGGGACGGGAAGCGCGATCACCGTCGAGGCCGATGAGAGCCTGAACCCCCTCCTGGACGTCACCGCCGACGGGGCCGAGGTGAGCATCCGCCAGATCGCTCTCGTGGGACGTGAACGATTCGCTGGCATCTGGCCGTGGGGCCCGCAGACATCTCGAGTTCGGGTCACGGTGCCGCACGGCACGCACCTGGATGCCCGCCTCGATGCCGGATCGATCAGCGCTGAGCACTCCTGGGAGCACGTGCAGATCCGGACGTCGGCGGGATCGATCCGGCTGGGCGACTGCATGAGTGCGCGAGGTGCACGCCGACGCCGGCTCCATCGTCATCGGCGCCCTGCATGAGGGGAGCGTGCGGGCCCAAGCCGGTTCGGTACGCATCCGCTCGACCTCCGGCACGGTGTCTGCCCACACGGAGGCCGGCTCGGTCAAGATCGTCGAGGCCCGTGAAGGATCCCTTGGATCTGTCCAGCGAGATGGGAACCGTGTCGGTGGGGGTGCCCGAGGGAACCGCGGTCCTGGCCGACTGCCACTCCGACTTCGGTCGAGTCGCCACCGACCTGCCCGCCAGGAGCGCCCCGATGCCCTCGAACGACGCCTCGAGCTGCGGGCCCGCACCCAGATGGGGACCGTGCGGGTGCGTAGGGCCTGAGCACCCACCCATGCGACGACCAGATGGCGGAGTAGGGGAAGAGTAGTGGGGGCGGCAGCATGTGTTGCCGCCCCCAACCGCATCAGAGGAGTCCTCGGGACTCAGCGCTCGCCGCGCCCTCCGCGGAAGCCGCCCCGGTGGCCGCCGAAGCGGTTCTGATTGCGCTGGCCGTAGCCACGGCGCTCGCCCCGGTGCCCGTCGCGGTCGTAGCCGCGGCCACCCCGGTCCTCGCGCCGGCCACGGAAGCCGTCCGATCGCCACGGCGCTCATCCCACCGACGGTTATCACGGCGCTCCCCGCGCTCCGAGCGGTCGTAGCCGCCCCTGCCGCCGCGCCCATCACGGTCCTTCCAACCGCGCTCGCCGTCCTCACGGCGGGGACGGAAACCGCGTTCTGACCGCTCGCCGCGGTCGCTGCGGTCGCCACGGTCCTTGCGGTCCTCCCAGTCACGCCGCTTAGGACGCCGCTCGGCGCCGTTGGGGCCGGACCAGCCGTGCCCCGGACCCTCGTCGGGACGGATTCGCAGCTCGCGGCCGGCAAAGGTCGCCCGCCCCATGACGCTCAGCTGCTCAGGGGCTGAGGTCGGCGTAGATCGTGACCAGGGAGAAGGACTGGAGGATGTCGATCTTGCCGATGTCGGAGCCCTCGATACCGCCCTCGTTGGCCAGCGCGCCCACGATCGCTCCGGGCAGGACCCGGTCGCGGTGCCCGACCTCCACGCGGTAGACGGTCCCGGGGCCCTCGTGCTCGCGGCGCCCGGAACGCGTGGCCGAGCGGCGTCCCTCGCCGCGGTCTCCTCGCTCTGCGCGACGGCCCTTCTCCCGGCCGCCTTCGAAGGAGGCCGACAGGAAGGTCCCCTCGGAGTCGAGGTTCTCCTCCCGGCGGGCGCGCTGCGGGCGCTCACCGCCCCGGTCCTCGCGCCTGCGCGGTCCCTCGTCTCCCACGGCCAGGGCCAGCAGCGTGGCCGCCAGCTCCTCGACGTCGATGTCCAGCTCCTGGGCGGAGTCGGCGACCAGCGGCAGGTACATGTCCAGACGGCCGCGCTCGTGGCGGGCGGCTGCCTGGACAGGGAGCTTGCGGGCGCGGTGCTCGGAGACGTCCGCGGGGAGGGCAGGGTGATTTCCTCCAGACGGCTTCCGGTGAGGCGCTCGATCTGGCGGAGCTTGCCCTTCTCCTTGGGGGTCAGGAAGGTGACGGCCTCGCCGTGGCGGCCGGCGCGGCCCGTGCGACCGATACGGTGCACGTAGGCCTCGGCCTCGCGGGGCACGTCGAAGTTGACCACCAGGCCAATGCGGTCGACGTCCAGGCCTCGGGCGGCGACGTCCGTGGCCACCAGCACGTCGAGGGTGCCGGCGCGCAGCCGCTCCACCAGGCGCTCGCGCTCGCGCTGAGGGCACGTCACCGGAGATCGCGGCGGCCTGGATGCCCCGGCCCGCCAGCTCGATGGCGACGTCCTCGGCCGTGGACTTGGTCCGTACGAAGACGATGGCGGCCTCGGCGTCGGTGACGGCCAGGACCCGGGAGACGGCGCCGATCTTGTGACGGAAGGGAACCACCGCGTAGGTCTGGTGGACGGTGGCGACAGTGGAGGCCGGCCTGGAGACCTCGACCTGAACGGGTTCGTGAAGGTGCTGGCGCGCCACGGCCTGGATGGCCGGCGGCATCGTCGCGGAGAACAGGGCGGTGCGCCGATCGGCGGGAAGAGACTCCGCAATTGTCTCCACGTCCTCGGCGAAGCCCATCCGCAGCATCTCGTCGGCCTCGTCCAGGGACGAAGTAGCGCACGTCGTCGAGCTGGAGCGCGCCCTTGTCAATGAGGTCGATAACGCGGCCGGGAGTGCCGACGACGACCTGGGCGCCGCCCTTGAGCGCGCCGATCTGGGGGGCCGTAGGGGGCGCCGCCGTGAGACGGCCACCACCTCCAGTCCGCGGGGCGGGCGGCCATGTCGGTAATGGCCTCGGCGCTCTGGAGCGCGAGCTCGCAGGGTGGGGGCCAGAACGAGCGCCTGAACGACGTTGTCACGCGAGTCGACGGCGTCGAGCAGCGGAAGCCCGAAGGCCGCCGTCTTGCCGGTTCCGGTCTGGGCGACGCCGACGACGTCGCGGCCGGCCAGCAGAACCGGGATCGCCTCCTTCTGGATGGCGGTGGGGGTCTGAAGCCCATGTCGGTGACGGCCTTGAGCAGGTCACCGGGAAGACCCAGGTCGGCGAAGGTGATCTCCTCATCCTCGTGAGCGGTCCTCACCTCGCTCTTGTCCCGGTCGCGCGGCGAGGCGGCGCGCTCGACGTCGCGCTGGCGGGCGTCGGAATCAGTGTCGGAATCGGCATCGGTGTCGATGAAGGGGGTGTGGCCGTCAACCTCGTCCTCATCAATGTCGACGCCGTCGTCCTCATCGGAGTCGTCGATCCCGTCCTCCGGGTCGGCCTCGGGGAGGTCTCGGTCGACGTCGTCCGCCTCCTCCTCGTGGTCGACGTCCTCCGGGTCCTCAGGGGAGTCGGAGGAGGCGGGAGTGGCGAAGTCCTCGGGGAGGAGGCGGTGCCGTCGCGGTGGTGCGGCGCGGCGACAGTGCTCTCCTCGTCGTTCTTGGCCGGGCCGGTCTGCTCGCCGCCGGAGAGCTCGGCGGAGAAGAGTGCATCGAGGCTGAGGGGGCCGTTGCCGTCCTGGCTCTGAGCGTCGGAGGCGCCAGGCGCAGTACTGCTGGAGTGAGTCATGAAGTTATCCCATATCTGTCCCCATGAAGATGGTGGGGACCGCGGCGGAGTGTGGGGGAGGACCTTTTGTCCTCCGCTCTTTGCCGTACCTGGCCCACCACACTCGCCCCGCACCCGGACTGGCCGGGTGACTCATGGGCTAACACGCACAGACTCACGGGATACTCGTGCCGCACACCGGGTGCGGCAGGACCCGAACGGGGTCAACAGGGCACGGATCGCTCCTGAGCCCAGGCTACGGGAGAATCAGCGGAACTCCGCGCTCCACGGGCTGGATCACAGGTGAGGTCGGTCTCGTGGCCCGTTCACCGCCCCAGCAGGCCGAGGATCTTCCGACGCAGCTCGCGGACCTCGTCACTCGACTCGTCGTGCTCGGGCACCTCGATGTCGGCGACGACGCGCGCGGGGCGCTCTGACAGGACGACCACTCGGTTGGACAGGCGCAGGGCCTCGTCCACGTCGTGGGTGACCAGGACGGCGGTGAAGCGTTGGGACTCCCACAGCCTGAGGATCTCGTCCTGGAGCTGGAGGCGTGTCAGGGCGTCGAGCTTGCCCAGGGGCTCATCCAGGAGGAAGAGCCGGGGCCGGTTGACCAGGGCTCGGGCCAGTGAGGCCCGTTGAGCCATACCGCCTGAGAGCGTGGAGGGGTAGGAATCGGCGAAGTCCCGCAGCCCCACGATCTGCAGGGCCGCCTCCACCCGGCGCCGGTCGCGCTCCACCCGGCCTCTCGCCTCAGGGCCCAGGGCGACGTTGTCCTGCACGGTCCTCCACGGCAGCAGCGTGGCGTCCTGGAACGCGAGCGCGCGCAGAGGCGAGGGGCCGGTCACCTGCGTGGAGTCGACGGTGACGCTGCCCTCGACGGGCTGCTCCAGCCCGGCCAGCAGTCTCAGGATCGTCGACTTGCCGCAGCCGGACGGCCCCACGAGTGAGACGAACTCCCCGGGTGCCACCGTCAGGTCGATGTCATGGAGGACGGCAAGCTGATCCGGCTTGGCAGCCTCAGCCTCGTAGCGAGCCCTCGCAGCGGGGGAGAACCGGCGCAGCAGCAGATGGAGCCACCCGTGCTCCAGGTCATGGGACAACGGGTAGCTGTGGGAGACACCAGCGAGATCGACCTGTGCCCCGCGGGGGACGGACGGAGTTGAGACCTGCGATGCGGCAGCAGCCGCCGATGAACCAACAGACATCGGTTCACCACCTCACAAGGTTCTGCTGCCATGCCAGCAGCGAGGACGGATCTTGAACAGCAGGACCATGAGCGTGCGGCAGAAGGTCACCAGAATGATGAGGCCCACGTACATCCGGGGGTAGTCCGCCCAGCCCTTGACCCAGTTGATGTACCAGGCCAGGCCCTTGTCGACGCCGGTCAGCTCGGCGGTCATGAGGGCGGCGAGCGAGGTTCCCAGTCCCGTGAACAGGCCGGTGAGCATGTCTGGTAGCGCGGAGGGCACGGCCACTCGTCTGATGAGGAAGAGCTCGTCGGCTCCCTAGCGTGCGGGCCATGTCGATGTAGTCGCGGCGTACGGAGCGAACTCCCGCGCGGGTCATGGTCGCCATGGGGAACCAGGCGCCGAAGCCGACGATGAAGGCTGCCGAGGTGTACGTCGTCGGAAGCAGCAGCAGCGCCAGCGGAAGCAGTGAGGCCGCGGGAACTGGGCCGATGGTCTGAAGGAGTGGATGGAGCCAGTAGTCGGCGCGCCTCGACCAGCCCATGAGTAGGCCTGTGAAGAACCCCAGTACCGATCCGGCCGTGTACCCGATGATGAAGAGCAGCGCCGAGGCGCCCAGGCAGCTGAGCAGCAGCCTCCAGTCTCCGAGGAAGGAGGCAATGAGTACTTCTGGGGCGGCGAAGTACGGGGGCGTGAGCAGTCCGAGCTTGGATGTTGTCAGCTGCCAGATGATGAACCATGCGCCGGCGGCGTTGATCCAGGGCAGGAAGTGCGTCAGTGATGTCGCTGCCGAAGAGGCCGGTCGGACCCGTGCGGTGAGTGTCCACGCGATCAGGGCGGTCAGCCATGCCCCGGCAAGGACTGCGACTGGAGTGGTTGACTCCTTGCGGAGAAGGTCGGCTTCCGGCAGGGCGATGAGGAGGACCAGGTAGGCCGACCACAGGAACAGCGCCGTCGTGCTCACAAGCGCGCCTGCGCTGGAACGGCGATCGCTTGGTGCGCTCTGCCTGGCTGTGGAGGAGGGCGGTCGTGGATGCCCGTCGTCGACGGGCTTGGAGGACGCGGTCGATGCGGTCGCGGGAGTCACTTCAGTGGGCATCGTCACTCAGTCCTTGATGCCGAGGTCGGCGACGACGGTGTCGGTCAGCTTCCGGGCGGAGACGTTGGATGCGATGAAGCCGGTCCCCTTGAACTTCTCGATGCCGGGCTCGATCGCGGCCCGGAACCTGGAGGCCGAGGCCTTGAACCCGTATGTCTTGAGCACCCGGACGACGACGTCCTGGTCGGCGGCGACGTAGTCGTTGTCAACCTCGATCTTGGCGATCTCCTCGATGTGGCCCGGCACGTAGGCCGAGCCCTTCAACCAAGCCTCGGTCAGAGCCTTCGCCTCCTTGGGCTGCCGACGTACGAAGTCCCCGTTGAGTGCCACCGAGCAGCAGAACTCCTCAGCGTCGTTGTTGGCCAGCTCACGGGCCGTCCCGTTGAAGACGGGAAGCAGCGGTCCGGGGTCAGAGCCCATGATGGCATCCACCTGACCATCAGTCAGCGCGGTCCCCAAGAGTCCGCATCGACTGTGCGCCACGTGATGTCGCCTCCGTCCGGCTTGACGTTGATGCCGGCCTCGGACAGCCCGATCGCGAAGTAGGCGAAGGCGGATGACGACAGTGACGGCACGCCGATGGTGGTGCCCTTCAGGTCAGCCAGCTTCTGATACGGGGAGTCCTTGCGCACCACCAGGCGCAGGCAGCCGGCGTGGAGCCCCGCGGTGAGCCTGGCGTTGAGGCCGTTGTAGATCGGCTCCAGCCAGGAGAAGAAGATTCCCGGAGCGCCAATGTACTTACCGGCGCCCACGCCGTCCTTGGTGTCCTCGGTCTGCTGGGTGCGCGCCAGCGTGACCTTCAGTCCCGCGTCGTCGAAGAAACCCTGGTGGTACGCGGCGTACAGTGGTGCGGCGCAGATGTCGCCGCCAATCACCAGGGGGAGTGCCTCGTGGGCTCCGATGACACCCTGGTTGGTGCGCCGAATCGTCAGGTACGCGCCGGTACCGACCGCGGCAGTGGCTGCGAGTCCCCCAATCGTGAGTAGCGTGCGCCGTGACGGTTTGCCGCGATGCGACTGATCCGTCTCATTGGCGTCGGGATCATCGATGTCGTCATCGGCTGCCAGAATCGCGGCGGCATTCTCAGCCGTGACCTCCTGAGTCTCCACGACCTCGGCCTCCGATGGGACGGAGGACAAGGAGTCGGAGGACTGGGATGGGTCGGAGGAAGAAGAGGACGACGAGGACGTGGACATGGTTTCTCCTGTAGTGGTGGGAACGGGCCTCGATGCGCATGACGCGCAGCGTCCCGGTGAAAAATGGTGGAGGAGGAGCACGAGAAGCCGAGCGGAGCAAGCCGAGTAAGTGCGGACACAGCCTCAGGCCATCAGAGCGTGTGAAAGGGCGTCTCCGTACTCTGGCGAGCGGAAAATACGCGGCACGGGAGCCCACGACGTCATGGCCGGTTGTCGTTCTCGGCCGGCGTCAACGCTGCTTCAAGACGTCGTCGCACTCCCCGGGCAGGTTCAGCGCCGGGGAGGGGCGGAATCAACAGGCTCGACAACAACACATCTGCGCACCACACATGACCGCGAGCGCCTGTGCGCCAGGAGCGGTTGTGGCCGTAAGAACGATGTGCGTCATGACGACTACCCTATGCCACCCTCCCGGAACAATGCAAGCCTGCCATGCGTCCCATGATGCGAGCCTCCCATCGCCGGATCACTGTGGAACCGATACGTGGAACCGATACTGAGTGGCTGTAGAGTCGGCGACGTGAGTGGGGGGTGTGGCGATCAACCGCCTGTGCCGCAGGCACGGTGGAGACAACTGGCCGCGACTCCTGTGGCCCAGGACGGTGGCCCGCTTCGCATCACCCCGGCGTGGTGGCCTTCGGCTCCCGACGATTCAGCCGTGGCCGCTGCCGCGGTGCACGGCACTCCCGTCCTGGGGGAGGGACGCATCATCAACGGGGTTGAGATGGTGGAGGCGAGCTTCCTGTGGCGCGATGACCACCGGCACGGCGCCAGCCCCAGTGTGCTCATCCATCTCAATACCCTGACCGACAACCATCGCGCTCACATCGCGCCGGCACTGGCCGCCCGGGTTCCCGGGACCGGCTGGTGGGCGCTTCACGTCCTGCTGCCGCAGGATGCGCTCTTGAGCTACCGGATCGTCGTCACTCACGACGCCCTGCCTGATGATGCCGGGGCCCGACGCGAGTGCTGGAAGCGCGTTCACGCATTGGGGCGGCCCGATCCCCTCAATCCCGAGCGGCTGCATGACGGCTTCGGTCTGGTGTCCTCGCTGTGGGCGGGCCCCAAGGGCCGTGCTGCACCCGGATTGGATGATCGGCTCGGGCGCTTCGGCAGAGGGGGCGTGGCAGGCGCTGAGCCGTCCCCAGGATGAACACGACAGGTACGTCCTCCGGTTCGACCTGGAGAACGAGGTGCTCACAGACTTTGATGAGCCAGGAGACCCCGGACGGCGAGTCACACTGTGGTGCGGGGGCCGTGTCCAGGAGGCCTCCTGCGGGCACAGTGAGCGGGGTCTGCTGATCCTGCTCGACGGAAACATCTGGCGTGGTAACCATGCCGTCGATCACCTGGCCCCCAGATCCCGCCAATGGGATGTGCTGCTCATCGACTCCGGCAGCCTGGCCATGCGCTCACGCGACCTGGGGGATCCGCGACGCAGCAGAGAACTGCTCCGTAGGTGTCTGAAGGCGGCACGTCGGGCCGTCTGCGGGCGAGGCTGCGGGTTTGCTGTGTCCTCTGAGGATGATGCTGGTTGCCTGTGGCGCCCGGATCGGATCGTGGTGGCTGGGCAGTCTTTGGGAGGGGTTGCTGCGGCCGACCTGGTTCTGCGTCATCCCGAGCTGGCTACTCGTGCCATTGTCCAGTCCGGCTCCTTCTGGCTCGGCTCTCAGCGCCGAGGCGAGGGTGAGGGGAGCTGCTGCGCTGGTTGCGTCACCGCTCCGAGGCCCGGAGCCTGCAACGCCCGAGAAACGACCAGCATCCTCATGATGGTCAGGGGCTGGGGGCGCGACTGGTGATCCAGTGCGGGGTCCATGAAGACGGCCTGCGTCAGGGGGCTCGCACCGTCTCAGAGCTTCTTGGGGTCGAAGGAGCGCTGCTCGAGTATCGCGAGGAGCGTGGCGGGCACGATTACGCCTGGTGGCGTCATGCCTTGTCGTGGGGGCTTGACGCTCGCGAGCAGGACCTGGGGTTCTGCTCGCGAGCCATCTGAGGTGCTCCGCGTGCGGCTGTCGCCAGCTCAGGGGCGCGCTGCAGGGGCGGATCTACTGCGCAAATAAAAACCGTGATACAAAAGAAATCTTGGCAACAAAGGGGTTACGTATCCCAATTTATCGTTACCATTGCTCGAGTTTCCTCAAGTCTCCCAGTTCTGATTGGTCTCAACCCGACCGATTGACGGGTTACCGCTGTGTATACTTAACCCGGAATCGACAACGCGGACGATGTTTTCGGGTGATAGCGGATTCTTAGAAGGGAGGCGTCCGTCTATCATCGTTCGCGAAAGGCGGTCGCGCCTGCTTCGCGGTGCGTCCTTTCCTCGTGCATCTCGGTTGTCAACCATGTGCTGTACGAGTAAGTCCATCTGCCCCCTGCCCATGAACGAGACCACGTCATGCAATACGCTCAGCGGCTGCTTGCCGCCCTCCCTTCCATCAGGAGCGGCCTGCGCGCGATTCTTGCTGTTCTGACAGCCTTCGGCATTGTTCTGGCCACCGCCGGTGTTGCCGCCATGCCCCTCCTTGAATGCAGGCAATGCTGTTGAGGATTCCGAGAACGGCTCGGCCTGCCACCCCGCAGCCAGAATGGTCTACCCCGATGGCCAGTCAGCGCCCGAGTACGTGATGCCGGTCTACGAGACCGGACCCGGCGTGGGAGTTGAGTCGATCCTGTCGGACTGGTGCAGTAGCGCTGGGGAGGTCCTGGAGGACCCCACCATCACGCTCAACGTCGTCGAGGGCAAGACCGTCACTCCCTACCTGCTTCCCGGCATCAAGGCCGAGCTTGAGCGTCCGGCTCCCGCCAACGGCGAGCAGGACGTGTTCATCCCGACCGACTATCTCGTCAAGGGCGTGCGTCAGGTCACCAGGGACAGTGGCTGGGAGGTCGGCACGAGGGTCTTCAGCCTCACCTACACCAGTGGAACGGTGAGTGCGACCACGGGCCTGTTCTCCTTCGTCAAGCAGGACCCGGATGTCATCAACCCTCCGGCTCCCGAGCCGTCGCCGGAGCCGACTCCCGAACCCTCTGCGGAGCCCACCGCGGAGCCGACGCCGGAGCCTACCGCGGAGCCGACTCCCGAACCCTCTGCGGAACCGAGTGCTGCACCCGGTCCGGTGCCGACTGCTGAACCGACGACCGCACCTACTGCGGAACCGGCTCCTCATGCCACGGCTGAGCCGTCGCCGACTCCCTCGCCGAGTCCCTCCGCGGCCCCCAGTCCGTCGGCAGCCCCCTCACCGACTCCTTCTGCGGCGCCCAGTCCGACGGCCAGTCCTTCCGCGACTGCTTCACCCAGCGCATCGCCCTCGCCTTCCAAGTCGCCCGAGCCGGCTGCCTCTGCCCAGCCGAGCGCGACCGCTAAGACGTGCCAGGTCAAGCCCGTCGTCCAGGTGCTCGGTTCAGATGGCTCGGATCTCCAGGGGACAGAGCCCTCCTACGACCCGGATACTGCAGTCAGGGGTGCGGGGTACGGGCTGGTGCTCGCAGGGGACGATGCTCGACGGCGAGAAGCCGGTCGAGATCAAGGTCGCGGCCTACGGCGGGTACGTGGTTCCGGGAACGCTCTCGGTTCCCGTCACCTTCCGTCACGGGGCCTTCGACGCCCAGCTCAACCTGTCGGCCCTCTACACCGGGGGAAGGTTGACAAAGGGGCGCTACTACCTGCAGCTCTCGCCCATCGATTCCGGGCTGACGGCCGCGACCAACATCTTCGCCCTCAACAAGGCCGTCGCCCCGCAGCCCACGCCGGAGCCGTCCCCCGCGCCGAGCCCGGCTCCTCCTGCGACCGCGGAGCCCCTCGGCCACTGCGGAGCCCACCAGTGAACCCGCACCGGAGCCGACTGGTTCACCCACCAGCCCTGCTCCCACGCCCTCGGCTGCTCCGTCGTCGGAGCCCTCCGCCTCGCCGGCCCCCTCGGCCCACCCCTCCGAGACGGCGTCCCCGGCTCCCTGCACCTCAGATCACCGAACCCGACCAGAACGCTCGAAGCCGAACCCGGATGACAGTGGGCGCCCCGGAACGGACAACGCCGCGGGCAACCACCCAGGTGGCAACCCCGGGCGGCACGGGCTCCGGCTCGGGCGCTGGTTCAGGTGCGGGCGCGGACACAGGCGCAGGCAGCCAGGCCGACTCCTCCGCGCCGCAGGCCCCCGATGCCGGATCGGACTCCCGTTCGACCTCGCAGGACGGCTCCGCCCAACAACCGGCCAACGCTGGGGCGGCGCCCGCTCCGAACGCCGGCGGCTCAGGAGGCGAACGCGCCCATGCCTCGGAAGACTCCGCGGCCTCGGCGCAGGCCTCGCCTGAGGCTGACGCGACCTCACAGCGCACCGTCCGTCCGGACCGGAGCCCGGTGGCCCCGGTGACCAGCGCGCGCCCACCTGAGCGCGGACAACGCCGGCTCCCTGTCCGGCTCCCGCCAGGGCAACATCGTCAACCTCGTCCTGCCCAAGTCCAAGGCGCAGGCGGGCGAGTGGGTCTCGGTGTTCGTCTTCCCCGGCGCCACCACGAAGGGATGGGTGCAGGTTGATGATGCCAACAGCGTCTCCATCGATATCTCAACATTCGACTCCGGCTCCTACGAGCTTGCGGTGGCCGATCGCGACAACAGCCTCCTGGGATGGGCGAAGCTGGAGATCTCCTCTGCCTCCTTCGATCCTCGCAACCCGGCACAGGCTCAGCTGCTGACCTTCCCGGACACCGCGGCTGCGCCCACCAAGGGCCTGAGTGCCAACGACATGCTCCTGGGGAGCGCCGGAGGGCTGCTGGTCGTTGGCGCCGTGAGCCTGCTGGTCGCCGCGTTCTCCGGGATGCCGCTGCGTGCACCACGGACCTCCCCGCGGCTGCGGCTTCCGCGCAGGCGCTGAGACGGTGTAGTAGGAGAGCGTCAATGACATCGTCAAGGGGCCGGAGCACGCGGCCGTGGAAAGGAGGTGTGAGCAGATGATCCGGATATTCCGGACGACTGAGCGCGTACGGCGTGAGCGGCGTCCCGTGCCGAGTCGGCATCGGAGTGCCTTGAGGCGCCTCCAGGGGTCACCTCGGATGCTGGTCATCGTCTGCTCCGTGCTCCTGGCCTCCCTGGTGACGGTGGTCTCCACGAGCCCCGTCGCCAGCGCGGACACCAAAACCGGTCCCTCCACCACAGGAACCGCCTCAACAGTCAGCCCCTCGACGGTCGCTGTCGGAGGAACGATCATGTACACGCTCTCGGGATTCCCCAGCGGCGTGACGGTCCAGGTCCTCATCGACGACGGTGCCCTGGTCGCCTCGCGCCCCTGGGGAGTCCGAGGTGGTCACCACGATCACCGTCAAGAAGGACGGCACTGCCGCAGGCTCCTTCGAGCTGCCCGAGTACGTCGAGCAGGGGCAACCACTGGCTGCGATTCCGGGTCTTCGGGGCCCAGGGGAGAGCGGCCAGGAGGGCAACGCGGCGGACTACACCAACAAGAGCCCCTACTTCACGGTATCGGGTGTCACGGTCATAGGCGGGTCCGCCCCTCCCACCGTTCCGCCGGCTCCCACCCCGCCGCCCCCGTCAGGTCGCGGCCTCGGGGCCGGGCCAACGGCACCGCCGCCGGCATCCAAGCCGCAGGGGCCAGGTGGTGAGTCGGCCGGTTTCCCAATCATCGGTGCCTTCGTCCTCGGGCTCAGCGTGATCCTGGTGGTGCTGTCGGTGCTTGTGGCGATCAACCGTCGCAGGATGGCCGCCTATCAGCGTCGTCGGGCCATGGCCTGAGGGCTGAGACCCGAGCTCCTTGTAAACTGCCGCCGGCGCCCACCCGTCTCGTGGTGCGCCCCGACGGGCACCGGCTCAGTGCCCCACACGGAAGGAACTCAGCACCGTGCTGCGAACCCGCACCGCAGGCTCTCTGCGCGCCTCAGACATCGGCCAGGTCGTCACCCTCACCGGATGGGTGGATCGACGTCGTGACCATGGAGGCGTGGCCTTCATCGACTTGCGGGACGCCTCGGGGATCGCCCAGGTCGTCATCCGCGAGGAGATCGCCCACGACCTGCGCGCCGAGTACGTCCTGGCCGTCACCGGGGAGGTGAGCGCCAGGCCCGAGGGCAACGCCAACCCGAACCTGCCCACCGGCGAGATCGAGGTCGTCGTCTCCGACGTCGAGATCCTCAACGCCTCCGCGCCGCTGCCCTTCCAGGTCTCCGACCACGCCGAGGACGCCGGACAGGGTCGGCGAGGAGGCGCGTCTGCGCTACCGCTACCTCGACCTGCGGCGCAGCGCCATGCAGCACGCCATCCGCCTGCGGGCCAAGGTCAGCCAGGCCGCCCGCAGGGTTCTGGACTCCCATGACTTCGTGGAGATCGAGACCCCCACCCTGACCCGCTCCACCCCGGAGGGCGCCCGCGACTTCCTGGTCCCGGCTCGACTGGCACCGGGCTCCTGGTACGCCCTGCCGCAGAGTCCGCAGCTGTTCAAGCAGCTCCTCATGGTGGCCGGCATGGAGCGCTACTACCAGATCGCCCGCTGCTACCGCGATGAGGACTTCCGCGCCGACCGCCAGCCCGAGTTCACTCAGCTCGACGTGGAGATGAGCTTCGTCGAGCAGGACGACGTCATCGCCGTCGCCGAGGACGTGCTGCGTGAGGTGTGGGCGCTCATCGACTACGAGCTGCCCACGCCCATCGCCCGCATGACCTACCACGACGCCATGGAGAAGTACGGCTCGGACAAGCCCGACCTGCGCTTCGGCTGCGAGCTGGTGGACCTGACCGACTACTTCAAGGACACCACCTTCCGGGTCTTCCAGAACCCCTACGTAGGCGCCGTCGTCATGCCCGGAGGGGCCTCCCAGTCCCGACGCACCTTCGACGCCTGGCAGGAGTGGGCCAAGCAGCGCGGCGCCAAGGGCCTGGCTTACGTCACCATCGCCGAGGACGGGACCCTCGGCGGACCCGTCGCCAAGAACATCACCGACGCCGAGCGCGAGGGGCCTGGCCCAGGCCGCCGGCGCCGCGCCCGGCGACTGCATCTTCTTCGCCGCCGGGCCCGTGGACTCCTCGCGCGCCCTGCTGGGCGCCGCCCGCCTGGAGATCGGCAAGCGCTGCGGTCTCATCAACGACGACGAGTGGTCCTTCGTCTGGGTCGTGGACGCCCCCCTGTTCAAGCCCTCCGCCGAGGCCAAGGCCGACGGCGACGTGGCCCTGGGCAAGTCCGCCTGGACCGCGGTCCACCACGCCTTCACCTCACCCAAGCCCGAGTGCCTGGAGACCTTCGACACCGACCCGGGAAGCGCCCTGGCCTACGCCTACGACATCGTCTGCAACGGCAACGAGATCGGAGGCGGCTCCATCCGTATCCACCGCAGCGACGTCCAGGAGCGCGTCTTCAACGTCATGGGGATCGGCGAGCAGGAGGCCCAGGAGAAGTTCGGCTTCCTGCTGGACGCCTTCAAGTTCGGTGCTCCGCCGCACGGCGGCATCGCCTTCGGCTGGGACCGCATCGTCTCCCTGCTGACCCGGGCCGACTCCATCCGCGACGTCATCGCCTTCCCCAAGTCCGGTGGTGGCTTCGACCCGCTGACCGAGGCGCCCGCCCCGATCACGCCCGAGCAGCGCAAGGAGGCCGGGGTCGACGCCGTCCCGGACAACGACTGACGAGTCCGGCTCTGCGGCGCAGGGCTAACAGGAGGGAGGAAGCAGATCTGCGTTCGCGGGTCGCGTCGTTAGGCTAAGGACCTGCGGACGGCGCGCTGATCCCGGCGTCGAGTTCGGGTGCTCCCCAGGGGAGTACCGAACTCGACGACTTTCACCTCAAGCTCTAGAAGACTCGCCCTCATCGGAATCGATGAACTCAGTGGGGACCGAGGTGAGCACGGAAGTCGTGTGCGCTCTTCGCCTACACTCGATGAGGTGACGATGCTTGCGTTGCACGAGTGGGGCGACCCGACGGATCCGCCGCTGCTCTTAGTCCACGGCCTGACCGAATCAGCTACCGCCTGGCCCGATGCCGTAGCCCGCTGGTCCTCCCAGTATCACGTCCTCGCGATCGATCAGCGGGGACACGGAGCATCCCCGCGGTGGGACGATGAGGCCCTGGCTCGGGCGCCGCAGACCATGCACGAGGACCTTACGAGGACATTGGCTCGGTTCCCGGAGCCACCGGTCGTCGTGGCGCACAGCCTGGGAGGGCTCATATCGCTGCGGGTGAGTGTCGCCCGGCCCGAGCTGGTTCGGGCCCTGGTCCTGGAGGACGTCGCGCGTCCCACCGGGCACTGGGCCCCAGCCCCCTGGTTCGTGGAGCATCAGGAGCGCTTCCTGAACGCCTTCGCCGACGGCGGCACGGCCGAGCGGGAACGTATGCGGCGCGAGACCTCATGGACCGAGTCCGAGATCGAGGCCTGGGCCGCGTGCAAGAGGCAGGTCGACCGCCGTTACATCCGCGAAGGTACCTACCTCGGCAAGGCCGACCTCGTCAGCGCGATCAACCGGCTGAGGGCGCCGACGCTCTACCTGGCGCCCCGCCGCGGTGACATGGCTCCTGACCCCTCTGAGGTGACCAATCCGCTCGTGCGTTTGGTGCTGCTCGACGGCGTCGGCCACTGCGTGAGGCGGGACGCCCCGGATGCCTACCACGGGCTGGTCGATCCCTTCATCGAGGAAGTCTTCGCCGGCACCGGCCGGTGACTCGCCTCCCGGGGGCTGACCTGTTGACGTCGGCGCCGGCCGACGCCTGCGGAGGGGCATGTGAGACCGCTGCAGATCTACAACCGGCCCAGGACGCAGGCGAAACCCCGACTGCCCGCGGCCCACTCCTCATCATTGGGACCGAGCGTGTTGATCGTGTAGCTGGTGGACAGGTCGAGTCCGTAGCGCTGCGCGTAGTCGCTGGTGCAGGCGGCCTCGACCTGAGGGTCATGCGTCATGGCCTCGGTGGCGCTGGAAGCGGTCGTGGCCGGATCGAAGGTTCCGCCGGCGAAGACGATCCAGTCGGCCTGGGAGCAGTCGACCTGGCTGACGCTCGTGCCGCCCACGACCGAGGTCGTCCGGCTCAGGCAGGTCCCCAGAGGCCACGGCATGTCGTCGGAGTAGGGGATGCCCTGGGCGTTGACCTGCGCGGGAGTCGGGGCGGCTGTCGGGGAGGGCGAGGCCTTCCGGGAGCCGGGGACGGTTGCCTGGACTGTGGCCGAGGGCGGCTGCCGGCGCCCTGCTCCGCTCGGGCCCCGGCATGTGGGACGGGCGAGGCAGAGGCCCCCTGGGCCGCCCGGTTCGCTGACGGCACCGAGTCGATGAGCCTGACGGCGCCCAGCACAGCGGCGGAGATGACGACGCCCGCTGTCACCCCCGAGTGCCAGGAGCATCAGTGCCCTGCTCGAGCGGCGCGATCCGGCTGTGGGCGTCGAGATCGCCGCAGGCGGGGGTGGGAATCCCGTAGCGCCGAGTGAGGGGTGCTGAACGCGCCGTACGAGAGCCCGCCGGCCCGAGTCAGTGCTTCGGTCAGCTCGTTGCCGTCGCGGTACCGCTGAGCGGGGTCGGGGTGCAGCGCCCGGTCGAGCAGCGGACGTAACGCCTCGGGGATGCGCGCGTCGGAGGTGTCGATGGGCACCGACAGGTGGTTGATGATCTCCGGCAGGCTCTGGGGCGCGCCGTCGGCTGTGCGTCGAGGACCGCGTCCGGTCAGGAGCGCGAAGAGAACAGCCCCCATCGACCACACGTCGCCCCTGGGGGAGGGCGCGGCCAGGGTGAAGGCCTCCGGGGGAGCGAAGTCCGGCGTCATCGTCTCCAGGGTGACGGAGGAGTCGATGCCCTCGCGCTGGACGGCGGCCAGGCCGAAGTCGCTCAGACGCGGGCTTCCATAAGCGTCAATGAGGATGTTCCCGGGCTTGATGTCGCGGTGGAGGACCCCGGCGTCGTGAGCGGCGCCCAGGGCGGAGCACACGGCCATGACGATGCTGACGGCCTGAGCGGCGCTGAGCCCGCCGCGCTGCAGGACCTGGGCCAAGGAGCCCCCGTCACAGCGTTCCATGACCAGGTAGGGGCGCCCGTCGGGAAGCACTCCGGAGTCGATCAGCGAGACCGCGTTCGGGTGCCCGCTGATCCGGCTGGCGGCCGCCATCTCCCGCATGAAACGTCGGCGGTTGCGCTCGTCGTGCAACGGCCTGGAGTCGATCTTGACAGCCACTGGGCGCCCCAACGAGACCTGCTCCCCGGCGTAGACGGTGGCGAATCCTCCCTGACCCAGCACCTGTCCCAGACGGACACCGGGCACAGGCGGTGCGACGTGCCCAGAAGCACCGGAAACAGGGAGGGGACTGCTCATGGGCACATGATCGTTGCGCGTGCGCATCGGCGCAAACCCGCCATTCCCCGAGCCTCATCGTCCAGGGGACCGCCCGCTGACCGTCTGCTCCGGGTGCCGCCGGCTACAGCGTTGCCGCAAACCGTGAGGGCCTCCTGCCGACATACGTCATTCGGCAGAAGGCCCTCACAGGGGCGCACCTCCTGAAGGCGGAGCCCGCCTAGGGGTGACTGACTGAGTCGCTCAGGCGGCGTGCGTGCAGGTCGGGCAAGTGCAGTCCTCGCAGGTGCACGAGGAGCAGGAGTCCGAGCAGTGCTCGCACGAGCAGGTGTTGTGGTTGCAGGTGGGGCAGGTGCAGTCCTCGCACTCGCACACGGCGCAGGGGTCCGAGCAGTGCTCGCACGAGCAGGTGTCGCACTCGTCGTAGTGGCCGTTGTCCTCGTGGTGGGCGTGGCCGTTGTGAATGTAGTCCACGTGGTCTCCGTGGATGACGGCCAGGTGCCCGCAGTCGGGGCCGTGGGTGTGCTGGTGGGCCTCAGCGGGGCGGTGCTCAGTGGTGGCAGTCATGATCGTGCTCCTTCGTGTGCTCGAGGGTGTCGATGAAGATGGATGCGACATGGTCGTCGATGAGGGAGTAGCTCTGGCGCTTGCCGTCGCGGACCGACTCGACCAGGTGGGCGTTACGCAGGACCCGCAGGTGGTGCGAGACCAGGGGCTGGGAGACGCCGAGGAACGACACCAGCTCGGTGACGTCCGCCGGTGAGCTGATGAGGCGGTAGACGATGCTCGCCCTCATGGGGTGAGCCAGCGCCTTGAACAGCTGCACCACGGCCGAGTCCTCCCCAAGGGGGGCCTCCGGTGGTGTGGCGACCTTTCGCATGCAAGGAATTTTATATCAACTCGCCTTGATGTCAAAGCACTGTTCCGCGGAGTGCGCTCGTGCGGCTCATGTAGCATTCCGGCCATGTCATCGGTGACCTCAGACAGTGGTGGGTGCGTACGCGGAGACGAGCGCATGATCTTCGGGCACCGGGGCCTGAGCTCGCTGGCCCCGGAGAACACCATGGCCGCTTTCCGTTGTGCGGTGGATCATCAGGTGAAGTGGGTCGAGGCCGACGTCGACGTCATCGCCGACGGAACAGTCATCATCTGCCATGACTCCACCCTGGACCGGACCACGAATCGCACCGGTCGATACGACGACCTGACGGCGGCCGATCTGGCGGGTATCGACGCCGGAGGCTGGTTCTCCCCTCGGTTTTGTGGGTGAGCCGCTGCCCGCCCTGAGCGATCTCATCGACCTCATGAACGACAGTGGTCTCAACGCCAACATCGAGATCAAGCCCAACGAGACCGGCAAGGAGGCGACCTTGCGCCTCATCGATGGCGTCATCACACAGCTCGAGCGCCTGCGCCCCGACGTCAAGGTCATCGTCTCCTCCTTCAGTCACCTCCTGCTCCACCTGTTCAAGCAGCGCGCCCCGGAGGTCCCCGTGGGGTGTCTCTACGAGAGTCGTGCGCTGTCGGGTGACTGGAGGAGCACCCTTGAGATCGTGGGCGCCGACTACATCCACCCGAGGACTCCGGCCTGACCCGGCAGCAGGTTCAGGAGTTTCGGGCCGCGGGCTACGGCGTCAACGTCTGGACCGTCAACTCGCCAAGTCGGGCCAACGAGCTCTTCAACTGGGGGGCCACCGGCGTCTTCTCCGACGTCGCCCACCAGATTCCTGGCTGCTGACACCCGTCTGTCCCCAGAACGCTATGTGAGAACCATCACCCGGGGGTAGGGTGGGGGCATGGCACGTTACATCGAGCTCCACCCCGTCAACCCGCAGGTGCGTCTGGTTGAGAAGGTCGTCGACACGTTGCGCGACGGCGGCCTGGTCGCCTACCCCACCGACTCCGGATACGCCCTGGCCTGTGCGCCGGGCAACAAGGATGGGCTGGACCGGATCCGCACCATCCGCCAGCTCGACGGCAAGCACAACTTCACCTTCGTGTGCGCCGACTTCGCCCAGGTCGGGCCGCTGGCCATCGTGGGCAACAACGCCTTCCGGCTCATCAAGCGGCTTACCCCGGGGCCGTGGACCTTCATCCTCAAGGGCACCAAGGACGTGCCCCGGATGACGCTCAACCCCAAGAAGCACACGCTGGGCGTGCGCATCCCCGACCACGCCATCACCCAGTCCCTCGTCGCCGAATTCGGTGCTCCCATCCTGTCCTCCACCTTCATCCGCCCCGGCCAGGAGGAGCCCGAGACCAACGGATGGGAGATCCAGGATTCGCTGGGGCACCTCATCGACGTCGTCATCGAGGGGCCGGTCGGACAGGGCGAGCCCACCAGCGTCATCGACCTGACCGACGACGTCCCCGAGGTGCTGCGCGAGGGCGCAGGAGACGTCAGTCTGCTGTAACCGATCCGGGTACCGTCGTTCTCGCAGTACTTGCCGGGCCCGCCTTCGCGCGAGTCCTTGCAAGTTCCTGGGAGATCGTGCATCCGTGGGGTCGGCGTCAGGGGAGATAGGGTCGGTGCATGGACCTGTTCGAGTCGGCCGGCACGGATGACGCCGGGATCCCCGTGGACTCCCACGCGCCGCTGGCGGTGCGGATGCGACCGCGCACGCTCGACGAGCTCCAGGGGCAGGCACACCTGCTCACCCCCGGATCGCCTCTGCGCCGCCTCGTGGAGCCGGCCGAGGCCGAGCGGGGGCTCCCATGCTGGTGAACGGGGCGCCGCCGCGCGCCGTCCAGCTCCTCCCTGTCCTCGGTCATCCTGTGGGGCCCACCCGGAACCGGCAAGACGACGCTGGCCTACCTGGTGGCACGGGGCAGTGGCCGCAGGTTCGTGGAGTTGTCAGCGGTCACGGCCGGCGTCAAGGACGTGCGCGCCGTCGTGACCGATGCCAGGCGCCGTCTGGCGGCGGGGAGGAGACGGTGCTGTTCATCGATGAGGTGCACCGATTCTCCCGCTCCCAGCAGGACGCCCTGCTACCGAGCGTGGAGAACCGGTGGGTGACGCTCATCGCGGCCACCACGGAGAACCCGTCCTTCAGCGTCGTTTCACCGCTGCTGTCCCGCTCCCTGCTCCTGACGCTCCAGCCTCTGGGGGCCGATGACATCGGGCGCCTGATCGATCGCGCGCTGGATGACGAGCGGGGCCTGGCCGGCACCGTGGGTATCGGCGAGGAGGCGCGCGAGCAGATCGTGCGCATGGCCGGCTCCGACGCCCGCAAGGCGCTCACCGTGCTGGAGGCCGCCGCCGGCACGGTCCTGGCGCAGACACCTGCTTCCAGCTCGTCTCCCCTCATCGAGGTGGCCGACGTCGAGCGGGCCGCGGACGTGGCAGCGGTGCGTTACGACCGCGCCGGAGACCAGCACTACGACGTCATCAGCGCCTTCATCAAGTCGATGCGCGGCTCGGACCCCGACGCCACGATGCACTACCTGGCGCGCATGATCGCCGCAGGGGAGGACCCCCGCTACATCGCCCGCCGCATCGTCATTCACGCCGCCGAGGACGTGGGCCTCGCCGACCCCACAGTGCTGTCCACCGCCGTTGCCGCCCAGCAGGCGGTCGCCATGATCGGGATGCCGGAGTCCGGGCTCATTCTCGCCGAGGCCGCGCTCGCCGTGGCCACCGCTCCTAAGTCCAACGCGGTCACCGCGGCGCTCAACGAGTCACTGGCCGATGTGCGGGCCGGTAAGGCCGCGGCCGTTCCCGCTCACCTGCGCGACGCCCACTACTCCGGGGCCGAGGGGCTCGGGCACGGCAAGGGCTACCGCTACCCGCACGACTTCCCCACGCCGTCGTCGGCCAGCAGTACCCTGCCCGACGGGCTCGAGGGCAGCCGGTACTACCGGCCCACCGGCAACGGCTTCGAGAAGCAGCTGGCCTCCCGCCTCGAGGCGGTCAGGCGCATCCTCGACGAGCGATAGTGCGTACGCCTTGAGCACCCCATCTGGGCAGAGCTTGAGGACCGTCTCACACCGGTCGGTTCCGACATGGGTTTTCGCCGGTGAGCACGCTAGAGTTCTCGAGTTGTCCACATCGGAAGACGGCAGGCGCCTCCCGCAGGTGTCACCGGCCGACGACGATGCGGACCTCCTGGGGTCCCGGCCCGAACCGAGGCTTGACCCCGCGCCGTCGGCTCCCGCCACGGCGTGCGACCATCGATCCGACAGGAATGACACACATGAGCTCTTCACGCTCCCGCCGCCAGGTGCGCCTCTCCCGCGCCCTCGGCATTCCGCTGACCCCCAAGGCCGTGCGCTACTTCGAGCGTCGCCCCTACGGCCCCGGTGAGCACGGCCGTGCCCGCCGCCGCACCGAGTCCGACTACGCCGTCCGCCTCAAGGAGAAGCAGCGCCTGCGCGCCCAGTACGGCATCCGCGAGGCCCAGCTCCAGCGCGTCTTCGAGGAGGCCCGTCGCGGCCAGGGCCTGACCGGCGAGTCCCTCGTCGAGCTGCTCGAGATGCGCCTGGACGCCCTCGTTCTGCGCTCCGGGATCGCCCGCACCATCGCCCAGGCCCGCCAGGACGTGGTCCACCGCCACATCCTCGTCGACGGCAAGGTCGTGGACCGCCCCTCCTACCGCGTCAAGCCCGGCCAGACCATCCAGGTCCGTCCCCGCTCCCAGGTGATGGTGCCCTTCCAGGTCGCCGCTGCCGGTGCGCACCGCGACGTGCTGCCCCCGTCCCGGAGTACCTCAACGTGGACCTTGAGAAGCTCTCGGCCACGCTGGTGCGCCGCCCCAAGCGGGATGAGGTCCCCGTGACCTGTGACGTCCAGATGGTCGTCGAGTACTACTCGCGCTGACCCTCACGCCCACCTGACGCCGGGGCGCCCCGGACCCATGAGAGGTTCGGGGCGCCCCGGCGTGGAGTACGCTCACCATGGAGCAACTCGACCGGCTCCGCGCCCGCAGGCGACTGGTTCCACCGTCTCCGCCGCGTACCTGGCCGGCCGGTCGGCCACACCACACCGTCCACCCGCCCAGCACCAGGCCCAAGAGCCGCAGTGCCCGGGCACACCTCGAACAGGGATGAGGGACCCCATGCGCACATCCGAGATCCGCAGCCGCTGGCTGGACTACTTCGCCGCGAACGAGCACGAGATCCGGCCCTCGGTCTCCCTGGTGTCTCCCGAGCCCTCCATCCTGTTCACCGTGGCCGGGCATGGTGCCCTTCATCCCCCTACATCCTGGGCACCGAGGAGGCCCCCTGGCCCCGGGCCGCCTCGGTGCAGAAGTGCATCCGCACCAATGACATCGACAACGTCGGTATCACGACGCGCCACGGCACCTTCTTCCAGATGAACGGCAACTTCTCCTTCGGTGACTACTTCAAGGAGGGGCGATCTCCTACGCCTGGGGCCTGCTGACAGGGCAGCCGCGAGGAGGGCGGCTACGGTCTGGACGGGGACCGGCTGTGGATGACGATCTGGGAGGAGGACCAGGGTCTCCCTCGACTATTGGACCCGTGAGATCGGGGTGCCCGCAGAGCGGATCCAGCTCCTTCCCTTCAAGGACATCTCCTGGTCCACGGGCCAGCCCGGCCCTGCCGGTTCCTGCTGCGAGATCCACTACGACCGCGGCCCCGCCTACGGGCCCGACGGCGGTCCCGCCGTCGACACCCAGGGTGACCGCTTCCTGGAGATCTGGAACCTCGTCTTCGACGAGTTCCTGCGCGGAGAGGGCAAGGGCCACGACTTCGAGCTCCTGGGCAAGCTCGACCAGACGGCCATCGATACCGGTGCCGGTCTGGAGCGCCTGGCCTTCATCATGCAGGACAAGCCCAACATGTACGAGATCGACGAGGTCTTCCCCGTCATCAAGGCCGCCGAGGAGCTGTCCGGAAAGGTCTACGGCCGCGGCTCGGCCGGCCCCGAGGCGGGCGAGGCCTACCACGATGACGTGCGCATGCGGGTCGTCGCCGACCACGTGCGCTCGGCCCTCATGCTCATCTCCGACGGCGTGCGTCCCGGCAACGACGGCCGCGGCTACGTCCTGCGCCGCCTCATCCGCAGGGCGGTGCGCTCCATGCGCCTGCTCGGCGTCGACGAGGCCGCCATGCCCACGCTGCTGACCGTCTCGAAGGACGCCATGAAGTCCTCCCTACCCCGAGCTGGAGACCGGCTGGAGCACCATCTCCGAGGTGGCCTACGGCGAGGGAGGACGCCTTCCGCCGCACCCTGGCCGCCGGCACCACGATCCTGGACACCGCGGTGGCCTCGGCCAAGAAGGAGGCGGGCCGCTCCGGGCGTCCGCTGGTGTCGGGCAAGAGCGCCTTCGAGCTGCACGACACCTACGGCTTCCCCATCGACCTGACCCTCGAGATGGCGGCCGAGCAGGGGGTCGATGTCGATGAGAGCGCCTTCCGCAGCCCTCATGAACGAGCAGAAGGAGCGTGCCCGGGCCGACGCGCGCGCCAAGAAGACCGGACACGCCGACATCCGCGTCTTCCGCGAGCTGGAGAAGGAGATGGGCGGCGGCTCGACCTTCCTGGGCTACACCGAGTCCTCCGCCGAGGCCACCGTCGCCGGGGTCCTCGTCGACGGCGTCCCGCAGAGCGTCGTGACCGCCCCGGCCGAGGTCGAGGTCATCCTGGACCGCACCCCCTTCTACGCTGAGATGGGTGGCCAGCTCGCCGACCAGGGCACGATCCGGCTGGCCGACGGCGGCACCGTCGAGGTCGACGACGTCCAGGCCCCCGTCAAGGGGCTGCACGTCCACCGCGGCACCCTGACCGAGGGCACGATCGCGGTGGGGGAGAAGGCCTTCGCCCAGATCGACTCGGCGCGCCGCCTGGCGATCGCCCGAGCCCACACCTCCACCCATATGGTGCACAAGGCGCTCCACGAGATCGTCTCCGACAACGCCACCCAGGCCGGCAGCGAGAACTCGCCCTCCCGCATGCGCTTCGACTTCCGCCACGGCTCCGCCCTGGCCTCGGACCAGATCTCCGGCATCGAGGAGCGGGTCAACAACAGGCTCTCGGAGGACCTGGCCGTCACCGACGAGGTCATGGACATCGACGCCGCCCGCGCCGCAGGCGCCATGGCCCTGTTCGGGGAGAAGTACGGCAAGCAGGTGCGGGTCGTCTCCATCGGGGGTGACTGGTCCAAGGAGCTGTGCGCCGGCACTCACGTCCCCAGCACCGGCCACATCGGCCGCATCGCGGTGCTGGGCGAGTCCTCGATCGGTTCGGGCGTGCGCCGCATCGACGCCCTCGTCGGTGAGGGCGCCTACGGCTACCAGGCCAAGGAGCACGCGCTGGTCTCCCAGCTCTCAACCATGGTCGGGGGGCCGCCCCGAGGACCTGCCCGAGCGCGTCGAGAGCCTCATGACGCGCCTGAAGGACGCCGAGAAGCGCCTGGCCGCGGCCGAGCAGGCGGCGCTGTCGGCGCGCACGGCCGGCATCGTCTCCGACGCCGTCCGGCTGGGCGAGGTCCGTCTTGCCTCAGCCGACCTCGGGACCGTCGGCTCGGCCGATGCCGTACGCTCGCTGGTCCTCGACACCCGCAGCCGACTCGGTGACGCCGAGCCCGCCGTCGTCGCCGTCGGCGCAGTCGTCGGCTCGCGTCCGGTCGTGGTGGTGGCCACCAATGCCGGTGCTCGTGACCTGGGCATCCGTGCCGGTGCCCTGGTGCGCACCGCCGCCCAGGTTCTGGGCGGCGGAGGCGGTGGCAAGGACGACCTTGCCCAGGGCGGTGGTCAGAACCCCCAGGCTCTGGACGAGGCGCTGCGCGCCGTGGCCGAGCAGATCCAGGCCTGATCCGGGAAACCGGATCGCCCCGCACGCGTAGCAGATCCTGTGACAGGCTCATCGGCTCAACCGGACCCGACGCAATTCCGTCCCGGTGTCCGCATCGCCTTCGATGTCGGAAAGGCACGTATTGGTGTCGCTCGTTGCGATCAGGACGCGATCCTGTCGTTTCCTGTGGTAACTCTCAGGCGGGACCGCTATGGTGCAGACCTCGACGAGGCCGTTGACCTCGTCGAGGAGTACGGTGCCTTCGAGGTGATCGTCGGTTTGCCCAAGCACATGGGCGGCGGCAGTTCGAGCTCAACCAGGGATGCCCGCCAGTGGGCGCGAGACCTGGCGAGCCGCCTGCCGCAGCGAGTGTGCGTCCGGCTGGTCGACGAGCGGCTCACCACCGTCTCTGCTCACCGGGATCTGCACGCGGCCGGCCTGAAGGAGAGGAGCTTCCGCGGTATTGTCGACCAAGCGGCAGCGGTCGTCATCCTCGAACAGGCCATCACCACTGAGCGGATGTCCGGGGTCCCGGCCGGTGAGCGAGTCCACCCGATCAAGAGAGGCAGAGCGTGAGCCACGACGATTTCTTCGCCGAGCTCGGCATCCAGCGCGATGAGGACGCTGGTGACGCCAAGGACAAGCCCAAGAGCCGCAGGCAGCGGCGCATGGAGAAGGTCGAGCGCCGTCAGCGCAAGCGGCGCCGGCACTGGCTGACGAGTCTTGTCATCGTCATCACCCTCGTGGCTGTCGGCGTCCTGGGCTACAAGGCCATCGGGATCATGCGCGACGCCTCCGCACAGGCGACTCACGCCGAGGACTACAAGGGTGAGGGGTGAGGGCGAGGTCACCGTGACGATCCCGGAGGGGGCCTCCGGGGCTGACATCGGAGACATCCTCCAGAGCAAGGGCGTCGTCGCCTCCGGTAAGGCCTTCACCAATGCGGCGAAGAACAACCCGAAGGGCAGTACGATCCAGCCGGGTACCTACAAGCTCAAGAAGAAGATGTCCGCCAACTCCGCTCTTCAGGGCGCTGCTCGATCCTGAGAGCAAGGGCGATCACACGCTGACCATCCCCGCCGGTGTCTCCAAGCAGATCGTCAAGGACCGGCTCAAGAAGGTCGGTAGCTTCACCGACGAGCAGATCGAGGCGGCCTATGCCGACTCCGCGGCCATCGGTCTGCCCGCCGAGGCCGGCGGCAATGTCGAGGGCTGGCTCGCCCCGGGCACCTACGACGTCACTGAGAACGCCACGCCGAAGGACCTGGTCAAGAAGATGGTCTCCCAGACCGTCACCCAGCTCAAAGAGCTCCAAGTGCCCAAGGAGGACTACCAGAAGGTTCTGACCAAGGCCTCCATCGTCGAGCGCGAGGTCAACAGTGAGCGGTACTACGGGCAGGCAGCGAGGGTCATTGAGAACCGTCTGTCGCAGACAGACGGCGAGACCCATGGCCTGCTCCAGATGGACTCGACAGTGCAGTACGGCCTGGGACGTTATGGAGGCATCCCCACCGAGGCGGAGACTCAGGACGCGAACAACCCGTACAACACCTACGTTCACAAGGGTCTCCCGCCCGGGCCGATCGGCAGCCCCGGCGAGGCGGCCATCAAGGCGGTGCTCAACCCGCCGGCCGGGAGCTGGCTCTACTTCGTCACGGTGAACCTCGAGACCGGCGAGACCCTGTTCGCCTCCACCAACGAGGAGCAGAAGACCAGCACCAAGAAGCTCAACGACTACTGCAAGAAGAACCAGGAGATCTGCAACGGCGAGAAGAAGAGTGGCTGAGTCGCCGGCGGGGAGATCCGCCACCGCGCCGCCGTCATCGGCAGTCCGGTGAGCCACTCGCTGTCACCTGTGCTGCACCGGGCCGCCTACGCCGGGCTCGGACTGGACGACTGGTCCTACGAGCGGCGCGAGACCGACTCGGAGGCGCTGTCGGCTCTGCTCGCCGAGCTGACTGCTCCGGTTCAGGCCGGTCCGGCCTGGGCGGGCCTGAGCGTCACCATGCCCCACAAGCAGACGCTCCTGGCGCGCCTGGACGTCATCGACCCTCTCGCCGAGGCCGTCGGCGCCGTCAACACCGTGGTGGCACAGCGCAGCGGCGCAGGAAGTGCGCTCCTGGCCGGCTTCAACACCGACGTCGCCGGTATCGTCGGCGCGCTGCGGGAGACCGCCCGTACACAGGCACCGGACTGCCCAGGCGGCCGACTGCGCATCGAGCAGGCCGTGGTGCTCGGATCGGGGGCCACCGCCTGCTCCGCCCTCGCGGCGCTCGGAGAGCTCCGGGCCGGCCGGATCACCGTCGTGGCCCGACGACACGCCGGCCCCGGTCGCGCACTCAGCGCCGCCCACCGCATGGGGCTGGACATTGAGACTCTCACCTGGAAGCCGTCCGACTCCGCCTCCAACACCGAGGCGGCCCGGCGTCTGGCCGCAGCCGACGTCGTCATCTCAACCCTGCCCGCACATGCGGCCGACCCGCTGGCAGACCCACTGAGGCAGGCCCTGGACCGGGCCGAGGGCACCCGCCCAGGAGCCGTCATGCTCGACGTCGTCTACGCCCCCTGGCCCACCGCCGTCGCCGGTGTCTGGGCGCAGGCCGGGGGAGCCCTCGCCCCGGGCTGGCTCATGCTCCTGCACCAGGCCGTGCCCCAGGTGCAGCTCATGACCGGGCAGCAGCCCGATATCGATCTCATGCGTACCGCGCTCCTCGCAGCCATCGCCCCCACCATGGATACCTCGACAACCGCACACTGACCCGCGCAACATCAACGTTCCAGGTCGGGCGAGGCGGGTAGCGGCATCGGCGTGTAGAGTATCTACCCCATGCTTCGATGGATGACGGCCGGGGAGTCCCACGGCGAGGCTCTGACCGCGGTGCTGGAAGGCGTGCCCGCGGGTGTACGGATCACCAGTGAGGACATCCGGGCGGCACTGGCCCGGCGGCGACTGGGGCACGGGCGTGGTGCCCGCCAGGCCTTCGAGCGCGACGAGCTGCGGGTATTGGGGGCATCCGCCACGGGAGTACCATCGGCAGCCCCATCGCCCTGCAGATCGGCAACTCCGAGTGGCCCAAGTGGTCCACGGTCATGAGCGCCGACCCCGTGGACCCCACGACCTGCTCATCGACGCCGGCACCGGTGACGAGCGCGAGATCGCCCGCAACCGCCCGCTGACCCGCCCCAGGCCCGGGCACGCGGACCTGCCGGGGATGCTCAGTACGACCTGCCCGAGGCCCGCCCGGTCCTGGAACGGGCCTCAGCCCGCGAGACCGCCGCCCGTGTGGCGCTGGGGGCCGTGGCCGAGGCCATTCTGGAGCAGGTCGCCGGTGTCAGGCTGGTCAGCCACGTCGTGCGGATCGGATCGGTCGCTCTGCCCGACGACGTACCCCCGCCGAGAGCTGAGGGACACCGAGCGCCTGGACGCCGATCCCGTGCGCTGCACGGATCCCGCCACGAGTGCCGCCATGGTCGCCGAGATCGATGCCACCAGGAAGGACGGCGACACGCTCGGGGGCGTCGTCGAGGTCATCGCCACCGGTGTCCCGGTGGGACTGGGCACCCACGTCAGCGCCGACCGCCGTCTCGACGCGCGCCTGGCGGCCGCGCTCATGGGGATCCAGGCCGTCAAAGGCGTGGAGATCGGTGACGGCTTCGCCGAGGCGGCTCGGCGGGGCTCAGCGGCTCACGACGAGATCGTCTCAGTGGACTGCGGGACGCTCATTCGGTCCACCAACCGTGCCGGCGGCATTGAGGGCGGTATCTCCAACGGCTCCGACGTGCGGGTACGGGCCGCCTTCAAGCCGATCTCCACGGTGCCCAGGGCCCTGCGCACCGTCGACCTGGCCACGGGCGAGCCCGCCGCCGGGCTCCACCAGCGCTCCGACGTGTGTGCCGTCGTCCCCGGAGCGGTCATTGCACAGGCCATGACTGCTCTGGTTCTGGCCGATCTTCTGCTGGACAAGACCGGGGGAGACTCGGTCGATGAGGCCGGACGCAACCTGCGTTCCTACCTGGACCGCATCGCTGAACGGACGCAGTGGCGAACCGAGCGGTGAATCTTGTGGCAAGTCGGTCTGCTCGGGCGATACTGGTACCACCCACAGCGATCTCGACGGAGAGGGAGTCACGATCATGACCTGGAAGCGTGTTCCGACCATCGCTCTGCGCGACGACCAGCTGCCCCTGGTTCTGGTGGGGTTGCCCGGCGCGGGCAAGACCACTCAGGCCAGGCTCCTGGCCCAGGCCCTGGGCGTCCAGGTCACTGACACCGACGCTGAGATCCGTCGGCGCGCCCGCATGACGATCCCAGAGATCTTCGCCGCCGAGGGGGAGGAGAGCTTCCGCGACCGCGAGCACCGGGCCATGCGGGCAGTCCTGGACTCACCGGCGGCCGCTCAGGGGGTCATCGCCCTGGGCGGGGGAGCGGTGCTGCGCCCTGAGAACCGAGACCTGCTGCGCGGTCACACGGTCATCTACCCTGTCCGCCTCTCCGAGCACTGCGGCCAAGCACGTGGGGGACGGGGCCGGGCGCCCGGTCATGGCTCCGGACGCGGACTCGGACCAGGCCCGTGCCGCTCAGGAGCGCTGTGAGGGAGCAGGGTGAGCACGCGGGCGTCCTGGCGCGGATGGAGGCCCTCCATGCTCAGCGCTCGCCGCTGTACTCCGAGGTCGCCACGCTGACCGTGCCCACTGATGGGCTCAGTCCCCAGCAGGTCGCCGCTCTCATCCTGGTGGCCCTGGGGGTCCAGACCGCTCAGGCGGTCAGTGTCCTGGCTCCCATGGCCGAGGCGCAGACAGACTCGCCCGCTGCCCCGGACGAGGCCGACGCCTCGCCACGGCGCGTCCGCGTCCGGCCCGTGGCAACCACCGAGGGCAGCAGCGGCGCACGGAGGGTCACCGTCGGCGGCCCGAGCCCCTACGACGTCCTCATCGGTCACGGGATCCTGGCCGAGTTGCCCCGCATCGTGCAGGACGTCCCGGGAGCAGGTGCGGGTGGCGTCGCCGTCATCCACGCCAAGGCGCTGGCCGACCGCGCCCGCGCTGCCGAGGCGGCGCTGACCGCCGAGGGGCTGCGCGTCCTGCGCCTCGAGGTCCCCGATGGGGAAGCGGCCAAGAAGGCGCGTGTCGCGGAGTACCTGTGGGAGCGGCTCGGCTCCTTCCGCCTGGGCCGTGACGGGCTCGTCGTCGGACTCGGTGGCGGAGCGACGACGGACCTGGCCGGTTTCGCGGCCGCGACCTGGCTGCGAGGCGTTCCCGTGGTTCAGGTGCCCACCACGCTTCTGGCCATGGTGGACGCCGCCGTGGGCGGTAAGACGGGGATCGACACTCCGGCGGGCAAGAACCTGGTGGGTGCCTTCCACCCGCCGGCCGCCGTCATCGCCGACCTGGAGATGCTCTCCACTCTGCCGGCCGCGGAGCTGCGGGCCGGACTCGGAGAGGTCATCAAGTGCGGCCTGATCGCCGATTCGGTCATTCTCGACCGGGTCCTGGCCGATCCCGCCGACTGCCTGGCCTGGGACTCGCCGGTGCTGGCCGATCTGGTTGCCCGTTCGGTAGCGGTCAAGGCCGCCGTCGTGGGGGAGGATCTCACGGAGGCCGGCCTGCGGGAGGTTCTCAACTACGGGCACACCTACGCCCACGCGATCGAGAAGGTCACCGACTACTCCTGGCGTCACGGGGAGGCGGTCGCCGTCGGCTGTGTCTTCGCCGCCGAGGTCGCCCACCGCAGCGGCAGTCTGAGCAGAGACGCGCTCGCCCTGCACCGTCAGAGCCTGGAAGCTGTCGGTCTGCCGACCCGCTTCCCTGAGGGGGAGGGGCGCTGGGAAGAGCTCAAGGAGGCCATGATGAGCGACAAGAAGGTGCGCGGCGGCCGGCTGCGCCTCGTCCTGCTCGACGACATCGCCAGGCCCGTGCGGGTTCAGGGCACCGGCGGAGAGCGTTCTCCTATCGGCTCACGAGGCAGTCACCGGTGGGTCCGACCGGCCAGAAGGGAACCGCGGTTGAGCGCCACGGCACCGGGCTCCCTCATCCTCATCGGCCCGCCGGGTGCCGGCTGCTCCAGCGTAGCCCGTGCCATCGGGAGTGCCCAGGGCCTGACCGTGCTCGATCTGGGCCGGCTCGTCGCCGACGAGCTGGGCACCCGCCCCGACCTGGCACTCGTCGCGGTGCCGGAGACCGAGTACCGCCGCATCGAGGCCGGCACCGCTGAACGGCTCCTGGAGCGGGCCGAGACCGGGGGCCTCGTCGTCGCCCTGGGATCGGGCTGCCTGGAGGCCACGGGAGTGCGTCAGGGCCTTGAGCGCCTTAGGCTCGCCAATCGGGGAACTCACCATGTCGTGTCCCTGACGTGCGCCACCCGGGTCCTGGCCACCCGTAACGGTCTCGACGCACCGCGGTCCGTGGCCCTGGGAACCATCCACCACCAGTTCGTCCAGATGCTCCACGAGCGTCAGGCCCGGTGCCAGGACCTGGCCGACGTCGTCATCGACACCACCTCAACGACCCCAGACGAGGCCGGCGAGAAGGTCATGAGTGCCGTCGGAGCCGATTTGTCCCGCCACTCGTGATCGGTGCGACACGCCCGTCGCCGGGGGAGCGCGGTGCCTCGCGGTAGGATCAGCGCGTCCCAGATGCAATGCAACAGTGAGGAAACCCTCGTGGCCACGACGAACGACCTGAAGAACGGCATGGTGCTCAACCTTGAGGGCCAGCTGTGGCAGGTAGTGGAGTTCCAGCACGTCAAGCCCGGCAAGGGCCCCGCCTTCGTGCGTACCAAGATCAAGAACGTCCTGTCCGGCAAGACCGTTGACAAGACCTTCAACGCCGGCCTCAAGGTCGAGACCGCCACTGTCGACCGGCGCGACATGCAGTACCTCTACAAGGACGGCGACGACTACGTCTTCATGGACGTCAAGTCCTACGAGCAGACCTACGTCCCCTCAGCCACCGTCGGCGAGGCCGCCACCTTCATGCTGGAGAACCAGGAGGTCATCGTGGCCTTCCACGAGGACTCGGTGCTGTTCGTCGAGCTGCCGGCCTCCGTGGTCCTGACGATCTCCCACACCGAGCCGGGCCTCCAGGGCGACCGCTCCAGCGCCGGTACCAAGCCCGCCACGGTCGAGACCGGTGCTGAGATCCAGGTCCCGCTGTTCCTCAACACCGGTGACAAGGTCAAGGTGGACACCCGCTCCGGCTCCTACATCTCCCGCGTCAACGACTGATGACCGAGCATCCCGAGGAGGTCTCGAGCCACTCGAGCCCCGCATCGCGCCACCCGGTCACCGCCCGCACCAAGGCGCGCCGGCGTGCCATCGAGATCCTCTTCGAGGCCGATCAGCGCGGGATGCTGAGCTCCGAGGGCTCCGAGGAGTTGCGTTCCTTCGCGCAGCTGCGCGCCGTCAGCTCGGCCAACCACACCGAGGCTCCTGCCTACACGCGGGAGATCCTCGACGGTCTGTGCGATCACCTGGGCGACGTCGACGAGACGATCCAGACCTACGCCCAGGGTGGACCCTGGGGCGGATGCCGGCCGTCGACCGCGCCATTGCTCGAGTCGCCACCTGGGAGATCGTCTACAACGACGAGGTGGATGCGCCCGTCGCCGTGGATGAGGCCATGACGCTGAGCCGGATGCTCTCCACCGACGAGTCACCCAGGTACCTCGGTGGACTTCTGGGGCGTATCGGAGACCTCGCGGACACGTTGCGCTGAATCACGGCGCGCAGGGGCTCACGGCATGGGGATCACTCCCCATGCCGTGAGTTGCGTCCGTCTTGCATCGGTGGCCTAGGCTGAGGCCGCCCCCTCTGCCGATGCTGGAGTGCTCCGTGAGTCAGCTACCTCCCCAGGATCCCAACGACTACCCCTACATCAAGGGCGTCGGCGCACCGCAGGAAGGGGCAATCGGTGTCGACAACCCTGTAGCAGTACTGTCCGGCCCCCACGTGGCCGGCTACCCCTGGGCGGGATCGGGAATGCCCAACCCCACCGGGCCCCATCCCTTCGGAGGCCTCCCGCCGTCTCCAGCAGCGCCCGGAGGCCATCCGTGGAACGCACCCACGCCTGTTCCTCACGGTCTCTACCCTCCAATGGGATTGAACCCGGGTCCTGGATTCGTCTGGAACGACCCGGTCCTCATGTGCGAGCGCAAGCGCTCCGCGACCCGCAAGATCTCGCTCACCAGCGGCATCATCGGGCTCATCACCATGATGATCCAGATGGCCATCATCGTCACCATGTTCCTCGCCATCGGGTACACGGGGCAACAGGGCGACTTCTTGCTGTTCGTGTCCCTTCTCATCGTGGTCCTCGCTCCGATGGCCGTTGGCCTTGGATGGGTCACCACATTCATCCTGGCTCTTGTCGCCTGTATTCAGGCCCGTTCCCGCACGCCGCAGGTTCAGCCGGACGGATGGATCCAGGCCAAGACACCAACGCTGGCGCTGCTGGTCACAAGCATCGTGACGGGACTGCCCACCCTCATCATGTACGTGGTTCTGTACGAGGCGCTCTCACGCGATTACACCGATGATTTCATCGATGGCTTCCTGGAGCCATTACTCATGTTCTGCGGCCTGACCCAGGTCCTGATCGTTGTGGGGTTCGTGTTTCTTCTCCGTATGAGCAAGGCACTGGACCCGGCGGTCAGAGCATCTCAGGCCCCGGGAGGGCAGCCCGCATGATCTGTTCGCAGCAGCGATGCGAACTCGGGCGTCGACGTGCCATCGAGATGCTTGTCGACGCCGATCACTGCGGGATGCTGGGCGCTGGTACAGGGTGCGAGGAGGCTCGCGGCATGGGGCGGGCTCCCTATGCCCTGAGCTGCACCTATCCGACGCGGATGACCTAGGCTGCGGCCATCCCCTTTGCCAATGCCGGAGTACCCCATGAGCCACCTACCTCCCCAGAATCCCAACCGCGACCCCCGTATCGAGGGACGCCGGCCACCCACGGAACGCTCCCAGGCCTGTTCCTTACGGCCGCTACAACCCTCCGGTGGGGCAGACGTCTGCTGCTGGCTTCGGCTCGATCGACCCGGTCTTGATGGAGGTTCAGCGCAAGCGCTCCGCGACCCGCAAGGTCTCGGTCGCCGGCGGCATCATCGGGCTCATCACCATGAGTATCCAGGTGATCGCCTCCAGCTCCGTATTCGTCGCTTACATCTTGCCGCCTCTGGAATTCACGTTTCTCGCCCTTCTCATGGCGATCGCCGCCCCGTTCGTCGTTGGCCTCGGGTGGATCGTGACCTTCATCCTCGGTCTTATCGCCTGTATTCGGGCGAACTCCCGGACGCCCTCAGGTCCAGCCCGACGGATGGATCGAGGCCAAGATGCCAACGTCGGCTCTGCTGGCGGCGAGTATCGTGGCGGGACTTCCCACTCTCGTTATTTTTCTTACTTGGTTCTGGCAGATCCACCGGGGCACCGACACCTACGTCCTCTACGCAGTGCTCGTCGTCAGCTACCTGGTGCAGGTTCTGATCGCAGTGGGATTCATCGTTCTGCTCCGTAAGAGCAAGGCACTGGACCCAACGGTGAGAGCGTCTTAGGCGCAGGGAGCTCGAATGCTGAGCGCTGAGGCATGGACTGAGGGGCTCGCGGCACATGGGGTGGACTCCCTATGCCGCGAGCTGTGCCCATCCGGCACGGTTGACCTAGGCTGAGGCCATCCCTCTGCCGATGCTGGAGTATCCCATGCCTGTTCCTGACGGCCGCTACAACCCCCTGGTGGGGCAGACGCCTGCTCCTGGCTTCGGTTCGATCGACCCGGTGCTGATGGAGGTTCAGCGCAAGCGCTCCGCGACCCGCAAGGTCTCGGTCGCCGGCGGCATCATCGGGCTCATCACCATGATGATCCAGATCATCTTCACCACCTACGAACTCCTCACTGTCAACCTGCGGGGGGAAGAGTACCTGGAGCTCGCGCTCCTTGCCCTTCTCATGATGATCGCCGCCCCGTTCGTCGTCGGCCTCGGGTGGATCGTAACCTTCATCCTCGGTCTTATCGCCTGTATTCGGGCGAATTCCCGGACGCCTCAGGTTCAGCCCGACGGATGGATCGAGGCCAAGTTGCCAACGTTGATGCTGCTGGTGGCGAGTTTCGTGGCGGGACTTCCCACCCTCGCCATTTATGTCGCCTGGTTCTCGGAGGGATCGTCCGAGTCCGCTGTCACATCTCTGCTTGTCGCCTGCGACCTGGTGGAGGTTCTGATCGCAGTGGGGTTCATCGTTGTGCTCCGTATGAGCAAGGCGCTGGACCCGGTGGTCAGAGGGTCTCAGGCCCCGGGAACGCAGCCAGCATGATCTGTTCCCGGGCCCAATGAGAACAACGGGCGCTGCATCAGCTACTCATCCATCGCCCGTACGACGATGTAGTCAATATCCACCTGGGCCTGCGTGAAGCCCTCGTGCTTGAGCCGTCCCCGGTGGATGCTTCCGCTGTGCGTGGTCAGGCAGATGTGGTAGGCGGCCTCGTCACCGAAGCAGGCATCGAACTCCTTCTGCGATGCTGAACGCAAGACCTCGTGGTAGGGCTGACCGTCGAAGAGGAAGAGAATGCTCTCGGGGGTCTTCTCCATCCCGTAGGTGTGCCACTGGGTGAGATCGGGTCGCGGCGAGACCCCCAGGTTGCTTCCCTTGCCCCCCGCCTGGCCGTAGTGCACAGTCGACTCGGCGATACCGGCGGCGCTGCCGCCGCCGTAGGTCTCCACGACATCGATCTCGCCCCCGTTGTCGTCGTCGTCCGCCCGCAACCAGATGCCGGCGAAGAGTCCCTCGGCCGACTGGGGGAAACGTGCCCTGGTCTCCAAGGGAGCCGTAGACGAAGGAGAACAGCCCCTGCGTGGTGACAAAGGCCTGGTCGACGTAGCGCAGGGTCGGCTCCTTGTCGAAGCGGTTCTGGAAGCCCTTGAGGGGGTGGCGCGCTTGCGCCACAGGACGTGCCCGACACCGTTGCTGACGTTGTGGGTGTCATGGGTGAACACCCCCCAGTCGTAACTGGCGCAGGACTCGGGCTCCGAGCGGTTGTCCCGCCACCGTGACGGGGAGAAGTCCGATCCGTCAGAGAACTGCTCATTGAAGATGACGCTGCTGAAGTCGTAGGAGGACTCTGCAGCCGCTGCCTGCGAGGGGAGGCGAGACCTGCGGCGGCCAGTCCTGCCCCGGCGCTGAGGCCGGTGATGATCGAACGTCGAGTGGGGAGTGTCATGAGGGCGTTCCTTGCTTGAGAAGAAGTCACTGACGCAGCAGCAACACCGGACCGTGCCTGCTCTGCGACATCGTTCAGCTCTCAATCGGGCTCAGATGGATCCGGCACTCACTTCTCAAGCTCTCGACATGTTGTGACGATCTCGCAGTCAGCGTCTGACGACGCCTGAGCATTGGGCTAAGACTAAACATTGTTACGGACAGTTTGTAGATGCGAAACACGTCCTGTTGCGATCGTCGTCAGGTGCTGAGCCGTTCCGCAGCCATTGGCGTGACCTTCGTCTCCGAAGGTCGTGCTGTGTGGACGAGCACATCCCACCGGAGGTGACGTACACTCGATGGCGACCAACATCCTTTAAGTCCGTCCTGAGAGGCGGGGAAGGAGGCCTGAAATGGCCGAAAGTTTGTCAGGCGCCTCTGGCGCACCGATCCAGGGCAAGGAGATCCTCGGACCTCCCGATATAGCCCGCTCCCTGTTCCGTATCGCGCACGAGATCCTGGAGCGCAACCACGGGACGCAGGACATCGTCGTCCTCGGGATCCCCAGTGGGGGAGCACCACTCGCGCACAGACTCGTCGAGGCGCTTGCTGTCGCCGCGGGAGAAGGGACTCAGTGGTCCGAGCAGGCCGAGCAGGCACTGGCCGCCGCCAAGGTCCCGGTCGGCACCCTGGACATCACCATGTATCGCGATGACCTGGGACGCCACCCCATCCGCGTTCCCCGTCCCACGGAGATTCCCCAGGGCGGCATTGACGGCAAGGTCGTCATCCTCGTCGACGACGTCCTCTACTCCGGGCGCACCATCCGGGCCGCGCTCGACGCCCTGGGCGCCGTCGGCCGCCCTCGGGCCGTGCAGCTGGCCGCACTCGTGGACCGCGGACACCGGGAGCTGCCCATCCGAGCCGACTACGTGGGTAAGAACCCTGCCGACCTCCCGCACCGAGAAGGTCGTGGTGTCACTGACCGAGCTCGGCGCCTCCACCGACGCCGTCACCATCGTCCCCGCAGACGTCCCCACTGAGCGTTCGAGTGAGCGCAGCAACCAGGAGGCCACCCGATGAAGCACCTGCTCTCCGCCAAGGACCTGACCCACGACGAAGCGGTCATGGTCCTGGACACCGCCGAGGCGATGGCCGCCACCCAGCGTCATGCGGTTAAGAAGCTCCCAACGCTGCGCGGCAAGACCGTGGTGAACCTCTTCTTCGAGGACTCCACCCGCACCAGGCTCTCCTTCGAGGCCGCCGCGAAGCGCCTGAGCGCCGATGTCATCAACTTCTCGGCCAAGGGCTCCTCAGTGTCCAAGGGCGAGTCCCTCAAGGACACCGCCCAGACGATCATGGCCATGGGGGCGGACGCCGTCGTCGTGCGCCACTCCGCCTGCGGCGCCGCGCACCTGCTGGCCCACGCCGGCTGGATCAACGTGCCGGTCCTCAACGCCGGTGACGGCACCCACCAGCACCCCACTCAGGCCCTTCTGGACGCCATGACGCTGCGACGCTGGTACGTCCCCGGAGCGCCCGAGACGGCGGACGGCAGCCCCGCCCCGCAGGGGCGGGACCTGGAGGGCGCCCGCCTCATCATCGTCGGAGACGTCCTGCACTCCCGGGTGGCCCGTTCCAACGTGGACCTCATGACGGCTCTCGGCGCGAAGGTCACGCTCGTCGCACCTCCCACACTGCTGCCCGTCGGTATGGACGACTGGCCCTGCGAGGTCTCCTACAACCTCGATGAGGCGATCGAGGAGATTCAGCCCGACGCCGTCATGATGCTGCGCATCCAGCGTGAGCGCATGAGTGCCGCAGGAGGGGCTTCTTCCCGAGCCCTGCCGAGTACTCCAGCGTCTACGGGCTCACCTCCGCCCGTCGCCGGGCCATGCCGGAGCATGCGATCGTCATGCACCCCGGCCCCATGAACCGTGGCCTCGAGATCACCGCCGAAGCCGCCGACGACCCCCGCTCGCGCATCATCGAGCAGGTCGGCAACGGAGTCTCCGTCCGTATGGCCGCCCTCTACCTCCTCCCTCGCTGACGAAGGGAACCAGCTGTGACCTCCCACCTCCTGACCGGTGTCCGCCCCTACGGCGAGGACCCCACTGACATTCTCATCACCGACGGCACTATCACCGCCATCGGCCCTGACGCAGCGGCGAAGGCCCCGGCTGATGTCCAGCGCCATGATCTGGACGGGCTCATCGCATTGCCCGGGCTCGTCGATATCCACACTCACCTGCGCGAGCCCGGAGGGGAGTCCGCCGAGACCATCTACTCCGGTACCCGCGCCGCAGCCGTCGGCGGCTACACCGCCGTTTTCGCGATGGCCAACACCACGCCCGTCCAGGACAACGCCGGTGTCGTGGAGCAGGTGCTGCGGCTGGGCCGTGAGGCAGGCTGGGTGGATGTCCACCCGGTGGGCGCCGTTTCGGCGGGACTGGCCGGCGAGCACCTGTCCGACATGGGTGCCATGGCGACCTCCGCCGCCCGGGTGCGGGTCTTCTCCGACGACGGCAAGTGCGTCTCCGACCCCGTCCTCATGCGCCGGGCCCTGGAGTACGTCAAGTCCTTCGACGGCGTCATCGCCCAGCACGCTCAGGACCCCCGCCTCACCGAGGGCTCCCAGATGCACGAGGGCGTCGTCTCCGCCGAGCTGGGACTGCGCGGCTGGCCGGCGGTGGCGGAGGAGTCGATCATCGCCCGCGACGTCCTGCTGGCTGAGCACGTCGGCTCGCGTCTGCACGTGTGCCACCTGTCCACCGCCGGCAGCGTCGGGATCATCCGCTGGGCCAAGTCCCGCGGCATCAATGTCACCGCCGAGGTCACACCGCACCACCTCCTGCTGACCGATGAGATGGCCCGCACCTACTCCCCGCTGTACAAGGTCAACCCCCCGCTGCGCACGGCCGAGGACGTCGAGGCGGTTCGCGAGGCCCTGGCCGATGGCACCATCGACGTCGTCGGCACCGACCACGCCCCGCACCCCGTGGAGGACAAGGACTGCGAGTGGCAGGGCCGGAGCCTTCGGCATGACCGGCCTGGAGACCGCACTGAGTGTCCTGATCGAGACGATGGTCGCCACCGGCCGCATGACCTGGCGCGACATCGCCCGGGCCATGTCCTCGACCCCGGCCCGCATCGGCCGCCTGAGCGACCAGGGCTGCGAGCTCGAGGTCGGTGCCCCGGCCAACATCACTGTGGTCGACCCCGAGGTGCGCCGCACCGTCGACGCCTCCGCCCAGTGGACCAGTTCCACCAACACCCCCCTACGCCGGGATGGAGCTGCCGGGACAGGTCATGGCCACCTTCCTCCACGGCCGGCCCACCGTGCTCGACGGCGCTCCCGTTGAGGCTCCCACCGGTTCGGCTCATGCCTGAGCTGAGCCACCGCCCAGCCGCCCTCTCGTGCTGGAGGACGGCTGGGCCCTGCGGGGCCGCAGCTACGGGGCCCAAGGGCGCACCATTGGAGAGATCGTCTTCTCCACCGGGATGACCGGGTACCAGGAAACACTGACCGATCCCTCCTACCACCGCCAGATCGTCGTGCAGACCGCGCCACACATCGGTAACACCGGGGTCAACGATGAGGACGCCGAGTCGGACCATATCTGGGTGGCCGGCTACGTCGTACGCGAGCCTGCGCGGCGGGCCTCCAGCTGGCGCTCCCGTCGGGAGCTGGAGGACGATCTGCGTGACGTCGGCATCGTTGGCCTCTGCGAGGTCGACACCCGGGCCCTGACCCGGCATCTGCGCGAGGCGGGCGCGATGCGTGGCGGCATCTTCTCCGGGGACGCCCTGCCGGCCGGAGGCACTGACCCCGGTGGTCCCAGCCAGGCCTGCATCGACATCTGCCTGGAGGCCGTGCGCAGTGAGCCGCCCATGAGCGGCCGCGCCCTGGCCGCCGAGGTGACCACTCCCTCCGGCTACGTCGTCGAGCCCACCGGACCGGCCGAGGGACAGGAGCCGGTCGCGGTGCTGGTCGCCATCGACCTGGGCATCAAGTCCCGCACCCCGTGGCAGTTCGCTGAGCGCGGCGTACGCGTTCACGTCCTGCCCCAGTCCGCCACCCTCTCCGAGATCCTTGCCCTCAGGCCCGATGGCGTCCTGTTCTCCAACGGCCCCGGAGACCCGGGGACTGCCGACGCCGAGATCGAGCTCCTGCGTGGCGTCCTCGACGCGCGCATCCCCTTCTTCGGCATCTGCTTGGGCAACCAGCTCCTGGGACGTGCCCTGGGCTACGGCACCTACAAGCTCACCTACGGGCACCGCGGCGTCAACCAGCCCGTTCTGGACCGTGCCACCGGCAAAGTGGAGATCACAGCCCACAACCACGGCTTCGCCGTCGACGCCCCCATCGATGAGCCCTCCGTCGCCCCCTTCGACAACGGTCGCTACGGTCGGGTGGAGGTCTCCCACCTGGGACTCAATGACGGTGTGGTCGAAGGGCTACGGGCGCTGGACCTGCCGGCCTTCTCCGTCCAGTACCACCCCGAGGCCGCTGCTGGACCCCATGACGCCGAGCACCTCTTCGACCGATTCATCCGCCTCATGCGGGAGCACCGCCGGGGCCAGGACCGCGAGGACACGAACTGACATGCCTGTTCGCCCTGATATCAGCTCCGTCCTGGTCATCGGATCGGGCCCCATCGTCATCGGGCAGGCCTGCGAGTTCGACTACTCCGGCACCCAGGCCTGCCGCGTCCTGCGCGCTGAGGGAATCCGCGTCATTCTGGTCAACTCCAACCCGGCCACGATCATGACCGACCCCGATGTCGCCGACGCCACCTATATCGAGCCGATCACCCCCGAGGTGCTGACCACCATCATCGCCAAGGAACGGCCCGACGCCCTCCTGCCCACCCTGGGCGGGCAGACCGCCCTCAACGCCGCCATGAGCCTGGTCGAGCGGGGCGTGCTCGATGAGTACGACGTCGAGCTCATCGGCGCCTCCGCCGCGGCCATCAACGCCGGGGAGGACCGTGACGAGTTCAAGGACGTCGTCGAGCGTTGTGGCGCCGAGGTCGCCCGCAGCGTCATCGCCCACACCATGGATGAGTGCCGCGCGGGGGTCGATGCCCTGGGCGGATACCCGGTCGTCGTGCGCCCCTCCTTCACGATGGGCGGCCTGGGCAGCGGTGTGGCCTTCAATGACTCGGACCTGCATCGCATCGCCGGGGCGGGTCTGGCGGCCTCCCGCACCACCGAGGTCCTCCTGGAGGAGTCGATCCTGGGCTGGAAGGAGTACGAGCTCGAGCTCATGCGCGACACCGCCGACAACGTGGTGGTCGTGTGCTCCATCGAGAACGTCGACCCTGTGGGAGTGCACACCGGCGACTCCATCACGGTCGCTCCGGCCCTGACCCTCACCGACCGCGAGCTCCAGAGGCTGCGGGACATCGGCATCGCCGTCATCCGGGAGGTCGGGGTCGATACCGGCGGCTGCAACATTCAGTTCGCCGTCGACCCGGCCACCGGCAGGATCATCGTCATCGAGATGAACCCCGCGTGTCCCGGTCCTCAGCCCTGGCCTCCAAGGCCACCGGCTTCCCTGATCGCCAAGATCGCCGCACGCCTGGCCGTGGGGTACACGCTCGACGAGATCCCCAACGACATCACCGGCTCCACCCCGGCCTCCTTCGAGCCGACCCTGGACTACGTGGTCGTCAAGGTGCCGCGCTTCGCCTTCGAGAAGTTCCGGGGTGCCGACCCCCGGCTCACCACCACCATGAAATCGGTGGGCGAGGCCATGGCGATCGGTCGCTCCTATACGGAAGCCCTCCAGAAGGCCTTGCGCTCTCTGGACAAGAAGGGAACCGTATTCCACTGGGACGGACCGGCGCCCAGCCAGCAGCAGACCGCTGAGCTGCTGGAGTCCATCGCTGTGCCCACCGAGCACCGGCTGGTCGACCTCCAGCAGGCCGTGCGCGGTGGAGCCACCATTGCTCAGCTCCACGAGGCCACCCGCATCGACCCCCTGGTTCCTGGACCAGATGCTGCTTCTTGAGGAGGTGGCCCAAGAGGTCAAGGGCGCACCCGCGCTCACCGCGGACGTCCTGGCCCTGGCCAAGCGCCATGGCTTCTCCGACGTCCAGGTCGCCTCCCTGCGCGGCATCAGCGAGGACACGGTGCGAGAGGTCCGCCATGCCTTCGGCCTGCGGCCCGTCTACAAGACCGTTGACACCTGCGCCGCCGAGTTCGCCTCACGCACCCCCTACCTCTACTCCAGCTACGACCTGGAGACCGAGGTGGCATCCCGCGAGCGTGAGGCCGTCATCATCCTGGGCTCGGGTCCTAACCGGATCGGCCAGGGCATTGAGTTCGACTACTCCTGTGTTCACGCCGCGATGGCCCTGTCCGATCGCTACGAGACCGTCATGGTGAACTGCAACCCTGAGACCGTCTCCACCGACTACGACATCTCCGATCGGCTCTACTTCGAGCCCCTGACCTTCGAGGACGTCATCGAGATCTACGAGGCCGAGCTGGCAGCCGGCCCCGTGACCGGTGTCATCGTCCAGCTCGGTGGCCAGACACCGCTGTCTCTGGCCGCCAGGCTGGCCAAGGCCGGGGTGCCGATCCTGGGGACGAGTCCCGAGGCGATCGACGCCGCCGAGGACCGTGAGGCCTTCGGGGTCGTTCTTCAGCGTGCCGGTCTGCCCGCACCAGCGCACGGCACCGCTCTGAGCGACGAGCAGGCGCGCTCAGTCGCCCAGGGCATCGGCTATCCGGTCCTGGTGCGCCCCAGCTACGTGCTCGGCGGCCGCGGTATGGAGATCGTCTACGACGCCCAGGGTCTCGACGACTATCTCCAGCGCGCCGGTCTTGAGCCCGGCGGCGTCTACGGTACTGGGCCACTACTCATCGACCGTTTTCTCGACGACGCCATCGAGATCGATGTCGACGCCCTGTACGACGGCAGTGAGCTGTTCCTCGGTGGCGTCATGGAGCATATCGAGGAGGCCGGCATCCACTCCGGTGACTCCGCCTGCGTCATGCCACCCATGACCCTCTCCGACACGGAGATCGCTCGCATCCGGCGCTCCACCGAGGCGATCGCCGAAGGGGTGGGCGTGCAAGGGCTGCTCAACATCCAGTTCGCCCTGGTCTCCGACGTTCTCTACGTCATCGAGGCCAACCCCAGGGCCTCGCGCACAGTCCCCTTCGTCTCGAAGGCATCCGGTGTGCAACTGGCCAAGGCGGCGGCCCTCATCATGACGGGGGAGACGATCGCCTCGCTCAGGCGCTCCGGTCACCTTCCCGAGGCCGACGCCGCCGTCACCGATCCCGATGACCCGATCGCCGTCAAGGAGGCGGTCCTGCCCTTCAAACGGTTCCGTACCACCGAGGGGCCGAGTGGTCGACACGATCCTGGGGCCGGAGATGCGTTCCACCGGCGAGGTCATGGGCTACGACGTCGACTTCCCGCGGGCCTTCGCCAAGTCCCAGGCCGGTGCCTACGGCGGTCTACCAGGAGAGGGAACGCTGTTCGTCTCGGTGGCCGACCGGGACAAGCGAGCCATCATCCTGCCGGTGGCTCGGCTCGCGGAGCTCGGCTTCACGGTCCTGGCCACGACCGGGACCGCACAGGTGCTGCGCCGCAACGGGATCGACGCCTTGGCGGTGCGCAAGATCAGCCAGGGCGTTGGCGACCACGGTGAGCAGACGATCGCCGAGCTCATCGAGTCCGGAGCAATCGACATGGTGGTCAACACCCCCAAGGGCCAGGGGGCCCGCGCCGACGGCTACTCCATCCGCGCGGCCACCACCGGTGCCGACCGTCCCATCATCACCACCGTCCAACAGCTCCAGGCAGCGGTCCAGGCCCTCGAGGCCCAGCTGCGCGGTCCCTTCCGGGTTCGCAGCCTCCAGGAGCACATTGCCGCCCGCCGATCCCGGCGAGGCTCGGTATCCGAGTCCCAGCCCGTGGCCCCCGTTGACGACAAGGAGACCAGATGAGTTCCGCCGCCGCTCACCAGACCAGTCGACGCCCCTTCGGATCCCGCCTGGCCGACGCCATGGACGACCGCGGGCCCCTGTGCGTCGGCATCGACCCCCACCCGAACCTGCTCGAGGCCTGGGGCCTGGCCGACTCAGCCGCAGGCCTGCGGGACTTCGCCCTGCGGACCATCGACGCGGTTGGTGGACACGTGGCCGCCGTCAAGCCCCAGTCCGCTTTCTTCGAGCGTCATGGCAGCGCCGGCATCGCGGTCCTCGAGGAGGCCCTGGCGGCCCTACGCGACCTCGGCACCTTGTCCGTTCTCGACGTCAAGCGCGGGGACATCGGTTCCACGATGGCCGGCTACGCTCAGGCCTACCTGTCCGACGACGCTCCTACAGCCGCCGACGCCATCACCGTCTCGCCCTACCTGGGCTACGGGTCCCTCACACCTGCACTCAACCTCGCCGAGGCCAACGGACGCGGCGTCTTCGTCCTGGCCCTGACCTCCAATCCGGAAGGAGCCGGCGTCCAGCACGCCGTCAACGGGGACCAGGCCGTGGCCGCCGGCATCGTGGAGGGCGTGACCGCCTCCAACGCCCAGGCCAGTGGCGAAGGCAGGCTCGGCAGCATCGGGCTGGTCATCGGCGCCACCGTCGGTGGGGCCGTGAGCGACCTGGGAATCGACCTGCAGCGCGCCAATGGTCCGTTGCTGGCGCCGGGCGTGGGCGCCCAGGGCGCTGGGCCGGCCGAGCTGGAGGCGGTTTTCGGGACGGCGCGCCGTCAGGTCCTGGCCTCCACCTCACGCGGGGTTCTCAAGGCGGGACCCTCCATCGACGAGCTGCGAAAAGCAGCGTCGGCATCCGCCTATGAGGCCGCAACAGCTCTGCGCTGAGTCTGAAGGTGCTGCAGCCCGCCTCGGATTGAGGGTGTGTGCGGAAACACGAAGTCGGTGGTGGAATATAGGCCCCTGCGAATGCGAGTACACCTGGCCCGACTTATGCTCGTGGTGCGGGTCACTGGTATTCGACCGGGAGGAGACACACCATGACGCTTCCGACGCTGACACCCGAGCAACGGGCTCAGGCACTGGAGAAGGCTGCTGCGGCGCGATCGCATCGCGCCCGTATCAAGTCCGAGCTCAAGAGCGGGGAGCTCAAGCTCTCCGAGTTCTTCACCGCCTCAGAGACGGATGATGTCTTGGGCAAGATGAAGGTCAGAGCACTGCTCATCTCCCTGCCACGCGTGGGGACCACAACAGCTGATGCCATCCTCGCTGATGTGCATATCGCCGAGTCCCGGCGGGTGCGCGGGCTGGGAGCGAACCAGCGGGCGGCACTCGTGGAGCGCTTCGGCTAGGGAAGGCCGCTTAGACGCTGGGTCGTGCCGACGGGTCCCGGTAGGCCATGATGTGGCCATGACCGACGTTGCTGCCACAGACCCGTCCGTTCCCGCTCTCGCCCGCCTGACCGTTCTGGCCGGCCCCACGGCGGTGGGTAAGGGCACTGTCGTCACCGAGCTGCGCAGACGCCATCCGGACCTGTTCATCTCGGTCTCGGCCACCACCCGTCGGCCTCGTCCCGGTGAGGTCGACGGCGTGCACTACCACTTCGTCAGCAATGAGGACTTCGACTCGCTCGTCGCCAGTGGCCAGATGCTGGAATGGGCACTGGTCCACGGAGCGCATCGTTACGGCACCCCCCGGGGCCCGGTCCAGGACCGGCTCGATGCCGGATGCCCCGCACTGTTGGAGATCGACCTGGACGGTGCCCGGCAGGTGCGTCGGGCGATGCCTGAGGCCCGCCTCGTCTTCCTCGCGCCGCCGAGCTGGGAGGAGCTCGTCCGCAGGCTCGTCGGTCGCGGTACTGAGGATGCCCATGAGCAGGAGCGGCGCCTGGCCACGGCCCGCACCGAGCTGGACGCGGCCGGGGAGTTCGACCACGTCGTCATCAATGATACCGTGGCGAGCGCCACCGCGGAGCTGGAGAGACTCATGGGATTGGGCAGTTAGAATAACGTGGCTCTGAACTATCGAGATTGAACCGGAGGCATGCACATGCTCGGAACCTCTCCCCAGCCCGAGGGCATCACCAACCCGCTGATCGACGACCTTCTGGAGAAGGTCGACCCAAGTACGGGCTCGTGGTGGAGGCCGCCAAGCGCGCCCGCCAGATCAACACCTACACCCAGCAGCTCGAGGACAACCAGTTCGAGTTCTTCGGTCCGCTGGTCGACTCCGAGGTCGGCGAGAAGTCCCTGGGCATCGCTCTGCGTGAGATCGCCGAGGACAAGCTCGAGGTCATCCCCGGGGACGTGGCCCTGAGCCCGCCGCGCCGAGGCCGAGGAGGCCCGTCGAGCCGCGGAAGCTGACATGTTCAGCGACATCTCGCTGGATGCTCCGGTCTCCTCGAGGGCGGCGAGACTCCCACCAGCCTCGACGACATCCAGTTCTGAGCCCGGGCTCGCCATGGACGAGCCGCACACTGCTGTGACTGAACGCGCCGTGACCGCCGTCGAGCGGCCACGGCGCGTCGTCGTCGGCGTCGCCGGGTCGATCGCCGCCTACAAGGCCCCTTTCGTCGTTCGACTGCTGCGTCAGGCCGGGCACGAGGTCAAGGTGGTGGCCACCGAGTCGGCGCTGAGGTTCATCGGTGCTCCGGCTCTGGCGGCGGTCAGTGGCAGGCCGGTATCCACCGGGGTCTTCGATGACCCGGCCGCCGTCGAGCACGTGGCCGTGGCCGAGTGGGCCGAGCTCGTCGTGGTCGCTCCGGCCTCGGCGGACCTGCTGGCGCGGGTACGGGCAGGACGGGCCGACGACATGCTCACCGCGACGATACTGACCTGCCAGGCCCCCGTCGTCCTGGCGCCGGCCATGCACACCCAGATGTGGGTCAACCCCGCCACCCGGGAGAACGTGGCAGTGCTGCGTGAGCGTGGTCTGACGGTCATTGAGCCGGACAGCGGACGCCTGACCGGCAAGGACTCCGGAGTGGGCCGGATGCCCGAACCCGAGCAGATCGTGTCGCAGGCCCTGGCCGCCTTGACACAGCCCGCCACCGGGTTCGCGGGAGCGCAGGAGGCCTCGGGGGAGGGCGACAAGAATCTGCAAGGACGGCACATCGTCATCTCGGCCGGCGGAACACGTGAGCCCATCGATCCGGTGAGGTACCTCGGCAACCGCTCCTCAGGGACGCCAGGGGCTGCGCACTGGCAGCGGCCGCTGCCGAGCAGGGGGCCCGCGTCACCCTGGTGCAGGCGCACGTGGCCTCCGACCTGCTCAAAGCCCCTGCCTGCGCAGGTGAGCGTTGTCGCGGCCGGTACCGCCGCGGACATGCTCCGTATCGTGCGCGACGCCGCCCGCGACGCCGATGCCGTCATCATGGCTGCCGCCGTCGCCGACTACCGGCCCGTCACCGTGGCCACCACCAAGCTCAAGAAGCAGGCGCCCGCCGGTGAGGAGCCCCTCAGCAAACCGACCATGTCTATTGAACTCACCACCAACCCGGACATCCTGGCCGGGTTGGTGAGCGACCCGCCCTCGGCCCGGACAGATCGTGGTCGGATTCGCCGCCGAGACCGGGGACGAGAACGGCGACGTGCTCTTCCACGGTAGGGCCAAGGCCCGCCGAAAAGGGAGCGCACCTTCTGGCGGTCAACGTGGTGGGGAGGAACTCGGCTTCGGAGACGTCCCTAACGCCGTCGTCGTCCTGGATGCCCACGGCACGGAAGTCGCGCGTGGACAGGGCAGCAAGATGGACGTCGCCCGCCTTCTCATCTCTCTGACCGCTGACCTGGTGAATGGGCCTGAGGGCCGGCTTCCGCATTTTTCGTGGGTAACGCCACGACGGATCAGTTCCGGCGGTGACTACGATGGGTGCGTGAGTTCCTCCTTACGTCTGTTCACGTCCGAGTCGGTCACTGAAGGTCACCCGGACAAGATCTGCGACCGTGTCTCTGATGCGATTCTCGACGCCATTCTCGAGCAGGACCCCACCGCGCGCGTCGCGGTGGAGACCATGGTGACGACCGGCCTGGTGCACGTGGCCGGAGAAGTCACGACGGAGAGGGCCTACGTTGAGATCCCTGAGATCGTTCGCCAGGAGATCTCCGCCATCGGCTACACCTCCTCAGATGTCTGCTTCGACGCTCGCTCCTGTGGTGTGTCGGTATCAATCGGGCAGCAGTCCGCGGACATCGCGGCGGGGGTCGACAAGTCCCTTCAGGCCCGTCGGGATGACACGGACATCGATCCTCTCGACCTGCAGGGTGCCGGAGACCAGGGGCTCATGTTCGGCTACGCCTGCGACGACACCGCGGCTCTCATGCCCCTGCCCATCCATCTGGCTCATCGTCTGGCGGAGCGTCTGGCCTTCGTGCGCAAGCAGGGCATCGTCCCGGGACTGCGCCCCGACGGCAAGACGCAGGTGACGATCGGCTACGACGGCCAGCGCCCGGTCAGCCTGGACAACCTGGTCATCTCCACCCAGCACGACGCGGACCGCACGCGTGCCTGGCTGACCGACGCTCTGCGTACGGAGGTCATCGAGCCGGTGCTGGCCGCCCAGGCAGAGGCCGGTACCGAGCTCGACACCGCCGACACCGACGTCCTCATCAACCCTTCGGGACAGTTCGTCATCGGTGGTCCGGCAGGTGATGCCGGCCTGACGGGACGCAAGATCATCGTGGACACCTACGGTGGAATGGCCCGTCATGGCGGGGGCGCATTCTCCGGCAAGGATCCCTCGAAGGTGGACCGCTCCGCCAGCTATGCCATGCGCTGGGTCGCTAAGAACGTCGTCGCAGCCGGACTGGCCAGAAGGTGTGAGATTCAGGTGGCTTACGCCATCGGCTCCGCTCACCCCGTGGGCGTCTACGTGGAGACATTCGGGACGGCGGCCGTTCCCGAGGAGCGCATCATGAAGGCCGTCAACGAGGTCTTCGACCTTCGTCCGGCCGCGATCGTGCGCGATCTCGACCTGCTGCGTCCCATCTACCGCGCCACCAGCTCCTACGGCCACTTCGGGCGTCCCGGCTTCAGCTGGGAGGCCACCGACCGCGTCGAAGCCCTGCGCCAGGCCGTCTGAGTCCCGCGTACTCGGGGCGGGAGACTTCCGAGGGGTTGTATGGCAACCGGCTACGACGACACCGCTTCTGCCTCCGGTGAGTCGGATGGCCCCGCACGTGGTTACGGCGTCAGCAGGCAGGGTGAGCTGCTGGAGCTGTCGGAGCCCGGTCTGCGCACGGTGACGGTGGCCGGGGTCCGTGACCCCGTGGCCAGGGTTCTCCTGGACTCCCCGGTGCCGCACCTCGACCGCACCTTCGACTACTTGGTTCCTGCGGCGATGGCGCAGCAGGCCCTGCCTGGCACCCGGGTCATGGTTCGCTTCGGTGAGCAGGAGATGCGCGGATGGATCTGGGAGCGGGGGTCCACGACCACCCATATCGGCCGGCTCTCGGCTCTGCGGCGAGTGGTCTCCGACCTCCCGGTCCTGCCGGAGGGCTCGCGTCGCCTCATCGAGGCCGTTGCCTCCCGCAGCTGCGGAACACGCTCCGACGTCATTCGTCTTGCGGTTCCGGCCAGGCACGCCACCACGGAGAAGGCTGAGAGGGACAAGGCTCCCCTCGACCTTCCCACCTGGGAGCCGCCGTCCTCAAGTGAGCTCAGCTGGCAGTCTTACGACGGTGGTGAGCAGTTCCTGAGACGGCTGGCTCACGGTGAGGCTCCACGCGCAGTCTGGTCCGCCCTGCCGGCGCTCCTGCCGCCGCCCGAAGCACGTTCGTCGGACGACGACGGCAGGCCCGTCCCGGTGGTGTCGCCGTGGCAGCTGTGCCTGGCCCGAGCCGTCCAAGCCACCTTGGCGAGCTCTCGTGGCGCCGTCGTCGTGGTGGCAACGACCCATCAGGCTGAGACCCTGGCAGCCCGGCTCAGGCGCGACCTGGAGGGGGAACCGGTGGTGGTGCTCTCGGCCGAGCACGGTCCTGCGCGTCGTTATCGGGCGTTCCTGGCTCTCCTGCTGGGGCGAGCCCGGGTGGTCGTCGGCACCAGGGCGGCGGCCTTCGCCCCGGTGCACCGGCTCGGTCTGGCGGTCGTCTGGGACGACGGGGACAACCGGTTGGAAGAGCCTCACGCCCCCTACAGTCATACGCGCACGGTCCTGGCGCTGCGCTCGACGTTGGATGGAGCCGGACTGCTCATCGGTGGATTCAGCCGTTCCGTGGAAGCGCAGTCGCTCGTCGAGCAGGGATGGTGTCAGAGTCTGGCGGCGCCACGGCACATTGTGCGCGGTGTTGTCCCTCGTGTGGAGGTTCCTGGCCCGGCTGAGTTGGACCGGGAGGGCGCGTCCGGGGCGGCCCGGCTCCCGTCGCTCGCCCATCAAGCACTGCGGCGTGCCCTGCAGGACGGACCGGTTCTCATCCAGGTGCCGCGCGCCGGCTACGCGCCGTTGGTGGCCTGCGCCCGGTGCCGCGAAGCCGCTCAGTGCGCTGTCTGTGGCGGCCCGCTGGCGATGGACCAACGGGGGCGCACCTCCTGCCGTTGGTGCGCTCGTACGGTGGGGCGGTGGAACTGCCCCGAGTGCGGCGGCCATGGACTGAGGATGGCGACGGTTGGTTCCACGCGTACGGGTGAGGAGCTCGGGGCGGGCCTTTCCGGGTGTCCCCGTGGTGGTCTCAGGAGCCAGGGAGGCCCACGGCGTCGTCGACGAGGTGGACGACGCGCCACGTCTCGTGGTGGCCACGCCCGGGGCGGAGCCGGTGGCCGAGGGCGGATACCGGGCTGTCCTACTTCTCGACGGCGCCGCACTGTCCTCCCGTCCCGATCTTGGTGCTGCCAGCGAGGCGTTGCGCCAGTGGTCCAATGCCGTGGATGCTGGCGGCGCCGTCGGCCCGCGTTGTCCTTCTGGGAGGACCGGATCCGGTGGCGGCACAGGGCCCTCGTGCGATGGGGACCAGGCGGGATTCGCCCGCAGAGACCTTCTGGAGCGGGCCGACCTGCACCTACCGCCCGCATGGCGAGTGGCCCGTTTGGACGGGCCGGTGCGCGCCGTGGAGTCCCTCCTGGCTCAGGCCGAAGCCGATGGCTTTGAGGTGCTCGGGACCCGGTGGCACCACCGCCCGTTCACGGCCAGGTGCTCCCCGGCGCAGCCAGGGCCCTGGTACGCGCTCCGCTGTCACGCGGCAAGGGCGCTTGCCACCATGCTCGGGGGTCACGACTGCGCGACCGATCAGCCCACCGCGACGAGCCGGTTCGTGTTGAGCTCGATCCCACCCGTTTGTGGTGAGGGAGTCGATCGAACATCGAGGCGAGGAGGCAGACCCGCTCGGACGGCGCACTAGTCGGCGGTGCTACCCATCACCGCTGCGACGGGCGACGAGGCGGGAGAGCCATGAGGCGACGCAGCGCTCACTGTGCCACCAGGCGCCTGGAAGGGCGGCATGCCATGGGCCAGGGAGATGAGATCCGTCAGTAGCCCCGCGGCTGTGGACTTGACGTTCCACCCCTCACTGAGCGCGGTGACCGCAGCACCATCCACGACAGCGATGACCATCTCCGGTTCGAGCGGGCTGTCGAGCTGGCGCAGCACGCGGCGCAGTGCGGCATTGAGACGTTGCCGCCCCTGACGATAGGCGTGCTTCACCGGTGATGCCTGGCTGGCTGAGATGAGCTGAAGATAGTGCCCGAAGTAGGCGCCATGGGCGGGAAGAGTCGCTTGGAGGATGAACCGCACCCGTTGGGGGACGTCCGGAACGCCCTTGAAGGCCTCCACCCGGTCGGCGACGTGCTCCGCCCGAGACGCCCACAGTCCCGATGTTGACCAGCCCCGCCTGGTGGAGGAGATCCTCCAAGCCGTCGAAGTAGTAGGTTGTCGCGGACAAGGAGCACCCGGCTCGCTTGGCGACACTGCGGTGGCTGATCGCGGACGGTCCTGACTCACGGATGATGGCCGCCGCGGCTTCGATGATGGTCTGACGACGGTCCTCACCTCGCGGGGTCACTCGCGATTCCGTGCGAGAGCCTGCGGACACGGAAGTATCACTACTCGCTGCCTCTCCAGCGTCATCTGCATCAGTACGAGCCATGCCCATCATCTTACGACGACAACGCGTTGAAGTCCGTAACAAGACGGTGATAATGACCTCGTGAGCAAGCAGGCTATATTCAACCTGTCGCCACATGCTATCAGTGAGTGGGTCAGAGTTCGGAGTGAGCCTGCTCCTCAGTCAGCTCCGACCCATGAATCGCACGAGAACGGAAGATTGCCACCATGGCGATCAGCGCGATCACCGTGAGATAGACCGCAGGCGCCAGGGGGGAACCAGTGACCTTGATGAGCCATGTGACAACGAACGGCGTTGTTCCGCCAAGAAGCGCATTGGCCCCGTTGAAGGATAGGGCAAAGCCCGAGTAGCGCACGTTGGTCGGGAAGGACTCAGCCAGGAAGGTGGCCAGAGTTCCATCATTGGCCGTCAACGCTATAGCGAAGACGATCTGACACAGGATGACCGCTGCAAGCATGCCCGCAGCCTTCGTCATGACAACAAACAACGGGATGGTGAGAACGATGAACGCGACGCAGGCGGCGATGAGCATCCGACGACGCCCGAATGAGTCCGACAGGTGTCCCATGAGGAAGATCGCCGCAATATAGACGACCAGCATCACCGAGGTAGCCAGAGTGGAGGTGTCCTGGGAGAACCCGAGCTCTTCGTGAACATACGTCGGCATGTAGGTGAGAAGCATGTAGAAGGCAACGGCGTTGAGGCAGGAGACTCCAAAGGTAATGAGGGTCTCATGCAGGTGGTCTCGCAGCAGCAGTCGCAGCGGCTCGGACCAGCTGGTGGCCTTCTGCTCCTGCGGCATCTCCGCGCGCATCTCCTGGTATGCGGGGGAGTCCTCCAGATGCACTCGGATGTAGCGGCCGATGAGCCCCAGTGGCCCCGCCAGGAGGAAGGGGACTCGCCAGCCCCAGGTGTTCATGGCATCGTCACTGAGGACTGAGAACATGCCCGTCACCATGAGAGAACCGGCAAGCAGGCCACAGGCGGTAGAAGCTGGAACCAGCGACGTGTAGATACCGCGCCGAGCCGGAGGTGCGTACTCGGCAAGGAAGGTTCCGGCACCCGCGTACTCACCGGAGGCGGAGAATCCCTGAATCATTCGCAGGACAAGAAGGCCGATAGCACTTGCCATGCCGATAGCCGCGTACGTGGGAAGGAGACCGATGAAGAATGTCGATCCGGACATGATAAGAATCGACCAGGACAGTGCCCAACGGCGCCCCCAACGGTCTCCCCATGCCCCCCATACGACGGCGCCGATCGGGACGCAGAATGAATGACATCGCGAATACTGCGTATGTCGAGAGCAACTGGACTGATTTATCTGCCTCTGGGAAGAAAGCGTGACCAATGACGGTGACCAGGTATCCGTACGAGGCGTAGTCGAACCACTCAATGAAGTTTCCGATGAAGCTCGCCTTTCGCTGCACGCCTCAGTGCGAGACTCCGTTCTGAGTCCAGATGATGGTCGTTTCGTGCTTCCTGAGTGGGACGGTGTTCATAGCCTATGACTCCGGCTCGGTGGATGTCGACGATGACGTAATGGTCATCCCAAGGTGAGACGTTGATGACTCTACCTGTGATCCTGTCTGCCCGCTGGGAGTTGGCGCAGGCAGACAGGATCACAGGAGGATCAGGACGTGGAGGCGCGTGATTTCCGGGCGATGGCATCCACGATGATCGGGGCCAACCCACCGCCGACAATGAGCAGTCCGCCGATCATCCCCATGGGCGTGAGCTTCTCTCCCCAGACGAGCAGGCCACACAGAATGGCGACCGGGCACTCCCAGTAGGAGATCGTCGAGTACTCAACGGCGGGCAGGTTGCGCCCTGCAACGACCAGGAATCCCAGCGCGAAGAGGCCGCAGACGAGGAAGAGGGCCACTGCCCACATCCAGTTGGTGGCGGTGAAGGTGGAAACGCCGTGCCAAGGACGCAAGACGATGGACATGACCAGCGTCGCGCAGGCGGCCCAGAAGAAGTTCCACACACCGCGGACGATTGAATCGACATCCTTGCGGTACCCGTAGAAGAACAGTGCCAGACCGTAAAAGATGCCGGACAACAGACCTAAAAGATCTCCCAGGCTCTTCTGAGGGAACTCGGGAGTTGTGGCCGACAGATCCAGTCCGAAAGTCAGAGTCCCGTTCTTGAAGTCGATGATTCCAATGGTCAGCAGCATTCCTATGAACACGAGAGACAGGAAGATGCCGGAGAGCACGCTGATCTTCTCTTTGCGGAAAATGCGTGCGAGCAGTGCGCAGAACAAGGGGTCCTGTGTAGATGAGGAAGACGGCGTTGGCAAATGGTCGTCATCAGGGTCGAGGAGATGTAGCACCCCAGGGACAGGCCGATGCTGACCCCTCCCAGGATCACAGTGGTGCTCAGGCGGGTGCTCTTGAACAGCCCGGCCTTCCCGGTGAAGATGAGGATAACAATGAACCCGAGTAGTCCGACGCTCATGCGGCCGAAGGCCAGGAACGAACCGATGACGGACTTGTCGGCGTGAGCGAGGCCGGCGGTCGTACCACGACTGATGGTGCCGACGAGCCCCATCCCGGTGGCGGAGAGAAGCATGGCGATGGCGCCCAGCTTCTTGTTCATGACGTACTCTGTGACAGAGGATTCAGCGGACGATGTCTGTGACATGGCAGTTGTGTCTCCTGAGTTCTCCCCCGGCGTGCGCGACGGACCGGCATCCTTGCCAGGTCTCACGCGGTCAGGAGGGCCTTCCCAGTCCTATGGAGCGTCCGCTGACCGCGCTGCGAAGAGCAGAGCCGGGTAAGGTGCGGGGCGGCAGCCCGGTCCCATGAGCCGCCGCCCCGCACCCTTGAGATCAGACCAGAGTCGGGTCAGCGACCTGGTTGGGGAAGTAGTCCTCGCAGCCGCCCTCGCGGTAGACGTCGGCCGTCGCGCAGTGCAGACCACCGCCGAAGGCGTAGGCGTCGCGGAAGGGAACCGGGATGACGTTCATGCCGAGCTTGTCCATCTGCTCCATCTGGTGGACCTCGCTGGCCTCGACACACACGGTCTTGTGGTCGATGACCAGGCAGTTCATGGACAGCCAGACGGAGGAGTAGCACAGCGGCGGCGGAACCTCGTGGGCCGGGGGAGCGGCGTCGACGATCTGCCAGTCGTTGGCCTCGAAGATCTTGCGCTGCTCCTCGGGCAGGCGGCGGTGCGGGTTGTTGATGATGAGCCCGGGCCGCAGCGGCACGAAGGTGGCGTCGATGTGGATTGGGTAGGGGTCGCCGGGGAAGTTCACCGCGTGCACCCGCAGGTCCGGGTAGTAGCGCTTGAACCACTCCATCGCCTTGCGGTTGGTGGTCAGACCGTGCTGGATGAACAGGTCCTTACCCACGCGCATGACGTCGGCGGCGTCCCACATCGGCTCGACCTCAGTGGTCACGAAGTCCTTGGCGGCGGTGCGCTCAAGGCGCTCCTCCAGGGAGATCCGCTCGTCGTAGTAGTTGTGCTTGTAGGACTTGTCCGTCAGCCGCGGACGAGGGGCCTGGGTCCACTTGAACTCCGGGTCCTCCTCGAAGTACTGGTTCATGAGGGGCCAGTAGGCGAGGTACTCGAAGTAGCGGCAGCGGAACGAGTTGGCCGACGCCATGATCTCGTCACCGATGGTGAGCAGGATGTCCCGCGGGGGCATCTGGGTGAAGCCCGACTCCGTGCGGAAGTCAGGCGTCTGGATGGCCTGGTTCCACTGCAGCGGCGTGGGGCGGTCCACCTGGACGCCCAGACCCTCGAGGATCTTGACGTAGTTGTCGAGCTGCTCGTTGGCGGCCTCAACGGTGGCGGTGGACGGGGGCCCCACATGCCGCGCATCTCGGAGTCGATCGGCACCTTCTCAGAGGTGGCGGGCTCTTCGGGAGGAATAACCGAGAAGTCGGCGCGTCCGACGATGACACGCTTGAGAGGGTCGAAGTCGTTCCAAGAGTTGACGATCTTCGTCATGAGTAAGTCACTCCTTTGTGCTCGATGTGTGATGAGTGAATGAAGACAAGTGATGTGTCTATGGCTCAACATAATCATTCCACTCTGAACGAACGGCAAATGTAGCCGTAGGAGTATCTGAGTACAAGAATGATTGCTGAACCGTGGCACGGTCATTGTGGGTTAAGGGTGTTCACCACCTCCTTGAAAGACCGATGCCGTTGCGCCGGTCAGGCCCTGCGGATGCGCGTGTCGAGCTGCTCGGGGAATTGGGGGATGGATATCGTCCGGGCCCCCGTAGTTTCCCCCGGGAGTCACGATAGTCCCTGCATGGCCCTCAATGATGGAAACGGCGTCCTCAAGACGTCCGATTGCCGCCATATCGCCAGTCAACTCAACAAATCGGCACACCGCCTCAACCTTTGGTCCCATGGAACCCACTGGGAAGTCCCATGGACCGCAGCTCTGCCGGCGTCGCCCTCGGGAACCTGTTTCTGGTTCTCGGTCCCGAAGTCCTGAAACACTCCATCAACGTCCGTGAGGATAAGAAGCGCATCGGCCTCCAGGGCCTCCGCCATGACCGACGCCGTGAGGTCCTTGTCGATGACGGCTTCAATACCCTTGAGCTTGCCCTCCTCGCTGCGGACGACGGGCACACCGCCGCCTCCGGAGCAGACGACGATCGCACCGGCATCCAGCAGTGTGCGCACTAGACGGGTCTCGATGACGCGCTGCGGCATGGGGGAGCCGACGACGCGGCGGTAGTGCTCGCCGTCGGGCTTGACCACCCAGCCCCGCTCCTCAGCCAGCTTCTCGGCCTCCTCCTTGGTGTACACCTCACCGACGAACTTGGTGGGGTTGGAGAAGGCCGGGTCACCGGCCATCACCAGGGTCTGGTTGACCATGGCGGCCACGTGGCGACCGGGCAGGGCGTTCTGCATGGCCTGCAGCAGCCAGTAGCCGATCATGCCCTGCGTCTGGGCACCGAGGGTGTCGAAGGGGTAGGGGCTCGGAGAGGCGCTCGTCATTGGCGGACTGCAGGGCCAGGACACCCCACCTGGGGGCCGTTCCCGTGAGTCAGGACCAGCTCGTGCTTCTCCGCCAGCTTGGCCAGCTCGTGGGCCGCGATCTCGACATTGCGGATCTGGGTACTGGCGTCGGGCTTCTCCCCCCGACGCAGCAGGGCGTTTCCCCCGAGGGCGACGACGATTCTCACAACTCAGTCCCACTTTCCCAGGGTCGCGACCATGACGGCCTTGATGGTGTGCATACGGTTCTCGGCCTGGTCGAAGGCGACGTTGCGCTCGGTCTCGAAGACGTCGTCGGTCACCTCCAGGCCCTCCATGCCGGTCTTGGCGAAGATGTCCTCACCCACCGTGGTGTTGCGGTCGTGGAAGGCCGGCAGGCAGTGGAGGAACTTCACGTCCGGGTTGCCGGTGGCCTCCACCAGCTGGGCGTTGACCTGGTAGGGCGCGAGCAGAGCGATGCGCTGGTCCCAGACCTCCTTGGGCTCACCCATGGAGACCCACACGTCGGTGTAGAGGAAGTCGACGCCCTTGACGCCCTCGGCGACGTCGTCGGTGATGAGGATGCGGGCGCCGCTGTCCTTGGCCAGCTTCTCGGCCTGAGCCACCACCTCGGGAGAGGTCTGCAGCTCCTTGGGGGCCACCATCCGCACGTCCATCCCCATGAGGGCCGCTGAGATGAGCAGCGAGTTGGCAACGTTGTTGCGGGCGTCGCCGAGGTAGGCGAAGGAGATCTTCTCGATCGGCTTGTCTGCGTGCTCCAGCATGGTCAGCTGGTCGGCCAGCATCTGGGTGGGGTGCCACTCGTCCGTCAGTCCGTTCCACACGGGGACGCCGGAGAGCTCAGCCAGGGCCTCGACGTGCTCCTGCTTCTTGCCGCGGAACTCGATGCCGTCGTAGAAGCGGCCCAGCACCCGGGCGGTGTCCGCCACGGACTCCTTGTGGCCCATCTGGGAACCGGAGGGGTCGAGGTAGGTGACCTGTGCACCCTGGTCGTAGGCCGCCACCTCGAAGGAGCAGCGGGTACGCGTCGAGGTCTTCTCAAAGATGAGAGCGATGTTCTTCCCGGCCAGGCGCTTCACCTCGCGGCCGGCCTTCTTGTCCGCCTTGAGCTGGGCGGCCAGCTCAAGCAGGGAGCTCCACTCCTCAGCCGTGAAGTCGAGCTCTTTGAGGAAACTGCGGTTGTTCAGGGGGTGGGACATGAGGATTCCTTCGTCCAGTGTGGTGATGTACTGACAGTTCTTCTTATGCGTCGGCCAGGGCCGACTCAGGCAAGCGGGTCCCGCAGGGTTGGGCAGCTCATGCAGTGTGGACCACCGCGACCGCGACCGACCTCCGAACCGGGAATGGTCAGGACCTCGATGCCATGGGAAGTAAGGTACTCGTTCGTGTTGACGTTACGTTCATAGGTAACGATGACACCGGGGGCGATGGCCAGGGAGTTGGAGCCGTCGTCCCACTGCTCACGGGCGGCGGCCATCGAGTCCTGGGGCGTGATGAGAACGTTGAGCTCGTCGACACCCAGGGCCTGGGCGATGACCCGGTACATGTCCTCGGGGGCGTTGCGCGTGACGCTGATCTGCTTGTCTCCGTCTGGGCGCAGCGTGAGCGTCGGCAGCTTCCCCAGGCCGCCGTAGATGGTGAACGTGCCGACGTCGACCATGGTCATTACCGTGTCCAGGTGCATCTGGGCGCGCGTCCGGTTCATCTCGACGGCGACGATCTGGTTCACCTTGCCTCCGGCGAACAGTCGGCTGGCGAGCCTCTCGATACCCTGCGAGGTGGTGCGCTCGGAGACTCCGACCAGAACGGCGCCGTTGCCGATGATCTGGACGTCTCCACCCTCCACGGTGGCGGGGCCTGCCTGTGTGCCCTCGGACCACACGGGGAAGTCGGAGCCGGCGAAGAGAGGGTGCCAGCGGTAGATCGCCTCGTAGTTGATGGTCTCGCGCTGGCGGGCCGGCATCATCATCGAGTTGATGGACACCCCGTTGTAGATCCAGCAAGACGTATCGCGAGTGAAGAGGTGGTTGGGCAACGGCGGCAGAAGCAGGTCGTCGTCGTCCATGGAGGCCAGCACGAGCGAGTCCGGGCAGGAGGTGCGCTCGAGCAGCTCGGCCTTCGTGATCCCGGCGATGAGCACCTCGGCCAGCTCGACCCCGGACAGATCCCTGGGCCAGGGCGCGCAGCGGCTCGGCAGCACTGGGGCCGTTGGTGTTCTCGTTGACGACTCGGTCCAGGACGTACTGCCTGGCTTCGGGCACCTCGAGGGTCTGGGCCAGCAGGTCGCTGAGGTAGAGCACCTCGATGTCGCGGTCGGTCAGAACTCGTGCGAACTGGTCGTGCTCCTCCTGGGCCCGCTCGAGCCACAGCACGTCATCGAACAGGAGGTGGTCCTTGTTCTGCGGAGTGAGTCGGAGCATCTCGTTGCCGGGCCTGTGCAGGATGACCTGGCGAAGCTTCCCGATTTCGGAATCTACGGAAAAATTCCATGACTCCCTCTCTGACACAGCACTGTGTCGCCGATGTGGATCATGACGCGCATCACGCGCTCTGACTGTCAAAGTGGTACGCCCGTACCGGATTGGTGCGAGCGTACCAGAGTCCATAGCGGTTGGAAACCCCCTGGTAGGAAGAAGTTCAGGGCACGTCGATCGAGCGGCTTTTGCCTATGCGTGATATTGCTCCCACCAGAGCGCTTCATTGCTCTTGGAGGTGCTGCTGAGCATCCCCTGACCAGCAATCTGAGCGGCCCCGCATCAGTAGATGACTCACAAACGTCAGAGGGCGCTCCGTCCCAGGTGGAGCTCGCGCGGAGACCCGACGGCGCAGGCGTGGGAGGATGCCAGGTGTGAACGTGCTGATCCCCGGGCCTCAGGACCTCCAGCCCCCGCCGTCTCCGTGAGCGCCGTCGTTCTCGACTACGGCAACGTCCTGTACGCCTGGGAGCCCATGGCGTCAGTCGCCGGATACGTCTCGGCCGATGCCTGGGAGGAGTTCGTGGTCGATGGCGGGTTCCTGACCTGGAACGAGCGGCTGGACCTGGGGGAGCCCTTCGAGCAGGTCCTCGCCGACTGCATCCGAGCCCATCCCCGATCGCCCTGACTGGGCGGAAATCCTCTCCCTGTACCGTCAGCGCTTCGCCGCCTCGCTGACGGGCCCCGTTCCCGGTATGGCGGATCTGCTCGACGACCTCCTCGAGGAGGGGCGTGGCGCTGTACGGGCTGACCAACTTCGACGCCGCGCCCTTCGAGGCGGCCAGGCTCCTGGTTCCCCAGCTCGAGCGCTTCGTCGGGCATCGTGGTCTCCGGGCGCGAGCACCTGGCCAAAGCCCGATGCCGCCGTCTTCGAGCTGCTCCTGGAGCGTTACCGCCTCCAGGCCTCCAGCACCCTGTTCATCGATGACTCGGCGGTCAACATTGAGGCGGCTGGTCGGCTGGGGCTGCGCACCCACCGCTTCACCGGCTCAGGACGGCTGCGGGCAGAGCTCATCGCCCTGGGCCTGCTCCCCACGCCGGGCCGGCGCTGAACCCCGCACCGGGCGACCTCGGAGCCCTTAGACTCGGCCGCATGCGTGTGCTTTTTCGCCGGAACCCCTGAGGCAGCCCTGCCCACCCTTGGAGGCCCCTTCTCGCCAGTAAGCACGACGTCGTCGGGGTCCTCACCCGTGCGGACGCCCGTCAAGGACGCGGCCGGACACTGCATCCCCTCACCTGTGGCGGCCATGTCTCGCGACGCCGGGGCTCGACGTACGTACCCCCGCGACCCTCAAGGGGTGAGCATGCCGACGACGTGCGCGACTGGGTGCGCGCTCTGAGGGCCGACGTCGCCGTCGTGGTCGCCTACGGGCGCCTGGTCCCGGCCGATCTGCTGGACGTCCCCTGTGCACGGCTGGTTAAATCTCCACTTCTCGTTGCTCCCTGCGTGGCGCGGAGCCGCTCCGGTCCAGCGGGCGGTCATCGCCGGCGACGAGGTCACCGGGGCCAGTGTGTTCCGACTCGAGGAGGGCCTCGACACCGGCCCCGTCTATGGCCGACTCACCGAGGCCATCAGTGGCCGGGACACCAGTGGCGACCTTCTCGAGCGGCTGGCACAGGCCGGGGCGCCCCTCGTCCTGACGTCCTGCGCCCGTAGGGGACGGGAGCGTGCGTCCGGAGCCGCAGGATGACGCGCTGGCCACGCTGGCGCCCATGCTCTCCTCCGCCGACGGCCAGGTCCGGTGGGACGATCCGGCACTGACCATTGACCGCCGGATCCGGGGCGTCAGTCCGGCGCCGGGTGCCCACACCACCTACCAGGGGGCCAGGTTCCGCCTGGGCCCGGTCACCCCGGTCCCTGAGGTCACCGACCTTCTGCCCGGCCAGCTGCGTGCCACCAAGCATGAGGCTCTCGTGGGAACCGGGGGCTGCGCCGTCCGTCTGGGACAGGTCGCGCCCGCCGGGCGCAGCTGGATGCCCGCCGACGCCTGGGCGAGGGGGGCGCGTCCGGAGGCGGGCGTCATCCTGGGGGACTCGTCTCCCAGGAACAATGACGTTGAGGGAACGATCTGATGGGGGAGCGATCGGCACACCGGAGCCCGTCAGATGGGCACGGCGAGAACCGGCGAGGCGGAAGCGGCGCGCCCGGGAGGCGCCGTGAGCAAGGCAGCAGTCGCAGTAAGCGCGGTGGTCACCACGCGGGCGGCCGGGGGCGGGGGCGGCTGCCTTCCAGACAGCACGGCCCGTCCACAGGCGCATCACCGCGCTCAGCGCGACGCCGATCGGACCCGGCGCGTCAGGTGGCCCTGGAGGTGCTCACCCGCGTTCGCCGCGATGACGCCTTCGCCAACCTCCTGCTGCCCGAGCTGCTGGAGACCGCCGACCTGGATCGGCGCGACGCCGGCTTCGCCACCGCCCTGACCTACGGGACCCTGCGGCTCCAGGGGCGCTACGACGCGATGATCGCCGCCTGCACGGACCGCCCTCTGGAGCGCATCGACCCGGCCGTGCTCGACATCCTGCGCCTGGGAGCCCACCAGCTCATGGGTATGAGAGTGGCCCAGCACGCCGCCGTCAGCACCACCGTGGACCTGGCCACCACCTCCTGCGGGCGCGGCGCGGCCACCTTCGTCAACGCAGTCATGCGTCGGCTCAGCGGGCAGGACCTGGACTCCTGGATGGCTGCCCTGCAGCAGAACGCACCTGATGAGACGTCCGCCCTGGCCCGCACCCAGTCACACCCGGAGTGGATCGTCAAGGCACTGCGCCAGGCCCTGGTCACCCACGGCCGCAGCAGCGATGAGCTGGAGGCGCTCCTGATCGCGGACAACACCGACCCCGAAGTGGCCCTGTGCGCCAGGCCGGGCCTCATCGCCCCGGAAGCGCTGGCCAAGGTTGCTCGCAAGGCGGACCGGGCACACGACGTTGAGCCGCGTCCCGGCAGGATCAGTCCCCTCGCCGTCGTCATGGTCGGAGGAGACCCTGGCAGGATCGAGGCGATCCGCGACTCCCGGGCAGGGGTTGAGGATGAGGGGAGCCAGCTGGTGGCGCTCATTGCGGCACATGCTCCCCTCGAGGGGCGCGACGAGCGCTGGCTCGACCTGTGCGCCGGGCCCGGTGGCAAGGCCGCCCTGCTCGCCGCGCGGGCCGCTCAGAAGGGCGCTCAGCTGCTGGCCAATGAGGTCAGCCCCCACCGGGCCGACCTGGTGCGCTCCGCCCTGCGCGCCATCGCGCCGGACGTGGTCCGGGTGCGATGCGGCGACGGACGCGACCTCGGCCGTGATGAGTCCGGCACCTACGATCGTGTCCTGGTCGACGCCCCCTGTACGGGCCTCGGGGTCACTGCGTCGTCGCCCGGAGGCCCGCTGGCGCCGTGCGCCGGGCGACGTCACCGTCCTGGCCGAGCTTCAGCGGGAGCTGCTGGCCAGCGCCCTGCGCGCCGTGCGGCGCGGGGAGTGGTGACCCTATGTGACCTGCTCACCGCACGCTCTGGAGACGACCCTCGTGGTGCGGGACGTGACGCGACTTCTGGAGCGGGAGGGCCTGCGCACTGAGCCCCTGCACGCCGGGGACGTCGCCACCCGCCTGGCCCCGCAGCCACCGGCCGGATCCGACCGGGAGACGCTTCAGCTCTGGCCCCACCTCGACGGCACCGACGCCATGTTCTGCGCCTTGCTGCGCCGCACCAGCTGACTGACAACCACACCAGCGCATCACGAGGAGCACCCCGATGACGGCCATCCACCCCTCGATCCTCAACTGCGACATCGCCCATCTGGCCGACGAGCTCGACCGGGTCACGGGAGGTGCTGGCACCCCGGGCGCCGACGGGATCCACGTCGACGTCATGGACAACCACTTCGTGCCGAACCTGTCCTGGGGGCTGCCGGTGGTCGAGGCGGTGCTCGCCCATCCCTCGCTGCCCGTGGACGCCCACCTCATGATCCGCGACGCCGACCGCTGGGCGCCGACCCTACGCCGAGGCCGGCTGCCAGATCGTCACCCCCCACGCCGAGGCCACGACAGCGCCGGTGCGTCTGGCGCGTGAGCTCCACCGACTCGGCGCCGGCGCGGGCATCGCACTGAGGCCCGCCACACCTCTGGAGGCCGTCGCCGACGTACTGGGGGACTTCGACCTTCTCCTGATCATGACCGTGGAGCCGGGCTTCGGAGGCCAGTCCTTCATCGAGTCGATGCTGCCCAAGATCCACCGCGCTCGCGAGCTGGTCGGCACCAGAGGACTCGACCTGCGAGTGCAGGTCGACGGCGGCATCACCTCACAGACGATCGAGCGCGCCGCCGAGGCCGGCGCCGATGTCTTCGTTGCCGGGTCCGCGGTCTACCGGGCCGACGACGCCTTGGCCGCCATCTCAGAGCTGCGTGAGGCGGCCTCCTCGCACCGCCATGACGCTCACGGCGGCCACTGACGACACTGAGGGGCGCTGAAGGCGGCCACCATCAGTGCCCAGTCCCGTCAAAGGAGGTGCTCATGATGCAGGCGTGACAGCCGATGTGCAGAGGCACCCCACGCCATCAGCCTTGTGGGAAACCTCAAAGGCGTTCGAGGGAGCAGAAGGCACCTTTGCGAGGCCCCCGTTATGCCGCTCCATTACTGGGGTCTCGACTGTTACACCAACGCAACTCTTGGTCTTTGTGAGGTTTCCACAAATGGAATGTGGTGCCTTGACCACGTAACGTCGTTACCCAGTGGATCTGCCCTTCAGCGATTGTAGGGAAAGGTACGGACCCACCCCGCCGGCCCAGGATGGCCCGCCGCCAGCCCGGCACCGTCCAGGTAAGGAGACTCTTGGTGACCCTCTCCCGTATCCTCATCGCCAACCGTGGCGAGATCGCACTGCGTATCGTGCGAACCGCCCGCGATCTCGGGGCGACGTCGATCCTTCCGTACACGCCCGAGGACCTCATGAGCCCCGCGGCGGAGCTCGCCGACGAGGCCTACGCACTACCTGAGGGGTCGTCCTACACCGATGCGGCAGCGCTCCTCGAGCTGGCCCGCACCACCGGTGCCGACGCCATCCACCCCGGTTACGGGTTCCCTGTCCGAGGACGCTGACTTCGCCCGCTCCATCATCGAGGCCGGCATCACCTGGGTCGGCCCCTCGCCTGAGGCCATGGATGCCCTCGGGGACAAGATGAGTGCCCGGGACACCGCCGAACAGGCCCGGGTCGCCCCGGTACCGGGCATCACCGACTCGGTCACCGACGCTGACACCGTGATCGACTTCGCCGCCGCCCACGGCTACCCGGTCGCTCTGAAGCGCACCGACGGCGGCGGAGGACGCGGTATCACCGTCCTGCACAACGACGACGAGGTCAGGACCACCCCCTGCCTTCGAGTCGGCGGCGCAGGGCGGTGGCACCCTCATCCTGGAGCGATTCGTGACGGCCGCGCGCCACGTCGAGACCCAGTGCGCCCGCGACCCCACGGCGGATTCGCCGTCGTCTCCACCCGCGACTGCTCCCCTGCAGCGACGTAATCAGAAGCTCCTCGAGGAGGCTCCCCGCACCTTTCCTGCCCGAGGGCGTTCACGACCGGCTCGTCGAGGCCTCCCGTCGTCTTTTTGGAGACGGTCGACTACGTCGGGGTGGCCACCTGCGAGTTCCTCCTGACCCCCGAGGGCAATGTGTGGTTCCTGGAGGTCAACCCCGTCTCCAGGTGGAGCACTGCGTCACCGAGGAGGTCACTGGCACCGACCTGGTCGAGGTCCAGCTGCGCATCGCAGAGGGCGGTCGCCTCGGTAAGCTCAATGAGCCCTCGCGGTCACAGCCTCGAGCTGCGCATCACCTGTGAGGACCCCTCCCGTGGCCTGGCCCCTCCACCGGCACCATCACTCGCCTGCGCTGGCCGGCCGGCCCCGGTATCCGTATCGAGTCCGGAGTCACCGAGGGTGATGTCGTCACCTCCCTGTTCGACCCGATGCTCGCCAAGATCATCGTCACCGGCGCCAGCCGGCAGCAGGCCATCGCCCGAGCCCGACGCGCCCTGCGAGAGACGGTCGTCGAAGGTGTCACCGTGTGCACCGCCCTGCACGCCGAGGTCCTGACCCGTCCCGACTTCACCGCACCCGACAAGGCCGGACAGCTGGCCGTGACCACGCGGTGGATCGAGAACGAGGTGCTGCCCGACCTCGATGACACCGCTGCGGCGTCGGAGGCCGACGGCTCCCCGGAGACGGTCGCCAATCCGCGTACCCGCTCCAGCTACGTCATCGAGCTCAACGGCCGCCGCATGCAGCTCACCCTGCCCGACGGGATCCTCGCACCCACCAACCCGGCGCGAGGCTTCAGCCCCCGCAGCAACCGGGCCCAGCCGCTGCGCAGCCGTTCCGGCGGGGGCCGCTCGCCCCGAGGCGCAGCCTCCGGCGACAACGGGGCCATCGCCGGTGAGCCCGGCGTCATCGCCGCCCCCATGCAGGCCATCGTCACCCGTATCTGTGTGGAACCGGGCCAGCAGGTCTGCCAGGGCGATCTGCTCGTGGTCCTGGAGTCCATGAAGATGGAGAACTACGTCCACGCACTCGGCGACGGCACCATCTCGGAGATCCCCGTCAGTGCAGGACGCACCGTCTCGGCTGGCGATGTCCTGGTGCGCCTGCACACCCCTCGAGAACGACGCCGAGGAGGCCTGAACCGTGACCACCGATCCCATCACCGGCCCCGGAGCGCCTGCCGAAGCACCGGGCCAGGGAACCACCATGGCCGACTCGGTCGCCACCACCGCCTTCCGCCAGCGCATCGCCCGCATCGACCGGGAGGCCGAGGAGCGTGCCGCCGCTCGCCAGCACGCCAAGGGCAAGCGCACCGCCCGCGAGCGCATCAACGACCTGCTCGACGACTCCACCTTCCTGGAGATCGGTCGCTACACCGGTTCCGGAGCCGGCGACAAGGCCCGCCCCTCGGGCGTCGTCACCGGCTTCGGTCAGATCGATGGCCGCCAGGTGGCCGTCTACTCGCAGGACTTCTCCGTCTCCGGCGGCGCCCTGGGCACCATTGAGGGGGACAAGATCGTCCGTCTCCTGGACGACGCCCTGCGCCTGCGCATCCCCGTCATCGGACTCATCGACTCCGGCGGCGCCAAGATCCAGGAGGGCGTGGGAGCCCTGCGCCAGTACGGGCGCATCTTCAACCGCACCTGCGCGGCCTCCGGACTGGTCCCGCAGATCAGCGTCATCCTGGGACCCTGCGCCGGCGGCGCCGTCTACAGCCCGGCCCTGACCGACTTCGTCATCGCCACCCGCCAGGCCTCCCACATGTTCGTCACCGGTCCCGACGTCGTACGCGCCACAACCGGTGAGCAGATCAGCGCCGAGGACCTCGGCGGCGCGAGGATCCACGGCTCGGTCTCCGGCGTCGTCCACTACGTGGCTGAGGACGAGGAGGACGCACTGGGGCAGGTCCGCAGCTTCCTGGCCTACCTGCCCTCCTCATCCGGGGTCAGCGCCCCCCTGTACGCCTATGACGACACCGACGCCCAGGCCGACGCAGAGGCCGCCCGCGGCGTCGGCGAGATCGTCCCGGCCTCCACCCGCCAGGCCTATGACGTCGTCGAGGTTGTCTCTGCCGTTGTCGACCACGGCGAGCTCGTCCAGGTCCAGGAGGAGTTCGCCCCTCAATCGTCGTCGTCGGCTTCGCCTGCTTCGAGGGCCACCCGGTGGGGATCGTCGCCAACCAGCCGCTGGTGGACGCCGGCACCCTGGACGTCGACGCCTCCGAGAAGCTCGCCCGCTTCGTGCGCTTCTGTGACGCCTTCGGGCTGCCGGTGGTGACTTTCGTCGACGTTCCCGGCTACCGTCCCGGAGCCGAGCAGGAGCACGCCGGCATCATCCGCCGTGGCGCCAAGGTCATCAACGCCTACGCCACCGCCACCGTGCCGCTGGTGACGATCGTCCTGCGCAGGCCTACGGCGGCGCCTACATCGTCATGGGTTCCAAGGCCATCGGCGCCGACCTCAACTTCTGCTGGCCGGGAGCCGAGATCGCCGTCCTGGGCGCTGCCGGCGCCGTCGGCATCATCCACCGTCGCGACCTGGCCAAGGTCCGCGACGAGCAGGGGGAGGAGGCCGCCGCCGCCGAGCACGAGCGGCTCGTGGCCGAGTACACCGACGCCGTCATCAACCCCGACAAGGCCGTGGCCATCGGTGAGATCGACGCCGTCATCGCCCCCTGAGGACACCCGCAACGTCATCGTCGACTCGCTGGCTGCGCTGCGCGCCAAGAACGACGCCCGCCCCGAGTCCCCCAAGAAGCATGACAACATCCCCTCTGAATCAGGCCACGAGTCCCACTGGCCGCCTACGTTCCCCGTCGTCACCCGACCCCAGTTCCGGTAACTGTTCCGAGACCACCGACCACGCCGTCGCCACACCGAAGGACACCACGACCGTGCACACGAACTCGCAAGCCCCCAGCCCCGCGACCACCATCGCTGAGCGCCTGAGCGGAGGCGAGCCCTACATCATCACCTTCGGAGGCCAGGCCACGCCCTGGCGCCAGACGCTGGCCGACCTGGTCTCCCTGGACCACGTCCTGGCCGATGACGTCGTGGCGATCGACCGGGCCGTGGCCGAGCGCCTGGCCCCCGTTTCCACCGATCTGCTCACCGTGACCCCGCGCGGCTCGCGGCTCCTGGACGACGAGGCCGCCCCGGTCGCGCCCCAGCACCGCACCACCGCCGACGGCGCCGACGTCTCCGTGCCCGGCATCCTCATGGCCCAGCACGCGACCCTGGCCTCCCTGGCCGGCGCCGGCATCGACCCGACCGCCCACGCCCCGGTGGGCGCCATCGGCCACTCCCAGGGCGTTCTGGGTGTCAGCCTGCTTCAGGCCGTGCAGGCCGGTGAGCGCGAGAGCGTCATCGAGGTTCACGCCATCGCCCGCCTCATCGGCGCCGCGGCCACCCGCACCACCCGCCGCCTCGACCTGGGCACGGTGGGGGAGTCCACCCCCATGCTCTCGGTCCGCGGTGTCACCCGCAGCGTGCTCGACGCCGTCCTGTCCCGGGTCCCCGGCTCGGAGCGGATCTCCGTGGGCGTGACCAACGGCCGTCAGGCGCACATCCTCTCGGGGCGCCCGGCCGATCTCGAGGGCGTCGTCACCGCGCTGGAGGCGGCCGCCGCCCGCAGCGCCAAGGCCCGTAAGGACCGCCGCCGCGGCGGTGCCGTCCTGGCCCCGGTCACCGAGTTCCTCGCCACCTCGGTCCCCTTCCACACCCCGTTGCTCGCCGGTGCCGTCGATGACGTCGCCGTCTGGGCGGCCACCTGCGGCCTCAACGAGAAGCTCGCCCGCGAGCTGGCCACCGCCGTGCTCATCGACCCGGTCGACTGGCCCGGCCTGGTCACCGAGGCCCTCGGGATCGGATCGGCCGCCCCGGTGCGCACCGTCCTGACCTGGGGACCGGGCAACGTCCTGGTCCGTCTCACCGAGGGCGTCGTGGCCGGTACCGGAACCACCGTCGTGCCCGCAGGGACCGCCAAGGCCATTGACGACCTCGACCGCGCCGGCGCAGCCCCCCACCCCAGTGTCGACCGCTCCCGCTTCGCCCCGCGCATCACCCGCCTGCCCGACGGCCGCCTCACCCTGGACACCGCCTTCACCCGCCTGACCGGGCGCAGCGCGGTGCTCCTGGCGGGAATGACACCCACCACCGTGGATCCCGCCATCGTGGCGGCCGCCGCCAACGCCGGCTACTGGGCCGAGCTCGCCGGTGGGGGCCAGACCACCCCCGCCGTCCTGACTCAGAACCTCGAGGGCCTGGAGAAGGCGCTCGAGCCCGGGCGCACCGCGGCCTTCAACGCCATGTTCATGGACCGCTACCTGTGGAACCTGCACCTGGGGACCCAGCGTCTGCTGTCCAAGGCCCGTGCCGGGGGCGCCCCCATTGACGGCATCACCATCTCCGCAGGGATCCCCGAGCTCGAGGAGGCCACCGCCCCTGCTCGAGCGCCTCCACGCCGAGGGCTTCCCCACATCGCCTTCAAGCCCGGCACCGTGGACCAGATCCGTCAGGTCCTGGCCATTGCTCGGGCCGTGCCCGACAGCCCCGTCATCATCCAGATCGAGGACGGGCACGCCGGTGGCCACCACTCGTGGGAGGACCTGGACACCATGCTCCTGGCCACCTACGACGCCATCCGTGCCGTGACCAACGTGGTGCTCGTCGTCGGAGGCGGAATCGGTACGCCCACCCGTGCGGCCGACTACCTCACCGGCCGCTGGGCCGAGGCTCTACGGAACGGCCGCCGCCCCCGTCGACGGCGTCATGATCGGCACCGCCGCCATGACCCTGCCTGGAGGCCAAGACCAACGACGACGTCAAGCAGCTCCTCGTCGACACCCCCCGGGATCCCCTGAGGACTCCGGGGTCGAGGGCGGCTGGGTGGCCTCCGGGGAGTCCATCGGCGGCATGACCTCCGGGCTGTCCCACCTGCGTGCCGACCTCTACGAGATCGACAACTCCTCGGCCCGGGCCTCCCGCCTCATCCAGGAGCTCGCCGGTGACGAGGCCGCCATGGCCGCACGCCGCCAGGAGATGATCGACGCCCTGGCCAAGACCGCCAAGCCCTACTTCGGCGACGTCGAGGAGATGACCTACCTTCAGTGGGCCACCCGATACGCCGAGCTGTGCGTGGCCCCCCACGAGGGTCGCTCCGCCACCCGCGCCGACTGGGCCGATGAGGGCTGGTACGACCGCTTCATCGCCCTGCTGCACCGCATCGAGGCCCGCCTGAGCCAGGCCGACCACGGCGAGATCCCCACGCTCTTCGCCGACTCCGACGCCGTCATCGACCCGACGCCGCCCTGGCCGCCCTGGCCGAGCGCTACCCGTCGGCCGCCTCCACTCTGGTGGAGCCCGTCGACGCCGCCTGGTTCGTCGACCTGTGCCGCAAGCACCCCAAGCCCGTGCCCTTCGTGCCCGTGGTCGACGCCGACATCCTGCGCTGGTGGGGCACCGACTCCCTGTGGCAGTCCCAGGACCCGCGCTACACCGCCGACCAGGTGCGCATCATCCCCGGTCCCGTCGCCGTGGCCGGCATCACCACCATCAACGAGCCGATTGGCGAGCTGCTGGGCCGCTTCGAGACCGCCGCCGTCGAGGCCCTCCAGGAGGCCGGCACGGGCGAGCAGGAGGCCGCCGGCCGTCTGGGCGCCGCCCCCGCCGTGGCCGACGGCGTCCTGGCAGCCCCCGTGGCCGACGCCAAGGAGCTCGTCCAGGTGGCCCCCCACGTCCTGTGGAACGGCCACCTGACGGTCAACCCGGCCACCGTCCTGGATGACGACGCCTACAACGTTGTCGCCCGCCCGGACCTGGCCGAGGACGCCTACGACCTCGACATCCGCCTCGACACCCACTGGGACGGCACTCCCGGCGGAGACAAGATCCACGCCGTGCGCCGCCTCGTGGTGCCGCTGCGACTGGCCCGCGCCTGGGACGGCGCCGCCCCGTTGGTCGACCCCGAGCGCATCAGCGAGACGATGAATGACCTGCTGCGGGCCACCGCCGGCGTGGGGGCCGTGTCCATCACGGGTGACGACGTCGACCACCTGCCCGAGGTCCGCCCCGGGCAGGCCGGTGCCACGGACGTCCTGGGGCGTCCCACCACCCAGCCCTTCGGCACCATCCACGGCTCCTTCACCCTGGCGAGCACCCTGGGCCACGACCACGCCTCAGTGACGGCCGATGCCCTCCCGGCGGACCTGTCTGCCGCTCCCTTCGTGCCCGACGCCCTGCTCGGCCCCTGCTGGCCTGTGGTCTACGCCGCCCTGGGCAGCGTTGTCGAGGACGGCATGCCGCTCATCGAGGGCCTGCTCGGTGCCGTCCACCTGGACCACACCATCGACCTGCACCTCACCCTCCACCAGCTCCAGGAGGCAGCGGCCACGACCAGCCCCACCATCAACGTCACCGGCTGGGTCGCGGCGCTGGAGGAGTCCAGTGCCGGTCGCGTCGTCGACGTGCGCCTGGAGCTGACCGACGCCGGCGACGGCACCGTAGTGGCGCTCATGCGTGAGCGCTTCGCCATCCGCGGTCGCGCCTCCGGCAACGCCGTGCCCAGCGCCCCTGAGCTCGCCGGCGGCACCGGCCGCGAGACGGCCCCGGCCGCTCGCCGCATCCTGCGCCGCGCCACCGTTACCGCGCCTGCGGACATGACGGCCTTCGCCCGGGTCACCGGTGACTTCAACCCGATCCACACCTCCTACAACGCCGCCCGCGTGGCCGGTATGGAGGCCCCGCTCGTCCACGGCATGTGGCTGTCGGCCACCGCCCAGCAGGTGGCGGCCTCCACCGCGGTCGACGGCTCGCGCCACGTCCTCGCCGGCTGGACCTACGTCATGACCGGTCCGGTGGAGCTGAGCGACGACGTCGAGATCACCGTGGAGCGCACCGGCCTGGTGGTCGGCGGCGGCTACGTCCTGGAGGTCGTCTGCCGCATCAACGGCGAGGTCGTCTCCCGCGGCACCGCCGTGACGACGCCCGAGCCCACCGCCTACGTCTACCCCGGCCAGGGCATCCAGGCCCCCGGCATGGGCCTGGACGAGATGAACTCCTCCAAGGCCGCACGGGAGATCTGGGAGCGGGCCGATGCCCACACCCGCGCCGAGCTGGGCTTCTCCGTCATCAACCTGGTGCGCGACAACCCCACTGAGATGACCGCCCGAGGCGTCACCTACCGCCACCCCGAGGGTCTGCTCAACCTCACCCAGTTCACCCAGGTGGCCCTGGCCACCGTGGCCATGGCGACCACTGCGCGCCTGGCCGAGGCCGGTGCCCTCGTGGACGGCGCCGCCTTCGCCGGCCACTCCCTGGGCGAGTACACGGCGCTGAGTGCCTACGGGCGCGTCATGCCCGTGGAGACGACCATCTCCATCGTCTTCCAGCGCGGCTCCACCATGCACTCGCTGGTGCCCCGTGACGCCGACGGCGCCTCGAACTACCGCATGGGCGCCCTGCGCCCCAACCAGGCGGGGATCAAGGCCGACGAGGTCGAGGCCTACGTGCAGTCGATCTCCCAGGAGACCGGCGAGTTCCTCCAGATCGTCAACCACAACCTGGCCGGCGTCCAGTACGCCGTGGCCGGCACGATCAAGGGCCTGGACGCCCTGGCCGCCGACGCCCGCGCCAAGGCCAAGGCCCGCGGCGGCAAGAACCCCTTCATGTTTGTGCCCGGCATTGATGTGCCGTTCCACCCGAGGTGCTGCGCCCCGGCGTGCCGGAGTTCCGTGGCCGCCTGCTCGAGCTCGTCCCCTGACGACCTCGACGTCGAGCGCCTGGTGGGCCACTACGTGCCCAACCTCGTGGCTCGGCCCTTCGCCCCTGACCCAGGACTTCGCCCGCTCGATCCTTGAGGTCGTGCCCTCGGAGCCCGTCGAGGAGATCGTGGCCGACTGGGACTCCTGGGTGAAGCGCCCCACGGAGCTGGCCCGCGTCCTGCTCGTCGAGCTCCTGGCCTGGCAGTTCGCCTCCCCGGTGCGCTGGATCGAGACCCAGGAGGTCCTGCTGTCCTCCCCGAGCGAGGGCGGCCTGGGGATCGAGCACATCGTCGAGGTGGGCCTGGCCAATTCCCCCACCTTGGCGAACCTGGCCACCAACACGCTACGACTGCCCCAGCACGCCGGGCGTCACGTCACCGTGCACAACGCTCGCCGCGACGAGGCCCGGGTCCTGGCCACCGACACCGATCCGGCCGTCGAGCTCACCGAGCCGAACTTCGATGTTCCGGCCGCCGAGGAGCCGGCTGCTGAGGCCGCTGCTCCCGCGCAGGCCGCTACGGCCGAGCAGACCCCGGCTCCCGCAGCCGAGGCCGCGCCCGTTTCGGCGGCTCCGGCCGCAGGCGGACCGGTGGACGACCTTCCCTTCGGGGCGACCGACGCCCTGACGGTGCTCCTGGCCCATGCCTCGCGCATCCGTCCCGAGCAGATCGGAGCCACTGACACCACCGAGACGCTCACCAACGGAGTCTCCTCGCGCCGTAACCAGCTCCTCATGGACCTGGGCACTGAGCTCGAGCTCGCCTCCATCGACGGCGCCGCCGACGCCGACATGACGGCCCTGGCCGCCACGGTCGCCAAGGGCGCCCCGGGCTACAAGGCCTTCGGCCCCGTCCTCACAGAGGCGATCCGAGTGGGGCTGGGCCGCCTTCTGGGCCCCTCCGGCGTGCGCGCCTCCCGCATCGCCGACCGCGTCACCGGCACCTGGGGCCTGGGGCAGGGGTGGGTCTCCCACGTGACCGCCGCTCTGTTCCTGGGCACCCGGGAGGGAGCATCGATGCGCGGCGAGGACCTGGCCTCCCTGGGGTCCTCGGCCCCGTTGACCAGCGCGAGCGCCGTGGACACCCTCATCGACTCCGCCGTCCAGGCCGTTGCCGCGGACCATGGCGTGACCGTCGCCAAGCCGAGTGCCGGCGGCGCCGGAGGCGCCGTGGTCGACTCCGCGGCCCTGGACGCCTTCGCCCAGAGCGTCACCGGTGATGAGGGCGTCCTGGCCACCACGGCCCGCACCCTCCTGGAGGCCCTGGGCCTGACCGAGAAGGCCACTGTCCCGGCTGATGCCGATGATGAGGCCTCCCGTACCCGGGCTGCCCTGGCGGCCCTGGACGCCGAGCTCGGCGCCGGATGGGTCACGTCCGTCACCCCGGCCTTCGCCCCAGAGCGCGCCGTCCTCATCGACGACCGCTGGGCCACGGCCCGTGAGGACGTTGCCCGCCTCGGCTCCGGCGAGACCGACCTGGACGCCTCCCGCCGGCTCCTGGCCCCCGAACGCTTCGTGGGCCTGGGGCAGGCGGTGGCTGATCACGCCACCTGGTGGGCCAAGCAGGTCAAGGACTCCGATCTGGCAGACGGCGCCGAGCGCGCCGCCATCCTGACCGGGATCGCCCAGGCCGCGCCGAAGGCCCCCCAGGCCGGCGATCCCACGGTGCGCTGGTCCGAGGACGTCGCCGTCGTCACCGGTGTGGCCCCCGGCTCCATCGCGGCGGCCGTCGTCGGAGAGCTGCTGGCCGGTGGCGCCACCGTGGTGGCCACCAGCTCGCGCCTGACCCACGAGCGCCTCGAGTTCGCCACCACCCTGTACCGCGAGCACGCCGCGGCCGGCGCCAAGCTGTGGATGGTTCCCGCGAACCTGTCCTCCTACCGGGACGTCGACGCCCTGGCGGAGTGGATCGGCAACGACCAGGTGGTCACCTCCGGAGGCTCCACCAAGGTCGTCAAGGAGGCACTGGTTCCCACCCTCCTGTTCCCCTTCGCCGCGCCGCGAGTCTCGGGCACACTGGCAGACGCCGGCCCCGCGGCCGAGTCCCAGACCCGCCTGCTGCTGTGGTCGGTGGAGCGCACCATCGCCGCCCTGAGTGCCATCGGCTTCGACACCCACGTCGACCACCGTCTGCACGTGGTGCTGCCCGGCTCCCCGAACCGGGGCACCTTCGGTGGTGACGGCGCCTACGGCGAGGTCAAGTCCGCTCTGGACGCGATCGTCAACCGCTGGTCGTCGGAGCGTGCCTGGGCTCAGCGCGTCACTCTGGCCCACCCCCGTATCGGCTGGGTCAAGGGCACCGGCCTCATGGGCGGTAACGACCCGCTCGTCGCTGCCGTCGAGGCCGCCGGGGTGCGCACCTGGACCACGGAGGAGATCGCCTCCGAGCTCGCCGGCCTGTGCACCTCCGAGGTGCGTACCCGTGCGGCCCGGACTCCTGTGAACGCCGACCTCACCGGGGGACTGGGCGACGACATCGACCTGGTGGCCCTGCGTGAGAACGCCGCTGCACAGGCCGCCGCGCCCACCGAGGAGACCGAGGCCCCTGCCGTCATCAAGGCCCCTGCCCACCCCGGTGATGCCGACTCAGCCCACCGCCCCCCCAGTGGGGCGAGGTGAGCGCCGACCCCGACGACCTGGTGGTCATCATCTCCACCGGAGAGGTCTCCACCTGGGGATCGGGCCGTACGCGCCGCGAGGCCGAGCTGGGTATGAGCGGCGGGGAGGACGTCGACCTGACCGCCGCCGGCGTCCTCGAGCTGGCCTGGGGCATGGGGCTGCTCACCTGGCAGGACAGCCCCAAGGCCGGCTGGTACGACACCGACGGGGAGATGGTCGAGGAGTCCGACATCCTGGAGCGCTACCGCGACGAGGTCGTGGCCCGCTGCGGTATCCGCGAGTTCGTCGACGACGGCGTCATCGCGCCGATCGCCGACGAGGAGGTCACCGTCTACCTCGACCGTGACATCACCCTGTCGGTTCCCGACGAGGCCACGGCCCGCACCATCGAGGCCTCTGACCCCGAGCACACCCTCGTGGTCCCCGACGCCGAGACCGGGGAGTGGACCGTCACCCGACTGGCCGGCTCACTAGCCCGGGTGCCGCGCCGTGCTGCCCTGTCGCGCACGGTCGGCGGCCAGTTCCCGCGTGACTTCGACCCGGAGCGCTGGGGCATCCCCGCCTCGATGACCCAGGGCATGGACCCGATCGCCTCCTGGAACCTGGTCACCGCCGTCGACGCCTTCCTGTCGGCCGGCTTCACCCCGGCCGAGCTCCTCAAGGCCGTCCATCCCTCCGACGTGGCCTCCACACAGGGCACCGGGTTCGGCGGCATGGAGTCGATGCGCAAGATGTTCGTCGGCCGGTTCCTGGGGGAGGAGCGTCCCAGCGACATCCTCCAGGAGGCCCTGCCCAATGTCGTGGCCGCCCACGTCATGCAGTCCTACATCGGCGGCTACGGCGCCATGGTCCAGCCGGTGAGCGCCTGCGCCACCGCGGCCGTCTCCATCGAGGAGGGCTGGGACAAGATCGCCCTGGGCAAGGCCGACGTCGTCGTGGCCGGCGCCATCGACGACATCTCGATCGAGTCCGTCGTCGGCTTCGGCAACATGAACGCCACCGCGGAGGCCGCGGCCATGCGCGCCAAGGGCATCTCCGACCGCCACTTCTCCCGCGCCAACGACCGCCGCCGCGGCGGATTCGTGGAGGCCGAGGGCGGCGGCACGGTGATCCTGGCCCGTGGCTCGGTGGCGGCCCGAATGGGCCTGCCGGTGGCCGGTGTGGTCGGTTTCGTCTCCTCCTACGCCGACGGCGCCCACACCTCGATCCCGGCGCCCGGCCTGGGCGCCCTGGGCGCCGGCCGCGGCGGGCGCAGCTCGCGCCTGGCCAAGGCCCTGGCGGCCCTGGGTGTGGAGGCCGACGACATCGCGCTGGTCTCCAAGCACGATACCTCCACCGGTGCCAACGACCCCAACGAGTCCGAGCTGCACACGCTTCTGGCGCGCGCACTGGGACGCTCCGAGGGCAACTCGCTGGTGGCGGTCTCGCAGAAGACCATCACTGGTCACGCCAAGGGCGGTGCCGCCGTCTTCCAGGTCGCGGGTCTGACCGAGATCCTCGCGTCCGGCGTGGCTCCCGGTAACGCCTCCCTGGACGTCGTCGATGCCCCCCTGGCCAAGGACGCCTTCTGGGTGTGGCCGCGCAGGCCCATCCGTCTGGCCGGCCGTGGCGGCCAGGACGGGCGCGTCCCCGGTGCCGGCCCGGTGCGAGCCGGCCTGCTGACCTCGCTGGGCTTCGGACACGTCTCGGGTCTCATCGCGATCGTCCACCCCGGTGCCTTCGAGGCCGCCCTGCGTCAGGCCGAGGGCCAGGAGGCGGTTGACGCCTGGCTGGCCTCCGCCAACGCCCGCCTGGCGGCCGGGACCAGGCGCCGCCGCGCCGGCATGATCGGCCGGGCCCCGCTGTTCGAGCAGGTCCAGGGCCGGCGCCTGGGGGAGGAGTCCAAGCAGCGCGACCCGCACGAGGTCGAGGCCGCCATGCTGCTCGACCCCGACGCCCGCCTGGGCTCCGACGGCGTCTACCACGCAGGGGAGACCATCGCCTGACGCCGAGCCGATTTCGGCCCGCCGCCTACAGGCGGCCGTTGCCCCCTCCACCACGCAGCCTCAGCGGAGGGGGCAACGGTACACCTCCTGTGGGAGACGCTCCAGGGTGTCCTTGTCAGCTCCACCCGGCCCGAGAACATCGAGGCCATTCGGCTCGTCGCCGAGCCCGACGACGCTGGCGAACCTGGCATGGGATCCGAACGATGAGCGAGCCTCGACCGCCGACGCGGCGCTCGGCACCGATGTCGACCTCGTCCACATTCTGTCGCTGGTCCACGAGCTGACGATCCCGGGCACCGGCTTCGCAGCACGTGCCTTCGCGGCCGGCGGGCTGCGCGTGGTGTGGCGCCGACGAGAACGAATCCCTTCAGCTGGGGCGCTTTGCCGCTCGGTTGGCCGCAAGGAGGCCGTCATCAAAGCCTGGTCCGAGGCCGTCAACTGCCGCAAGATCGAGCTCGTCTTGGACCGGCCGGGATGGTGCTCCCTGTGCCTGACCGGGGAGGTCAACTCCGTCGTCGCTCCCTCTCGGACAGGGAGCTGCGGACGCGATCTGCTGGCCCGTGTCGCTGAGTCCGATGGCGACTGGGCCATCGCCGTCGGACTCAGCTGCTCCGCTCAGTAGCTGGTTGGCTCCGCCTCGGGCCCCGGCCCTGCCCGTTCGTCGATGAAGAGGGCCGCGAGCCCTTCGGACCGCCGCGCCAGGAGAGCGACGTCCGCGCCGACGAGGATGAAGTCGACGCCCTGATCGAGGTAGCCGTGGGCGAGCGCCGGGTCGAAGGCGTTGATACCGACCTTCTTCCCTGCTTCCTGCCCGGCGGCGATCGCCCGCTGGACGGTGTCCACGACCTCCGGGTGGCCCTGCTGCCCGATGAGGCCCATCGAGGCGGCGAGGTCCGAGGGACCGATGAAGATCCCGTCGACACCCGGCGTCGCTGCGATCGCTTTGGCGTCCTTGACGGCTTTGGCGGACTCAATCTGGACGAACAGTGATACGAGCTCGTCATCAGCCCGCTGCAGGTACCGTTCGACCCGGTTCCACCGTGCGCCGCGAGCGAGGGCGGAGCCGACGCCCCGGACGCCCTCGGGCGGGTAGCGGGTCGCCCGCACTGCCTCGGCCGCGGCCTCGGCGGTGTCGACCATGGGCACGAGGAGGTTCTGCGCGCCCAGGTCGAGGTACTGCTTGATAAGGACCCGGTCGTTGAACGGGACTCGTACCACCGGCGTTGCCGGGTAGGCGGCCACCGCCCGGAGCTGTTCCTGGATCGAGGCGAGCGAGAGCGGCGCGTGCTCGCCGTCGATGAGGAGCCAGTCTAGGCCGCTGCCAGCGCAGATCTCGGCGGCCGTCGTAGAGCCCGAACAGACCCACATTCCCACCTGGGCACGCTCGGCGTCGGCGAGCCGCTGCGCGAAGGTGGGGGGCAGGATCACAGGAAGCGGCATGAGATCGTCCCCATATCTCCGTAGTCGCAGAATACGGCATCCCCGCGCTCCACCCACATCGGGCGAGTGAAGGATCCAGCGAGGATGATTTCGCCGGCCTCGAGCCTCTGACCGTGTTGGTGGAGCTTGTTGGCGAGCCAAGCGACCCCGGTACCGGGGTGGTTGAGCACCCCAGCGGCCAGGCCCGTCTCCTCGATTGTCTCGTTGCGGTACAGCAACGCGCCGACGCGGCGAAGGTCTACCGCGTGCGGAGGCGTCGGGTTGCCTCCCCAGCACCATCGCACCGTAGGCCGCGTTGTCCGAGATCGTGTCGACGATCGTTCGGCCCTCAAGCTCGACGTGGGAGTTGAGGGACCTCGAGGGCCGGCGTCACGTACTCCGTCGCCCGCATGACGTCGAAGAGTGTGCAGTTCGGTCCCTCGAGAGCGTCCTTGAGGACGAAGGCCAGCTCGACCTCGATGCGGACGTTCGCGAAGGAGTCGAAGTCGAGGACCGCGCCGGTCTGGACGACCGTGTCCTCGAACATCACGCCGTAGTCGGGCTCAGTAATGCCGGTCGCGGCCTGCATCGCCTTGGACGTAAGCCCGATCTTGCGGCCGACGATCCGGTGACCCGCGGCCAGGCGCTGCTCCTTCCAGACGTTCTGGATGGCGTAGGAGTCCTCGACGTTGGCCTCGGGGTAGCGTGCCGTGATCCTCGGGATGAGAACGTGGGTGCGCTCGGCCTCCGCGAGCTCCGCGGCGAGCGAGTCGATCTGATACTGGGTGAGCATGTTGAGCCTCCTCCTGCAGGTTCAGGCTAGTCGGTGAGGTCGAAGACGCCGTCGAAGAACTCAGCGATCTCGGCCGTCCCGGTTAGCGGTTGGATGTCCGCCACGTACTGGTCGGGCCGGACGACAACGATCGCGCCATCCTCACTGATCCCACGGGCGCCGAAGATCGAGTCGCCGGGCACGGCGGACCAAGCCTGGTTCCAGTCCTCGACCTGGAACGGGCCGTTCTTCGGACGGAAGCCCGCGGGCACGTCCGTGATGTCGTAGGAGCGGTGCGGCTGGCGATAGATGACCTTGGCGTCGAAGAGCGTGTTGAGGTCGTCGCCAGGGCGGGTGTGGCGTACCGCCGGGGAGTCAGGGGCCTCCGCCCACCAGCGCGCGAAGTCAGTCACAGGGCCGTCCTCGCCAGGAGCAGCGGCATCGGCGAAGACGTAGACGCGCCAGCGGCCGTCGGCCTCGTGCTGGTGGCCGATGTGTAGAGGCACGGCGTCACAGCGACGCACAGCCTCGTAGGACTTGAACCGCTTGCCGAGTGGGTAGCCCGTGGCAAGCTCCTGCCGGGCACGGCCTGAGATGATCATCGAAGGCTTGTACTCCGTCATGAAGCCAGCCGGGAACTCAGCGGTGCGGACATAGAAGTCCTCGATACACTCGTCGTCCGGGGTGTTGCCGGCCATGCGGCCGGACCACGACAGGTCAAAGTCGATGAGGTCCTGGGCGATCTGCTGACGCTCGGCGTTGTAGGTACGCAGGAGCTTGTGCGAGGAGTAGCCGCGCAGCACCTGGGCGAGCTTCCACCCGATGTTCCAGGAGTCCTGCATGGACACGTTCATGCCCTGGCCGGCTTTTGCGGAATGCGTGTGGCAGGCGTCGCCGCAGATGAAGACACGGGCCTCGCGGTCCATGTCCGGGTCGAGCCCAACCTCGTCGAAACGGTCGGTAACGCGATGGCCCACTTCATAGACGCTCCACCAGGCGACCTCTTTCGGGACGATCCGGTAAGGCGCAACAATGGCGTTCAGCCGGCGGACGATCTCCTCGAGTGGGGTCTTGCGGACCTCGTGGTCGTCGTTCTCGGGAACCCGGCCGAGGTCGACATAGCTCCGGAACAGGTAGCCGCCCTCACGCGGGATGTGGAGGATATGGCCCTGGTTGGAGGTGATGATGCACTTGGTGCGGATGTCCGGGAAGTCGGTGTCGGCAACCATGTCCACCACGCCCCAGGCATGGTAGGAGATCTTGCCTTGATGCGTGGCGCCGATGGCCTTGCGCACGCCCGAATGGGCGCCGTCACCGCCGACGACGTATTTGTGCGGACCGTGAGCTCCTCGCCCTCGCGCTCGCTCGTGCTGCGGCGCAGACGCACCTCGACGGGGTACTCGCCCTCGCCGATGGTGAGGTCGACGAACTCGTAACCGTAGTAGGGGGCATTGCGTGAGGGTTGGCGGCCCATGAACTCGCGGAAGTAGTCGAGGACGCGCGCCTGGTTGACGATCAGGTGGGGGAACTCCGAGATACCCTGAGGGTCGTCGTCGGTGACGCGGCTGCGCACAATGTGCTCCGGGGCCAACGGGTCCGGGGTCCAGAAGGCCGTCTCGGTGATGCGGTAGGCCTCGTCAATGATCTCGTTGGCGAACCCGAACGCCGCGAAGGTCTCGACCGACCGGGCCTGGATACCGTCAGCGTGACCGAGTTCGAGGCGTCCGCCCCGCTTCTCGATGAGGCAAGTCGTGATCTCGGGAAAGACTGACAGCTGGGCTGCGGCAACGATCCCGGCTGGGCCCGAGCCGACAATGAGAACATCCATGGTCTCGGGCAGATTGGGGGAGCGGTCGATGCCGATGCCAGCGGCGGGCTTGATACGGGGATTCTCGGAGACGTAGCCGTGGTGGTTGAACTGCATGGTCATTCCTTATTCGGTTGCTGGTCGTCACCCTTGACGAGGTAACCGCGGCCCGGTCGGGCCGGGTGCTCACTCCGTCGTGAACGCCTCGGGTAGGTGGTTCTTCATAGAGGCGAGTTTGTGCTCGCGTGCGTAGTGCTCGATCTCGTCGGTCGGCGCACCGTCCCGGATGAGGTCGATGAGGTGATCGTGCTGAGCGATCGAGACGCTCGAGGTCCGGGGGCTGAAGCCAAGACCCGAGCGGCGGATCATGTTGACTCGCTCGGCCTCGGTCCTCATGATCCCGAGGATCCGCTCATTGCGGCAGGCCGAGGTGAGTACCGTGTGGAAGCGGCCGTTGAGGTCCCGGTAAACGCTGGAGTCGAAGCCTTGCTCGAGGAGCATGCGCATCTCGTCGTTGATCGCGGTCGCTTCCTCGAGGTCGGAGCGGGTGAGCCGTGGTGCCGACAGCGCCGTGGCCATCCCCTCAAGGAGAGCGAGGGACTCCATGGAGTCCTGGTAGGCAGACAGGTCCACGCCAGAGACCTGAGCACCAATGTTGTGCCGGTACTCGACGAGCCCCTCGGACTGGAGCCGCCGGACGGCCTCACGGACGGGGACGACGGAGACGCCGTGCTCTTTGGCGAGGACCGTGAGGACGAGCCGATAACCGGCCGTGTAGCGGCCATCGAGGATCCGGGACCGCAGTTCGTCGTAGACGAGTCGGGACTTCGAAGCGGACGGAGTCCTCAAGAATCCTCCTGAGTTGATGACGGGGCTGCCCACTGCGGCGGACCGCGCCTGGCGGACGGACTCGCACAGTGTAGGGGCAGCGCCCGTCACCATCGTCAACACCCGCTTAGAATCCGGCGCCGCGATCGAAGGTCGCCTCGGTCGCGTGGTGGGTGCGCGCGACCTCGTCGATCCTAGCGTTGAGCTCGGCGTCTGCGGCGGCCGAGAGGTCGCGGCCGGTGCGGTCCTTGAGAAGAACGGTGGCCATGAGACCGAGAACGGTGACGACGCACAGGGTAGCTGGCGACCGCCATTGAGGTGTGGAACTGGGCTTGAGAGCCGTGGCAATGAACGGAGCAAAGGCGCCGCCGAGGATCGCACCGAAGGCATTGGCGAGGCCCGCGCCCGAGTAGCGGATACGG
>BNJT01002207.1_pt1 | contig 83827 bp, 140 predicted proteins | sample 8540491 | NCBI WGS metagenome assembly BNJT01 (sample SAMD00202455, study PRJDB9452) | human saliva metagenome | host: Homo sapiens | reverse complement strand
AGCTGGCCAGCTTGGATCGGTTGGGTGCTGCTGAAGTGAATATCGGTAAACACCGGGGCACCGCTGCTGGAGACCTGCTGACCAGGAGTATACCTGGCCGTTGCCAGCGGCTTTGCCGACAGGTTAGGCAGATGCTGAGCGCTGCCGTCATCGGGCATCAGGCGTAGCTGGATGACTCCGCCGTTACCTGACGAATAGCCCCGGCCGGTCTCGTCAGATGCGCACACTTTGCAGCGTACCGCTGACAGTGGCGCGTGGAAGCGGTTGACAACCTTCTGTTCATGAAGTTGCCATTGACGCCAACCACGGTGTTGGCCAGCGCGTCCATCTTGAAGCACGCCAGGGCCATCAAAGGTGGCGGAACTCGTTGGAGGTCAGCGAATAGCCTCGATTGGCTGGGTAGAGCGTCTTGCCAACAACGGCTTTGCTGCTGGTCGTTCCGGTGTCGGCAAGAGTGGTGTCTTCGTTGCCACCGCAGCCTCGCGAATGCAGCACTGGCCACGACGGGAACGAGCCAGCGCAGGAAACAGAGAAATCCTGAAAGCGTGTGCGTGACATGATTTGTCGCCTCCTTAAGAATTGCAATAAATTGCAACCATCAAGTCTAGGCTTTTCTGACTTCTATTTCCACTGTGATGTTATGGTTGTTTTTACGTGGCTTTCGGGGGACGTGTCCAGAATGTCGCGTTCAATGAGGGGCACGAGAAGGTGCCGCTGCCCATTGAGGATTTCATGCCATTGTCGGCTGGGGCATGCAGTGAGGCTGGTGCCGTCTAGGAAACCGATCCGGCGGCACCGGACGAATGGGAGCAATCGCGAAACGGCCAGCCGCTGCAAGGCGTGCTGGCCAGTTTTCTTCAGCTTTTCCGGGCAGCGATTGCTCTGCGCGGAAAGCCGGTGACAAGGGAGGTGGATGAATCAGGGTGCCAGGTGCAGCACCACAGGCCAGTTGGCCCCTGACCGGATTGGGCGTGGTTTCCAGTGGTTGGAGCCGATCCAGCGGCCACCCAGCATCAGCTGGGCCTGGGATTCGGTGAAGGCGGCTGGCCAGGAGAAGCCATAGCTGGAGCCGTTGCGGTGGTCGCCGAACTTCCACTGGCTGGCGCCTTCGGGCTGGAATTCAGGTCGTAGCTGCGACCGGCCTTCATCACGACATCCTTGCCGGCGGGCAGCTCGATGTCATACCACTCTGTAGTTGCCCACGCGGTAGTTGGCGTTGGACTGGATCGAGGTTGTAGTTGGGGCGGCCTTCGTTGATGTAGCCGGATGCCAGCACGCTGCTGCCGTCCAGGATGCGCCATTGCAGCCGGCCGGCCACCGAGGCGGCCGTGGCAAACGACAGGCCGGAAACCCGCTTGTCCGCACGGGGCGTGAACCGTTCCCGGATGGGCTTCTGGAGGGTTGCGGTGTAGATCAGCTTGTTGTCGACCGTGCCGCCTTCCGCATGTCGGAGACGCCCTGGCTCTGACCGTTGGTCAGGATCATCTGCAGGATGGGCGAGAAGCTGTTGCCACCGGAGCCGACTTCGGTCAGGTTGGTCAGGTAAGCGCACGGCTCGAACCACGCGGACGCTTGCCGATCAGGGTGGACCAGTCCAGGGTGTTCAGCCAGCGAGCCGGGCGCACCGTTCTTCAGCAGGGGTGATGCTGTTGTTGCTGCGATGAAGTCTCGTGAGCGGCCGATCGGTGTTCTCCATCACCAGGTGGTGATGATGCCGGCCACCATCGGCTGGCTCTTCTTGTCCATCCGGATTTCCGGGGAACATCGATTCTCGGGTTGTCGCCCGGGCGCAGACCCGGCACATAGGTGCCGCTGGACATCGGGGCAGCCTTCAGGTCGGGCAGGTGCTGGGCCGAGCCGTCGTCCGGCAGAGGCTGATCCGGATCACGCCACCGGTGCCGCCAGCATAGCCCAGGCCGCTCTGCCAGTACAGGCGAGACCCGATCCAGCGTACCGTTGACGGTGGCCCGGAAGCGGTTGGACACGATGCTGGTCTGGTTGCGGTAGTTGCCGATGACGGTGTTGGCCAGTGCGTTCTGCGTGAGACACGCCGGGGCCGTAGAGGCGGGCAAATTCCGGCGAGTCCAGTTGCAGGTTGGTGCCGTCACCAGGCGGTTGCGGCTGGCAGGCTGTGTCCGGCTGCCCGAGTCCGACGGCTTTTCGGCGGCCGGTTTCTGCGCGGGCTGCGGGCTGGTCACGTTCTCCTGCGGCTCACCGACGGGGATGGCGTTGCGTGCCTCGCCGGGGTTGCGGTTCGGTCGGCCGTAATTGCCCGTCCGTACCCAGGAGGGCAGATCGGCGTCATCGGGCGAGGTAGGGGTGGGCCGGGGGTGCTTGACCGCTGCTGACCGCTGGATCCAGGCAGCCGGGGGCAGCGTTCAGGGCGTTTCGGCCGAGGCATCTGCGACCAGGTAATCGGCCACGTGCGACAGGATGTTGCCGAACTGGTCGACCATGACATGGGCCGGTTCGGTCTGCGCCAGCATCAGCGGGCCGGCGCTCAGGTGTCGGCGATGGAGGGGCCCCCAGCCAGCGTGTCGGTGCTCGTGCTCCGGGCGGCTCGGAGGCCAGGATATGCGGCACTTCGCCGGGAATCTGGTCGAAGACGAAAGCCGGCCAGTGCGAGTGGATTTTGGCGTGCCGGAGGTGGCGGCATCATCTCCACCGGCGCAGCCGGTCAGCGCCAGAGACACCATCAGGGAGGCGCTCAGCATGGGCAGGCGACCCGGGGAAAAGAGCGGGAAAAGGAAGCGATAGGGCTTGCAGGAAGGGTGCATGACTGAAACCCCCGGCCAGGGGGCGGAACCGTGAAGGGGTGGAGGCCGCTTCCCGAGAACAGGTCAAGGAAATCGGTCACGGTTTTCAGTCTAGGCAGGGTGTTGCAAAAAAACATCGGTCCGGGTACTGACGGTGTGCGGGAGGTGACTGGAGGCAGTTCACCGCCCGGGGAGGGAGGAGAGGTGGACGCAGTGCCAGCTTCATTCTGATGGTTCCTTGCAGCACCGCAGGTTGCCAGGTGTTGTGAATTATCAGGCGGACAGGCGGCAAAAAGCGCCCCGAAGGGCGCCCTGTGTTCTTTAGTGCCGACGCTGGTAACGTTTTGCTGGCTGTACCGACACCGGCGGTCTGGTTGAGAGAGGCCGCGCTGCGAGACGTTTGCCTTGCTGCCGCCGGATGTTCTGTACGGCGGCTCCGGTGGGCTGGTGGCTGGCAAACGTCAGCTCTGCGTGGGGATTGCGCTGCCGGGGAAAGGTCCGGCAGTGCAAAGATCCGGGATAGTGGCGAAGGTCCGGCGGCGGCCAGGGTCCGGTAGTGGAAAAGGGTTCAGCAGCCCTCCGGCACCGGAGGGTCAGGCGTTGTCCAGAATCTTCTGGTACATCTCCCGCATCCGGGCCGCCTGGGTGCCCCAGTTGTAGTGCTCGATCACGGCCTTCTGGCCGTTGATGCCCATCTGGCGGGCACGTTCCGGGTTGTCGCGCAGGTCGATGATGGCTTTCGCCACGGCGTCGACATCCTTCGGATCGACGATCACGCCGGCGTCATGCTTTTTTCCAGATAGGGCCGTCCAGTTGAGGAATGGGCGAGCAGATGGTCAGGGATGCCGGCCGCCATGTACTCGAAAAAGCTTGATCGGCTCGGCGGTGAGGTGGCTGGGGTGAGGTAGAGCGTGCACAGGCCGCAAAGCTGCGCTCCAGGGCGTTGCGGATGCCGTCGCGCTCGACCCAGCCCAGATATTCGACCTGCTTCCAGCCAGGCATGGCAGTGATTTCGGCCTTGTCGGCGTCGCTCTTGAATTCGCCGGCCATGATCAGCTTGACGTTGGCCTTCTCGACGGCCTCCATATCCTCGATGATGCCGCGGATGCGCGACAGACCACCGGCATAGACCACGTGGGTGGACGGGCCGCGGCGCGGGTGTGTTGTCCTTGTCGGGGTCGAGCCCCAGCTCGGCGAGCAGCGGGTAGTTGTGCAGCGTGTAGAGCCGGCCCGGACGGGCCACGTCCTGGAAGAAGGTGGCCTGGGTGGGCGAGGCGGTGACCACACCATCGAAGAAGCGCGCACCGATGCGCTCGCAGCCGCGGGCGATCCTGCCGACCAGTTTCGGATGGGCTGCGGGATCCAGTGCTGTTGAGGACCTGGTTGGCCAGGTCTTCGTGTACGTCCATGACGATGCGGTGACCGCACGGTTTCATGAACAGCCCCAGCGGGATCAGTTCGGGGTCGTGGAAGTGGTAGATCTCGGCCTTGAGTTTGCGCGCGGTGTTCCAGGCTTCATACATCTTGGCGGTCATCCGCGCGATGCGGCCCTTGCGCTCTTTCAGCGGGTGGATGGTGACGCCCAGCCGGGCGACCTCGGCCACTTCCTCAGGTGTGGCGGCAATGACGGCATGGGCGTCGTAGCCAGCCTCGGCCATCGAGGCCACTTCCTTGCGGATGATGCGGATTTCGACCCCACGGTGCACCGTGGAGATGCGGCAGATGCGCTTTTTCATTTCCAGCCTTTTCCGAACTTGAACTGTAGGGCCTCACGGATCCGGACGCTGAGTTCGCGGACATTGGAGGGCCAGTGGGCACGCCACAGCTTGGGGTGGGTCAGGATGCCCAGTGGGGTGATGCCAGCTCGATGAGCTGGAACGGATTGCCGCGGGCCCAGTAGGCCGGCGGGTCATCATCGGACAGGTAGACCGCAAAGGGCTTCATGGCCTCGTCGTCGTAGCACTCGCTGGTGATGCTGGTGCGGGCGCGAAGTGCCTCGTCACGGGTCAGCACCGGTTGGGCATCTTGAGGAAAGCGGTTCATCCGGTCGCCGTGCGAGCAGACCACGTCCATCGGCAGGCCGAGAGCGCTGACGCAGGTCCTGCAGGTTGCGCTCGAGACAGCGCGTGGATCTCGGCATGGCCGCCTCGACTGCCGCGGGCGAGGCGCAGCCGGTTCTGCTTGGCGTACTCGGCCAGTTCCTCGAAGTGGTAGCTGACGTGCACGCCGGCGCTAGCCAGGTGCTTCATCACTGCTTCGTCCAGCGTGCTCTGCCGGAAGTAGTAACTGGCGCGGCAGCCGCAGCTCGGTCTCGATCCGGTGCCAGTCCAGCGACAGTCGGGGTCGGTGTCGATGTCGTGGCGCATGACCAGGATCTTCGTCTGGTCGTATTCACCTGCGCCGGCGCGCACGCATGGCCAGCCACTGCGGATTGTCGATGACCTGGTAGCCCGCGTTCCGGGCTCTGCAGCAGCCGCCGATATTCGTCGAGACGCGACGGCTGCAGGATTTCCTCAGTGCAGGCGCCCAGCCCAGCCGCTTGAGGCGGCTGCTGGGCCGTGGCGGCAGGTCCGGCACGGAATCTTGCCGGACGGGGTGGGAGAGGGGGAAGCAGTGCTCATGGTGCCGTCGACTCAGTGATGGGCAGGCGGTTCATTGCCTGAAGGGCCGCGGGAGGATGCGCTGCGCGGTTCCGGGAAGAACCGGGCATGGTCCTGGTATTTCGGGGTTGTCCTGGTACTCGCTGCTGCGGGGCGTCCTCGCGAGGGTGCGGCTGATCCTGGTACTGGTGGGGGCCGGATGAACCGGGTCTCGGGAACGATCTGCGTCTGCGGCATGAACTGCGAGTGCGAGAACTGGCTGTGCGCAAACCGGCTATGCGCAAACTGGGACTCGGGCGAGAACTGCGTGTCGAAACAGGGTGTTGAGCTGCTCGGCACGGCGGCGGCGCACGATGTGGCCCAGGCGGGCCTGTGCCAGTGCAGCCGAGGGCGAACCCGAGGCAGAAGAACAGCGCCACGAAGCTGACGTTGCGGGACAGTGCCCATTCGAGGGCGGCAAACATCAGCACCGGTATGGGTTTCGTGGGCGATGCGTGGCCACTCGCTCAAGGCCGGTGACGAGGGCACCGAGCAGCGTGCACCAGATGGCCACGACAGCAGGAACGGAATCAGGCCGGTCTGCGCCCAGATGTCGAGCGCGTTGTGCATGTAGTAGCCGGAATACTTCAGGTCGCTGAGCTGGAACGCCCATTCGCCGGTGAAGGGGCGGTTGGTGATCAGCATCAGGCCCTTGTTCGCGATTTCCTGGCGGATCTGCCGGGAGGAGTCCTGCTCGTCGGGCGTGAAGACGGACTCGAAGCGTGAGCCTTCGAACACGGTGGCGAAAGGTGCCGGTCTTTGCTAGCCGACAAAGAAGCAGGCCGCCACGATCAGCACCATCACGCGCGATGGTCATGCTGCTGGACAGGAACAGGGATGGCCAGCAGTGACACCACGCAGAACATGGCGGCACTGCGTGATGGAATGACGAAGGCCACACCGATGGCCAGCAGAATGAACATCCACTGCCAGAAGGCATTGCGGATGCGTGGAGCCAGGATGGTGCTGCAGATGGCAAGGCGTCGCCCATCAGCTGGTAGTTGAGCTTGACGCCGGTTTCGGGCTGGAGTCCGACAGGCCCTGCATGTCGAAGTTGCGGGCGTTGAACACCGCGTAGGCTGCGATGATCAGCCAGGTGATGACGAATGCCCTGTAGACGCGATGGCTGCGGGCTGCAGCCCCCACGAAAGTACAGCACCATGCCCAGGAAGATGATGGGGCACCAGCGCCATCAGCAGGTCTTCGCGCTCGCCGCTGGACTGTCCCCAGACCTTGTAGCTGATCCAGGCGAAGGTGGGATAGGGCAAAGAAGAAGGGCCACTGCGAAAGTGGTGGTCCAGCGTACCGAGATGCTGCTGTGACGGGCGGCCAGCGTGGTGAGCAGCAGCAGCGAGGCGGAGGCGCCGGTCCAGACGATGCTGGGGATGCCCGGGGTTTCCTGCCACAGGATGGGCAGCATCCCGAGGTGGAAAGATCACCGACAGGCTGACCAGCAGTGTGACGAAGGAACTGGGCTTCTGCGGCCGGGAGCCATACCCGAAGGTATCGAAGAAGTTCGGCCGGCGATGGCGCCGGGTGTGCTGGGGTTGAAGGTGGGAGGCCGCCATGGTGGATCCTTGAACCGGTCTTGGGTGCGCCGGAGGACCGGCGCACCGGGAAGTGTTTCAGGTGCCTGAGCCTGATGGGCGTGCCTGCTGGCCGCCAGCCGCCCGCCATTGTAGTAGCACGTACACCACATACAGGGGCCGCATAACCCTGCCGAAAACCAGCGGAACGCCGACATGGCCTCGGTGGGCAGCGTGAAGGCGGCGATGCTCACGGCCAGCAGGCCGATCTGCCAGTACAGGTCGATCTTGGCCTGGCGCACGATCAGGAACGTGTAGCCGAGCGGGCTGGCAAAGAAGCGGATGAACAGCAGGGGCGCGAAGATGCGGGCGATCTCGCCGGCCTCGCGCAGCGGTTCACCGAAGACCAGGGCAAACAGCTCCGGCCCCCAGAAGAACAGCACGAGCGACGGGAAGACACCCAGGATGGCCAGCAGGCGCAGCGTCTGCTTGTAGGCCCCCGGCACTGGCCGGTGCGGTTGAACTCTTCGGCGGCACGGTTCTTGAACACGTCCTGCGCCGAGGTCGAGATGATCGACATGGGCGCCGAGATGGTCCGCCAGGCGGTGCCCAGCAGGCCGGCGGCGTGCTCGCCGAAGCGGGTGCCGGTGAGCAGCAGCGGAATCTGCTGTGCCACGGTGTTGATGAGGGCCGAGGGCAGCGCGATCATCGGCGTCTTGCCATGGGTGCGCATCAGCTCGCGCCAGTCGTGGCAGGGCTTGTGCTGGGCATACTGCGTTTCGGGGCAGGGTCGTGGGCCAGCAGGGAACTGCTTCAGGCCGATCCAGGCCGCCCAGCTGCCCATGCTGGTGCCCAGCACGAAGCCCAGCATCAGCATCATGCCGCTGGGCCAGAAATAGATGAGGATGAGCTGCAGCAGCGCGGTCAGCCCTGCCGAGGTGATGCGGATGCGGTTGACCACACCGAATGCCCCGGAGGTGACGGCCATGGCCAGCCACAGCGTCTGCATGGCCAGTGCCCAGGTGCCCAGGCCCACCAGCACCGAGGCCGACAGCGGCCAGCCGGGCAGCTGCGCCTGGATGAGCGTCTGCAGCGCCATGGCGATGAGCGAGGCAGCACACCCACGCCGATGCTGGTGGCCATGCCGATGCGGAAGGCCAGCCGCCGGTCGCTGGCCAGCGGCAGTGCCACCAGCAGGACCTCCATGCGCGCCGTGGCCGGGACGATGGCAATGTAGATGACCGCCTGCCAGATGGCGTAGATGCCCAGCGCCTCGACGCTGACCATGCGTGTGAACAGCAGCATGGCCAGCAGCAGGGATGGCCTGGGCCGTGGCGCTGCCGGTGAGTACCTTCAGGACCGTGCGGACGTACGAGCCCTGACGGGGGGCGGACGATGCGGCGGAGGCTTGCTGGCGGTGCAGGGTGTGCCGGACGCCCCCGCCGGGGAGCGCCCGTGCCTTCGGGGCGTGCTGACTCGCTCACGGTGGCTTACAGCGTGCTGTCGACGGCGGCAACCAGGTGCTCGACGATCTGCGCCTGCAGGGGCGTGGTCGATGTCCGGGAACATCGGGCAGGCTCATGCACTGAGTCGGCAGCCAGTTCGGCGTGCGGGAAGTGCTGGCTGGCCAGCGGCGTGCCGGCGTACACGGGCTGTTTGTGCAGGCACATCGGGTAGTGCACGGCGGTGGGAATGCCATTGGCCTTGAGCACCTCGATGACCTTCGCCCGGTTGGGCACCAGCACGGTGTACTGCGCGTAGACGCTGGTGTTGCCCTCGGCCACCGTGCACCGTGCGGATGTGCGGGTGGGCGGCCTGTTCGATCAGGCGGGTGTAGCGGGCACCGGCCTCGCCGCGCAGCCTCACGTCCTCGTCGAAGTGGGCCAGCTTGACCAGCAGCACGGCAGCCTGCAGCGTGTCGAGGCGGCCGTTGACGCCGATGGCCGAGTGCACGTAGCGCTGCGACTGGCCGTGCAGGCGGATCTGCGAGATCTTGCGTGCCAGATCGTCGTCGTGGGTGAAGCAGGCGCCGCCGTCACCGTAGCAGCCCAGCGGCTTGCTGGGGAAGAAGCTGGTGCTGCCGATGGTGGATCAGGCCGCACGAGCGCTTGCCGTGGCGGGTGGCGCCGAAAGCTCTGGGCGGCATCCTCGATGACGGGCAGGCCGTGGCGGGCTGCCACGGCGTTGATGGCTTCGATGTCGGCGCACCTGGCCGTACAGGCTGACCGGGATGATGGCGCTTCGTGCGCGGGGTGATGGCCGCTTCGAGCAGGCTGGCATCGAGGTTGCAGGTGGCGGGGTCGATGTCGACGAACACCGGCGTGGCACCCAGCAGGCTGATGGTCTCGGCCGTGGCGATGAAGGTGAACGGGGTGGTGATGACCTCGTCGCCGGGGCCGACGCCCAGGGGCCATCAGGGCGATCTGCAGGGCGGTGGTGCCGTCGCTCACGCCGATGGCGTGGCGTACGCCCACGTAGGCGGCCAGCTGCTGCTCCAGCTCCTTCACTTCCGGGGCCCATGATGTACTGGCCGTGATCGAGAACGGCCTGCATGCGCTGCGTCGATCGCGGGCTTGAGGCGGAGGTACTGCTGCTTTCGAGGTCGATGAAATCGATGTTCTGCAGGGGAGCGGGCATGATGGGACTCACTGTAGGGGGGCGCCGTGCGGGCGTCTTGTTGATGGAGGCGCCCGGGCAAAAAACGCCTGGGCTCCTGTGCGGGCCGGACGGTACTGGCGGTGTCAGGCCGGATCCGGTGGCTGGCTGCCCGCGGCAGCGCTGCTACCGGCCGGTGCCTCGCTGGCCGGATCGACCGGCCGGCAGGCATCGGAGGAAATGATATAGCCGGTGTGGCGGTCCGGGCAGTGAACGGTTGCACTGTGGCGCGCATGCGGCGGGTGAGGCAGCTTGACGCCGCACTGGCAGACCCAGCCGGTACGGCGCGCCGGCACGCCCACCATCAGGGCGTGGTCGGGCACGTCGCGCGAGACCACGGCGCCGGCCGCGATGAAGGCGTAGCGGCCGATGGTGGTGCCGCAGACCACGGTGGCGTTGGCACCGATGCTGGCCCCCCGGCGGATGAGGGTGCTGCGGTACTCGTGCTTGCGCGAGATGTGGGCCCGCGGGTTGAGCACGTTGGTGAAGACCATGCTGGGGCCGCAGAACACGTCGTCTTCCAGGGTGACGTTGTCGTAGATGGAGACGTTGTTCTGCACGCGGACGTTGTTGCCCATCGTGACACGGTTGCTGATGTAGACGTTCTGGCCCAGCGAGCATCGCTCGCCCAGACGGCGCCGCTGCAGACGTGAGTCCAGTGCCAGACCTTGCGTGCCTGCACCGATCTGCGCGCCTTCGTCGACAACGGCGCTGGGGTGGATGCTGGTGGAAGTTTGGGGCTTTTTCCATGTGCTTGGCCTGATGTCGATGGTGGGGGCCTTCGTTACATCTACGGAGAATGATAGTGGTGGCCGCCATTCACCGGAAGGCAGGAATGTGCACTGGTGAGGAATGGACACTGAGCTGGCACATTGTGCGTACTCTCTTGTGTCTTAACATGACGAAAGCTTCGGGCCTTTGTGAATGTGGGTGACTGGCCGTGGGGTATCCGGGACGCTGATAAAAGTCCCCGACGCCGCTGGCGCATACCTTAACCTGATTCATTTGGCGATACAGTCTTGAAGCGTGCTCTTCTCATTGGTGCAATGGCCGAATCCTGATCGAGTTTCGCGCCGATCTCATCCGGGACCTGGTGGCCAGGGGGCTACAAGGTGACAGGCGCCGCCGCCGCGCCGCTCACGCCTGAAGTGCTGGACCAGATCCATGCGCTGGGGCGCCGATTTCAGTCCGCTGCCGCTGCACGCGTACCGGCATCAACCCGCTGCGACGACATGGTGACGATGCTGGCCATCCGCCGCGTGCTGCGCAGGGTGCGGCCCAACGTGCTGATCTGCTACCATCAAGCCGGTGGTCTACGGCGGGCTGGCGGTGCGCGCTGGCGCGGTGTGCGGCACCTGCGCTTCGTGCCGATGATCACCAGGCTGGGCTTTTGCCTTTCCATGGCGGCAGCGCAAGCGCAATGCCCTGAAGGGCTGGCCTCGCTGTCCTGTACCGCCAGGCCATGGTGCCGGTGCACAATGCCATCTTCCAGAATCCGGACGATCGGGCGCTGTTCATCGAATAGGGCATCGTGCCGGCATGCAGAAGACCCGCATCGTCAACGGCTCGGGCGTGAACCTGACGCAGTTTGCCGCGTGCCGCTGCCGCAGGACCGGATGTGACCTTCCTGCTGGCGGCCCGCCTGCTGAAGGCCAAGGGCATCCGCGAGTACGTGGAAGCGGCGGGCGCATCGTGAAGCAGAAAGTATCCCAATGCGCGCTTTCGTCATCATCGGCTACAAGGATTCGTCGCCCGATGCCATCCCCGGAGTCGATGATCGCCAGCTGGGCCACGATCGGACGTGGTCAGCTACGAGGGGCGGGCAGAAGGATGTGCGTCGTTCGTGACGCGTGCCGGTGTCTGCGTGCTGCCGTCGTATTCCGAGGGGCTGCCGCGCACCGTGCTGGAGGCCCTGGCCATGGGCCGCCCGTCATCACCACCGATGTGCCGGGCTGCCGCGAGACCGTGACGCGAGGACGTCAACGGCTGCCTGATTCCGGCGCGCAATGCGCCGGCTCTGGTGCTGCCATGGAACGTTATCTGACCGAGCCGGGGCCTGATGGAGCGCCACGGCGAAGCCAGCTACCAGCTGGCGCTGGAAAAATTTCGACGTGCAGCAAAGGTAAACGTCGATATTCTTGCCGCAGCGGAGTGACTCGGGCTCACGTTCATCTGCAGGAATTGATCTGGCGCCCGTCCGGTTCTGGTGGTTGAATCGGGGTTTTCGCTCAAACTCTTGCTCAGTGAGGAATCAGCCATGATGGCTGCCGAGAATACTCGCCAGATCGGCCCTGGTTGCCGATCTGTTTCAAGTGGTCCTTCGTCATATTGCTGTTCCTGACGATGGTCGTGCGAACTCCATCAAGCCGGTGTCGGTGAGCTTTCTGGCGCTGACCGCTGCGCTGGGGCTGGCGCGCTGACCGACTTCTCGCCCGGCCTTCATGCGGGTGGTCTGGATGCACGCGGCCTCGTCGGCCGTCACGCTGCTCTATCTGCTGGTGGGGCTGGTCAACGGGGCGCCAGCAACGAGGCGCTGCATGCAGACGCTGTTCATCTACATCGTGTCGCCGGCGCTCTGGATCCTGGTCGCGGGCGGCGTGCTGGCCGTCATGAGACGCCGACGACGCTCGCAGAGCCTCATGGAGAACAACGCCATCTTCGGCGCGTGCCAGCGTGGCGCTGTTCTTCTATCTGTTCCTGAACGGCGGCCCCGAGGCGGTGAGCTTCTTCATCGAGGCCCGAGAACGCCAACGTCAACCTGCGTTGACGGCTATTCCGGGCGCCACGATGCACGTCTACGGCACGCTGATCTTCCTGTCCAGTCGGCCATGTTTTGCCATGCTGGCCGTCGGCCGCATGGGCACCAAACTGCTGATCACGCTGGGCATCCTGGTGGTGGTGGCGGTCACCTCCGGGCCGTTCGGCGCTCATGCTGTCGGTGCCCGTGGGGCCTGGCTGCTGGGGCGGCGCTGCGGCCCCGGGCATCTACGGCCAGCGCCGGCACGCATGGCCTGGAGCGCTGGGCAAGCAGGTGCGGCATTGCCGTGGCTGGCGGCGATCGATCTTCGTCATTCTGCTGCAGCGCTTCACCGAGGTGGACGTGCTCTACATCATTGGCGGTTTCTGGGAAGAGCTGTCCGGGCGGTGGCGGTTCCGAGCGGACCAACCAGGCCAATGCGCTGTTCGATAGGCATCATCTCCTCCTTCGGCATCGTGCCGGGCATGGCATCGCGTCAACTACATCCGTAGCGAGACTGTATCCCGTGGCGGTATGAGATCGTGCTGCTGGCCACCATCTATCGCGTCGGGCTTTTCGCGGGTGCGCTTTCGTCTATGCCTGGCCGTTCATCCGCTATGGCTGGGGCGTGTTCGAGATCTGGAAGCGCCACGCGGCTGACCAATTTCGATGTCTTCTGTTTGCAGGGCTGCGCCAGTGCGTTCATCGCGGCCGCCACCAACCCGTACATCGAGGGCTACACCTTTCCACTGGATGTATGTGCTTCCGGTGACGATCTTCCTGGTGCGCCATCCGGGACGTCGATGTTTGACGCACGGGTGCGGCGCCGGGGCTCGCGCGTGGTGCGCGGCCCGATGCCGGCTCCCGTCATGCCGGGTGCCATGGCGGCACGGCGGGGCACGGCCGTCGGTCAGCGCGGGATGCAGCAGTACCCCGCCGGCCAGCGTGCGAGCACAGCAGGTGCCGGCGCGGGCAGCGACCGGTGCAGCAATATCCCGCAGGGCCAGCGACCGGTGCAGCAATACCGGCCGGCCAGCGCCCGATGGGACAGTACCCGGCCGGCCAGCGTCCGGCGGGACAGGTCTACCAGCCGCGCCAACGGGCCCGCCGGTCAGCGAGGCTGCGCCGGGCCAGCAGGCCATGGGCCCGCGCCCCGTGCGGGGCAACCCGGGCAGCTGCGCTGAGGGCCTTGCGGCAGGCGCCGTGCCCGGCATGATCCGGCACGGCGGCCCTGCTGCGGGCGTTCCTGCAGCCTTGCGGGGCGCCTGGCTCCGGGAAAGGTCGACCGATCTGGCGGGCGGGCCGTTGCTCGATGAGTGGGCGGATCGATCCACCGTGAACCTCGGAGGAAAAATGAGAAGGAGTTTCTGAAAGACGCTGGGGGCCGGTGCCGCCACGTTCCTGATGGCCCAGCAGCTGCGGGCCCGCCACGCCCCGAGGGCCCGGTCGTCTGGATCGGGTCGTCTCGCCGCTGGAGTACGGGGCCAAAGGCCAACGGGCGCGATGACGACACGCTGGCGGTGATCCGCGCTGCCCAGGCGGCCGCGCGGCAGGGGCATCTGGCTGGTGTTTCCGGCCGGGGAATACGTCATTACCGACCAGGTGAGCTTCTCTCCGGGCGCGATGGCGGGCGTCAGGGGATGAGAAAGGCAATCTCATCCGCTTGCAGAGCAGCTCGAAACGGGGCGGGCTTTCTGGTGCGGAGCTGTCGAACGGGATCCGATCAAGCGATCCTTTCCTGATGTCCGGCCTGTCCATCGATGCCAGGTGACCTACCGGACCAGGCGGCTGCCATCTACCTGATCGACACGCAGGGCGTGCATGTGGTGGACAGCCCGGATCCGCCATGTGCAGGTGGGGGCATGGCATCTATGTGCAGGGCATGAGCAACGGCATCAGCAACAGCGCGTGCCGTGGCCTCACAACGTGTTCCGCAACAACGTCATCGAGGTGGAGCCTCTGCCCGACCACGACTGCTTCGGCATCGAGATCGAGGCCGAGCGGTTGCTGCCGGCCGGGGAAAGTTCCCCGCGCGAGACCTGGCTGCGGCGCTTCGTGCTGCCGGACATTCCGGTGCCGGCGCACGACAACCTGCTGGAGGGCAACCAGATCAGCGGCGCCTACTACGGCATTTTCGTTCCTGGGGCGTGCGGCGCAGCCTGGTGCAGGACAACAAGCTGCAGGGCCAGATCCGCTGCATGTCGATCCAGCACCAGTCCCACTACAACGTCATTACCGGCAACGAGCTGACGGATTCGCTGTCCTCGTCCATCCATCTGGCCTACGGCTCATCGTTCAACACGGTCAGCTGCAACCGCATCCGCAACAACGCGGGCGCGGGGCGAGGGGCTGCTGCAGGCCTATGTGGGGCGTCGAAGAACGACTTCTACATGAACAACGAGGTGGAAGTGGGCAGCGAGGGGCTGCCCAAGTACATGATCTACTGCGCGGTGGTGGCCAACGAGAACTCCTTCTGGGGCAACCGGCTGTCCGGGCTGGCAGGCCGCGCCCTACATCGCGGTGGAGTCGGCTTTCAACAGCAAGTTGCGGCGCAAGAGCCACCGGGGCTGCGGGCTGCGCGGGGCTGACGACCATTTCACCGATCGCGGCATGTACGGGCGTGCGCATCGTGGGCAACGAGATCCGGGCCACGTCCATGAACGTGCCGGTGTACGTGCTGGCTCAGGTGGGCGACGATCGGGGGCAGTATCCGCTGCTGATGTGCGAGCTGTCCGGCAATCAGGTGCAATGGGACCGGCCGGGGGCCGCTGCTGGAGTTGTCGGCAAAGCCAGGCGGGGGCTGCTGCGGCAGATCAAGCTGGTGGGCAACGAGTTTGCGCCGGTGCCGCGTCGCGACCAGCTGGTGCTGCCCGGGGGGCAAGCACTTCAGCGAGATGGTGGACGCGCCATCGTACCCGCAGATCGAAGGGATCTGAACGTCCCCAGGGGAAGAGCCGGGGCGGCGTGCCCCGGCAGGCGGCTCAGGTGGCCGCGGAGACCGGTGCGTGGCCGGCCGGCGCGAGACCCAGGCCAGGGCCACGGCGTCGAAGATGGCGCGTGCCACCCAGCAGATGGCGGCGCCCTGCAGGCCGAAGATAGCGGGCCGACAGGGTACAGGGCCGGAATGTAGACGGCCAGTTCGATGAGCTGGATGGTGGCGCAGGCGCGCACGCGGCTCTGGGCGTGCAGGTACGACGTGTAGATGACCGAGACGGTGTGAAGAAGGCGCCCAGGCAGATGATGCGGCCCAGCGTGGCGATTCGGTCCCGACCTTGTCGCCCATCCAGAACTGCAGGGATGGTGGGGAAGGCCAGGCACAGCACGATGTACATGGCGGCCGAGATGAGCAGCAGCCGGTTGCGCCACATGACGAAGATGCGGCGGCCTTCGCCGGCGTTCATGCTGCAGCGCGCGGTCAGCATCAGGAACATCACGTTGGTGATGGCCGGGAGGGCGATCGATGGTGCTCTGCAGGATGATCTCGTTGGGGATGTAGTAGGCGGTGACGCGCCGCCGCCGAGATAGCCGAAGCGATGATGAAGCGGTCGGACTGCATCAGCAGCGGGATGGGCGATGTTGCTGACCGTCATCCACTTTGCCGAAGCGGTTGAGCTGCACGCGGATGCTGCGCCGCTGGGCCGGTGGCGTGCTGGCCTGGAGGGCCTGGCGCCCAGATTGGTCCGCAGGGCGTGCATCTTCTTGCGCACGTTGAGTCACAGCATGAACAGCCCGACGGCGCGGCTGATCAGGATGGCGGCCACCAGCGGCACCAGCGACTGGCTGAAGAGCGACACCAGCATGGGCGCCACGAAAGTTGGCCACGCCCAGGTACATGCGCACGATGCTGGGGACGCGGAAGTCCTCGAAGGCTTCGATGATGCCGCGATAGAGCGCGCTGAGCACCTGCACCGGCAGCGTGAAGATGAGGATGATGGTGGCGATCTTCAGTTCCTGCGCGCCGATGTTGCTGGTAGGTGATGAGGGCTTTCCACGTCGAAGCCCACCGCCACCAGGAAGAGCGCCACGCCGATGGCACTGTAGGGTGATGGACAGGCGCCAGGCCACGTCGATGGCCGGCGGGATCTGCGCCAGGTCTCCCTTGCCGCGCAGGGCGGACACGTACTGCGTGGTGGCACGGCCGATGCCGAGGTCCAGGGGCCGAGGCGTAGCTGAGCAGCGTCCAGGCCAGGGCGATCATCCCGAAGCGCTCGTTGTCGATGCGCGAGAGCAGCAGCGGGAATGAAGAAGAACGCCGCAAGCGGCGTGGAGAAGAGGCCGACGAGCGACCACAGGATCTTGGATCGGTACATGCTTGTCTGTCGAAGGCGGCCGGCGGGTCAGGCGGGTGCGCGCGGCGGCAGGGCCGGCGGCCTGTGAGCAGCTGCACCAGCTGCGGACCCACGGCGGCGATGCTGTAGGTGCTCTCGGCGGCCTTGCGGCCTGCCGCACCCATCCGCGAACGCAGCTCCGGCGAGGCGGCCAGTGTCTCGATCGGACTGCTGCATTCCTCGACCGCTGACCAGGAAGCCGTGGACGCCGGGCTGCACGATGTCGATGTTCATGCCCACCCGGCTGCCGATGACCGGCAGACCGGCCGCCATGTACTGGATGAGCTTGAAGCCGCACTTGCCCTGTTCCCAGGGCGTGTCTTCCAGTGGCATGATGCCCAGGTGGGACTGGTTGAGTTCCCGGGCCTCGGTGTCACTGGCCCAGGGGATGTGGACGCTCTGCACGCCGGGCCACTGACGTGCCTCGGCCCCGATGACGCAGCTCCAGCGGGTAGCGGCTGGTGAGCTGCTCCAGCACCGGGCGGATGATTTCCAGATACTTGGAGGTGGAGGGCGAGCCGATCAGACGATGCGCAGCGGGTGGTCAGCCGAGATGACCGCAGCTGCTGCGGCGCCGGCAGGATGCGGTACTTCTCGAAGTCGATGGTGCTGGGCGGGATCTCGCCCACGGAGCGCCGGCATTGCGGGCGCGTGCAGCCAGATAGCCGTTGCCGCACATGACCAGGCGCGGCCCCGCCATCGGGCGGTCGATCTTGTGGCCCAGCAGACGCCGCGCACCAGGGGATTTTCGGACTGGTCGTAGTTGTGGAAGATGGCGTCATCGAAATCCAGCACGTAGGGGCACGCCATTGTCCAGCAGCCACTTTTCCAGTCGAAGGGCGGGTAGGGCAGCAGCTCCTTCTCGATCCAGAGCAGGTCGAAGCGCCCGCTGCCGGTGATGGAGAGCATCTTCAGGATGCGCCGGGCCAGCAGCTGCAGGCGCTGCAGATTGATACTCTGCCCGCCGTACATGGCGTTTCAGGTAGTCGTTGTCGAACAGCGGGAAGTGTTCGGTCTCGATGCCGGCCTGATGCAGCACGGGCAGGTACTGAAGGGGTCCTGACGCGGGAGGAGGCTCCTGGGTGTCGTAACGGGTCAGCAGCGCAATTCTGGGCATGGGAAACGCGGTCTCTCCGGCCTGGCGATCCGTGCGGAGGGCATGCGGCACGGATTGTCGTGAAAACGACACAGAGGAACCGGAAGGAAAAGATGTGTCGGTTCTTTTTACTATGAAAGCATACCCTACTACGGATGTGCAGGGGCAACGACATGATGTATAGGATCTGTTACCCGGAATGACAATTCTGAAATGCCGGGTTGCATGTGATCGCCCATGAAAAACGCCCCTCGCGGGGCGCCATGGGGCGCATGATGTGATGCGGCCCGCCATGCGCGCGCGGGTGCCAGGCAGTGACCTTCCGGGAAGGTCACGTGCCCGAGCAGGCTGCAGGATCAGCCCTGGTGGCCTTCGCCGTAGAAGCCCCGGCCGTGGGTCTCGCCGTAGGTGTTGTACTCGCCGTAGTAGCGGCCGGCCTTCTCGAAGTCGTGGTTGTTGAGGATGACGCCGAGAATGCGGACGTTGGCGGCGGCGATACGCTCGAGACCACGGCGTGCCATGGGGATGAGCGTGGAGTTGGCCTTGACCACGTAGATGAGGCCCGTGGCGTTGGCACCGATGGGCAGCGCGTCGGACACCATCTCCAGCGGCGGGGTGTCGATGACGATCAGCTCGAAGTGCTCCTTCCAGCTGCTCCAGCACGTCGGTGAAGCGCGGGCTCATGACCAGGTCATGCGCGACTGCGGGCACGGGTGCCGGCCACCAGCACCGAGACTGTCCAGGTCGTTGAGCGGCAGCACGCAGTTCTCGATGGGCTCGCCATGGAACAGGTCGCTCAGGCCCTTGGTGTTCTCGGGGATGTTGAGCATGCGGCGCACGGCGGGCTTGCGCATGTCGCAGTCGATCAGCAGCGTGCGCTTGGTGCGGCCCTGCTCGATGGCGAAGCTGGCCGCCATCGTGGACTTGCCTTCACCCGGCAGGGTGGAGGTGAAGGCCACCACCGGCCGCTCGACGTTCATGAGGGACAGGCGCACGCCGGTGAGGGCAGAGCGCACCGACTCGGAGAACAGCGACTGGGGCTGCTGGTGCTGCAGCATGGGCAGCTGCTTGGCATCTTCGCCGGTCAGCTTGGGCACGGCCACCAGCAGCGGGGCGCCCAGTTTTTCCTGGACTTCGTCGCTGGAGCGGATGACGGCGTTCTTCTGTTCGCGGCTGATGGCCAGCATGGCGCCCAGCAGCGTGCCGATGAGCGCGGCCAGCGGGATCAGCTGCGGCTTGGGCGGCTTGGCGGCCAGCAGCGGCGGCACGGCCAGGTCGACCACGCGGGCGATCGGGTTCTGAAGTCGGCCGTGGCGTCGGTTTCCTTCACCTGTGGCCAGGAAGGTCTGGTAGATCTGCTGGTTCGTGGCCACTTCACGCTGCAGCACGTTCAGCTTGCCTTCCTTGCGGTTGATCTCCTGGATGTTGCCCTTGGAGGAAGCCACTTCCTGTTCCAGCGCACGCTCGGTCTCGCGGGCCACTTCATAGGCCTTGGAGATGCTGGAGATGACAGCCTCGGACTGCTTGCGCAGGCTGCTGGGCCAGTTCCAGCTCGCTCTGCGCCTGCTTGTAGGCCGGGTGCGAGGCACCCATGGAGCCGGCCACCTCGGCCATGCGCTTCTCGGCGTTGGCTTCGGCTGCACAGGCGGCCACCACGGCCGGGTTGTTGAAGACCTCAGGCACCTCGTGGCGGTTGCGGGAACCGCGCTGGACCCGGTGATAGACCTGTTCAAGGCGCTGGCGCTCGACGCGGGCCGCGATCAGGCGATCGGAGGGTTGTCGAGCTGACGCTCGTTGCCGCCCAGGGCCGACGTGGGTCGTGGCCACCAGGCCGATCTCTTCACGATAGGCCTGCAGGTTGGCTTCGGCGTTTTCCAGGTCGGTGCGCAGCTGGTTCAGACGGTCGTTCAGCCAGCGGCTGGCGGTCTGCTGCATGTCGAAGCGCGCGTCCAGGTCGGCCGTGATGTGGGACTCGGCCGTCTGGTTGGCGATCTTGGCGGCCAGCACCGGATCAGGGACTCGAAGCGGATCTCGACCAGCTGGCTGTTCTGATGGGCGAGATGTCCAGGCCCGCCTGTAGCGCATGAGGACCTCGCTCTTCCAGGGCTTCCTGGGACAGTTCCTTCACGTTGCCCTCGGCGGCCTGTTCCTTGCCTTCAGGGGGTGAGCTCGGGATTGAGTAGGGTTGTTCTCAAGGCCCAGCGCCTTGATGACGCGGATGCCCACCTCGCGCGAGCGCATGAACTCGGCCTGCGTCTGGAAGACTCGCGGCTGCCGGCGGGTACGCCATAGATCTCTTCAGCGGCACCACGCTGCGCTTGTTGTTCTCGATGAGGATGGTGGCGCTGGCCTGATAGATGGGCGTCATCGGGTTGACAGCAGTGGCCAGCACCGTGACGACGGCCGCCGTGCCGAGCACCAGCCATTTGCGTTCCCGGACGATGCTCGGGTAGGTGCCGAAGGTGGGCGCCGCGCTGCGGACGAGTCGACTCCGGGCCGTTGTGCGACCCCGACCAGCTCGGCACATGGGCAGGTCGTCGTCAACGGGAAACGGATTGGACATGTTCATAGTGGAAGGTTGCCGCGGTTCGATGGAATATCGGAGGCAGACCGCTACGAGCGGACTGCGGGCTGTTTGTCTGGGGGTTGGCAGGGGCTCCGGGGACGTGAGGTCCATGGCGGGGCTTTTTCCGGATGCTGCGCAGGGGCGGGCAGAGCCCCCGACGGGCGGGCGCCGGCCACGAGGCTGACCCGGTAGACGGGCAGCATAGGCGCAAGCCCCTGTTTCTGCCAACACGGAATTATGCCGTCATTGACAAAAAGTCTGTTGGAGATCGGCTTTGTCAGCGGGGTTATACAACCTTGCCGTGACATGGGTCACGCTTGGCGGTCCGGTGTGTTCCGGAAAGCGATGCCCGCTGGGCGGTCATTTCAGGGTGCAGGCGGTCCAAGTGGAAAATTTTCTGTCGTTTTCTTGCCCATCGCCACTATTTGAAACGTATGTGTAACCGAAACATCGGATGGTTGGCACTTTTTGAAAGAACCTATGCTAACCATGCTGACACATGGCCACGTGGAGGCAGCGTGCATCATGTCGAGGTTCCGCGGCGGCAGGTTGCTGCTTGAAGCTGTTGCATGGTGTTTTCGTTAGTGGCTGACTATGGTGAGATGCTCATCACCCCTGGCTGTTGGGTGATCTGTGCGTTTCTTGGTCCCTGGCATGACGCGAACTGGCTATGCTTGGCTTTCCCGCGATGTTGAGCGGATGGTTTTCCGACGGAGGGACCGGTGCAGGTGCGGCGGGAAGCTGCACGACCTGCCGGGCCTGTCTCGGAATCGTTGGCAGCAACCCGCGAGCAATGGCCGATGCGCATCGATGTTCGCAGCACAACGCCGAGTGTTCGTGAAGGAGTCTTACCCTTGGTCTCAAATGCCGTAAAAGTCCCAGACAGCTCCCAAGATCCGCTTCGCGCTGGTGGGCTGTGGCCGCATTTCGGCCAATCACTTCGATGCGCTGGACACGCCGACCAGGTAGAACTGGTGGATGTCTGTGACATCGATCCGGAAAAGCCCTGCAGAAGGCGGTGGCGCGTACCGGCGCCCGGGGTCATGCCTCGCTGACCGACGTGCTGAAGAAACCACGGCCGACATCGTGGTGCTGACCACCCCGTCGGGCCTGCGCCGGAGCGGGCCGTCGAGGTCAGCGCGCAGCGGGCGTCATGTCATCAGCGAAAAGCCCATGGCCACCGCTGGAAGGACGGCCTGGCTGTATGCGCCGCCTGTCGGAAGGCCGAGTGTACCTGTTCGTGGTGAAGCAGAACCGCAAGAACGCCACGCTGCAGGCGCTCGCAATGCCATCCGTCAGGGACGCTTTGGCAAGATCTACATGGCGGTGATCAACGTCTTCTGGACGCGGCCGCAATCGTACTCGACGCCGCCCCTGGCGCGGCACCTGCAGCGCTGGACGGTGGCGCCTTCGCGAGACCAGGGGCCAGCCACTGCGTGGACCTGCTGGACTGGATGATCGGCCCCGTCGACCGGGTGCACGCCTACACGGCCACGCTGGCACGTGACATCGAGGCCGAAGACACCGGCGTGATGAGCGTGCGCTGGAAGAACGGTGCGCTGGGCAGCATCAACGTCACCATGCTGACCTATCCGAAGAACATGGAAGAGCAGCATCGTGGTGCTGGGCGAGAAGGGCACCGTGAAGGTGGGCGGTGTGGCCGTCAACAAGATCGAGCACTGGGAGTTCGAGGACAAGCGTCCCGAGGACGAGCAGATCCTCAATTCGAACTACGAGACGGCTTCGGTGTATGGTTTCGGCCATCCGTTGTACTATCACAACGTCATCGAGGTGCTGCGCGGACGCGCCACGCCGGATACCGACGGCTCGCAGGGGCCTGCGCTCGCTGGCACTGCTGTCGGCGGGCTATCGGTCGGCCTGGAAGGCCGCGAGGTGGCCATCGATGAATTCAGGCAGGATGCCGTGGGCTCGGTCTGAGCACTGCCCCGGCATGGCCGGGCCGGGCGCTCTGAGCCCGGCCGCCTGAACGCATGAGGAACCGGCCATCTGGCCGGTTTCGTTCTTTGGGCCGGGCCGGGTGCCGGGGCCGGTGTTGCAACCGGGCCAGGCACGGGGCACGGCATCGGGTTTGGGCCGGCACAGGCCGGGGAAGGCTGTCGGCTCCAGGCCGGCACGAGCTGAGGACGGGATGATGATCGATCTGCATTGCCATTTGCTGCCGGGCGTGGATGACGGGTCACGGACGATGGAGGACGCGCTGGAGCTGGCGCGTGCGGCCGTGGCCAACGGCATCCATACGTCGGTGCTGACGCCGCACATCTACCCCGGGGTGTTCGACAACCAGCGCTCGTCGCTGCTGCCTGTGTTTGCCGAGTACCGGCAGGCGCTGTGGGAAGCCGGCATTCCGCTGGATGTGCGGCTGGGCGGCAGGTTCACCTGCATCCGGACGTGTTCGAGCATGTTCGCGCGCGGCGAGCTGCCCATGATCGGCGGGCTCAGCGGCAGAAGATGATGCTGCTGGAGTTTCCGGACGGGGCCATTCCGCACGGTTCCGGATGTGGCCTGCCGGATGTTCGCCGATCAGGGGTGCGACTGGCTCATTGCCACCCCGAGCGCAACAAGGCGGTGATGCGCAACCCGGACATCATCAAGCCCTTCAGTGGACATGGGCTGCATGCTGCCAGCGACGGCGACACTCGGTGGTTGGCGCCTTCGGGCGTTCAGCCGGGGCAGACGGCGCACACGCTGCTGACGCGCGGGCTGGCGCATGTGGTGGCCAGCGATGCGCACAATCTGGCGCATCGGCCGCCGCGCATGAGGCGAACGCCGCTCTCTGTCCCAGACATTTCGGCATGGGCATTGCCCTGACCGGCTGTGGAAGACCCGGCGCGCATTCTGGCCGAAAGGGTGGCCGAGCCAGGTGAGGAGCTGCCGCGGCGCAGCCGCAGCAGACCACGCCGGCGGCTGCGCGCACGGGGCGTCATCCGCAGCGCGCATGTACGCGGGACTGAGCCCCCGTCAGGCCGCGCCCGGCGCTCCGGTTCCAGGGGCCGGGGCCCGGGCTCAGTGCTGAAGCTGAGGCGGCCATGCGCCGGATGAGGTGCCGACGGGCCTCGATGCGGGTGAAGACGTGGTCGGTGCGCACCATCTCGACTGGCGAAGTGCGCCAGCTGGCAGGCGGCTGAAGATGGTGGTGATGGTGGCGCAGGTCGTAGCGGCCCATCAGCGTGTTGGCGTGAGACCAGCCGGATGTTGACGCCGCGCGAGCAGGACCTCCAGGTCGTGCGCGAAGCGTGCAGGTGAAGGGGCCCTGGCGCACGGTTTCTCGGGGCCAGCAGCGGCAGGGCGCTGGATTCGTTGGAGGCGTGGGGCACCCGCAATGCCCAGTTTCTGGGCAATGCGGATCACGGCCCGGCGCAGGCCGTCTATTCACGCGCAATCCGGCGCAGGGTGCGGAACATGCGCGAGAAAGCGGTTGCAGGAGTAGTGGGGCTCATCACTGAAGGCCGACGATGCGCGGATCGTTCTGGGCCATCTGGAGGCCCGCGTCCGCGCCGGAGCACAGGCCGGCAATGAGAAGCGGTCGGGCGCAAAGGGCGTGGCGGCCAGCAGCCCCATGGCGTCCCTCGATGGCGGCGCCGGGTCTGGTCCTCGTGCGAGGGCGTGCTGGTGCGAAGCCGCCGTCACCCAGGCCGGGCAGGTCAGAAGCGGGATGGCGGTGAGTCCCTGACGGCTGCGGTGCGCCAGTTCGGACGTTGAGCCGGTGAGGGCCCACGCGCGGCAGCATGCCGGCGTTGAGCAGGATGAGGCCGGGCTGGCTGCCGGGCCGGGCCAGCCTGTCGGCGGGCTGGGTGATAGTGCCGATCAGGCGCGCCTCGGGCCCGAAGCAGAGGGTTTCTTTCACGATAGGGAATGACGGATGCATCCATGCCGGTCTCTCCGTGTTGGGAACTACTGCGCCTGGGGCGCGGTGGCCAGGAGCTTTCCTTGGCCGGGGTGCTGGCAGGCTGGCTGCAGATTTCCAGCAGGGCGGCAATGGCCTCGTCGGGCACCCACTGGCTGTCAGGGCGGTGTTGAGGTCCATTCGACGGTGCTCGAGCAGGAGGTCGTCGAGCGGCGCGTCGTGGTTGCGGCAGTGGCCGATGAAGGTGTTGCAGCCCGGCAGGTCTTGGTGCCCAGCAGGTCCAGCACGCTGCTGGCCGGCAGGGAAGACCGTCCGGCCGGATGGCCTCAAGGTGCCGGCGGATGCGGGTGGTGAGGCAAGAAGCCCAGGGCTTCGCTGGTGACGTTGCGCTGGCGGGTCCAGAACTCGTTCATCCGGGCCAGGTGCCCCAGGTACTGTTCGCCGTCCAGGACGGGTTCCCACAGGATGATGCGGCGCGGCCGGGGGCGGGTCGCCGATGGGTTCGGCCGCCTGCAGGAATAGGGGTGGCGCCAGGCGCAGTCCCATCAGATGGTGGTCTGGCAGCCGCTGAGCTGGCGCAGGTGGACATCGGCCAGCAGGATGTCCTGCCGCCAGCGGGTGAGATAGCGCTGCCGTCCTCGCCGGGGAGTCTCCGGTACCGAAGTAGTCGAAGCGCAGCGGGGCACCCTGCCGGGACAGCCGTTCGGCCACCACGCGCAGCGAGCGCTGGGCGCGGATGGCTTCCTGGCCGAAGGGGTTGCAGATGAGCACGGCGGTCTCGGGCCGGGACTCGGCAGCGGGCTGGTAGATGCCGGCCAGCGCGCCGGCGTCACGTCGATGCGCACCGGCCGGATGAAGGGCGGGCGCGCTGTCGTCGAGGGCGCACCTGTGCCCGTACGGGAGTGGGGTGGCAGGGGCGGGCGTGGCGGGCAGGCTGTCCGGCGGGGTCATCCTCATTGGGCAAACAGGGAGAGTCGACGATCACATCGAGGGATGCGTTCGGCAGCGCGTCCGTCCCACAGCAGCGGACGCTTGCCGAGGCTGGCTGCGAAAGGGCAGCACAGAGCCACTTCAGGATGTGGGCGGGGTTGGTTCCGGCCAGAACATTGGTTCCGTCGGTGATGGTGACGGGGCGCTCGGTGCTGTCACGCAGGGTGACGCAGCGCACGCCCACGGCGCTGGATTCCTCCTGCAGGCCGCCACTGTCGGTGAGGATGATCTGCGCATCCTTCCAGAGGCTGAGGAATTCCATGTAGGACAGCGGCGGTGTGGTGCGGATGTTCCGGGCCGGAGTTCGATGCGGTGTCTTTCAGGCTGGCGCGGGTGCGCCGCGGGTGCACCAGGAAGACCAGCGGCAGGTCGCCAGCACAGCGTGCGCAGCGCCCACCATCGCCGGCCAGCTGCTCCGGGGATGGTCCACGTTGGAGGGCGGTGCAGCGTGACGACGCCGCAGGGTGTGCTGCCCAGTTCGGCGCGCAGGGCGCGCCCCGGCCACCGCTGGCAGGGTTGGCCTCCAGCCGCTGGATCTGGTGGAAGAGGTTGTCGATCATCACGTTGCCGCTGACGAAGTGGATGCGGTCAGCGGGGTGGCCCTCGCGCAGCAGGGCCTCGTGGCCGGAGGGCTCGGTGACGAAGAACAGGTCGGTGATGGCGTCGGTGCCAGCCGGTTGATCTCTTCAGGGCATGCCGCGGTCGCCGCTGCGCAGGCCGGCCTCGACGTGGATGAGCGCGCTGCAGCTCGGCGGGTGATGGCGGCGGCCAGCGTGGGTGACATCACCACCACCAGCACGCCGTGGGCGGGTGCTCGAGTGATTCGCGCTCCATGGCCACCATGACCCAGGCGGTGACCTCGGCGTGGGTGCTGCCGCCGGCTTCGAGGCGGGGTGTCGGGTTCAGGGATGCCCAGTTCCTCGAAGAAGATGCAGTTCATGCCCGGGTCGCTGTGCTGGCCGGTGTCGACCAGGCGATGGCGCACCTTCCCGGCCCGCTTTCCGAATGCACGGGATGGGCGGGGCGATCTTCATGAAGTTGGGCGGGCGCCGGCAGCCAGGGTGATGTCGATGGGGGTCATGTTGGGCAGAGAGGGAACGGGGGCGTGAGCGTGTGGCAGGGAGGGCGTCCGGCAGACCCAGGGTCCGGGCACCCAGGCTGGCTGCCGAGGTCAGGGAGGGCGTCAGCCGGTGAGGGTGGAGGCGAGATGGGCGCTGCCATGGCCACCGGTGAGGTGGGGGAGGCAGGCGTTGCCGAGTGCCGCTGCTGCCGTCGATGGCGCGCTGTGACGGGGCCATCTTCAGGCGCATCACCAGGCTGGAGGTAGCGGGGCAGCGCCATCTGGCGGCGCCACCGCTTGGGGTTCTCCATGAGGCGGTAGAACCATTCCAGGCCCAGGTTGCGCCAGAAGGGGGCGCGCGTCTGGCCACGCCGGAGGCACGTCGATGGTGCCGCCACGCCCTGGAAGGGCCTACCGGCAGGTGGGTGCCGATGTCGGCCATCCAGCGCTCCTGGCGCAGGCTGCCCAGGCCCACGAACACGATGTCGGGACGGGCCGCGGCAATGCGGGCGACCCACCGTGTCGGCGGCCTCGGGCTGTAGAGGCGCGAGAGGTCTTCGAGGGTGCCGGGCGGCATGAAGCCGTGGCTGGCACCGGCCCAGTAATGCGCAGGCGCGGCCAGGTGGCGCGGATGGTCTGAGGGCGCCCGCGTTGGATTCAGGCGAGGCGCCGTACAGGTAGATGGACAGGCCTTCGCGCTCGGCGCGGGTACAGAGTTCGGGACGCATGAGTTCGGAACCGGGCACCCGCTTGATGCGCACGCCATTGAGGACGCGGGCACCGAGTGCAGGTGCCGATGCCGTCGGGGATGAAGCACGTCGGATTGCTGCAGCGCTGGCGAATGACGGGATCGGTGCGACTGCATGGATTTTCTCGGATTCATGGCAGACACCAGCGCGGGGCGACGGCCCGTGCTGCGGCATCTCGACCAGGTCAATGACGGTGGTCGGCGATCTGCTCCGCGGCTGGATGATGACGTCCTGATGGAACAGCCGTGTGGTTCAGGGTTTGCTGGGCATCGGATTCTCTGGCGGAAGCTGAAACGCCCTTGGGAAGGCCGGGACGGATACCACTTGCGTCCCGCCAGAGGACGCACCGGCTTGCGGGACGTTTTCAGGCCTTTCCTGGCAGCGGGCGCCGGACTTTCGGATTGCCCCAATCTCCATGCTTTTGCCCCGACCGGATCATCCCCAGATGTGCAGTCTCTTTTCGCGGGTCTGTAAGTGAATATGGCTGTCTTTGTAAGGATCGGGCCGAGAGGCCGTCCATAGACGAAACTTTCAAACCCGATGAAGACTGTTAGTTTGTAAGAAAGTTCCGAATAAATAGTGTGAGCTATTTCCTTGTGTGCTCAAGCTCTTGCGGTTTGATTCTGTTTTGATGCTGGCCTCGCGTTTCCGGCACCAGCAGCATGCCGATGAGCATGTTCTGAACGAGTGAGTCCATGGCCTGAAGACTGCCGAAGACGCATCGCGCCACCAGGCAGGCCAGCCCGGCCGGATAGCCCAGTCGGGCGTTTCGCCAGAGCCAGCTGATAGGCCATGAAGAAGGGGTGATCATCAGCGACGTAGAAGCCGACGATGCCGTAGGCGCTGGGTTCGTCGAGCGAAGGCGCTGCTGGGCAATGAGGGTGGCTGCCGTTCAGGCGCAGGCTGTTGTTCTTGGTGCCCTCGCGGCCCACGCCGAAGATGAGCTGCAGCGGTTCGCTCTCGGCAGCCCTGCAGGGGCGCCGGCCTGCAGCGTGAGGCGGCCGCTGGTGAGGTGTCGGCACTGGGGCCATGGGTATGGGAGCGTCTGGCGGTGAGCCGGTTCTCACCATCTGGATCATCTCGGGCTTGACCATGGCGGTGACGAGCAGCGCCACGAAGATCCAGGGCGACCGGGGCGGCCAGCAGCTGCAGCGGGTGAAGATGGCCACCGGGATGAGGCCGAGAATCATGCCCAGCAGGCCGGCGCGGGCCGTGGTGAGACGCACAGGGCCAGGCAGCCCATGGCCAGTGCCGGGTAGAAGCAGGGCGCGTTTGCCCGGGAGCGCGGCCAGCGTGAAGGCGCTGATGCCGGCGATGGCGTGGGCGAGCGAGGCTGAGTGCTGGTTCTGGAAGACGCTGTTGTGGGCGGTTAGATCGATGCCCGAGACGGCGGCGAGCGACCACTGCAGGCCACTGGGGGCAGGATGCCGGCCAGCAGTGGAATGGAGATGAGGGCACAGGAAGAGCGGGAACACCCGCATGGAGGTCGGCGACGGTGCCAGCGCAGGAGCCATCAGTGCCATCAGCATGACGGGCACGAACATGCGGTTGGACGACGGTTGACCGAGTGGGCGGCATCGGGAATGCCCAGCGCGATGCCCCAGATGGGCCCGAAAGAAGAACAGGTGGGCCCAGTAAGAGCGAGGCCAGGGCCCGTGCCCCATGGGCAGCAGGGTGAGTCCAGATGATGAAGAGGGCCGGCAGGAGAGACGGCGCTGCGCCAGAGCACGGCATACTTCACGCCCCACGCTCTCGGGTCTCGAAGTAGGGTCAGGAAGAAGTACAGGACCACCCAGAAGGCCCACGGTAGCCAGCCTACGCACTTTGCACGCATGCGCAGGACAGACCAGGGGCGACGATGAGGTCGGGGTGGCTGCAGTGGATGCCATGGATTCGGTTCGGGGTGTGTGGGGTGCCGCAAGCGGCCGGTCGTCCGCGCCGGCTCGGATGGGGCGAGGTCCGGGCAGATGCAGGGTCAGGGCGCAGGTTCAGGCAGGCATGGGGTCCGGCGGGTTGTCACTGCGTCAGCGGCCTCGGCCACGCTTCGGTCACAGCCACGCTTCGGCCTCGGCTTCCTGGGCGTTGGCAGGGGCCGGCGGCCTGCCGATGCCGTACAGCTCGGCCGCGCGACGGCGCAGTTCGTTCAGGTCGAAGACGATGAGCGTGAGATAGCCGATGTAGGCGCCGGCGCTGATCCAGGTGTAGTGCTCGTGGTGGGCGGCCCAGCTGGCCACCACCACGCCCAGACCGAAGGCCGTGACGGCCTTGGTGACGTCGGGCCAAGTCTTGGGGCACGGATGAGCAGCGGGGCCTGCAGGATGGCCTGGGCAAAGACCAGCGGCAGCAGGCCGGCGGCAATGCGCAGGTAGGTGGCCGAATCGGCGTACCGCTCACCGTAGATGCCCGTCATGAGCGGGTTGGCGATGAGATCGAGCATCAGCGTGAGCGCCAGGCCGATGCCGGCCGCAAACAGGGTGACGCGATGTGATGGTTGCGGTTGATGAGGCCGGGCTTGAAGAGCGTCTCTGGCGCCCACCACCACGGCCAGCATGGCGGCAAGGCAAAGGCCGCTTCCAGCAGCGTCATGGCGGCGGCGTGCTGCGACAGCGTCGGCCGGCATGGTCTTGCCCAGCGTGACCCGGTCGATGCGCGACAGCGCCACCGAGGCGCTGGAGGCCACGGCCAGGGCCGCCCCTGGGCAAACAGGCCGCGCATGAGCTTCCAGTCCACGAGGCTGGGGCGGATGCGCGTCGGAGAGCCAGTTGCGGCACAAGAGCGCACTCATGACGAGCATCTCGATGATTCAGCCCCAGACCACCCAGGTGACGGGACCGTTGACCCACATGACGATCATCACGATGCCCAGCCGCGAGAACATGGCCAGGATGCGGGCAATCTGCGGGAAGCGGAAGTTCTCGTGGGCATAGTATTCATGGACGGCCAGCGACACCGGCTGCCCGATGACCAGCTGCACGGCCCACAGGATGGCCAGCTGCAGGATGGTGGGATCGGGCATGGTGGCGCACCACAGCACCAGCGGCAGCGGCCGTGAGCAGGCCGCTGATGAGCTTTGGCCGCCAGTGCGGTGTTCCAGAGCCGGGGCATGGTCTCAGCCGGCTCGGCGCAGATGCGTGGCAGCAGCACGCGCTCGCCCGAGATGCTGCCGATGGTGCCGAACACCAGCCACAGCGACATGGCAATCTGCCAGTTGGCGAAGGTGGCGTGGTCAAAGCGGCGGGCGATGTGGCTGGCAATCCAGAGGCCGATGAACATCTGGAGCACGCGCTCGGCCGCCAGCATGACGAAGGTGTAGAGCGAGGACTGGTGGGTGCGGTAGAAACCTGCAGCTTGGTTTTCAGGCGCGCCATGGAGGAGGTGGCACGGACCGGCCGTGGCCGGCAGGGTGCCTGGCAAGAGTGAGGGAACGATGGCATGCGGCGGGTGACGGACCGGCATGCAACAGGCATGAAAGGCTCCGCTGTGCACGATGTGAAAGCACGATACGGGCAGGGCGGAGTCCGGGCCGCAGTGCGGCACACGCGGGAATGCGCCCGAGTATTGCTGAACGCCTGTCAGATGGGCAGGCAGGAAATCACCCGAGAACGTTGATATTAAGGGGGCTCCCTGTTAACGAGGGCGCGACGGTGTAAGAAGTGCTGCAATCTGCAAAATTGATGTGAACTCTGTCCTGCGAGGCTGCACGCGTCCGGCCGGGGCTCGCCTACAATCTTTGTCCTTCATGTCGTGCTCTGAATGCCCATTTTCAGGGCATGGCGTAAAATTGTTCGACGCGCGGTAACGGGTATCTCTGCGCGTGCGCGTTCTCCTCATTCCCAGTCACGCCGTTGCACTTCGTTCCGGTGTCCTTCCACGCCTGATTCGAGCCTCGGCCTTCCTGGCCTCGTTTCCTGGACGACATTCCTGGTCGGGCGTTGCTGTCCCTGTTCCTGATGCTGGCGCTCAAGCCGGTGGCCCGCCGCACCGGCTGGGTGGACAAGCCCAACTTCCCGCAAGGCCCACAAGGGTGAGATCCCGCTCATCGGCGGCTGGTCCATCCCTGGCCGTGGCCGTGCTGCTGCAGCTGGCGGCGCCGCCGGGCAGCGCGCCCCGCTGGGCTACTGGGTGGGGGCATCCTGCTCTTCGTGGTGGCCATGCTCGATGACCGCAACCCCATCCGGGCGCGCTATCGCGCCATAGTGCAGCTGCGCGGCGCTGGCCGGCGTGACGCTGGGCGGACAGATCCCGCCCTCGGTGGGCGACGTGCTGGGCATCGGCGACGTGTCGGCCTGGTGGATCATGTTCCCCGTCAGCATCATCGGCACGGTGGCGGTCATCAATGCTGTCAACTTTACCGACGGCGCGGACGGCCTGTGCGGCGGTCTGGGCTTCATCAGCCTGTTCTGGTTCATGGTGGCGCTGATGATCTCCTCGCGCCATGCCGCCATGCTGAGCGGGGCCGGCGCCCCACGCGGCCAGCATGATCCCTCTGGCCGCGGCCCTGCTGGGCGGCATTGCGGGCTCCTGTGGTTCAACCTGCGCAGCCCTTCCGGCGCAGGCGCCGCCTTCCTGGGCGACAGCGGCAGCATGCTGCTGGGCTTCACGCTGGCCTGGTATGCCATTCACGTCACCTCGGCCTACGGTGCCGCCAGCGTCAAGCCGGTGGTGTGCCTGTGGGTGGTGGCGGTGCCGCTGGCCGACTCGGCTTCCTGCATCATCCGCCGCATCCCGGCCGGCGTCACTCCGACGACGCCCGACATGAAGCACCTGCACCACCTGGTGCAGCGGCTGGGCTGCACGGCCGGTCAGGGCGGTGTTCGTCATCCACGTGGCGGCCTTCTGCTGCGGCCTGGTGGAGTGACCGGCTGGGCGCTGGGCGTGTCCGAACCGGTGCTGTTCGGCACCTTCGTGGCGGCGCTGCTGGCCTTCATCGGCTGGACCAACTGGATCTGGCGGCGCATCGACCGCGAGGATGAAGCCGCGAGCCGCCCGTCAGCGAGCCGGCCCACGACGACGCAACCGGCGGCTGCCGGCGCCGACACGCCGGCACAGGCCGCTTTCCGACAGAAGGCAGGTGTGCTCTGAAAGGCAGACCTGCCCCCGGACGCGTGCAGCCAGCCGCGTTGCCGTCATCGGTGGCGGAACTGGCCTGCCGGTGATCCTGCGCGGGCTGAAGACGCTGGACGTGGACATCTCGGCCATCGTGACGGTGGCCGATGACGGCGGCAGCAGCGGCATCATCCGCGACTACATCGATGTGGTGCCGCCGGGCGACATCCGCAACTGCATCTGCGCGCTGGCCGATCTGGACCCGCTGATGCTGGAGCTGTTCCGTATCGCTTCGACACCGACGATGCCTTCCTGTCGGGGCATGCCATCGGCAACCTGCTCATTGCCGCGCTGAAGGAAATGCGCGGCTCCATTTCGAGGCGCTGGCGCTGCTGTCGGCCTGGATGCAGGTCAAGGGACGGATCCTGCCGGCTGCGCCCGAGCCGCTGAAAAAGCTGCATGCCACCATCACCGATGGCAGCCGCGTCGGTGGTGAATCGAAGATCGGGCTGTGCCGCAAGCCCATCCGCCAGGGTGGCTCTGACCACCATGCAGGGCGAACCCTGCCCGCCACGCTTCGCCCCAGGTGGTGGAGGCCATCCTGAACGCCGACCTGGTGGTGCTGGGGCCGGGCAGTCTTTATCGAGCATCCTGCCCAATCTGCTGGTGGAAGAGATTGGCGAGGCCATCTGCCGCACGACGGCCGAGGTGGTCTATATGTAACATAATGACCCAGTTGGGCGAGACTGAGAATTTTTACCGACGCCGATCATGTTAATGTGTTGCATGAACATTTTGAAAGCGTCCGTTCATCGATACGGTATTGGTGAATATCGGCGAAGTTCCGTCCGATTACCTGGGCAATCAGCCCAATCGGTGAAAGCTGGCGACAGGTCGCTCATGATCCCGATGCGCTGCGTCACGCCGGATGTCGGGTTGTTGCCGGGAATTTCACTACGCATGCGGGGACGGCGGCGCTTATCACGACACGCATCGGGTGCTGCAAGAGTTACGTCATTTACTAGAAGCGACAAACGGGTTTCGAAAAATCCAGTAAAAACTATCCGCTCGGGGCTCCTTGTGGCCCCTGTCCCCAATTAGGGAAGACCTGAAAGCGTTCCGGGCCTTCCCCTGATGCTTTTTCGATGGGGGCCGTGCCGTGGCAGCGGCCCGATTCCCGTCATTCCGTCACACGGTGCCGTGCAGGCGGCGCTGCGCTCGCACAGAGGGAGTTTCATGGCAGATTCGCCATCCATCGTGGTTTCCACCGGGCCCGCGCGCGGCCTGGTGGGCGGGTTGCGCGTCGCATGCTGATTCTCGGAAGAAATCGCGCGCAGCATCTGCCGGTCCGGCTGGATTATTTTCCAGATCGGACGGCGCCCGAAGAAAAGGGGTGCCTGGGCGCAATTGCGTCGGCTGGTGGTCGATTACCTCGAATTTTGCACGCCGCCCTGAAAAGGCCAAGGGCCGAAGGCGGTCCGGTGGTGGCGCACGTCAACAGCTCGGTGCGCCCGGTCTGCGTGGTGCGTGACGGCGGTTTCGTGCTGCTGTCGCGTCTTCTGCGCGTGCCCGTCATTTATCAGGTGCATGGCTGCACGCTGCATGGCCCCGATGACGGCCGCACCTGGCTGCGGCGCATCACCCGCTGGGTGCTGAACCTTTCTGACCGGGTGGTGGTGCTGAGCCCGGCCCAGTCCCGGGCCATTGGCAGGCGGGCGGCCGCGGCGGCCGTGGCTGTCAATAATGCCGTCTTCATGGAACCGGTGCCCGAGCGCACGCCCGGCGGGCACGATCCCTTCCGCATCCTGTACCTGGCCCGCTTCGTGCCGGAAAAAGGGCGTCATGCAGTGTCTGGACGCCATGAAGATCCCTGCGGGATCGTGGCGTGCCGGTGCGTCTGCAGCTCTGTGGCGCCGGTCCGCTGGAATCGAGATTCCCGGGCGCATTGCCGCGCTGGGGCTTCAGGGGCTGCGTGGAGCTGGTGGGCCGGGTGCCGGCCGAGCAGACGCGTGCGAAGCTGGCCGAGAACGACCTGCTGTGGCTGCCGTCGCAGCACCCGGAAGGGCAGCCCCATGTGCAGCGATGGAGGCCCTGGAGGCCGGCATGCCGGCCATGATCTCGCGGGCCGGCGAGGTGGTGGGCGACACTGATCGACGGGGCCGCAAGACGCGGCGGTGCGCTCATCGAAGCGCAGCCCACCGGCGCATCGTTTGCCGAGCTGACCGAGGCGCTGGTGCGCGACCGCGCCCGCTATCAGGCGCTGGTCGAGGCAGCGCGGCGCGAGGCCGAGGCCACCTACTCGATGGAGGCCGTGCTGCCCAAGTGGCAGCAGGTCTGGAACATGGCGCAACCGGTGGGCGCCGCGCCCGCCCGCGCCTGGGGGCCATGCGTTCGGCCCGCGAAGGCATCACATCGGCATCGGGCACTCCACCGGGGCGCTCGGCGTCCGCATCACCCGGTCCTGGGCGGGCCTGGCCGGCGCAGGGGCAGCGCCGCCGCTGGATGACCCTGATATTCATTTGGAGCGGCCCCAGCCGCATCGACTGACTGTGAACAATCCTGATCGCAACCAGATGGTGCCGGTGGCACCTTCCTTTCTTTCTCCCTTCGACGTGGCCCCGTCGACCACCCATGTGGTGCCCGAGGCCGCCAACAGCACGCCCGTCATCGTCGACTGCTGGCGGCTGATCGTGCGCGAGCGCCGCCACCTGCTGGTGCCGGTGCTTGGCGGCCCTCATCGCCATGGTGGTGGGCCTGCGCACCACGCCGGTCTATGAGGCGACCTCGTCCGTCACCTTCGAGTCCACCAAGGGCCCCGTGTCCATTCAGGATGTGGGCGGCGGCTTGGCCAACGTGTCGGTGGAGGACGGTGCGTCGAATTCTGGAGACCTCGGATGTGGCGCTCGCGTCGTCCGTGACCTGAACCTCACGTCGCGCCCCGAGTTTCGGTGGCCTCCGGCCCGCTGCAGAACCTCATTGCCGACATCCGCGCGGCCTGGTCGGCTGGGCGAGCCGACCACCGAGAACCAGCTGGAAGAGCGGGCGCTCAACTACTTCCACGACCACCTGAAGGTGGTGAAGGTGCATCAGCGGCCGCTGGTGAAGGTCTCGTTCCAGTCGCAGGACCCGCAACTGGCGGCAGCCATCGTCAACCAGGTGCCGGCAGCCTTCATCCCGCCGACATGGATGCCCGCTATTCCGCCACCGCGAGGCCGACCAGTGGCTGAACGAGCGGCTGGCGCAGCTCAAGGCCCAGCCTGGACCGTTCCGAGCAGGCGCTGGCCGAGTACCGGCGCTCAACGGCATCGTGGCGCGGGACAGCGACGAGGGTTCCGATCGGCAGATCTCCATCCCGAACCAGCGGCTGATCGATGCGCGCGGCCGGCTGGCGGCCGCCCAGGATGCCCAGAAGCAGGCTTCAGCAGTGACTGGGGGCGTGTGATGGGCACGCCGGCCATTGCCAACAATCCGGCCGTGGCCGCGCCCGAGAGCTTCAGAGCGGTGCCGGGCACGCCTGGCCGAGCTGCGAAGCCAGATGGGCGAGGCCCACCGCAGTACCGCAAGGCGGCCTCCGAACCGACCCAGGCCCAGGACGACCTGCGCCGGCAGGTGGGCGGCCGCCGCGAGATCAGCGGCGAGCGCTGGAAGCGGCTCGCGCCACGCAGCGCCAGATTGCGGCCAGCCTGGCCGCGGCCCGCCAGACCTACCCAGAACCTGGGCAGCAAGAGATTGCGGCCCGCCAGATGGAGCAGGAGGTCCAGACCAACCGCCAGCTGTACCAGACCTTCCTGGGGCGCCTGCGCGAGGTGACGGCCGCTGCGACTTCGTGAAGCCGCCGGCACAGTGGTGGACCCGGCCCAGGTGCCCACGTCACGGTCAAGCCGCAGCTGGTGCTGATGACCGCCATCGGAGCGCTGCTGGGGCCTGCTGGTGGGCTTCTTCGCCATCGTGCTGATGGACCAGATCCGCAACACGCTGCGCCGCACCGATGATGTGGAGACCAAAGCTGGGCCGGCCGCTGCTTACCGCCATTCCGAAGCTCTCGGGGGCGAGCACGAGAGAAAGATCGCCCGCATGCAGACGCTGATGCCCGATTCCCTCTGATGCCGAGGCCATCCGCACGCTGGCCACCTCGTGGCACTGGCCGGCATGGAAAAAGGATCATGAAGGTCGTGGCCATCAGTTCGGCCATGGATGACGAGGGCGAAGACGGCGGTGGCCTGCAACCCGGCCGCGGCCCTGGCGACCACGCGCCGGGTGCTGCTGCTGGATGCCGACCCGCGGCGTCCGTCGGTGAGTGCGGCCATGGGCCGCCCTACGGGCACGCCGGGTCTGGTGCAGCTGCTCGACGCGCCGCGCATCGCTGGATCAGTGCATCAGGGCGTGCGCAGTTCGCCGCTGCGGGTGCTGCCGGCAGGCCGCGCTGCCAGCAATGCGCTGGACCTGCTGATGAGCTCCCGCTTCGACAAGCTGATCGCCGAGCTGAAGAAGCACTTCGACACCATCATCATCGACCGCCCGCCCGTGCAGTTGGTTTTCTGACACGCCCTATACTGGGCCGGCAGCTTCCAGCATGATCTTTGTTGCTCGTTCTGACAGTACGCCGCTGCAAGTTACGCGCGTCGAGCGTTGCATCGCAGACAAAGCCGGTATACCAGCATCTGGGGGTTGCGCTCAACGCTCACGACTTCGCCCAGGCCAGACCGTTTCTACGGTGAAAGCTCGGGTTACGGTCACGATTACGCCTATGCCTATGGGCGTACCGGGAAAAGCGGCGCAGCAGCGGTAGCAGATCTTTCTCAGTTCCGACAGTCACTCAGGTTGCCCCCGATACCCAGACAACCTGAGGACGGACGAGGTATGAAGGGTGATACGCATGTACTGCCATTATCTGCCGGCGGTCGATGATGGTGCACATGTGACTGGCAGAGCGCGCTCCGGCTGATTCACGGGCGCGTGCCGAAGGTGTCACGCAGATGGTTCTCACCCCGCGCTATCCGTGCGGGCAGTGGGACAATTCATAGGGGTATCTGCGCCCCTGCTTCGAGGCCTTCCAGCGGCTGGTGGCGTCAAAGGCCATCGACGTCAAGCTGTACCTGCGGTCTGAGGTCAGCCTGCAGCCCGAGTCGCTCAAGCTGCTGTCCGAAGGGCAGATTCCCTTCGTGGGGGCTGGGACGGCATGAAGGTGATGCTGCTGGATTTTCCCGATGCCCGCATTCCGCCCAATGCCATTGGCGCGTGCGCTATCTGGTGCGTCAGGGGGTGCTGCCCATGGTGGCCCACCCCGAGCGCAACGAGGCCGTGATGCGCAAGGTGGATGCGCTGGAGCCCTTCGTGGAAGAGGGTGCCTCTTTCAGCTCACGGCGGCCGCTGTCATCGGCGAGTTCGGTCGCCGGGCGTTTCTGCACCGCCCAGGCCATTCTGGAGCGGGGCTGGGGACAGCGTGGTGCCTCGGATGCGCATGACACGCACTGCGGCCCTCGCGGATGCGCGAGGCCTTCAAGTTCCCTGAGCACATCATGGCCGGCAGACGGCCGAGCGGCTGATGGTGCAGGGCCCCGAGCGCCTGCTGGCCTGAGCGCGCGATGTTGCGGCTGGACGGAGGATGGCTGCTGGCGCATTGAGTCGCACAGGCAGCACGAGGAGACCGTATCGGGCCTGATGGGCCCGATGCGCGCACACCGGACAATCCGGGTCGCGTGGCACGCGGATTTCGGTGAAGTGCAGCGTGCGGCCGTCCAGCAGGTGCAGGCGCCCCACGCTGGGCGTGCCGAACTGGCCGGCCAGCTTCAGGGGCCTCGCTGGCCTGCATGGCAGCCGATGATGCCGGTGAGCGGTGCAAAGACGCCCATCTGCGAGCAGCGCACTTCTTCCACGTTCTCGCCGTCCGGAAACAGGCAGTGATAGCAGGGGAGGAGGGCTGGCGCGTAGTCGAAGACGGCCAGCTGGCCATCGAAACGGATGGCGGCTCCCGAGACCAGCGGCTTTGCCGTGGCGCACGTCGCAGGCACGATTGACGGCGTGGCGGTGGCGAAGTTGTCGCTGCCGTCCAGAATCACGTCGGCCTGCGAGACGGCCTCATCCAGCGCCGCGTCGGTGTCCAGCCGGGCAGCGGCACGAACTGCACGTCCGGATTCAGCGACGCGAGCGTGAGCCGGGCGGATTCCGTCTTGGCCATGCCGATGCGATCCTGGCGGTGCAGGATCTGCCGCTGCAGGTTGGTGAGGTCCACCGTATCGTCGTCGGCCAGCATCAGCGTGCCCACGCCGGCAGCGGCCAGGCACAGGGCGGCGGGCGACCCCAGGCCGCCCGCGCCGACCACCAGCATGCGCGAGGCCAGGATGCGTTCTGGGCGCTGATGCCGATCTCATCCAGCAGGATGATGACGGCTGTAGCGCAGCAGCTGGTCGTCGTTCAACGGCTTACTCTGGCCGGAGCCTTGTCCGTCTGGGGGCGCTGGCCTTGGGGGTCGGCAGCCTGACCCTTGGCGTCCTTGCCGGCGGCATCCTTCGCGTCGACCGACTGCCGTCGACCACGCCCTTCACCGGCGGTGCCTTCTGGATGGTCTTGCCGTTCAGGTAGTTCAGCGCCTGCTGCAGCTGAAGTCGTTGGCCGGACGCCCAGCTCGATGGGCTTGTAGTTCTTCAGCCGTTCCTGGTCGGCCGAGGAAGGCGCCGAGGACTTCACTTCCGGCGTGGTGTCGCGGTCATTGCTCAGGTGGCGCTGCAGATCGGCCTCGCGGATGCGGAAGCTGTTGATGTCGCCATCGGCCGACTCTTCGACCACGTAGTCGGGCACGATGCCCCGCGCCTGGATGGAGCGGCCGTTGGGCGGTAGTAGCGGGCCGTGGTGAGCTTGATGGCCGTCTTCTGGCGGCCAGCGGCAGGGATGGTCTGCACCGAGCCCTTGCCGAAGGTCTGCGTGCCCAGCACGACGGGCACGCTTGTGATCCTGCAGGGCGCCAGCCACGATCTCGGAGGCCGAGGCCGAACCCGCGTTGACCAGCACCACCATCTTGGCAGTCTTGGTCCAGGCCGGCAGCGCGGAGATGCGGTTGGTCTTGCTGCTGCCCGCCATGTAGTCCTGCGGGCTGGCGTGAGGCTGCGCTTGGCGTCGTCGGTGCGGCCGTCGGTGGAGGTGACTTCCATGCCTGGCTGCAGGAAGGCGGCCGAGACGCCAATGGCGCCGTGCAGCAGGCCGCCCGGGTCATTGCGCAGGTCCAGCACCACGGACTTGAGCGCGCCGTTGTTCTCGTGGCCAGCTGCTCACGTGGTTGACCAGGTTGTTGACGGTGTGTTCCTGGAATTGCGAGATGCGGATGTGCCCACGCCCGGTTCCAGCAGCTTGCTGCGCACCGATTGCACCTGGATGATGTCGCGCACGATGGTGAGCACGATGGGCTCGGGTACGCCCTTGCGCTGCAGCGTCAGGGTGATGGGGCTCTTGGGCTTGCCGCGCATCATCTTGACGGCTTCTTCCAGCCGCATGTCCTGGTAGGGGGTGTCGCCGATCTTGATGATCAGGTCACCGGCCTTGACGCCGGCCTAGACGCCAGGGTGCCCTCGATGGGCGAGACCACCTTGAGAAGCCGTCCTCGGTGCCGATCTCGATGCCCAGGCCGCCGAACTCGCCCTGGGTGTTGACCGCAGTTCCTTGAGAGGCGTTCTCGTCCAGATAGGCCGAGTGCGGATCCAGCCGGTGAGCATGCCGCTGATGGCGTCGGTGATCAGCTTGTTGTCCTGACGGGCTCGACGTAGTGAGCCTTGATGGTGCCGGAAGACTTCGCTGAACTGGCGAAGCTCGTCCAGCGGAAGGACGTTGCGGCCGGTGTTGCCGCGTTCGGCCAGTGCGGAAAGGCCAGGCTGAGCGCAATGCCGGCGATGGCACCGATGCCGACGAGGGCGGGCAGATCTGAGATTGGACGCATGAAGGATGAGATCCTTTGGCAGGCAATGCTGCAGGAACGCTGCAGGGCCACCCGGCGGAAGCTTCCTGCGGGTCGGCAGAAACGGGCAGACCGGGCAGGCCCGGGGCCGCATGCTCGTCACCGGTCGGGAGAAAGGACTGGACGCAGGAGGGCCTGGGTCTTTTCCCCAAAGCGGCGCCGATGAATCTTTCAGTATACCGGCGCAGAATGCAAAACGACACCACCGGTTGCAACCGATGGTGTCGAATTCCTCGACTGAAGGCAGGGCCGGGGCCGTCACGGGACGGCCCGGGGAAGGGGATCAGCAGGGATCAGCCCTTCTTGGCGCTGCCCTGCTTGGCCACGGCGGCCATGGCGGCCTCAATCTCGGCCTGGCTTGCCCAGGTAGTAGTGGCGGATGGGCTTCAGGTTGTCGTCCAGCTCATAGACCAGCGGACGGGCCGTCGGGATGTTCAGCTCGACGATGTCGTCATCGGAGATGCCGTCCAGGTGCTGGACCAGGGCGCGCAGCGGGAGTTGCCGTGCGCGGCGATGATCACGCGCTTGCCCGACTTGATGGACGGGGCGATGGTCTCGTTCCAGAAGGGCAGCACGCGGGCCACCAGTGATCCTTCAGGCACTCGGTGCGGGGCAGCTCGGCGCGCGGCACGTTGGCGTAGCGCGGGTTGTTCAGCTGCTCGACCAGACGGGGATCGTCCTCGGCCAGCGGCGCGCGCAATAGCGTAGGCACGACGCAAATCTTCACCTGGTCCTCACCGTACTTCTCGGCGGTCTCGGCCTTGTTCAGCCCTGCAGGTTGCCGTAGTGGCGCTCGTTCAGGCGCCAGCTGTGCGTGACAGGCAGCCATCCGGTCCATTTCGCCCAGCATCTGTCAGAGGGTGCCGATGGCGCGACGCAGCACGGACGTGTAGCACAGGTCGAAATCGTAGCCTTCCTGCTTCAGCAGCTGGCCGGCACGGATGGCTTCCTGGCGACCATTGTCGGTCAGGTCGACATCGGTCCAGCCGGTGAAGCGGTTTTCCAGGTTCCACTGGCTTTTCGCCGTGGCGGATGAGCACGAGTTTATGGGTCATGCGGCGTGACTCCGAGGCGGGAAAGCTATAATTCTCGCCTATTTTTCAGAGGCGGACCTCGTGAACTTCATCAGCCAGAATGTCTTTCTGATCATCATCGCCCTGGCATCGGGCGGCATGCTGCTCTGGCAGGCCATCCGCGGGGGCGGCGGCACGGCCCTGGGCGCGCTTGCAGCCACCCAGCTCATCAACCAGAGGGGCCCAGGTGGCCGATCTGCGTGATGACCGCGACTTCCGCGCCGGCCACCTGCCGGGCGCCCGCCACGTCATGCCCGACAAGGTGCAGACCTTCGCTGCCGGCGTGGATGCCAGCAAGCCCATCCTGCTGGTCTGCGCCAACGGCGTGCGAGTCGGCCAAGGCCTCCAAGGCCCTGAAGGCCCCGGGCCGTTCCGGAGGTCTACAGCCTGGAAAGGCGGCATCGATGCCTGGCAGCAGGCTGGCCTGCCGCTCAGGTCAACCCCAAGGACAAGGCCTGAGCCCCTGCGCTGATGCGGCAAACCGACGAAACACCGCCCGCTGGCCGGGCGGTTGCGTGGCCGGGCGCTGGATGGTTCACAATCAGCGCTGAAGAATCCTTTCCCATGCTTTTTCCGGGCAGGCTTCGGGGCAGGCCTGCCGCCTCTCGCCCGCCCGGGTCCCTTCCCGAAGAACGGAGAAACGAGATGGCCGCACATGTCGTGATGTGCCAGCGCACCTGCCCCTACTGCCACCGTGCCGAGCGCTGCGCGAGCGCGGGGCGTGAACGATCTGGAACTGATCTTCATCGACCAGGATCCCTCCCGCCGCGAGATGATCGAGCGCGCCAACGGTCGCACCACCGTGCCGCAGATCTTCATCGGCGGCCAGCACGTGGGGGCAGCGACGACCTGGCCGCCCTGGACCGGGCCGGCAAACTGTCGCCAATGCTGGCATGATTCAGGATATGGGGCGCTGAGCCCTTCCCATTTCACACCAACCACCGAGCCCAGCATCGCAGAAGAAAACAGCAACCCGGTCTTCCAGATCCAGCGCATGTACCTGAAGGATCTGTCCCTGGAGATCCCGCACGCCCCGCACATCTTCCTGGAACAGGCCCAGCCCACGGTCGAAGTGGCCATCGACAACGGCCACGAGAAGCTGGCTGACGGCATCTACGAAGTCACCATCACCGTCACCGTCACCACCCGCATCGACGAGGAGCGCGTGGTGTTCCTCGTCGAGGGCAAGCAGGCCGGCATCTTCGAGATCCGCAACATCCCCGAAGACCAGATGGACGTGGTGCTGAACATCGTGTGCCCCAACACGGTGTATCCGTACCTGCGCGCCAACATCGCCGACGTGATCCAGCGTTCCGGCTTCCCGCCGATCCACCTGGCCGAGATCAACTTCGAAGTGCTCTACCAGCAGCGCCTGGCCGCTGCCAGCAGCAGGATGGTGCCGCCAACCAGGACAGCGCCGCCCAGCTGAGAAGGCCGAGAACCCCTCGGGCACCACGCACTGAGCACGCACTGAGCGGCAGACTGCCCGCGGGAGCAGCCGCTTCATGCCGGGGCATGGTTCTGACCATGCCTTGCCCGACGGTGTGGGGTTGCCGCGTGCCGGGCGGCAGTCCGGACGGTGAGCTTGCACCCCGTCCGCTGAAAGCTTCCGGCACTTCGGGCAGAAACGATTCGGCTGGCCGCGCCGGGCGCGTCTGGCCGCTACAGAGCGAGGCAGATGAAGACGAGACAGACACGAAGCGCAGCCGCCCTGGCGGGCTGCCATCGACCGGAGGGGGCAGCCGCCCGCCAGGCCCATGATGCTCAAGGCCGACTGGCCGGGACCGCCGCCGGTCATTCATGCCCGGATGCGCATGGCACACGCCCGCAGAGCCTGTGGAAGGTGTCGGTGCGCTGTGGGCCGGCATGGGGGCCGCATTGCTGAGTGCCGGCCTGCTGCTGGCCGCCTCGCCTGCCACTGCCGCCGACAAGGCCGGCGCCAGGCTGCGCCCATCAGAGGCCGCCACCCGCGCGGCCGCCGCAGCACTGCGCCCAGGGGCCCATGAACCCTCAGCGAGACCCTGGGGCCGGCCAGCGACGATGACAAGGCCAGCCAGAATGCCCCGAAGAGCACCAGGCGCCGCCCCCTCGCGCATTCCGGGCATGGCCCGCTTTCGCTCCATCGGCACCGACGACACGGTGATGTACGACGCCCCGTCCGACAAGGCCAAGCTCTTTCAGGCGCCACGCGGCATGCCGGTGGAGGTGATTGCCGTGCTGCAGGGCTGGGTGAAGGTGCGTGACATGGAAGGCGACATCGCCTGGGTGCTGCGCGATGACCTGTCCGATCGTCGCACCGTGGTGGCTTTCCACCACCGTCCCGTCTCACCAGGAACCCAACGCCGACGCGCCCCAGTGGTTCCGAGGCCGCCCGTGGCGTGGTCTTCGAGCTGGAGGACGACAAGCCCGACGATGCCGGCTTCAGTGCGTGCGCCACGCCGACGGCCAGTCCGGCTATGTCGAGCTGGGACAGATCTGGGGCATCTGAGTCGCCATGAAGATCGCTGTTCTGGGGGCCGGCGCCTGGGGCACGGCCCTGGCCATCCATGCCGCACAGCGGCATGATGTCATCGCTGTGGTCGCGCAATGCCCGGGTGCTGGAGTCGCTGCGCACCGCCGGCACCAACCAGCGCTACCTGCCCTGACGTGAAGGTGCCGTCCTCCATGGGCTTCACCGACCGGCTGGATGAGGCCGTCCGCGACGCCGACCTGCTGGTCATGGCCACCTCGGTGGCCGGTCTGGAGACCGGTGGCGCAGGCTGTCCAGGCCCTGCAACCGGGGACGGATCCACGCTGCCCGGTGTGGTCTGCCTGGCCAAGGGCCTGCAGGCCAGCACCGGCCGTCTGCCCACACCAGGTGCTGGGCGACACCCCTGCCGGGCCGCGCCGTGGGATGCCTGAGCGGCCCCAGCTTTTTGCCCAGGAGTGGCCGCCGGCCTGCCCGTGGCGCTCTCCGCCGCCTCGACGGATGAAGCCCTGTCGCACCGCATGGTGCAGGCCTTCCACCACGGCGCCATGCGCGCCTCACCGCAGCGCCGACCTGGTGGGCGTGGAGATCGGCGGCGCCCTGAAGAACATCATGGCCGTGGCCACCGGCACCTGCGACGGCCTGGGGGCTGGGCCTGAACGCACGTTCCGCGCTGCTCACCCGCGGCCCGGCTGAAATCACCCGCTTCGGCATGGCGCAGGGCGCGCAGGCCGAAACCTTCCTGGAGCTTGGCCGGCGTGGGCGACCTCGTGCTGACCTGCACGGGCGACCTGTCCCGCAACCGGCGCGTGGGCCTTCTGCTGGCCAGGGGCCAGTCACTGGCCGACATCCTGGCCACCCCTGGGCCACTGTGGCTGAAGGCGTGGCCTGCTGCCCCAGCCGTCGTGGCCCGCGCCCAGGCGCTGGGCGTGGACCTGCCCATCAGCCGCGCCGTGCTGGCCGTCATCGAGGCCGCCTCTCGCCCCGCGAGTCGTGGCGGCCCTGCTGGCGCGGGAGCCTCGGGCGGAGTAGGGGAAAGGCCGCTGGCCTGTTTCTCCGGCTGCCGGGTGCAACGCCCGGCAGCGAGCCGATGTCGAGATCGGCCGTCATGGACTGCATGGGGCGTCCATCGATGAAGATATCTCCATGGAAGGGCTGCTGGTTGGACGAAACGGCTGACGCGGCCCTGGGGTGTGACTGCCCAGGGACTTTTTCTGATCTGGTGATATCTGGGCACTTCATCGGCCCATCGATCCCCTGTTGCTGAATATCTTGGGAAGAGCTGCGCGTGGGGGCTTCAGGTCTAATGCCGTCGCAATTCGATAGAAAGATCGTCGATAAACTTATCAAAAAGAAAATAGAAATATTGAATATCCCCAGAAAGAAAACAGTCCATAGGCGGTGCTTCTTCAGGATTCATGCCGCCGCAAAGGATGTTGAAAAATTTTATCAATAGAACATTCTGAAACAAAGGGGATGATCGCGGGGACCATCTGTGTAGCAGACAGGCGTGATGTGTGTCACTAGACTTTCGGGCTTCGTGCATGCATAGGTTGCATGTCATGCCCTGCCAATGAGTGCTTTTGAAAGGGGCGGCGTCGAGTAAATGTCTTCGACGGCGAAGAGGACTCAACCATAACTTCAACGTGAGAAGGAGTGACGACATGTCCAATAAATCCAGTAACCAGAACGCCGGCAGCCGCATGGGCGCAAAGTGCTGCTCCCGCATCCAGTCGGCCACCAGTCGTAGCCATGGTGGTCAGACGCCTGCGGGCAGCTTTGCGTCCCGTGCGCAGAGTGCCGCGGCGCATCATGCAAACAACGCTGCAGTCGTCGCGTGGCGGTGCCAAAAAGTAAGTAGCGCTATGGCTGGGGGCGAGGGTAACTTTGTCCTCAGCCTGGGTGATGAAGTCGTTCCTTTTCGTTGGTCCCTTGTTGACGCCAAAGGTTGTATGAAAAACTACCGTTCATTTGAAGGTCATCCCATGAATAAGACGCCTTATCCCACGAATCTGGAGATCGTGCTCTTTCTTGCCGATGTGCTTGATGTGCGGGAGAAGGGGAAGGGGCTCTACAGGCCTCAAAGAAACCGTTGCGTCATTTTTATTATCAATTGATGGGTCTTGTAGTGAATTGCATAACAGACCCTCTAAAAAGATCGAGATAGGTGTTGGGGTCGAAGGAATTGTCGATTCTTCGTCGTTTTGTTTTGATGAATTTTTGGAGAAATATGGGTTTTGGAATTACAGAAGCCTTCCTCATGAATTCAATGTTGGTGATATCGATAGAGATGAGCTAATGCCTGTTCTAATCGAGGAGGTTTTTTTGTTCACTGGGCGGTGATGTTCATGCTCGGGCATAACTCTTCGTCCATGCGTCGTGTTTTGAATTATGTTGTTGGTGAGGGTTTTCGTGAGGATGTGAACCCCTGTGAGAGCGGTGGATGGATTTTTATCAGAAGTATACGGCCGCAGGGAGTTTTTGTTCAAGAGAGCCATTTCCTCCGAGCTTTCAAAAATTCTTCTTGCGTGCGTATACCCTGATTCGACAGGGGGTTGGAAAAGTAGGTAGGGATGCCTTCAACAGAATGAGAGCCCGTCAAATACGACCGTCATTAATGTCGGGAAGGATATTGCGAGTATAAATAATAGAGAGCCTGGGGAAGAGGTGTTTTGTGACCTTGAGATATGTCACATAAAGGCGTGTATTTTTCTTCAGGGGCTATCTTCAATCGTTGTCTCGATAGGGCTGAGTCGATAGTGAGCAGGTCAAGGCTTATGGAAGTTTTTGAGGAGATGTTCATGATCGAGCGTCTTCCAACAACTCGCATGTGGACATGGAGTTCTACAAGAAGCGGTTCAGGGAGCGTATTTCATCCATGCTGAATTCTTGTGGAGGTTCATCTGCCTCGGAGCCAAGGTATGTGTTGCATATGCGCGAGGCCAGGAGGCTCCTGTCTGAGGGGCTCCCTGCCGCTGCGGTTGATGAATGTGTCAAGGCTGCAAGGACGTCTGCATACAGTGGTGGTCGCCTGGAGTATGCCGTTGTCAACGAGGGCATTTTGCATGCTGTCATTCATGTACCGTTTTTGGAAGTGAGCTTTTGGGACGACGGTTGCGGTGATGGACGCAAGATGCGGGGGGAGCTGAAGTATATGAAAGGGATTCTGCTTGGTTTAGAGGGTTTGTATGCTTGGCATCCGAGGGTAAGTATGTGCCGGAGATTGGTTGGTGCGAAGTTGAGCGCGAATGCGGGGAGGGATTGTGATGAATTTAGAGGGCGTGCAGTGGTTTGCGGAAAAAGAAATTTATGATGGGTGGGCAGAGATCTTTGGTCGCGGAGTTTCCGATGGGCGTACGATGGCCTTCCGTGATGGAATTTCTGATTATGAGATAACCGAGAGTGCCATGAGTTTTTGTTGAGCATCGTCTTGGGGGTTTTAATGGTGGTCCCTCGATCGGGGTTATTGGCGGGGTTGATAGTTGGAACTACAGGAGCGTTATTTCGGGTTATAAGATTTGGCATGGCAGGGAGGGTTTATAACGAAGTGGTTCTCTCGCCTGTCAAGGAAGGTGAGTGATGATTTCGGCTTTGAACTCATTCTTGATTGATTAGAAGCCGCTTGGCGAATCAGGCTTCTCCCCGGCACATGACGCAGTAGCGGCCATATACTGCATATCAAGTGAGGCCGCTTTCCGGGTGCTGCACTAGCCCGGTGTCATCGTCGAGCGTCCCCCTCCTGGCCAGCCCCTCACACCTCGTACTCCCCCACCAGCCGCTTCACGCCCAGCACGATCACGTAGGCGATGACACTGCTTCCGATGGCACCCGTTAGACACGTCGCCACACCCCCGATTCCTGCAAGAGCCAGAACACCAGGGCATGAATGGGGGTGTAGGCAAGCGTCAGGGCGCCCAGGCCTGGCCCATGAGGAGAGGGGTGGCGGTTGAGGGGTAAAGCCACCTGGCCAGGGTCAGCAAGGTCATGATCCTCAGGCCAATGAGCAGGGCCTTCCATGTCAGTCTGCCGCCCCTTCAAACCCCTGCTGTCGCCAAGCCTCAAAGACTGTCACAGCCACCGCGTTGGACAGGTTCAGGCTGCGGTTGTGGGGGCGCATGGGCAGGCGCAGCAGGGTGGTCGGTGCCCAGGCTGTCCCTGCACGTCGTCGGGCAGGCCGGAGGTCTCGCGGCCAAAGACCAGGCAGTCGCCGGGCAGGGAAGTGATGGTCGTAGGGGGCTTTTTGTGGCCGCTGGTGCTCAGGCCGTACAGGCGGCCGGAGAAGGGGACTTGTCGTGCGTTGCTGTGGGGTGGCTGGCTGGGCGTGGCCTGCGGGTTCGAGCCGGATGCTGCGGCCATGGAAGCCTCGCATGCTGTCCAGAAAGGCTGCCCAGTTCTTGTGCACGGTCATGGCCGTGAATTCATGATAATCCAGCCCCGCACGGCGCATCTTGGCGTGGTCGATGGGAAAAGCCCAGCGGTTCGATGAGGTGCAGGGCGCAGCCGGTGTTGCGCACAGGCGGATGATGTTGCCGGTGTTGGGCGGGATTTCGGGCTGGACAAGGACGACGTGGAACACGGTGGCTGGGTCTGAAGGACGGATGGTGATGGGGGCGGTTCTGGGGCTGAGGGTGCCTCTGGTGCCGTGATGGCACTGCGATTGGAGCCAGAAACGGGCCATGGGTTGCCGTATCCAAGGCAATCAGAATTCATGATTCTGAATAATGGCGCTGTTTCGGGTTTTCTTCGCCCAGAGGCTTCGGACAGTTCAGCGCCTCAAAGCGCGTCACTGCCCCTCGTGCGGGATGATAGGGTCGGATTCGGCGTGTGTCGCCCGTCAGTGGGCTGGCGTGTCCCGGGGCTACGGCGTGCGCGCCACCACCAGCGCCGCGACCGAGGCTGCGCCGGCAGCCAGCAGGGGTCTGGGCGGCTTCGTTCAGCGTGTTGCCGCTGGTCATCACGTCATCCACCAGGGCCAGGGTGCTGGCCGGCCACGCGGTCAGGGGGCCGGCACACTGAAGGCGCTGCGCAGGTTCTTCTGACGTTGGGCGCGCGGCAGGCTGGACTGGCGGGCGGTGTCACGCTATACGCAGCAGCCAGTCGGTGCGGATGGGCGGGCAGGGCACCGGGGGCGTGGGCGCGCATACCGCGGGCCAGTTGCAGACTCTGGTTGAAGCCGCGTTCGGCCAGGCGTGGGCCGGACAGCGGAATCGGCACCAGCGCGTCCACCTGTTGCAGCGGCTGGGCGGGATCGGCCAGCGGGTGCTCCATCAGCAACACGCCCAGGGGCGGGCCAGTTGCAGTTGCTGGCCGAATTTAGGGGGCGACCAGTGCCCGGTCCAGCGGCGGCAGATAATCGGCCAGCGCCAAGGTGGCGGTCAGTGCCAGCGGGTGTTGCTGGCACTGGGGGCACGGCGGGTGGGGCTGGTTGAATCCGCTGAAAGGGGCCGTGCAGAAAGGGGCGGCGCACAGCGCGGGCACCTGCAGTCGCCCCCGACCTGGCAGCGCCTCCCGGCAGTGCGCGCACAGCGGCTGGTCCAGACAGGGCGCTTCGCACAGCAGGCAGGCGCGCGGCAGCAGCCGGGCGGTCAGCTGCCCCAGCCAGCGGCGGCCGTGCTGCCAGATCACGGCATGAGGAGAGGCAGGCATGTCCATTGAGAAGGCAAGGATGGAATGACACCGGGGGCTCTTGGTTCCATCCTATCCGGACGCCTCCCATGCGCCGCGCATCCTCTTCTATACTCGCCAACATGCTTAAGCCAGTCGGTCTGGACCGTGCCGCCTTGCGCCGGTCGTTCAATGAAAAGCGTTCGGGCGCCCAGCGAGCAGATTTTCTGCTGGCCGAGGTGGAGCGTCGGCTGGACGAGCGGCTGGAGCCGATGCGTCTGGACGGCGTGGAGACGGTGCTGGACCCGGCTGCGGTCTGGGCCGGTCGCTGCCGGTGCTGGCCCGGCGTTTTTCCGGGAGGCACAGGTGCTGGCGCTGGACATGGCCGAGCAGCCGCTCATCGAGCAGCACCGGCTGGATATGCGGGCGCGGCGCGGCCTGCAGGGGCTGCTGGCGCGCATCCGCGTGCGGAGAAGCCCCAGACCCGTCCGCCGCACTGGATCGCGGCCGATGCGCATCGGCTGCCGCTGCCGGCCAACAGTGTGCAGGTGGTGTGGTCCAACCTGGTGTTCCACTGGTTTGACGATCCGCTGGCGGTGCTGAAGGAGTGCTATCGGAGTGCTGAAGCCGCACGGGCTTCTGGTGTTCTCAGCCCTGGGGGTGGATACCTGCCGCGAGCTGCGTGCGCTGGTGCCGGATTCGTCGGCGCAGAATCTGGAGCAGCACGGGGCGCAAGGGCAGTGGCCGTCGCTGCAGGATATGCACGACTGGGGCGATGCCATGGTGGAGACCGGCTACGATGCGCCGGTGATGGACACCGAACACATCCAGCTGGCCTATGAGTCCACGGCGTCGTTGCAGGCGGATCTGGCCGGGATGGGTTTTCCGGCGGCGCCGGAGGCGGGCGTGCCCGCGCTCACGGTGGAGCTGGTGTTCGGTCATGCCTGGGTGCCGGCGCGGAAGGCGCGCGCCGACGGGCTGGCGCCCATCAACATCCTTCGCCGGGGCGCCCATCCCGGCTAAGAAGGCGCCGCATCCGGTGGGCAGGCGCGCTGCCTGCAACGCGGTCTTCACAATTTCCGTGGTGAAGGCCTTCCTGCGTTAATATTTTGTCGCTTGCAGCGTCGAGGTGGCTGACGGTTCGCATCCGGCCCCTGTTCCGCGATGTCGACAGGGCCTGCATCGTGCCGGCATGGGCGCGTGTCCATGCCCGGGCATCCCTCTCCTTTGCAAGCCGCCTGGTCACCCTCCATGGTCAGTGAAATCACCTGAGTCCTCTCCCGGTCGTCTTCCCTATCCGTCGATCACGCCTCTGGCACGCGGCACCTGTCGCGGCGGCGTGCTGTCGTCCGTGCCGGCCGCAGCCCTGTGGCTGGGGGCGGCGCCCTGATGGGCAGTCTGGCTGCCTGCTCGAAAGAGAAGGGCATGACGTTCAAGTCCACCGACCTGGGCGGCGCTGACTACGGCAATGAGCTGTCGCTGACCGATGTCAGTACCGGCAAGCCCGTGACGCTGGCCAGCTTCAGGGCGACCACGTGGTGCTGCTGTTCTTCGGCTTCACGCAGTGCCCGGACATCTGCCCCACCACGCTGCTGAAGGCCGAGAAATCAGGGACGCGCTGGGCCCGGACGGCAAGCGGCTGGACGTGGTGTTCGTCACGCTGGATCCCGAGCGCGACACGGCCGAGGTGCTGCCGGCCTACGTGCACTCGTTTGACCCGTCCTTCATCGCCCTGCGCGGGCAGACATGGCGGCCACCAAGAAGGTGGCGCGCGAATTCCGCGTCTTCTTCCAGAAGGTGCCCAATCAGGACGGTTCCAGCTACACGCTCGATCATACGGCCGCGTCCTATGTCATCGACAAGACCGGCAAGCTGCGCCTGCTGGTGCGCTACACTGACCCGTCGATAACGTGGTCAGCGACCTGAAGCAGTTGCTGGCGGCCTGATGCCGGCGTCCTCTCGACCGTTTCGTTTCCACCTGAAGCCCGTGCCACACGCATCGCACGGGTCCGGAGGCTCTTTTCGCATGAACGCACTGGGTTGGCTCGTCCCTGGTCTGCTGATCGGCTGGGCCATCGAATTCGCCATCGACTTCCTGTACTGGCGCAAGAAGGCGCAAAGAAGAGGCCGAGGCCCTGGCCCAGCAGGAAAAGCGTGCTGCTGGGCCCAGCAGACCGAGCTGGGGCACCGTCAGGCCACGCTGCGCCTTCGTGAAAAGGAAATGGCCGACCTACAGGCCTCGCTGGCCAGCCGTGATGCCGAGCTGCTGCAGCAGGCCCGTCGTGTGGAAGAGCGCTCCGACGATCTGTCCCGCGTGGAGCAGGCCATCGAGAAGCGCCGCGCCGACCTGGACCGCATGGGCCTGACGTTGAACGAGCGCGACAAGGAAATCGCGGCGCGTGGCGAGCAGCTGCGTTCAAGGAAGTGAATTACAACCGCCGCCTGGACACGCTGGAAAGCACCGAGGCCGAGCTGGCGCGCCGCGTGGCGGTGGTCAGCAACCGCGAGGAAGCCATGCAGAGCTGGGAAGGGCGCATCCCTGTCCCGCGAGCATGATGTGGCCGACCGCGAGGCGTCCGTCAATTACCACGCCAACCGCATTGCCAATGACGCGGCCGGCTACGAGGCCGTTAAGAACCTGCTGAAGCAGCACTATCGCACCGCCGAAGGACGTGACCGCCTGCAGGCGCTGGTGGGGCATCGACGACCGCACCGTCGAGCTGCTCAACCAGGCCGGCATCCGCACCTTCGAGCGCCTGGCCGAGACCTCCATGGGCGAACTCACCCGCCTGATGGAAGCTGCCGGGTCCGCGCTACGCACTGGCCAATCCGCTCAGCTGGGCCGAGCAGGCCGGCCTGTTCTTGGCCGAGGACTGGGTGGCGCTGGACAACCTGCAAGCCGAGCTGAAGGGCAGAAGCGTGAGAACGTGGCCGCAGGGCTGCTGGCTGCCATGCGCCGCCGGCCGGGCGCTCAGGCCAACGACACGCAGGAAGCTGCCCGCAGGCGGCTGAGACGCCCTGCCGCCGAAGCACCAGTGGCTGAAACGGCTGCCGCTGGAGCCGCTGCGGTGGCTGGTGCAGCCGCCGGCGAGGCACAGACCGCACATGATGCGCAGGCTGCTGACGACGCTTCGTCGTCGCACGCGGCCGGCCTGACCGATACAGCCTCGACGACCACCGATGCTTCCGTGGCCGATGATTCGTCGTCCGTGGAATCCACGGAGTACGAGACGGACGCGCACGCTGCCGACGACGAGGGCGCTGGATCGCCGAGTCCACGCTGGACCAGGGAAGCCATGGTCTCGGGGGATCGGACGCCGGTGATGAATACGAGGGCTGAAGCCGACGAGGGACTGGCTTCCGTCTTCGTCAACTCCGCGCCGCGAGCGGACGGTCGAGCACGTCGTGGCCGAAGTGGTCGATGCGGAGCGGCACGAGCAGGGGCTGGCGCTCGGGTGACGATGTTCCGATGCCCACGTGCTGTCCGAGCATGCGTCCGGCTCCACCGGACACACGGCCGCGGCCGACCCTGCCGGCACCCCGCCGGAAAGCTACCCGCACGGCCAGGCCCACAGGCCCTGACCGCTCGATCTGTCCGCCCTCGACTCGCCCCTGACGCAGGAACGCCATGCCATCACCTTCGCCACTGCATCCGCCCGAGTCCGTGCGCCGCTTCACCTCGCTGAAAGTGGGCGTCCTGTTGTGTTCGTCCTGTTGCCGACGCTGTTCGGCGTGCAGGAGGGCGAGGGCGATGCCCAGCCCGAGGCGCAGCAGCAGCTTGCCTCCACCTCCGGCAACACGCATCCCGGAATCCATCGAGCTGCCGCTGGGCAGGCAGGCTGCCCAGGCAGCCGGATCGGCGCAGGGCCAGGAAGGGAGGGCGCCGCCGGGCAGGCCAATGTCCAGGGTGCCGGCCCGTCGGATGACCGCCAGGCGGCCTGTCTCGAAGGACAATGCTCCAGCAGGACAAGGGCTGCCGCATCGTCGGCCGGCGTTGCCGGCACGAACGGGACACCCGCCGATGTCGTGGCCTACAGCCAGGCAGGCCCGGGCCGTTCCCGCTGGGGAATCGGTGATGGCCCCTCGAGGACGATGATCAGCCGCACCAGCCCGCCGCAGGGCGACGCGATGATCGAGCTGCCCGGTCCGCCGAGTTTCTCTCTGACGCATGATCTGGCAGGTGGCATCCGCCTGGCGGGCGAGGTGCCCGACGACGACACCCGCAACCAGTGGATGAATGCCATTCGCCTGGGCGCCCGGGGCGAGTCTGTCGAGCAGGCAGCCTGCGCCTGCGCCACATCGATGGCCATGCCGCCGCCCGCTGGGGAACCGCAGCTGACGGCCCTGGTGGCCCTGGTCCGTGAACGCAACATCAGCGAACTGCGTGTGCGCGGTGACGTGGTAGAAGTGTTTGGCGGTGCCCAGACGCCCGCCCAGGGCCGCGAGACGCTGGAGCTGATCCGTGCCCAGGTTCCCAACGGTTACCGCGTGCTGGCCCGTGATGAGGCAGGCGCTGCCGGTGCATCCCGTCTGGCCGCCGCCGGTGCAGCAGCCCAGGGTGCCCAGCGTCTGGCCGATGCCAACCGCCTGGCAGGGACGGGACGCCCGTGCCCAGGCCGAGGCGCAGAAGGCCGCCGATGCGCGCAACGCCGCCGCCAAGGCACGTGACGCCCGCAACAGCCGCAACAGCCGCAGCGCACGCGATACCCGCCAGGCCGCTGCCGACGGCCGCAACCTGCGCACCGCTGCAGCCGGAAGCTGCCCGCGGTCGCTGAAGCAACTGTCCGCGCCGATCTTCTTCAAGTCAGGCAGCTCAAGCCTGTCGCCGGGCCGAGACGCGCCGCCCGCAGCAGCTGGGTGCCTGCCTGGGCCGCACGGGCCTGGTGCAGCGTCACCGGCTACGCCGATCCGCGCTACTCCGCCGCCTACAACAAGACCCTGTCCGAGCTGTCGCGCCCGGGCCGTGGCAGGCGCCATCAGCGAAGGGGGCTTCCTCGGCCCGCATCACGGTGGTGGGTGCCGGCAAGACCTCCGCCCGCACCAAGGTCCGCGTCGACAAGGCCACGCTGCAGCGCGCCCGCCGGGTGGACATTCTGGTGGGTTGAGAAAAGAAGGTCAGGGCGGTCAGCGCCGCCCTTGACCTGAGAGTACCGCCACGAACGTGAAAAGCGCTCCCCGAATCACGGGGCTGGAACGGCACTCGGACGAGAACGCGTGCCAAGCGAAAGAAGCTGGCCTGAACCAGAACGCACGCCACGCTGAACGCAAAAAGCCCCCGCCCGATGCTACCGGGCGGGGGCTTCCGGGCTTTTCAGGGCCGTCAGAGCGCGGGGTGCGTCGCTTTCCACGGCTGCTGCGCCCAGCAGCGTGTTCACCGTGGCCGTGCTGCTCAGTGCGGTGGCACCAGAATCCACGGCCGTCGCCACGTCCGGTACCGGCTGGTGCGGCGGGGGTCGTCCCCGTACCTGCCGCGTTGCCGGCCGCCGACGTGGCGGCATTCGACCCGGCGCTGGATGCCTCACCCGGCAGCGACAGCGTCTCGCCCTGATCCAGCAGCTCGTTCAGAGACAGACGACCGCCCTGATCGCCGGGCAGCGCCTTGGCCGTGGCCAGCGATTTGCCCAGGGTATCCCCTGCGCGTGATGCCGAGGGCGGACGGCTGCGCCGCCGGCGGGGTGTGCAGGCTGGGCGGCCGCATCCGCGGCGGGCGCCGCGCTGCAGGTGTAGTGGGCGTGGCAGGTTGCGCCGCGGCACCGCCTGCTGCGTCGGCATCCGCGTCCGGAGTGGCGGGGCGTGAGTGCCGCCGTTGTGACGGAGGCGGGTACCGGCGTTGCCGGCTTGCAGGCGGAGCCCCTACCTGGATCTCTTCGGCCCAGCTTTTGCGCGGCATTACGGCGGCATCGGATACCGTCACGGTGACCGAATAGGGCTGTTTGCTCGCCCGGGTGACGAGTTGGGGCCGGCAGCGTGGCTGAGAAGTGCCCAGCGGCGTCGACGTTGGCTGGCAGTGTGGTTGCGCCCAGCTGGACCTGAACCTTCGATCCCGGTGCCGCATCGCCTCGTGACGGTGACGCCATCGGTGGCTTCTGCCCCTGTGATGACCTTGCTGGCGTGGCCGTCGAACTGCAGGTTGGTGGGTTTGGCCGGTGGGGTCTTGGCTAGCGTGACCGTGTGGGTGCCCACGGACGTCGAGGTGCTGCCAGGCTGGGGAGGCGGTTGCCTCGATGGTATGTTGGCCATCCCGCAGACCTGTGAAGTTCAGGCTCGCTTTCGAGGCCGTCGGCGCGGACCGAACGGAGGTTGCAACCTCGTGCCCGGCACCTGTACGCGGATGTTGGAGTTGGGTTCCGCCGTGCCCGATACTTCCACGCCATTGGCTTCCACGGCGTTGATCGACGTCGTCATTTGCGACCTTGCCGTTCGCGGTGGTCTGGCGGGTGACGGCCGGTGCGCCCCTGGATCGTCACGTCCAGCGTGGACTCGGCCGTGTTGCCGGCCTTGTCGGTGGAAGTCACGACCAGCGTGGCTTTGGCCGTGCCATTGGCGGGCGCTGCGGGAATGTCGGCGGCAGGAACCGTGACCCTCCAGAATGAGCCCACCGTGTGGCTGATGGGGACGGGCTTGCCGTTCCAGGTGGCTACAATAGCGTGGTGTTAGCCTCCCCGACGAGCCACGGAAGGTCAAGTCGCCCTTCGCAGCTTCAGGTGCGATGGTCTCGAGTCTTGCGAAACCGGAGAAATGCAAACGGCGGTGTCTTGTCGACCGTGAACTCGTGGTTGGCGGGAGCCGACGTCGTGCCCCCGGAGCAGTGGCGGTTGCCGACATGATGTACTTGCCGTCGGGCAGCCCACTCATGTTGAGGCCTTTCAATGACCCACTTGCCCTGGCCATCGGCCGTCAGCGGACCGAGGGGCCGAGTGCCGATGACCACTCTGAGCGTGGCGTTGGGCGCCGCCGTACCCGAGATGTTCACGCTACCCGCCTCGGCCTTGTTGACGATATCGTCCTTGGCGACGGGGTCGAATGTCGCCAAGGATGGCAAGGCGCCGTTCTGCACCGTGATGACCTGCGTGGCGGTGGTGCTGTTGTTGCCTGCCTTGTCATGGGCCTGCACGGTCACATTGGCATTGGTGCCGGCTCGGCCGGCCGGTACCGAGGGCACCGAATCGAAGTCCACGCTCCATTTGCCGTTGGTGACGGTGCCCGGTTTCGATACACCGTTCCAGGTCACGGTCACCAGGTATCGGCATTCTGGGCGCCGGTCGGCGTATTGCCTGTGAAGGTGATCTTGCCGGTCTTGGCTTCTCTCAGCGCTGATGGCGGTGTCGCCACCGTTGGTCTTGATGTTGGTGGGCTGACCCGGGGCCGTCTTGTCGAGGGTGATCTCTGTGCACGCCGGCGGCCGAGTCTGCGCGCCCTGGCTGCGCGGCGACCGCCGTCACGTCGTAGCTGCCGTCGGGCACATCGACGGTTCGTCAACTGGGCGGTCCAGGCGCCATTGATGCCGGCCGTGACCGTGTCCGTGCTGCTGCCTAGCGTGACGGTGACTTTGCTGCCCGCGTCGGCAATGCCGGATACCGACACGGCACCTCAGCTCCGCGGCGTTGATGATGTCATCGCCGGCAATCGTGCTGATGAGGGGGTGGACAACGGTCTCAGCGGGCCCTGCAGGGTCACGTTCTGCGGCAACGGCGCTGTCGCTGCCGGTCGCTTGTCCTGCAGCACCACGTTGAAGGCCGTGTTGGTGCTCGTTACCCTGGCCGGGCATGGGCAGATCGCCTTCCTGAATTCCACCTTCCAGCCGCCGTTGGCGCCCACCGTGGCGGTCTGCGTCTTGCCGCCACCGATGGAGACCGGTCACCTTGGTGCCGGCTTCTGCCGTGCCGCTCAGGCTTACGCCGTTCTGGCTTCGGTGCTGGTGATGGTGGTGTCGTTGCCTTCCAGCTTCAGGTTGGCAGCCGGTGCGGGCGGTGTCTTGTCCAGCGTGAACTCGGCCTGCTGGTGGCGGTGTTGCCCTGGGCGTTGGTGGTGGTGACCGACAGCACATGCTGCCGTCGGCAAGCCCTGCCGGCAGCGGCACGCCCGCTTCACTTGCCGTTGGCATCAGCCTGACCGGCCAGTGGGGTTCTTCTCGTCGGTCAGCCACAGCGACCTTGCTGTTGGGCGCGGCCGTACCCATCACCTTCACCGGGGCAGCCGCTTCCTAGCGCGTGACGCTAGCCGTCTTCGCTGATGGTGCCGATGATGGCGGCGGTGCCGGTGGTGTTCACGATGACCTTGCTGGTCACTTCCGGCGCGCGGTTGCCGGCTGCATCAATGGCGGTCGCACTCAGCGTGTAGGGAGTATCGGCAGCGGAAGGTCATCGGCTTGCAGCGTGAGTGCTCAGTTGCCGTTGGCGTCCACGGCCACCAGGCGGTCACCGTGCCCAGCAGAGTTCCACTGAACCGTTGGCCTCGGCCGTGCCGTTGATGGTCACGCCTGCGGCCTTTTCCGGGGCAGTGATGATGTCACCGGGCCACGGACGCCACTTCGGCGCTGGCCGGCGGCGTGTCGTCAAAGTGCAGCGTGGTCAGCGGCAGGGTGCTCTGCACGCCCTGTTGGTTTCACCCACTTCCAGGGCTGTTGGTGTCCGACAGACCGGTGGCGGGCAAGCCGCTGCTGGGCTGGCGGTCTTCAGGTCCCACGCCCAGTTGCCGTTCTCGTCGGCCTTGGTGGTGTAGGTGACGTTGGCGTGCTGGTCGCCATCGGTGTCGATGCGCACCTGCACTTCAGAGCCGGGTTCGGCCGTGCCGTTCAGTACAGGGGAAGCGCGTGTTGAAGCAGGGTGGCGGATTTGAGCGTGAGCGAGATGTTGCCCTGAGGTGCCTGGCCATCGCCGCCCCTCCGCCTCCACCACCGGCTGCGGCCAGACTCCAGCACGGCTGCACCGCCCAGGCCGTACAGCAGCGGCTTGCGGGCACCGTCACCCAGCACGGGCAGGATGGGGGCCTCGAACTTGGGGTCATACAGCACGAAGGTGCCGTCGTTCAGCGCGCCCAGCGGCTGGGTGTTCACGTCGGCCAGCAGCACGGCGCCCCCGGCGCCTTCCGCCGCATCCGGAATGCTCACGGTCTCGTCGCCACCGGCCGTCACGGCACACTGGTCCGAGGCGCTGCAGATGCGGTAGTAGCCTTCCAGAATCACTGAGGCGGTGCCGGCATCGCCGTCCAGCGGCACGTTCTCGATCACCAGATCGCTGTCCACCTGCAGGACCCGCAGCTGTTCGGCGTCCAGGTTGGAGTCCTGTAGCCGAACTGTCGTCCGGGCAGCACCTGAACCCGGTTCTCGCCGGGCCTGAGCCGCAGCTGTTTCCACACCGCTGTCCTGCGTCCGATAGATCTCGAATCGTGCCGCCATGATGCTCGTTCCGTAGGGATGTAATCCTTTATCTTGCAAGCCTATCAAAACGGTTTACATCCGCCCACACGTCCTAGCGCGCCGACAGGATAGATTGCGAGTTCAAGTGTCAGGCCAAAGCGGCGGTCGTTGTTTTTACATACGATATCACCTGTCGGGTGAGCCATCGGGCCGAGCGGGCAGGCCAGTCATCCTCGGCGGGACACCAGGCAGCGGGATGGCAGACAGAAAAACCCGCCATGAGGCGGGCCTGCGTGAGACGGCGGGGAACGGCCTGGGCCGTTCCCGCTGGCGTCATACCGTGGGGTGATGATCCCAGGGCGGTGCCCACCAGCGAATCCACGGTGGCCGTGGTGCTGACTGGTGCCGGCGGCGGCGCTGTCGGCGTGGGGGCGGCCGCGGGCGCGGCGCGCTGGAGAGCGACTCCTCGGCGCTGCTGCTGGTCAGATCGTCCAGGGTCAGGCTCTTCTGCGACGTGCTCGACGTGTCCGTGGAATCATCCGTGTCGGTCAGCGACTTGGTGGCCAGTGAGCGCGGCGGTGCTGCTGCCGGCGGCAGCGCCTGCGGCCAGGGGCGCTGCGGAGCAGCTGCCGGGTTGGCCGTGGTCGTCGTCGTCGTGGTGGTCGTGGCCGACGAGTTGGCGAGGTCGGCGGCTGCATCGGCAGCCGGAGTAGCGAGCGCCTGCGGGCGTGCCGGTTGGGGTCACGGTGTCACCGGCTGCGCCTGGCGCCGCAGGTGTAACCGAGGGCGATGCAGCCGGCGGGGTGGCGGCTGGCGGCGCTGCGGGATCCGTCGTGTCGGCACCCGTACCAGTGCGGCGCCGGCGCCGGTGCCTGTTCCGGAGCCTCCCGTACCGGCGCCCGTACCCGCACCGCGCCAGTACCACCGGCACCTGTACCCGTACCACCGGTGCCCGTGCCAGTACCACCCGTGCCTGTGTCCGTGCCCGTATCCGGCGTGCCGGGGTTCGTCGGTGTCGTGGGCGTGGTGGGATTCGTCGGCGTTGTTGGCGTCGTCGGCGTGCTGGGGGCCGGTGCGGGTGTGGTCGGCGCGGGTGTGGTCGGCGCGGGTGTGGTCGGCGCAGAGCGTGGTCCGGTGTGGTCGGGGCGGGGGCCGTGGCGTCCGTGCCGGTGTCCGGTGTGGTCGGCGTCGTAGGTGCCGGCGTGGTCGGGGCAGGTGTCGGCGTTGTCGGTGCCGGCGCCGGCGTGGTTGGTGTGGTCGGCGACGGCGCGATGGTCGGCGCCGGGGCGCCCTGCACCGTCACGGCGTGGCTATCGGCCCCGCTGGTGTTGCCCGCGGCGTCCGTCACCGTCACCCTGGTGAGTGCTGTTGGCGGTGGCACCGGCGGCGAGCTTGGGCAGCTCGGAGGGCACGAACTGCACGTCCCAGCTGCCGTTGCTGCCGACAGTGCCGGTGTGGGTGTGGTCGTTCCAGGTCACCGAGACCTGGAGCCCGCTTCGGCGTTGCCGGTGAAGTGCACGCCGTCCCGTGCCTCGGCGGCGGTGATGACGTTGTCGCCACCGTCCAGCTTGATGTTGGTGGCCTTGGCCCGGTGCCGTCTTGTCCACGGTGAAGGCGCGGGTGGCCCGAAAGCCGTGCCGCCGGCTGGCGAGGTCACGGCGGCCGTCAGCGTGTACTTGCCGTCGGCGATGCCGGTGGCTGGTGCCGTCACTTCCCAGTGGCCGTTGGCGTCGGCGGTGGCCGCCACCTTGTTGGTGCCGAAGGTCAGCTCCACTTTCGAGCCGGCCTCGGCCGAGCCCTGCAGCTTCACGCCGGCAGCCGCCTCGGCGGCATTGATGATGTCGTCGTTGGCAATGTTGCCGATGACGGGGGCGGTGCTGTTGGTGCGCAGCGTGACCGACGACGTGGCGGCCGGACCGCGGTTGCCGGCCGCGTCGATGGCGGTGGCCGTCAGCGCGTACTGGCCGTCGGCGGCCGGCAGTCAGCGGCAGACAGCGTGGTGTTCCACTTGCCCTCGGCATCCACGGCCACCAGCTTGGTGGTGCCGCCGAGCTTAGAGTTCGACCGTGCCGTTGGCTTCGGCCGTGCCGAAACCGCCACGCCCGCCGTCTCTCGGCGGCGGTGATGATGTGTCACCGCTTACCGCAGCGATCTCGGCGCTGGCCGGCGGGGTGTTGTCATGAGGTGAGCGTCACCACGGGCAGCGCGGCACCCTGCACGCCATCCAGTGCGCCGGACACTTCCAGCGTGTTGTCTGTCCGACAGGCCGCTGGCCCGGCAGGTTGCCGGTGGCGGGCTTGGCGGACTGCAGGGTTCACGCTCCAGTTGCCGTTGGCGTCGGCCGTGGCGGAATAGGTGACGTTCTCGCGCTGGTCGTTGTCGGTGTCCAGGCGCAGCGTCACCACGGTGCCGGGCTTGGCCGTGCCGGAAATGGTGGGGAAGCGGTTGTTGAACGAGGTGGCCGACTTCAGCGCCAGCGCTGCAGTCGTCGCCCAGGTTGGGGGGCGCGGAGGGATCACCGCCGCCGCCGCCGCCGCCGGCGGCCAGGGCCACCACGGCCAGGCCGCCTGCACCGTACAGCACAGGACGGATGGGGAATTCCTCGGTGGTCGGCTGCTCCGGGGGCCTGGAAGCCGGTGTCGTACAGCACGAAGGTGCCGTCCGAGAGCGCGCCCAGGGGTTTGGTGCTCACGTCTGCCAGCACCGTGGCCTGGCTGTTCTCGGTGGTGCCCAGATTCTCCTGGCCTTCGGCGCCCTGGGCGACGGCGGCGTCTTCACCGCCCACGCTGACCGTGCAACGGTCGGTGGCGCTACACACCTGGTAGTAGCCTTCCAGCGTTACCGAGGCCGTCTCGGTGCTGCCTTCCACCGGGATGTTCTCGATGATCGGGTCGTTGTCCACCTGCAGCACGCGAAGCTGGGACGGATCGATCGGCTGGCCGTCCGGATCCTGCAGGTTGAAGGTGCGCCCAGGCACGACCTGAGCTTGTTGTTGCCGGGCTTGAGCTGGAGCTGCTCGACCCCGCCGTCACCCGTGCGCTGGATGTTCAGTCTTGCGCCATGATCCTGTCTCTCCGTCCTGTGGTCTGACGAAGGCCGGGCCGAGCGGTTCCGACACGGCCGCCTGGCACCTGTTCATGAGGTGCCCAGGGGCGAATACATGGTCCGGTGTCGCCGAGTGTCATGCAAACCGACGCTTCAATGAGACATCGGGTGCAGTCCGGCGGCCGGATTCGACCATTCGTCAGGTGTATTGAAACAGGTCATTGTGGTATGCACAAACCGCATGTGTGTGCGTCTCGTGACGGCTTGTTACGTGTCGCACCTGCGGGCAGGATCACGGTCTCCTTTTACGTCCCGCCATGCGTCCGCAGCCCGGCGGGAAGAAACCGCCGGGCATCAGGGGTTCAGAGGTGCACCAGCCCCTGCTGCAGCTCGTCCTGCGAAAGCAGCGAGGAGAGCTGCCGTGCGCTGCTGGGCGCGATCGACGGTGCAGCACTGGCGGTGGCCGGCAGCGGCGTTGACGAGGGCTCGGTCTGTGCCAGTGGCAACGAGAGCGCATCGCCGGTCGAAGCCTGGGCCTTGTGGATGGCGTCGCCTTCCGGCGCGGTCGTCAGCGCCTTCAGGGACAGCGTGTTGCTGCCCGCCGGAGCCGTTCCGAATGGGAAGCTCTGCGACATGATGGCGAAGGTGTGATCCACGGCGGAGACATTGCCGGCCTTGTCCGTGGCCGTGATGTGGATCGTGGTCTGCTTGGCGCCGATGGGGTTGCCCTGGGCCACGATCGGCGTCGGGAGGGTCCAGTTGGCCGAATCGGGGCTGGTGTCCGTCACCACGGCGGTCTGGACCTGCTTGCTGCCGTCGGCCAGCGTGAACTCCACCCTGCACCGAGGCACTGGCCTCGGTCTTGCCCGTGATCAGGAAGGGAACCCTGCTCAGTACGCGATCCGTGCCGCCGGCGTGCGTGTCGGTCAGCACCGGGGCTTGCTGTCCACCACCATGGGCGTTCCGGCGTTGGGTGCGGAGGCGTTGCCCGCCTTGTCGGTGGCCACGGCCGTCACCAGATGGTGCCGTCAGCCGGCAGTTCGGCACCGGCAAAGGCCACGCTCCACTTGCCGTCGGCGCCGGCCTTGGCGTCGTGCGACACCGTGCCGACCGTCACCTTCACCGTGCTGTTGGCTTCGGCTGTGCCGGCCAGCGTCACGCCGGCCGCCTTCTCGGCCGCGTTCACATAGTTGTCGGCACCACCGGTGAACTGGATCGTCGGTGCCGGAGGCGGCGTGGTGTCGATGGTCGAGCGTCTGCGTGGCGGGCGTGGAGACGCTGCCGGCCAGATCGCTGGCCGTGACTGACAGGGTGGCGTTGCCCGTGGCGGCAGCGCATTGGCCGGCAGCGTCACCGCCCAGGTGCCGTCTGCGCCCACCACCGTTTCCAGGTTCTGCGCACCCAGCGTCAGCTTGATCAGGCTGTTGGCCTCGCCTTGGCCCGGACCGCCAGCGGCTTGCCCACGGCGGCCGCACCCAGAAAACCTTCGGTGCCGATGGGCGAGATCGTGGGGGCCGTCGGCGGCGTGTCGTCGGCCGTCAGCTTGAAGTCCGGCATCGTGGCCGTCTTGCCGTTCACCGTCTCGGTCAGCGACAGGCTGGTGGCCGTGCTCAGCCCGCCCGCGGGCAGGGCGCCGGTGGTGGGCTTCAGCGTGGCCAGGTTGGCCGACCACTGCCGTCAGCCCCCACCGGCACGGTATAGCTGGCGTCAACCGCCGCGCCGCCGCCGGCATGCACGTCGACTCACTGCGTGCCGCCGGCGGTGCCCCTGTGCCCGTCAGTGTGGGCACCTTGCCCTGGCCACCGACGAATGCGTCACCGTGAAGCTGGGGGTCCGTGACCGAGGGCGGCACCGTCGGCGTGGTGGGTGCCGCAGGGGCGGCAGGTGTTGCGGGCGTGGTGGGCGGCAGGGGCAGGGGGCGCAGTCGTATTGGAAACCGGGGCTTCACCGCCCCGCCACCGCCGCCGCCCCCGCCAGCCAGTGCCAGGCCCAGCACGGCTGCGCCGCCCAGGCCATAGATCACCGGGCGGGGCCGATTCGACAGCAGGGGGCCGGATTCGGCGGCATGATCTGCACCCGCTGCGACTGTGGGGGTGGCACCATCCAGTCCCTTCGCGGCGGCGGCGCCTACGGCCGCGCCACTGGTCTGGCCCAGATCCACCAGCACGAACGAACCGTCCGACGGTGCGCCAATGGCGCCCGTGGCCGGGTGATGTCCACCGTGCCGGACGTCGTTTCGGGAAGTTCCAGATGGCAGGGCGAGCTGACGCTGCACGAACTGTGGGAGAAGCCCAGCAGTTCCACGGCCTGCGGTTGGTCGGCCCCCTGGGCACCATCGGCCAGGTTGTCGACGAGAATGCTGTTGTCCAGCTGCTTGACCACGGCCTTGGCAGGCGCCTTGCCGGTGTCCTCGTCATAGAGCCGGAAAGGTGTCGCCCGGCCGCACGACGACGCGGGTGGTGCCAGCCCGGAGATGGGTGCGCGAGACGGACCCGTGCGAGGAACGGGTTTCGATGACGAGAGCCATGGGATATGCGGTATGCGCCGTTCAGCGGCGATGACAGAGCGTCCGTCGGGCCGACGTTGCCAGACTGGGACTGTCTTATTATCGCCGCGCTGTGGCTGACGCGCCACCGTCGGCGCACCCATCAATCCCGAGGCGTGCCGGGGCCCGAGCCCCGGCGAGGGCGCGTCAGGCGTAGCTGGCCAGCGCCGCCTTCATCTTCTTCATGGCCTGCGCCTCGATCTGGCGGATCCGCTCGGCCGACACGCCATACTCGTTGGCCAGGTCCTGCAGCGTGCGCGAACCGCCTTCGTCCTCGTCACGCAGCCAGCGCGACTGCACGATGTTGCGGCTGCGCTCGTCGAGCGTGGCCAGTGCGTTGGACAGGCCTTCGGTCTGCAGCCAGTCGCGCTGCCGATCCTCGATGATCTCGGTGGGCTCGCTGCCGGGGGCGGCCAGGTAGGCGGCCGGACCGAAGCCCGTGCCTTCCTCGTCGTCACCCTGCGGCTCCAGCGCGATCTCGTGGCCGGTCATCCGCGTTTCCATCTCGGTCACGTCCTTCTCGCGGACGTTGAGCTGTTCGGCGATGTCGGTCACGGCCTCGGGCGTCAGCGTGTCCAGGTCCTTCTTCATCGAGCGCAGGTTGAAGAACAGCTTGCGCTGGGCCTTGGTGGTGGCCACCTTCACCAGCCGCCAGTTCTTCAGGATGTACTCGTGGATCTCGGCCTTGATCCAGTGCAGCGCGAACGACACCAGACGCACCGAGCGATCGGGGTCGAAGCGCTTGACCGCTTTCATCAGGCCGATGTTGCCTTCCCTGGATGAGGTCGGCGTGCGGCAGACCGTAGCCCAGGTACTGGCGAGCCACCGACACGACCAGCCTCAGGTGGGAAGTCACCAGCGTGCGGGCAGCGTCGACGTCCTGATGCTCCTTGAAACGCTGCGCAAGGCTGGACTCCTCCTCGGCGGACAGCATGGGCATGCGATTGACCGCAGAGATGTAGGCGTCCAGGTTGCCCAGTGACGGAACGGCAGGCGCAACGACACCGGTCTGGCGAGTGGCAAAGTGCAACGGAGTGAGTCGTCATCGTGGCAGTTGTTTCCTGTAAATGACTAGCGGGTTAGATACTAGCACTTCACCGCGGGGAGTGCCAGCTTTTTGCTTCAAAAATGTCGTGGGTTGTCAAGCCCCTGCGGCTCCTGCAGAAAACGCGGGAGGGTGGGGTTTCGATGACAGGATGCGCGGCCTTCTGTGGAAAGGCCCCGCCAGCCGGAGCTGACGGGGCCTTCGGGGTGATGTCTGCGCGGTCTCAGTAGGCGTTCGGGTCGCGGGAACGACACCAGGATGGTCTCAGGATGATCTTCAGGTCCAGCCGCAGCGACCAGTGCCGCAGGTACTCCAGGTCGTAGCGGATGCGCAGCTCCATCTTCTCGATGGTGTCGGTCTCGCCGCGTGCGCCGTTGACCTGGGCCAGGCCCGTGATGCCGGGCTTGACCTTGTGGCGGATCATGTGGCCCTGATCAGCTTGCGGTAGGTCTCGTTGTGGGCCACCGCGTGGGGCGCGGACCCACCACGCTCATGCGACCCTGCAGCACGTTGAAGAACTGCGGCAGCTCGTCCAGCGAGGTCTTGCGCAGGGAAGCGCCCACCGGCGTGATGCGGTCGTCGTTCTTGGTGGCCTGGCGCACTTCGGGGCCGTTTTCCTGCACCCGCATGGAGCGGAACTTGTAGACGTTGATCTCCGAGCCGTCCAGGCCGTAGCGGCGCTGCTTTGAAGATGATGGGGCCCTTGGACGTGAGGGCGAATGGCCAGCGCGATGGTCAGCGTGATGGGCAGCGTGATGATCAGCGCAATGGAGGCGATGACGATGTCCGACAGGGCGCTTGAGCACGCCCGTGGTGCCGTAGAACGGCGTCTCGCACACGGCCACCACCGGCAGGCCGCCCACCGAATCCACCCGTGCCTGGATCAGGGTCGAACATGAAGATGTCGGGCACGAAGTAGATGGAAGCCGTGGTGTCACGCAGGTCTTCCAGGAGCTTCGAGGATGCGCGGCTGCGAGGCCATGGGCAGGGCGATGAAGATCTGGTCGATCTTGTTGGCGCGCACGAACTGCGCCACCGCGCTGAAGCCGCCGGCCACCGGCGCTTCCGTCACCTCGCCCAGACGGTCCGGGGTGCGGTCGTCGAAGAAGGCCATGATGCGCGTCTGCGACAGCGGGTCGTCCTGGATGGAGCGGGCCAGCGTGCGTCCCAGGCTGTTGGCCGCCACTACGATGGCGGTCTGCTCGGGACGCATGGAGATGACCTTGTGCAGCAGCATGGGCGAGAGCCAGTGGCTGACGGCCTGCACGACCGGGGTGGCGATGACCCAGGTGGCCAGCACGTTCTGGTCGAACTGCCGCAGTGCGTCGATCATGAGGCCGAAGACCAGCAGCAGGCCCACCACCAGGCCCCAGCTGCCCAGCAGGTGACGCAGGTAGCCGGCCTGGTAGACCCGGAAGGGGACGCTGCCGGGTAGCTCAGCACGAAGGTGAGGACGGCCAGCACCATTTCCTGGGCGCGCAGGGGGTGCCCGGCGGCCACGGTGACCACCAGCAGGCAGGCCACGGCCAGGATGGGATCGATGACTGACTTGACCAGCGACAGGATGCTGCGATTGCCGGTCCGGATGGGAACGATGGAAGAAGCGAAGGTGGGGCTGTTCATACCGCTTGCCGGGGCGCCGGGAATGTGGCGAGCCCGGATCAGGAGTCTGCTGGGGTTATTTATCAACACCGGCCGGCTGGGGCAGCCGTCCGATGGTAATCAGTTTGGCGCTTCTGTGTCAGGGTTCACGAACGAGGGCTCCGGGAACCGGAGGGATCGGGACGTCGACAGAGGCAACAGCTTCGGGAATCCGGGCGGTGTTCACACGGCAAGGGTCAGGCTTGGCATGTTCGGCTCAATGCATTAGTGTGAGCAGAGCAGGACCGTCGGTGGCGGTACCATGCCCCATTCTGAGCTTTTAAGACAGGGTGAGTCATGAAAGAAATCATCGGAACACAAAAAGCCGCACGGCGCCCGGCACTGCTGCGCAGCCAGTGCTGCCGTGGCAGCCATCTTCTGTGAGCCTGGCGGCCAGCGCTGCCAGGCACAGGCTCAGCTGGAAGTGCCTGATCAGGACTGGACCCCCAACGCCGAGGCGGACGTCATCAAGCTCACCGGCCGCGTCGGTGTTACGCACGATAGCAATATGTTGCGTCTGAACAACCAGTCCCAGGCTGGCATCTACAGCAACAAGAAAGCAGGCGATACCTCACCTCACGGGCGCCATGGGCATTGAGTTCGACCGCCTGATCAGCCAGCAGCGGCTGCGCGCCAACGCCGAGGTCGAGGGCTTCAAGTACAAGGAATACGACGATTTCGACCACGTGGGCTACAACGTCGGCTCCACGCTGGACTGGGTCGTGGGCCGTCCGCTGTTCGGCCGTGCCGGCATCAAGCTGGACCGCCGCCAGCCCACGGTGCAGGACCGTATCTACAACCAGACCACCAACGTCTCGGGTGACCGCAACAACATCAGCACCCAGAACCTGTTCTTCAACGCCGGCTTCCGCTTCACGCCGGCCTGGTCGGTCATCGGTGGCGTCGACTACGTCCGCAGCCGCAACTCGCTGGAAGTCTACAAGGACACCGACTATGACCTGAAGTCGGGCGAAGGCGGCGTGCGCTATGCCCCGGGCACCGGCATCGAGGTCGACCTGGTCTACCGTGCCACCAGCGGCGAGTACAAGTCGGCCCAGCGCTATGGTGACGACGGCTCTGCCCTGCTGTGCAACAACAACTGCCGCAAGAACGACTATGACGAGGACTCGCTGCAGGCCCGCGTCCAGTATCGTCCCAGCGAGGACAGCAGCCTGGGCGGCTTCGTCGGCTACACCCGTCGTGACTACGATCAGGGCAACCGCCACTTCCGCGGCCTGACCGCCGGCTTCGACACCGAGTGGGCCGTCAGCGGTGCGGTGCAGATGCGCGCCTCGCTGGGTCGCTCCATCGAGCCGGATGACGACGCCGTGACCGGCTCCTACGCCGACACCTGGTCGCTGAACTTCAGCCCGACCATCCAGGCCACCGGCAAGATCACCGTCGAGCCGTACCTGCGCTTCTACGACCGTCGCTACAGGGCGACCAGCTGGCTGCCGGCCAGGTCGAGCGCAAGGACAAGATCTACATGGTCGGTGCCGAGGCTGACTACGAGTTCCGTCGCAACATGTTCCTCATGGCCAGCATCTCCCGTGAGCAGCGCGACTCCAACCGTGCCAACCTCGACTACAGGCCAACGTCTTTGGCCTTGGCCTGAAGGTTCAGTTCTGATCCTCCCTGCCTTTCGGCCTGGGCTGACCCGGGCACGTCACCAGGCCCCGGTTCCCCCGGGGCCTGGTCGTTTCTGGCAATCCTTCCCATTGCACCTGCTGTCAGCTCGCCTTTTGCTGGACAATCTTACGAAAGCAAGGGATATCATTCACGCTGGCGCCACAAAGGCCGGTCTAGAATCGGCGTTCACGGCCTGTCGGCCGCTTGGCGTGCCCGGGCGTTTGATTCTTGCGCGGGGCAACTCCCCTTTCCGTTCGCAGCCCTTCGGGCAAGCTGATCTCCCTTCATAGGGACGGCATCCATGTTTCTTTCTCGCTTCAAGAAGTTCGTGCTGGGGCTGATGGCCCTGGCCACCATCGGTCTGGCATCGTCCCAGGCCATGGCCCAGACCGCCCGCAGTGACTACCTGCTTGGGCCGGGCGACGTGCTGCGCATCCAGGTCTTCCAGTCCCAGGATCTGACCGTCGAGGGCCCGCATCTCCGAAAGCGGCGTCATCTCCCTACCCGCTGCTGGGCGTGGTCAAGCTGGCCGGCCTGTCGCCGCAGCAGGCTCGAGAACCCTCATCGCCACCCGCCTGCGTGAGGGCCGCTTCCCTGCAGAACCCGCAGGTCACCCTGAACGTGCTGCAGTTCCGCAGCCAGCAGGTCTCGGTGCTGGGCAACGTGGCCAACCCCAGCCGCTACCCGCTGGAGACCACCGGCATGCGTCTGTCCGAGATCCTCTCGGTGGCGGGCGGCGTCACGAGACCGGCTCCAACAACGTGCTGCTCGCGACCACCCGCAATGGCCGTCCGCAGCGTCTGGAAATCGACCTGGTCGAGATGTTCAGCACCGGCGACCTGAGCGCAGGACGTGGTCCTGCAGGCCGGCGACACCATCTTCGTCAACAAGGCCCCCAACTACTACGTCTATGGCCAGGTCCAGCGTCCGGGCCAGTACGTGCTTGACCGCGGCATGACCGTGGCCCAGGCCGTGGCTAAGGGTGGTGGTCTGACCCTGCGCGGTACCGACCGTGGCATCCGCCTGCACCGTCGCGTGGGTGACCGCAACATCCAGGTGTTGGAGCCCAAGCTCGACGATCCGATCCGTCCGGACGACCTGATCTTCGTGCGCGAAAGCATCTTCTGATCGGCCTTCGGTCCGATCCCTCCTGATGCCGGCCACGCTGGTCGGCATCCTGAAACAGCGCCTTCGGGCGCCGTTTTCTTTGTGCGCGGGCAGCCACCTTCCCATTTCCGCGCCTTTCCACGTTCGCATCGCGGGAACCGGACTGTCCTCACATCGCCAGAACCCGAACATTTGCCGTGTTTTTCCCGACGAATGGCGTCTTTCGTCCCCGGAAGAAGCCAAATGCCAAGTCTGTCGTCGACGGCTCTCCCGGCAGTGTGGTACGTTGCAGGCATCGCTGATCAGGGCCCGCCGGGCCCGGTCGCCGCTCACCCTGGAAGCCACCGCGTGTGGTTGTGACCTTCGCCGGTCTTTCTCTCTCCTTCATCACCATGTCTCGCAACCCAAACCTCTTCCGGTGCCGATCGTGAGATCTGGCCGCTCTGGCCGCCACCCACGCCAAGTGCCGTTTCTGCGGTACCCAGCTGCGTCACACGCGTGGCCAACCTGGGCATGTCGCCCATGGCCAATGCCATCCGCAAGCCGGAAGATCCTCAACAAGATGGAGCCGTTCTTCCCGCTGCATGCCTACGTCTGCAGCAACTGCTTCCTGGTGCAGCTGGAGAGTTCCAGAGCGGTGAGGCCATCTTCTCGGATTACGCCTACTTCTCGTCCTACGTGCAGGCCATGCTGGACCACGGCAAGCGCTACGCCGACGAGGATGACCGAGCGCTTCAAGCTGGGCGCCCACAGCAAGGTGGTCGAGATCGCCGCCAACGACGGCTAGTCTGCTGCGCTGGTTCCTGCCCAGGGCGTGCCCGTGCTGGGCGTGGAGCCTCGCCGCCAACGTGGCCGAGGAAGGCCGCAAGCTGGGCATCCCCCATGAGGTGATGTTCTTTGGCCGTGAAAGCGCCCGCAAGCTGCGCGACATGGGCCATGCCGCCGACCTGATGGCCGCCAACAACGTGGTGGCCCACGTGCCCGACCTGAACGACTTCGTGGCAGGCTTCTCCATCCTGCTCAAGCCGCAGGGCGTGGCCACGTTCGAGTTCCACCACGTGCTGAACCTGCTGCAGAAGAACCAGTTCGACAACATCTACCACGAGCACTTCTGCTACCACTCCTTCCTCACCTTCAGCCGCATCCTGGCTCCACCACGGCCTGTCGGTCTTCGATGTGGAAGAGATCCCCAACCACGGTGGCTCGCTGCGGGTGTACTGCCAGCCTGCCAAGACCGGCAACCAGCCCGTCAGCCCGCGCGTGGCCGAGATGGAGGCCCGCGAGGCGCGCCGCCGGCCTGGACACGCTGGAGCCGTACCTGGCCCTGGAAGGCGCATCCGCGCCAGCAAGCGCAGCCTGCTGCGCTTCGTGCTGGATGCCCACCAGCAGGGCAAGCGCATCGCCGCCTCACGGTGCGCCCGCCAAGGCCGCCACGCTGCTCAACTATGCCGGTGTGCGTTCCGACTACATCGAGTACACGGTCGACCGCAACCCGCACAAGCAGAACCACTTCCTGCCGGGCACGCAGATCCCCATCTATGGCCCCGAGCGCATCCTCGAGACCAAAGCCCGACTACCTGGTCATCCTGGCCTGGAACCTGAAGGACGAGGTGATGAAGCAGATGAGCGCCATCCGTGAATGGGGCGGCCGCTTCGTCATCCTGGTGCCCGAAGTCCAGATCTACGACTGATCGTCGGCGGGGCAGGCCGCGCAAGGGCCTGCCCGCCACCCGGCCTTCCGTCCCTCCCCCAGATTGCCATCTCCGTTACCATGACCCAAGCCATCGTCGTCAGATCGGCCGCTGCCCTGGCCCGCCAGGCCGAAGGGCAGGGCGCTGCCATGCACGCCTTCTGCACGCAGCTCACCCCATGCTGCGCAGCATCACCGGGCAGGGCGTGCGTGACACCCTGGCCGCCATTGGCCAGCACATCCCGCTCACCGTGACCGAAGTGCCCACCGGCACGAAGATCTTCGACTGGGAAGTGCCGGCCGAGTGGCAGGTGCAGGGGTGCCTGGATCAGAGGGCCGGACGGGAAGAAGATCGTCGACATCGCCGAGCACAACCTGCACCTGGTCAACTACAGCGCCCCGTTCCGGGGCACGCTGTCGCTGGAAGAGCTGCGCCCGCACTCTTCTCGCCGCCCGATCGGCCGGACTGGATCCCCTACCGCACGCAGTACTTCAAGCGGGACTGGGGCTTCTGCCTGACCGATCGCCAGCTGCAGTCGCTTCCGCCGGGCAACTACGAAGTGTGCGTGGACACTGACCTGGTGCAGGGCTCTCTCACCTTCGGTGAATGCGTGCTGCCTGGCGAGAGCGCCAAGGAAGTGCTCGTCTCCACCCACGTCTGCCACCCCTCGCTGGCCAACGACAACCTGTCGGGCATCTCCACCGCCACCTGGCTGGCCAAGACGCTGGCCGCGCTGCCCAAGCGCCGCTACACCTATCGCTTCGTGTTCATCCCGGCCACCATCGGCGCCATTGCCTGGCTGTCGCAGCGACAGGACGTGACGAAGCATGTGGCGCATGGCGTGGTCATCTCCGGCGTGGGCGATGCCGGCGACTACCACTACAAGCGCAGCCGCCGGGGCGATGCCGAGATCGACCGCATCATGGCGCTGGTGCTGGCCGAAAGCCGCGAAAAGCACCACCTGCTGCCCTTCATGCCCTACGGCTATGACGAGCGGCAGTTCTGCCGCCTGGCTTCAACCTGCCCATGGGGTGCTTCTCGCGTTCCACCTACGGCAGCTACCCGCAGTACCACACCTCGGCCGACAACCTGGACTTCATCCGCCCCGAGCACCTGGAGCGCTCGCTGGGCCTGCTGCTGGCGGCGTTCGGCATCGTGGAGCGCAACCTCAGCTTCAACAACCTCAGCCCCTTCGGTGAGCCCCAGCTGGTCGTCGTGGCCTGTACTCGCTCATCGGCGGCCACAATGAAGGGCAGAAACTGCAGCTGGCGCTTCTGTGGGTGCTGAACCAGTCCGACGGCAGCAAGAGCCTCCTGGACATTGCCGAGATGGCCGAGCTGCCCTTCGATCTGGTCCATCAGGCCGCCGAAGCGCTTCTGCACAACCAGCTGCTGGAAGTCGTCTGTAGGGTAGCCTCAGATCTCGTTGTTTCGTTGCAGTCGATGCCGTAATGTTCAGAATACGCTCCGACTTCCCTATCTCCTCGCCGGTCGACATCCCATGAACAGCAACCAGAAGCCGAACGTTTCCGGCATGGTGGAACGCACCTGCTTCGACAAGTCCGCAGCCCTGCGCAAGAAGGGTTCACGACACCATTCCGGGTGGCGCACACACCTACGCCAAGGGCGATGACCAGTATCCCGAGCGCTCGCCCGGTTTCATCGAGCGCGGCAAGGGCTGCCACATCTGGGACGTGGACGGCAACGAATTCATCGAATACGGCATGGGCCTGCGCGCCGTCACCCTCGGCCACGCCTATCCGTCCGTCATCGAGGCGGCCTACCGGCAGATGCAGCTGGGCAACAACTTCAACCGCCCGGCCCCCATCGAGCTGGAATGCGCCCAGATGCTGCAGTCGCTGGTGTCCAGCGCCGAGATGGTCAAATCCGCCAAGGACGGCTCCACGGTGCTGACCGCCGCGCTGAAGCTGGCCCGCGCCTACACCGGCCGTGACCTGGTGGCCATCTGCAGCAACAGCCCCTTCTTCTCGTACAACGACTGGTTCATCGGCACCACTCGTTATGGATTTGGCGGCGTCTCGCGCGTTGAAGTCGAACTCACCGTCAAGTTCAACTACAACGACATCGACAGCCTGCAGAAGCTCTTCGAGCAGTACCCGAACCGCATCGCCATGGTTCTGCTGGAGCCGGCTCGTACCGAAGAGCCCAAGGACGGCTTCCTGCAGAAGGTCATCGACCTGGCCCACCGCAATGGCGCCCTGGTCACGCTGGACGAGACCATCGGCGGCTTCCCGCTTCCACCAGGGCGGCGCCCAGACGCTGTGGCGTCACGCCCGACATGTCGTGCTTTCGAGCAGGCGCTGGCCAACGGCTTCTCGCTGTCGGCACTTACCGGCAAGCGCGAGTGATGGAACTGGGCGGCCTCTTCCACGACAAGGAGCGCGTCTTCCTGCTGTCCACCACCCACGGTGCCGAAGGCCCCAGCCTGGCGGCCGCCATCGAGACCATGCGCATCTATCGTGATGAGCCGGTCATCGAGCACCTCTACCACGTGGGCGAGCGCCTGCGCGCCGGCATCGAGCAGGTCACGGCCGCTCTGGGCGTCAGCGAATACCTGTCGGTGGCCGGTCGGGGATGCAACCTGCTCTATTCCACGCACGACCACGAGCACAAGCCCCTCGCAGCCGTTCCGCACGCTGTTCATGCAGGAACTCATCCGCTGGGGCGTGCTGGCGCCCAGCTTCATCGTCAGTTACTCGCACAGCGAGGCCGACATCGACTACACCATCGAGGCCTTCAGCCGAGCCGCCAAGGTCTACAAGAAGGCCCTGGAAGCCGGCAGCACCGATGGCCTGCTCATCGGCGCACCCACCAAGGTGGTCTACCGCCGCTACAACTGATGTTCGTGCCCATGCGTCATCCCGATGACGCATGAACCACACAAAAGGCCCGGCCTGCCATGCAGTGCCGGGCCTTTCGTTTCAGGGGGAGCTGTCAGGCCGTGACCGGCTCCAGATACATCTTCTGGATGTCCGGCGGCAGATGCTCCAGCGTGGTGCCCCTGCAGATAGTCGTTGATCGGTGAGCCCGTGCAGCGCGAATCCACTTTGAGTGCGCCGTCACGCGCACGCAGGTCCCTGCGGTTCACCACCCGGAAATCGATCGAGACGCGTCTCGCCCGTCTGGTTCGGAATGGACGAATGCAGGTGCGCCGCGGCAAACAGCAGCATGCCGCCCGGCGGCGTCACCACCGTCACGTTCGGCTCCAGCTTGATGTCTTCCTGCAGCTTGGGCTGCGGGCGCGTGTCCTTGTTCACGTGCGTGACCGCATTGAAGCGCTGCTTTGGCATTCCATTCCTGGTAGTTGTAGATCTCGGGAATTGTTCGGCGTCTCGCGCGCGAACCACTCCGGATGGAAGGCCATGGCGTTGCCGCCGTTCACCTCGAAGATCGGAATCCACCAGTTGATCTGGCACATCGGTGCCGAATACCAAGTGTCGCGGTGTGCATGGAAGGCATAGGCAATGCCGCTGGTGATGGTAATGGCTGGTGGACGTGGCATGCGCGGCACGTCGAAATAGGTCTCTTCCAGATCACAGCCGATGTACTCCATCATCTTCGGGATGATGCGCTTGCATTCCGGATGATGGATGAAAGGCCGGCTTTGAGCTCGAGAGAATCTCGGCGAATTTCTCGACCGGTGGTGATCCTGCGCCGTGCGCGGATCCAGACCGGGAAGGCCTCGGCAATCAGCTTGCGGGCCAGTTCGATCAGCGCCAGCGAATGCTCATTGGCGGAATACACGAACAGGTCGCCGTCGTAGATCATCTCGGCGGCTGTCGTCGTCGATCTTCCGGTCAAAGTAGACAGTGGTCATGGGGCATGTTGTTGCACTACACGATGCCCAAATTCTATGAGTGAGGGCTTCGGTGTTTATTGTTACGCCATGTACAGCCTCATCAGGGGCAAGGCAGTACTTGAATACCTTCCGTTAACCTGTTGAAGAAAAAGCATCTATTCCGGCTCCCCGTCTTGCACAAGCAGGGCCAAACTATGCCCGTAAGCGAAAACGGGTATCAAGCCGGAAACCTTTTTCAGGGCAGGGGAGCTGCCAAGAAAAAGGGGCGGTATGCCCGCCCCCTTTCTGCTCACGCAATGGTCGTCCTGATGCTTACCAGGACTTCCAGGGCGCCTTGCCCGAAGCCCACAGCTCTTCCAGAACGTGCTTGTCGCGCAGCGTGTCCATCGGCTGCCAGAAGCCGGTGTGACGCCAGGCGTGCAGCTGGCCATCGGCAGACAGCGAACGCATCGGCTCCTGCTCGAACACCGAATCGTCACCGTGGATGCGGTCCAGCACCTTGCGGTCCAGCACGAAGAAGCCACCGTTGATCCAGGCACCGTCGCCCTGCGGCTTTTCCATGAACGAATCGATCAGCGTCTGATCCGCCTGCAGGCTGAACGCACCGAAGCGGCCCGGGGGCTGAACGGCCGTCACCGTCGCTTCCTTGCCGTGCTTGCGGTGGAACTCGATGGTGGCGGTGATGTCGACGTTGCTCACGCCGTCGCCATAGGTGCAAAGGAAGGTGATCGCCCTTCACATACTTGGCGGCGCGCTTGATGCGGCCACTCGTCATCGAATCCTGCCCCGTCTCGACCAGCGTCACCGACCAGGGCTCGGACTCGTTGCGGTGGATCTGCATCTCGTTTGTGCCCAGGTTGAACGTCACGTCCGCACGCGAGATGGCGTATTCGTGGAAGTACTGCTTGATGATGTGGCTCTTGTAGCCGCAGCAGATCACGAAGTCATTGATGCCGTGCGAGGCATAGATCTTCATGATGTGCCAGAGAATGGGCTGCCCGCCGATCTCGACCATCGGCTTGGGCGTACCGCGCTTTCTTCGCTGATCCGGTGCCGAAGCCGCCGGCAAGAATGACCGCTTGCATGGTGAGCGTAGTCCCTCGTTTGTCGATGCAACTGACATAGTCGCCTGACGCCGCAAGGGCGTCAACCGGAAGCGACACCTATCCGCCGGAATGCGGCCAGAAAGCGATGAAATGCGTACTCAGTCCAGAAGTGCCGTGGCAAATTCGCGCGCGCTGAATGCCTGCAGGTCTTCCACGCCTTCGCCCACGCCGATGAAATACACCGGCAGCGGGTTGTCGCGCCGCGTGCGCCAGGGCCGCAATGGCGCCGCCCTTGGCCGTCCCGTCCAGCTTCGTCACCACCAGACCGGTCAGCTGCACCGCCTCGTCGAAGGCCCTGCACCTGCGCCAGCATGTTCTGGCCGGTATTGCCGTCCAGCACCAGCAGCACCTCGTGCGGCGCATTGTCCATGGCCTTGCTGATCACCCGACGGATCTTCTTCAGCTCGTCCATCAGGTGACGCTGCGTGGGCAGCCGGCCGGCAGTGTCCACCATCACCACATCCACCTTGCGGGCCTGCCCGGCCTTGATCGCATCGAAAGCCACCGCGGCCGGATCGCCGCCCTCGTTGGCAATCACATGCACCTGGTTGCGCTCGCCCCAGCGCGCCAGCTGCTCGCGCGCCGCCGCCCGGAACGTGTCGCCCGCCGCCAGCAGCACCGACTGATCGATCTGGTGCAGATGGCGCGCCAGCTTTGCCGATCGACGTCGTCTTGCCGGCCCCGTTCACCCGGTGATCATCATCACCAGCGGATCGGCCCGGTCCACGTCGATGGGCTTCTCCAGCGGCGACAGAAGCTCCGTCAGGATGTCGATCAGCGCCGTCTTCAGCGTTGCCGCATCATTGATCCGGTCGCGCTGGGCCCGCTCGCGCAGCTCATCCAGCAACCACGTCGTCGTACCATAGCCCGTGTCACTGGCCAGCAGCGCCGTCTCAGCTCCTCGTACAGCGTCTCGTCGATCCGGTTGCGACTGAAGATGCTGCCCAGCTGCGAGCGCGTGCGCGCCAGCCCCGCGCAGCGCGCGAACCAGCCGCCGCGCCGGCCGCACTGCCTCCGGCATGCGCCTGCGTGGGCGGGACGATCTCGCTTTCGCCATAGCCGCGGGCTCGCCGGCAGCCGGGGCACCTGCATCTCGGACACCGTTGCCTTCGACGCTGGGAACACCGCCTCGGTGTGGGCGCCTCCATGGCTGGCGCAGACTGCCTCCACCACCGGCTCGGCTGGCACCTGGGGTGCCACGGCCTCGACCGGGGCAGCGGCTTCCTTCGCGGCAACCGTTTCCTTCAGAGCAGGGCTGCTGCCTCGACCGGCGTGCTCTGCGGCCGTGGTGCTTCGGAGACCTCGGCCGACGGCACATGCGGCACATCCCGCCGCCGGCGCCTCGGCCCTCGGCGTTGCGCATGGCGCTCAGACCGGGTTCCGGCAAGGCCGAAGAAACCTCGGCGGGTGCTGCCGCTGGCTCGCCACGGGACATCCCCGACAGTACCAACGCCAGATGTTTCCGCCGCTACGAGCCTGTCCGGCCTCGGCTGTGGCTGGGCAACGCCCTGCGTGCCGGGGAGCGCGTGTCGGGCACCTGCCGGTGCGCCCGCTGGCTCCCGCCCTCAGCCGATTCCCCGGCCTGGCTCGGCAGCAGCCTCATCAGTGGCCGCAAACTCGGCCGCAGCGGCCTGGGCTGCGGCTGCATCTTCCTTCTCTTTCTTCTTGCGACGGAAAAAACCGAAATACTGTCGTGCGTCCTGTAGAGTCTGCTGCGATGTGAGTTGCTGCAATTCTAGAGAGCCTGTCCGCCTCCGCCAGCCTGCCGGATATCGCGCACCGGACAAAAGCGGGTCCAGGGGGCAGAGCCGGTAAACTCAACGTCCTTCCGAGCACCTCCATGTCCTCCCGCATTCGCATCATCGGCGGCCAATGGAAGCGCCGCCTGCCGCCCGTGCCCGACTCACCGGGCCTGCGGCCCACCCCGACCGGTGCGCAGACCCTGTTCAACTGGCTGGGCCAGGACCTTTCCGGCTGGCATTGCCTGGACCTCTTCGCCGGCTCCGGTGCCCTGGGCTTCGAGGCCGCCTCGCGGGGCCGCACGCGTGCTGATGGTCGAACAGAACCCCGCCATCGCCTGTGGCCTGGCCGCCAGCGTCCAGCAGCTCGGGGCGGGGGCCTGCATCGAGGTCGTCCGCGCCGACGCCGCCCGCTGAGCTTGACCAGCGGCCGCCCATGCTGCAGGGATTTGATCCTGCTGGACCCCTTCCGCCGGCTGGCTGCCGCGCATCCTGCCCGCCGTCCTGCCCTGGCTGGCGCCCCACGGCCTTGTCTACGTCGAAGCCGATCACGCCATCACCGACGACTGGCTGGCCCAGCAGAACTGCAGCCTGGCCGTCATCCGCAGCCGGCAAGGCCGGACAGGTCCATTATCAGCTGCTTACTTCCGAACCATGTCCCTCGTCGTCTACCCCGGAACCTTCGACCCGCTGACCCTTGGGCCACCAGGACGTCGTGAACCGCGTCGCCGCCCATCACGAATCCGTCGTCGTCGCCATCTCCGACAGCCGCTCCAACACCCTGTTCACCATGGCCGAGCGCGTCGACACGGCCGCGCCATCCTGGTGGGGCTGCCCAACGTGCGCGTCATGCCCTTCTCCGGGCTTTGTTACTGACTTCGCCCACGACATCGGTGCCAACCTCATCGTGCGTGGCCTGCGTGACGCCAGCGACTTCGACTCACGAACGCCGCATGGCCAGCCTCAACCGCATCCTGCAGCCCACCATCGACACCCACTTCATCATCCCCGACGACCGCTACCAGTCCATCACCGGAACCCTGGTGCGGAAATCGCCGCTGATGGGCGGCGACGTGCGCGCCTTCGTCAATCCCGTGGTGCTTGCCGCCCTGCAGGAAAAATACCCTCAAGCGCCAGCAGGAACCGCGCAAGGAGAGTCGCTGACATGGCCTCATCATCACCGACGAGTGCATCAACTGCGACTGCTGCGAACCTGAGTGCCCCAACGAAGCCATCTCCCATGGGGCCCGAGTACTACATCATCGACCCCAACCGCTGCATCGAATGCGTTGGCCACTTTGATGAACCCTCAGTGCGCCAGATCTGCCCCGTCGAGTGCATTCCCATCAACTTCGACCTCAACGAGAGCCGCGAACAGCTCCACGCCGATACCTGCGCCTGCAGGGAAGAAAAAGAGGCGCCTCAAAGGCACCGTCCTGACCGGCGCTGATGGCCAGCCTGGACGGATGCCTGCCGACAACTCCCGTCAGCGGTTGATCAGCGTGCTCTTGCCAAACAGGCTTTCCACCAGATCCACCACCAGCTCTGCCGGTCTGATTGCGGATATCCAGCGCCGGATTCAGCTCCACGATATCCAGCGACGCCAGCCGGCCTGTGTCCGCAATCATCTCCATGCACAGCTGCGCCTCGCGGTACGTCGGCCCGCCGCGTACCGCCGTCCCCGTCCTCGGCGCACCTTTCGGATCCAGAAAATCCACATCGAAGCTCACGTGCAGATGCGTGTCCGCATCCACATCGGCCAGCGCGCGGTGCATCACCTCGCGCATCCCGCAGCCTCATCAATCGCGCGCATGTCGAACGCCCGCAGCCCCAGCTGACGGATCATCCGCTTCTCGTGCTCATCCACCGAGCGCAGCCCCCACCTGACAGAAATGCTCCGCTGATCAGCGCGGCGTCTCGCCCCGAAAGCCCGATCAGCGGCTGGCGCCCCAGACCCAGCAGATTGGCCACCGGAATCCCGTGAATATTGCCACTGGGAGAAATATCCGGCGTATTGCAGTCCGAATGCGCATCCAGCCACAGCACCCGCAGCTTGCGCCCCGACGCACTGCGCAATGCCGCGCCACCGCACTGAGCGAACCCGCCGCCAGATGGTGGTCACCCCCAGCATGATCGGCGTGCGCCCATCCTGCAGTTGCGCCAGCACCGCATCGTGCACCGCCTGCGTCCAGAAAAACCGCCTCCGGCAGATTGCGCAGCCCCGCCGCCTTCGGATCACGCCCGCCGCGCGAATTCACCGGCCCCGCCAGATTGCCCGTGTATCCACCACATCCACCCCCAGCGCCCGCAGCGCCGCGGGAAGTGCGCCACCCGCAACGCATCCGGCCCCATCGCCGCCCCTAGACGCCGGCCCCGCCCGTGGGGCGCCGACGAGCGCGACACGGTGGTGGGTTGCGGGCTGAGGGAGGGATCGCGGCGGGGGTGAGGGTGTGGAGGCATGGTGCTTTCTGAAGGAGGAACAGATGCCAGAAAACCGTTTTGCGCCTGCCGCCAAGCCTGGGATTCATCCTGGCGGCTGAATGGGCCGAGCAGGAACATAGCATGGAAGGTGGCAGCAGACCGGGGGCGCGGGGAGGGCGCCCTGAGAAGCGTAAAAGCAACGGGCAGCAGGGGCTGGCGGTGGGGTGGGCTGCCGGGCCAGCCTGTCTTGTCTAGTTATCGTAAGGGTGAGGCTTGGGGTGAGGCATTACGTGCCCTGTCTGAGTCCATGCAATTAAAGTTCTCGAGATCTACACAGTCCATAAGCATTCCGATTGAGTGCTAAAAGCAGTGACCGCATGAGGTGCTCATGTCGGGCATCAGTCTTGCCGGTTATTGAACTTAACGTCCTGAATGGATATATTGATCAATATAAGCATCTCCAACAGGCTGCTAATTCATGTCAGACTTCATGCTCCATCCCGGTCGAGCGCGCCGTTCGCAAGCTGGGCCACGACCTGTCGCTGGCCCGCCGCCGCCGCCGCATCTCGCAGGACTCCATGGCACAGCGCATGGGGCATCCGTCTCCACCGTGCGCCGCATCGAAAAGGCGACCCTCGTATCCCCATCCACTTCATTGCCCGAGCGATGATGATCCTGGGCAGTGACCTGAAGGCCCTGGAAAACCTCGCGGACACCGCCAGCGACGACATTGGCCTGTTGCTGATGGATGAGCAGCTGCCCAAGCGGGTACGGATGCCCAGGAACGTCTCGGGAGGGTTGATGGCTGCACGTCAAAACACCCTTCGCCAGCACGTGCAGCAGGTGCGTGGGGCAGAAAGGCACCCCATCGATCGCTCATCTACACCCGCCAGGAAGACGCGAGCTACGGCCTTTTGCCCACGACGCCAGCTGGCTGGCCAGACCTGGATGGCTTCTAATGTTTCAGCCGACCTGCGAGTGGACATCCGCCACCAGCCTCACAAAGCCGCCACCTCGCATGACCTCGCCTTTCATGGCGCGCTGGCCGACACGGCACCGGACGCCTGGGGAAGAAGGAGTCATCGCGCGGGACCGCCACCAAGCGCCGCCAGAAAGACCCGACCCTGGGCGCACTGACCGAACTGGACTACCTGCTGGCCGTGGACGACAGCGCCCGCGTTGGTGCGCTGAGGCTGAAAGGTGCCGGATGGCCAATGGCACCGTTCCGTTGAGCCCGGCCGCCGGACCACACCGCCCTCATCGCCCTGGAGCGCGCCTTCCGGGCCAGCCATGCCATCGAGCGCGGAGATGAGACCGACGAAGACCTGCGGTACCTGCAGGGGCAGGGGCACCTCCCTGGGCGGCAGTGCGCCCCAAAGTGCACCCTGGTGGACGAAAACGGCCGCCTGGCCATCGGCAAGTTTCCAGCATTAGCGACACCCGCAGCGTCACGACGCGGCGAAGCGCTGGCCTTGAAACTGGCCCAACGTGCAGGCATCCAGGTCGCTCGAATCGAGAGTCGTGCAGCTGGCAGACATTCCGTCGCCCTCATCTACCGCTTCGACAGACAGCCGGATGGCGGGCGCATTCTACCAGTCGGCCGCCACCATGCTGCAGGCCTCGCGGGATGATGAAAGAAGCTATCTGGAAATCGCCGAAGTCATCTCGCCGCCATGCGCTCGACCCCATCGCCGACCTGCAGCAACCGTGGCGACGCCTCATTTCAACCTGCTCATCACCAACGTGGATGACCACCTGCAGAACCACGGCCTCCTGCATGCCACGAACGGCCATTGCGTCTCTCACCAGCATTCGACACAAACCCCTTTCCGGACAAGGATCGAGAAATCCAAGGTGTGGCTTTTCGGAAGAGGACGGCCCCATCACCAGCACCCGCATGTTGCTGGCTCGCTGCCGGGAATTGCGCTGACGCCGGAAGCTGCGCAGAAGGTACTGGATGAAGTGCGAGCAGCAGTAGCCGGATGGCGTGAGGTGGCGCAGTCGCCAGAGGTGGGACTGACGCGTGAAGGAGTTGCGGGGGTTTGAGGGGGCGTTTGTGGCGGAATAGGGGTGCGGGTGGAGGCGTTCCCCGCGCATGCGGGATGAACCGAGCAGCACAACGATTACCACTCACTACGCTGAGCGTTCCCGCCAGCGTGGGATAAAGGCCGGCACCAGACCATCCGCGAGCACCACGCGCGCTCCTCTGCGCATGTGGAGATGAACCGACAGCCTCGTTGTGACAATTTCCGCGGACTGTGCGTTCCTCGCAGATGTGGGGCTGGACCGCACATTAATATTCTGTACCGCAAGGACAGGTCAAGCGTTCCCCGCGCATGTGGGGATGAGCCGGCCTCCTGGGCGCGTGGCCTGTGGGTTGCGTCGTGGCAGGAGGGCTCAGGAATGCAGTATCAAGGGCGACTCGCATGCGAAAGTCGGGCTATGGTCGAGAGTCAGGAGGTAGTGATGAGTAATATTTTCAGTCGGGTTGGGGTTCGCCTTGAGGTTGCTGGAGGATGTCTTGGGAGCAATCATTGCTTACCATGCTCAAGAGATTGGCAAGGAGCTGGCCAAGCCAAATCCGGATGTTTCGGTTATTGAAGCCGCTGAACGTGCTCAGGACGAGATGGATGAGCTGCGTGACTCTCTGAGCGTGCAGAGCCTGGAGCGATTGGAGGAAGTGATCAAGAAGTATGGCCCGATTGCCCGCGAGCTCTCGGGTCTTTGAGGAAGTGATATATGGACCAGCAGGAGCGTAAGCTGGATTCTGAGCGGGTCTACACAAAGATCGAACGTCATGCGTTGGATCATACGGTTGCACAGGAAAAGCCGAGAGCGATTCTTTTTGGGCGGACAACCAGGCTCTGGAAAGTCTGAATTAGCCTCGAACGGCGATGGAGCGTTCCCCACGCATGCGAGGATGAGCCGGTACTGAGTGGGCTTTTTGATGATAGGCTTCAATCGTGTTCCTCGCGCATGCGGGGATGAACAGGCAACAAGCCCACTCAATCTCTCTTGAGATTTCCAAATGACTATCTCAAAAATGCCGCAACAACATTGGTAATATCCCTCATTGTTGCTTTTTTGCGACGGGATGTGAGGAAAGAGCGCCTCAAACATTCCGGCGGTCAGTCAAGAGAATTGCACGACTGAAAAAATCAAGATGACTCAGCGATGCCAATGCTAGGGAAAAATTTTGCAGGGGAATGCTCAAGAGTCAGTGTCATAAGGAAGACGGAAAACCCGAAAAACCTGCTTTGAATACACAAAAACACAAATAGCCAGTAAGCGCAAACAACATGCCAAAGCTGCACGACATATACTCATTGAGACACTCTGTCTTTGATCGAACAAGGCTCACGCACAGTTAATCAGTGCAGGTATACTGTTTTCCCAGCGCTGCGCGGATGAACCGAGTCTTTCTCTCTGAATTCCAAGTTGGATGATCGTTCCCAGCACATGCAGGGATGAGCCGACAATAGACGGGGAGTCGGAGTGCTGGGGCTCCCGCCATGGCTCATGAGCCCCAAACCTTGCTACGCATCCTTCCAGAACCCAATAGCGCACGTACGAGAGCGA
>BNJT01001597.1_pt1 | contig 83897 bp, 107 predicted proteins | sample 8540491 | NCBI WGS metagenome assembly BNJT01 (sample SAMD00202455, study PRJDB9452) | human saliva metagenome | host: Homo sapiens | reverse complement strand
CTCCCTTTTAGAGAGTTGAAAGACTCTTTTGTTATTTGTATATAAAATAAAAATGTATGTATAGAGCCTTGATATATAAGGCTCTATTTATTTTACTTTCCGTTGGCTTTCCGTTATTCTTACATACTCATAAATTTACTGAATTTATCTGTAATATCTTTCTTTTTGTCTTCAGTAAGATGTGTATATATATCTAATGTTGTTTTAATATTTGAGTGTCCTAATCTATTTGAAATATCTTTAATATCAACACCACTTTCATATAATAAAGTAGCGTGAGTATGGCGAAAACCATGTAATGTAATTCTTTTTAGATTAGGTTTCTTAGCACAAATACCATTTAAATAGTATTTAAGTAATTCAGGCTTTTTATTAAAAACAGAAGTATCTAAAGGAACAAAAGACGTTTGTTTTCTGAATTGTTTAAGTACCTCTACTGTTTCATTATCAAGATATATAGTCCTGTTGCTTGATTTTGTTTTAGTTTCAGATATAGTATAACCACCTTTTACATAAGTCATATTCTTATTTACTGTTAGAGTTTTGTTTTTTAAGTCGAAGTCTTTCCACGTTAAAGCACATAACTCACCGCATCTAACACCAGTAAAAGCTAAAACTCTAAATGTGCAGTATAACTCTAGAGAATAGTTGTTTTTTACCACCTCTAAAAATTCAAGCAATTCACTTTTTGTATAATAATTGTCTTTCTTTGCTTCCTCTTTTATACGTGGTATTTCAGTATATTTCATGTAATTAGTAGCTATTATTTCTAGTTTTACAGCATAATCTAGCACCATACTAGCTAATATACTATAATGTTGCACTGTTGCTTTTTTTAAAAACTTTCTGATAATTCATTAATAAACTTTTGACAAACTACTAACTTAATATCTTTCACTTTCATACAAGCGAAAAAAATGGTAATATATGCTTGTTAAAAATGTAATGTATTTCTATAGTAAGTAGTATCTTTTTACTTTACGTTTATATTGTTCATCAAATAAATTATATATATCTTGAAATGTATAATCTTGATTGGTATTAAAAACCAACCTCTAAAAACTCACTCTTCAACTTAATGCAGTAGTTTTCCGCTTCTCTTTTTGTTCTAAATCCTTTTTTTGATATTCTTTTTTTCCTTACCAGTATATATATCTTTACCAATATAATGATTTTTTTATCTCATAGTATTTTTTTATTGTCTTTGTCTATATATTCTTTAATCATTTTTTTATCAATCCTTTCACTAGTACCAGTAGTTTTATAAATTAATAAATGATTAGGTAAAAAAATCACCTCATATAATGGACGTGGTAAGACTTTTAAAGGTTAGGTAATGTAATTACACCTTTTAATAACTAGAACGCTTAGAAGCGGTTTAAATGGCTTGTGATTTTAAGTAAGAAGCGGAAACCTTGATATAACAGCATTTATATGATATAATATGTATATATTCTTTAATATAGAAACTATGTAATAAATCATTTTATATAATATTTTCATTTTTATTAAATCCTAAAAGCACTGGTATTATTTTACTGGTGCTTTTTTCTATCCCTAATAAAACAAAAACACCGCATACATCTAAAATATACACGGTGTATTGCACACATAGAACCCCTTTTCATGTTAAAAGTAGGCTACCTATATGCTTATCTCTTATGTACATCTTAGTATTATTTTAAATAATTATCAAATATTTACTATCAAGTTTTTATATTTTATTAAGTTGTTAAATATCCCTAAAAAACAATGCAGTATACCGCTTCTTGAGTGGTAGGTAACTATTAGTTGATAACCAGTAAGCAAAGTGGAAAAAATAGCGTGATTTTCCATTTTGAACTAAATATCTTCACTCATATTGGAAAAAATGGCTTGTTTTTCCATTTTGAACTGTTAACTGTTGGTTGATAGTTGCTTATGTTGTTGTTTATTCTGTACGTAATAAGCCTTTATACTTTCCGACAATATGAACATCATCTATATCATATATTTGCGGTGTATAGTCTTTATTTGCACTTTCTAGAATGATTTTACTACCTTGTTGATGTACTTTCTTAATTGCTCCAGTGTTTTCTCCGTTAACTATACAAGCGTATATTTTCCCACTTTCAAAGTTAAAAGTTTTTTCAAAGAAAGCAATATCTCCATTAAGTATATTTTCATCTATCATACTATCACCTCTAACTGTTAACGCATAATCTGCCGTTATAGTGTTGCTATCGACTACTAACATTCTTTCAAGATTTTCACTAGCATATATACCATTACCAGCACATATCTCCCCTATTAAGGGAATTTGTACAGTTTTTACTATTGGTTTAATATCTGATAGATTAAAAGACGGTGGGGGCGTTTGTTTTCGTTCTTTTTCGTCAGTCCACCCCATTAAATAGCTTTCCGATACGTCGAGAACTTTTGCTATTAAGTATATTTTATCCTGTTTAGGAATATAACCACCTTTTAAATAAGTACTTATTGAAGATTTTCCGATATGTGTTCTTTTTGATAGTTCAGATTGAGAAATCTTTTTTTCTTTTAATAATTTTTTTAATCTAACAGCGAAAGTTTCCATTTCATTTACCTCTAAATGTTTTAATCTTAATAATATAATATCATTAATGTTCAGAAAAAAACAACACTTTGAAAGAAATAAAATACATTTTGTTTATTTTTTTCTGAACTAAAAGTATTGACAACCAAAAAAAGAACAATGTTAAACTAAATCTTGTGGAGTTCAGAAAAATGAACTTAAAAAAATAAAAGCGAAAAGGAACTAAAAAGAATGACAAAAAACCATTTTTTTAATTATGATAAATTAAGAGGGAAGATTAAAGAAAAGTATAGTACTTTTAACTGTTTTTTTCAAGAGAATTAGGGATAAGTAGAACAGCATTGTCTGAAAGATTGAACAATAAAAAGTAATTTCTCTGATAGCGAGATGTTAAAGGCTTGTGAATTACTAGAAATTCCACTAGAAAAAAAGTACAAGAATATTTTTTTAATGTTTATGTTCAGAAAAAAATGAACTTTAGAAAAACAAAAAAACCTTTCAAGTTCCTAGCTACCAACTACTACTTAAAAGGTTTCAAAAAGAAGTATTTAACAAAAAAATACTTTCTTTAATTATAACACAAGAAAGGACTTCATAACATGGATAACAAGAAAAAAACTATTTAACTTTAGAAAAAAATATACAGCGTGTTAAAGGATAATCCGACCGCTTCTATACGAGAAATACTGGAGGTATTAAACATTGAGTTTGAAGACTGGTACAGCATTAATAGAAAGATGTTGAAGTTTAAACGCACTAATAAAATCAATTATGAAAGAGTTGGGCAAGATATTATTAACATTGAAATCATAGATAAGAAGTTTTTAAACAAGATAAATACTAAACAGCTTACTGAAGAAATGGAACGTAACGCTATATTTTTACATCTAAAAATCATTGATGAGTTAGATAAGCTAATATTTAATAATGCTACCAGTACAAGGGATAAGCTAAAAGCTATTGAATTAAGGCAACGTGAATATAAGTACGAAAAATAATCAACATGCAGTTGAATATTATAAATTAAAGGAAAAAAAGAGGTATAAACGAATGATAGAAATGAATTTTTAAAAAGTAATTACATTAAGAATTTTAGAGAAAAGTACAATTTAAGTCAATATGAGTTAGCTGACTTGATGAACGTAAACCAAAGCACTATAGCACGTTGGGAAAAAAAGGAGAAAAAGACCCCATCTCATGAAAAATATAGCTAAACTTAATGATATTATCTTAAATTATAAGATTAACAATGATATTGATGAAAAATAACGACTTAATAGATAAAGAAAAATCATATCATTAAAAAAACAGTCGACCATTTACTGGAGATAGCAAAAACAACACAAGAACCCAAAAACGTAAACGAGCAACTACAAAAATTAGCTTTTAACAATACTAGATGAAAAAAACTAAAACGAGGTTAGGACAATGGAAAAACAAAGAACTATACATGAATACTTTTTGTTGTGCAGTGGTATTTATACCATTTATAACAGCATTTATATATTTAGTTGCCAGGATAATGGATAGCATTTATTAAAGGAGCGTGGACGTTATGGAAGTAGTTTTGTCAGAAGCACAAAGCCAAAAGATAAAAAGAACAATTAAATATTTTAATTGATGAAGTTATTAAAACCCGTATTGAACAAATAGAGCCATACAAGAGGTATTTGACAAGAATTGAATTACAAAAATTCTTAGGGATAGGAAAAGCAAGCATGGAGATATTAAAGCAACACGGTTTACGCTATGCAGTATTAGGTAATAAACATCTATTCGATATTGAAGATGTTAACGAAATACTAGACACTTTGAAAACAAGATAATAAAAATACAGTACCAGTAGTTTTATAAATTAATAAAGGCGGTTATAGTACCGCTTCTTAAAAATAAAGATTAGGAGATAATAAGAATGGAACTAAACGAGATTATAGAAGATAAAAAAAGAAGTAACTGAAGTTATAGAGGATATTGAGGAAATAGCCCAAAGATTAGCAAGCTTACACGTTTCACTGCAAATATTAGCTACACATTGCACAACAATCCAAACACTCTCAACAGATGAGTTTAAAAACCTTAAAAAAATAACGGAAGAAGAATTGTTGAAATATTGGGATAAGGTGAGAAACGGTAAAAATTTGCACTTATTAACAGAAGACTTTTGCTATTCATTCATCAAAAAGAGTTAAGTTATTTAGTATATGACGCTCTAGAAGAAGTGAAAGAAGCACTACAAAAAAATATAAATAGAATGGAGATAATAAGAATGGAAATAAAGGTAATAAAAAGACGGAACAACTGAAGAAATGGTTTATAACGGTTTAGAGTTATTAGAGAAGATAGCAAGTAAGATAGTTGATAAGAGTAATAGTTCTGTATCTTTAAAAACCACATCAAGGGAATAACAATACAGATAGCTTAGAAACCTTACAGCGAGATAATGAATTATTGCTAACGTTTGTTGGAACGTATTTCACAATAGCACCAAGCTTTTAAAGATATGGTTACAGAGTATCAAAAAAATTAAAGATAGTGAAACCTTTAGAAATAAAAATCATTGATAGAGAAATAAAAAGGCTTAACAGGATATATCGAGATGTTGGACGTTGGGAAAAATTACAGAAAAAAACCCTACTGACTTACAAATTTTAAAAAATGCAAATTAAAAAGTACTTTAGAAATAACGGTTAAAGTACTAGAAAAAGCTAAAAGATACATACAGTAAAGATGAAAATACTTTACGTAGTGAAATGTAAAAGAGGTGATGTAAAATGATATATAAAGAAAAAGGTGTACGTACATCTAAAGGAAAAAAAGTTCCGAACCCTAACAATTTAACACCGTTAGAAATGTTAGTAAATACCCCAGTTTTTGAGGTTGAAGAGTATCTATATACAGAAGATTATAAACTAACAAAGGCTTATTATTTCATAAGTGGAGAGTTTACAGAAACTACCAACGGAGAATATCATAGAAACGACGCTAGTTTATTAAGTCGTGATTTGATATGTATCGATATTGAAGATACTAAGATGAATACAACAGAAGTATTAAATACTATACAGGAAAGCTTGAAAGAGTATAAATATGTATTATATTCAACATTTAAACATGAAGAGAGTAACCCACGTTTAAGGCTTGTATTAGAACCTAATAGGGATATACTCAAAGATGAATATAAACCAACGATACAGCATGTTATGGCTCTAGTAGGTGTAAATTATGACCCTAAAAGTTATACGTGGTCTCAACTTAGTGGACTACCTATTGTAAAAAAAGGTAATAAGCATATATTCATTAAACACCTAGACGGCTTACCTTATCCAGTACAAGAAGCGGTTAAAGAAGAAAAAGAAAAATTATTACTAAATATACCGCTTCTGATACTAACACCTTATTAACTGATGAAGAATATACAGAAATGTTTAAAAGGTATTTAGAGTTAGATTATGAAAAATATCAACTCTGATGAAAAACAACTATAACAAAGCATTAGGGATATTGTTATCAATAACCTATGATTTTTTTGTTTCAACATAATAAGCTATGATGTTGCTTGTGAGTGTTCTGACTTATTAGCAAACATAGGAAAAAACCCCGAAAAATACCGCCAAGATAATCAAGTTAAAAATTAATAACGCTATTAAACATTGGGAAAAATAACCCTAATTATTTTGATAATGAGAAAAAGTTATTCAATGTTACAAAGGTTTGAGATAGTTGGGAATAAGAAAGACAAAAACTTTTCATATTTAGTACGATATAAGCTGAATAAACCTATTTTAAGTACTGGAGAGCTTCACTGGAGATTATACACCGCAGGCGAGCAATGGAGAATAGAAAACACCACAGTAAATGAAAAGACTGGTAAGGTTACTGTTCCACAAGTACCATTTTTATGTAATAGCTAAATTCTTACTTACTCATATACCTATTATAAAAAAACTGGCTCGAATGAAGATACAGCATTATTATTTTTTTCTATGATTTTTTTCAAAAAGGTATATATACATCAAATGATGATTATATAAAGACTTGTATTAAGAAAAATAGAAATAAGGTATAAGTTAACTAAATTAAAGGACGTTACAGAAGACTTACGAGCAAATACAAGGTTTGGAAAGCCACCGCGGTTAGATTATCTAATTGCAGTTGGTAACGGCTTATTTAATACTAAAACTAAAGAATTAGAGCCGTTCGACCCTAAACACTTCATTACAGCTAAAGTAGATACTAATTATAATACTAAAGCTTTAACTAACTATGAACTTATTAAAAATACCTATTTTAATTTTGATGAGTGGTTGAAGTCAATAGCGTGTAATGATGATGAAATAGTAACGTTATTATGGCAATTAATCAATGAAGCGGTAAACCCAAATAAGACGAGAAGAAAAATAGCTATAATGTTAGGTAATGGAACAAACGGAAAAAGTACCTTTAGGCAAATGATGATTAATTTAATAGGTGGTATTAATATTTCAGTATCAACACCACATGAATTACAAAGCCGTTTTGGTTTATTTTCACTAGAGGGCAAAATATGTAATTATGGTGATGAGGTAGGTACAAAGCCACTAGATGAAATGGATAAATTAAAAAGTATTTCAAGTGGTGAAAGTGTTAACTATGAACGTAAAAACAAAGACGTAAGAAACTATGATTTTAAAACGTTATTAATGTTTAATTCTAATGAGATACCACCTATCAAGGATAAATCAGACGCAGTACTAAACAGGTTGCTGATAATTCCATTTAATGCAAATTTTGAGGGCGTAAAAGATGAAAGTATCAAAGATGAGAAGCTAAACAATAAAATAATACTGGAATATATCTTATATACAGCTTTACATCTTGATTTTGATAAATTTATAATACCTGAAGCGGTTAAAAAAAGCAATTACTTAATTACAAACAAGAAAATGATAGTGTATTCAGTTTTATGCTTTATTATAAAGATAAAGGTTATCATCATGTGAGTTGTTTTCCTGTTCGCTACTTAACTGATGATTATGAGAATTTTTGTTATGAGAATGGATATAATACAAGAAAAAAAGGATAGGTAATGCATTCACTAAACATTTAAACGATAATCTAACAACCAGTAATTACTCATATGAATTAAAAAAATCATAGGTTCACAAAAGAAAAATACAGATGAATTAAATATTTATGGTAGAAATATTCAACCGTTAGAGGGACATGTTGGTAGAGCCATTAAGCAAGTAGTAAATGAACAACAATAACTTTGTTATCTTATGTTATCTTGTGTTACGTTATTTTTTTCTATTAACGTAACAGCAAGAGGTTATTGTATCAAGTGTTTATAGTACCTTGTTACGTTGTTACGTTATTTTATTAAATTTTTTTATAAAAAAAGTAACAATATATATAATTCTATATATACACATATATAAAAGAAAAAAATCATCGAAATTAGCGTAACAACGTAACAGAATGTAAACAGCTAATTACCTATGCAGTTTTTTTCCTGTTACGCTAACAAAAAAATTAGTTTAACATTAAGATAACAAATTAAAATTAAGATAACAAAAAAACCTAAATTCACCGACCAAAAAAAGAAAAAAATGTATGGTATACACAATATATCTTTTCAGTTTACTGCAATAAATTAGAAAAAGAACTAAATAAATTTTAAAAAAACTCAACACTAACAAGCGACCAAAAAAATTCTAAATTAGGAGGTTAGAAAATGAACATAGATAAAAATAAAGTTAGACTTAGTAAAAATTAATTAAGCGTAAGAAAAAAACGTTACATTAGTAGATATAGAAAAACTATTTTAAAGAAATTGGCTTTAACTATAACGGTAATTATACGATATGTGGATATAATGAAAAACATAATAATCTGGGATAACTGGAACGAAACCGCAAGCGATATAATTCAAGAATTGCTAGAAAGTGAATTAATAGACATGAAGCCAACTGATGAGATTTTTATATTATAAACGTAACAAAATATTATTACTACCAGTGTATAAACGTTATAAACCGTATGAACAATGGTTGCCAGTAGAATTTAATTAAAGGAGTTAAAAACAATGTATAAAAATAACTAGAGTAGAAGAAGTATCAAGAAACACATTAAACCCCATAAATTTTAATATTAACAAATACATCAATGAAGAATTACAAGAAGATGAATTTTTTTATTAAACATAGAGTATTTTTAAAGATAATGAGCTTTCTTCAACATATCCTACCTTAGCTTACTTACACATAGCTAAAAATAATTAAGGAGTAATAAACAATATGCAGTTATCAAGAGAAGAACTATCTAAACTTGACCTTATAATAGAACGTTATACGGACGATACGACCTCTAAAAGAAGCGGTAGCTATAGAAACCTACCTAAACAAAAATAGACAGCATAGAACGTGAATTATTGATAGCTGTATACTTTAATTTTTTTCACGTAAGGCAACTGATGAAGAAAAACAAGATTATTGATGAACATAAAGTGAAGTTGGTCAATCTATTATCTGATAAAGGATATATAAAAGTTAAAACCCCGCCAAGAGTTGAACAAAGATTGAACAATGATAAAAAAAGCAAAAAAATTAAATAGGTATAGAGCCTTAACAGAACAGTTATATAGATTATATGACTTAGTAGAAGAGTTGCAAGAAAAACAACATAGTAAATCACATGTTCAGACCATGGACTATACAAAAGTAAAAATAACATGCAGTAGAACTAACTATGATTTTACTGGTACTAATCTATTATCTAAAAATACAAGATACTGAAAAATAAGATAAGTAAACTCAAAAATAGCAATAGAGAAAGAAAGAGAATACCTATCAAGCGTTATAGACCAAATAGAAGATATACGAATAAGGTATATATTCTGGTGGAGATACTATATGTTAGAAGAATGGCAAAAGGTAGCAAGAATGGTAGGTTTAAAAAGTGAACGTTACTGTATGAAGTTACATAATGAGTACTTAGAAGAACTGGATATATAAACCTATTGAACAATGAATGAACAAAGAACAAAACTTGATATACACAACCAAGACATCTATTTATTAGGTGTCTTTTTTTGATAAAAATTATATTGAAGCGTGAATGAAGCGTGAAAAAAATTCATAAAATACACTATTTTAGAAGCGGTAAAAGGTATAAATTATTAAGGTAGAATGCTAAGAAATGCAAAGGTTTGAAATGTATATAGAGAAAAAACAATAATAATGAACAGTGACTATTTCTTTTCCCTTAGAAGCGGTAATATGCAGTTATTAGACCGCTTCTGTATGGAAATAGATATAATTACACTAAATTGAGTTGAAACACGTTAAACAGCTTTTAAACAGTAGTAAGAAAAAACTACTTTTTACTAACAAAAACTACCATTTTTAAAGGTAAAAATAACGTTTTTTTACATAAAATATCGGAAAAATATCGGAAAAAAATAACCTATATAGAGAATGTTGAGATAGTAGCTTTTTAGTTACATAAAAATTCTATAAGGTATAGTGTAAAAATACTGGAAAAATACGGGAATAAAACTCTATATATAGATAAAATTTAAGAAATATGAGTGTTATTCATGTTGTATAAAAATGTTGGTAAATGTTGGTATAGAAGCATATATAGATAAAAAAACTTGTCAAAAACTTGAAAAAAACTTGACAAATAAAACCTATAAATGTTGGCAAATGTTGGCATAAAAAAATCTATATATCTTTAAAATCGGCTGTTTCGGCTGTCTTAAAGGAGTTTTCAAAAAAACCTTAGAAAAACCTTATATAAAAAAACATATATATCAAAAAAAGAAGTTTTTAAAAGGGGGATAGTACCTCTCTACCATGTTGTTCGGACTTCACGCCGTCACTGTACATTTTTTTCTCTCGTGAAAGTAAAATTGTAGGAAAATGTTGGAATAAAAATCCTATATAGGTAAAAAAATGTTGGAAAATGTGAGTATAAAACCTATATATAATTACTACAAAAATACTACATTGGAAAAATATATATATTAGTGGCATTTAGTGGCATTTAGTGGCATAAAAACCCTATATAGCATTAAAAAAACCCTCAGAAAACCCTCAGATTAATTTATATATAAGTAAATGATACAAAATGTTATAGTAATAAGGTAGCGTGATAAGAGGTAATAACCCTAAATAGTTATTAAAGATTTTAATAAGAATAATAATAAGCGATAAGAAGTATAATAGCTAAATTGTTTCAGTGATTTGTGATAGGGAAGAATTAGAAGCGGTAGGAATAATAATACAAGAACTGTTGTAATGAATTTTGAGAAGATGAAAAATACATAAAGAAGAAAGTAATTAGTTAAATTGTTAGAAAAGATTTTTAACAGCAATTAGTTATATTGATAAGAATATAATCCCAAAAAAACCGTTATAAGAGATTTTAACAAGATGAAATATTAAGTATAAGAATATATATAACTATATTGTTGAGATAGTTTGTAATAAGAAGAACTATAGTTTATATGGTGAAAAAAATGATAAAATTGTTGTGAAGATTTGTAATCAGATTAATTTACAAAGATAGCAAGCTGCAGCTTTAATTTATTACAACAATTTATGCTAAGAATAAATAAGGTTTATAAGGTTGCAAAAAAATCATATTTGTTATAAAAAAGTATGTGATAGGGCGAAAAATAGAGTGATAAGAAAGTAAAACTAAAAATTTGTTTTAATGATTTGTGATAAGAAAAAAATAAAAAAACTGATATAGCGGTAAATGGATAATCTTTTTTTCACAATAGGAAATAAGAATAATAAGAAGCGGTAAGAATAAATCTAATAAAAACTGTTCTGAAAGATTTTAATAGGATAAAAGAGTATGTTCAAGAAAACACAACGCTAAATTGTTGCTATAGTTTTTTTGATAAGAAAAATTATTCAATGATAAGAAGTTTAGTTTAATAATCGTTGTAACAAATTATGATAATAATAAAAATGAAGTGATAAGAAGTATATAAGTGAAATCGTTGTGACAATTTTTTTAATAAGAAAAAAATAACGTAGATAAGAATATTTAAACGAAAAATCATTGCAAAAGATTTTAACAAGAATAAAGAACAGGAATAAGAATTAATGAAGCTAATTTGTTGTAACGGTTTGATATAAGAATATATAAGGTTAACAGCATTGTTTTAAGTTAAATCATTGTGCTAGTTTTTTTGATAAGAAGAAATTAGCTGTATAGGAAAGTAAAACTAAAAAAACTACTGTACCGCTTCTGAATAAGAATAAAAATAGAGTGATAGGAAAAGTAACTGTACAATTTATTTGAATAGTTAGTGATAAGAAGATACTACCTTGAAATGTACAGCAAAAAGAAGCGGTTATAACAATGCGGTAATGAATACCGGTGTATATTATACAGCCTTTTCAGCCCCCTAAAAAAAGTATTAAGTATTCAGTTGAACCAAGAGCGAACAAAGAGAAAACTAACATTTCTTAGACCATAAAAAAAGAGTATATAGGGCGTTTATTTGCCTTGTAAGAAGTCAAGGGGTACAATCACAAGGGAAAGTATAATCAGAACGCTTAGAACGTAAAAATACAGCGTGTATATTATAAGTAATCATAACAATATGGAGATTTTAGAGACCCTAAAAAAAGAACATACCAACATTTCCAACCCCTAAAAAAAGACGGTTAAAAAAACGTCCTTAAAAAGTGGTTAGTGCAAAAAAATGCACATACCTTATTAACTTATAAAAACCACTGGTACTAAAAATTGCTGTATAGTTTCCGTTGACTTTCCGAAAAGTTAGCATATTTTTGGTTATAACTAGAAAAGAGTAAAAAAACAAAAATATAATAATATCAACGTTTTTGGAAAGTATAGAAATAGTATTTTTAAATAACGCCTATAAGTATATAAGATTAGATATAAACAAGCAAGAAATTGCTTAGAACTTAATTTAGTTCATAAAAAAACGTGTTCCCCAAACACGTTTTTTTATTTTATATTATTTCTATGTTTAAACAAAAAATCCCAGACATAAATGTCTGAGATTTATCTATTTTATGCAGCTCTTCTATAACCTGCTCTTTGAGCGGCTTCTTCTGAACTAAAGACTAGTAGATTTCTTGCTGCAATATTGTTATAGGAAGGATGTGTTGGTGTGTAATAAACTCCACTCTTTTTACTAGCTCTTACTACTACTTTTCTAGATTGTTGTTTATTTTGTTGTGTTTGAGCTAATTGAACAGTCTCATTTTTCATTCCATCCTGTTCGTCAATTTTTTTCTTAGAAGCAGGAGGGGAAGAACTTGTTGTTGTTCTTTATTCTCATCAGAATTATCTTCTTTTTTCTCTTCTGAAGACTGTTCTTCTAATTTTTTATCACGTTCTTCTTTTTTCTCTTGGAAAGTTTTTCTTTGTTCTTCTTTTCTAGCTTCACTGAAATGATTCGTCATTAACATAGTTAATATCATTACAAGTGTACTTACAATACCTAATACTACTTTTTTTCAATCGTGTTTTTACGCTGAATTAATCTTATAATAGGTGGACATAACAATATAAAACTTAGCACAAATACTATTACTGCATATCTAATGCCATGTGTAAAAAAACCATACTAAGTGATATTATCATAAACACTAGAAATATAAACCACAAAAATAACTTGTCCATGTTCTTTTATGAATTTATTCACAATATTTCTCCTTAAAAAAATAATCACTTATCTATTTTAACACTTTCTTCACTAATAAACAATTATTTTTCATAAATAACTTTAATTTTAATGAGATATTCGGCTTTTCTTAGAGATATATATTTATATAAATCATATAACTACTTTTCTAGAAATCACCATAGCTATCCCTTGTCCTCCGCCTATACAAAAGCGAACAAACACCTTTTTTTCCTTATTATCATTTATTAGCGCATGAACTAAAGTAACTAAAACTCGACATCCACTAGCCCCAATTGGATGTCCCAGTGAAATAGCTCCTCCACGTGTGTTTACTTTATTTAAATCTAAACTTAATAGACGAGTTACAGCTATAGATTGTGCAGCAAAAGCTTCATTCATTTCAAATAAATCTATATCTTCTATGTTTAAACTCAATTTTTCTAGTACTTTTTGCGTTGCTGGAACTGGACCTAAGCCCATTACCTTATTGTCTAATCCTGTCGAAGCATAACCGTCAATATAAGCAAGCACTTCTAATTCTAATTCTTTCGCACGAGCTTCACTCATTAAAATAACACATGCTGCACCGTCATTAATTCCTGATGCATTACCTGCCGTTACAGTTCCATCTTTTTTGAAAGCTGGTCGTAATTTAGCTAAACTTTCTAACGTTGTATTCGGACGGACAAATTCATCTGTATCAAAAATAATTTCTTCTCGTCTAGTTTTAATAACTATCTGCGCTATTTCGTTAGCAAACTGATTATTTTCAATAGCTGCTGTTGCTTTTTTCTGACTTAAAAGAGCAAATTCATCTTGTTCTTCTCTTGTTATATTGTATTGTTCTGCAATATTCTCCGCAGTAATACCCATATGATAGTTTTCAAAAGCATCTGTAAGACCATCATTTATTATAGTATCTTCTAATTCAAAACTTCCTAATTTTTGTCCAAAACGAGCATTCTTTGTATAATGAGGTGCTGCACTCATATTCTCAACACCACCACAAACTACTACATCATTATCACCTAGCAAAATTGATTGCACCCCAAGAACAACACTTTTCAGTCCAGATCCACAAACTTTATTTACAACAAAGGCACTTTTTTCTTTTGGAATACCTGCGTTAACTGCGATTTGACGTGCTACATTCTGTCCTAAACCAGTCTGCAAAACATTACCGAATATTATTTCATCAACTAGATTTGGATTAAGATTTATACTTTCTAATGCTTGTTTTACTAGCTCTCCACCAATTTTCGCAGCAGAAATATCTTTTAAACTTCCTCCAAAAACTTCCTATAGCAGTTCTTTTTTTGCACTTACAATAGCAACTCTATTCATGTGTAATATCTCCTAATTTTTGATTTCTAGTATATTTTTACTATAAAAAGCTAGAGTTGTTCAAATATTGTCTACACAAGACTATATTTATCGAAATTTTTCATTCTGTAATACTTTTTAAATTTATTTGTAATATAAATGTAATATTTTTGTAACAAAGTATTGATTTTTTTGTAATTTTTTTAAATGTATAATATAAGTGTACAGAAATTATACAAAAAAAGAAGGTGAATAACATGAACAAACTTCTAAAAAAATAACAGGTATATTTATTTTAGGAATTGGATTATTAACAGGATGTACAGATAAAGTAGCAAAAAAAGTAGATACTAATGATACTATCACTACTGAAGTGAAAAACAACGGAAGAAAACCCAACTTCTTTAGCTGATTTACAAAAAAAGAAGTTGAACGTGTTGCCCAAACTAACAATAATAACAACAATATTAAAGATACTAACAATACTAATAAAGGTATAAACAAAAAAAGTTACAACAAAAAGTAACTACTCCATCTAAACAAAAATATTCAAAACAATAATACCCAAGCTTATAAACATGATTTAGCTAAAGCTGGGGAAATTTTACAACCTATGGCTTATGGTATGCTAAACTTACAAGGAAGTAGCACTGCTAATGTTGTGAGATACATTGCTAGTAATGATGGTAGCGACAATGTAGTAAAAACAAATAAACTTAACTAAAGTGTTGGATTTATTAAATACATATAACGCTCAAACATTCCAAAAAAACAAGATGTATTACAAAGATTACACAACGATAAAGAAATTGAATTTGTACAATTAAATAATCATGTTGCTGATTATAATAAAGAGAACTTAGGAAAATTAATGAATCACAAAAATAAAGTAGTGTACTTCGCAAAAGATCAAGTATTCTTAGCAAAAAGTGATATTGGCTACGGCGGTGCTACTGACGCAATCTTCATGCCAGTAGAAAAAAATGGGATATTAAAGGTGATAGAGTTCTTATCCCATACGAAAAATGTTGCTACAAGACAACCTGTAGGTATGATGACTCTTCGCTTGAACAATAAAAATTATACTAGCGGAACTAATAGAACTATGTACTACGTAGAAAGATTCGAATTATATTAAAAGAACAAAAGACATCGTCATTTCACATGGCGATGTTTTTTGAGTTAAGTTAAAATTGATATCCCGGGAACATCTTTTACTGAAATAATATAAAAAAATAGGCAACGGACTTAAGTTCTACTCTAGTCAGTTGTCTATTTTGTAAGAATACTAAATTATTATTTTCACTTAGATTTATTAATATCCCTAAAAAGATTCAATAAATATCAGTATTATTTTTAATTTATCTTTAACGCTATCGATAACGCCTTCTACTGCATCTTTAGCATCTTCTGCAGCTTCTTTTACTTTTAGAAACTACTTGTTCTGCTAATCCTTCACCTTCTAATGATTTATCTCCAGTTAATTTTTCCTAAACCTTCTTTAACCGATCCTTTGATTTCGTCGAATTTATTTTTCTAATGACATAATTGTACCTCCCGTATACTACATATCAATTTTTCTATAAACTGAAATTAAATATACTTTTTTTCTTTAAATATTTTTTTATAGATATTAATTTGTTAATTTCTATACTTTATATGATAAATCATTTTTTTAATTATTAATCAATGAAACTGCTCACACAGTTTAAAAAAAGTTACACTATTTATCATAAAAACAGAATATAAAGACACTAGAAACAGGACTCTCATCACATTTATATGATACCAAAAAAACCCCTTAGTAATGGTGATTTTGGTTTGTTTTTAAAACATTTCTACTATAAATAGATTTCTCTATTTTTTTTCTAAACAGTTTATCAAGATTAAATTTATTAATCTTTTTTTAGATTTATTCATAAAGAATATAGATTTTTACTCAATTTATCAAATAAGAGAGACTAGGAATCCTAATCTCTCTTAATCTTTATTTATTGTATTTCTCTACTATTTTCTTAGCACTGGCTAGATTCATATGTTTTTCTTTTCTTAACTCTTCTACTATTAATTCAATATTTTCATTTGTAGCTCCAGCTAAAATCGCTAAAGATTTAGCATGTAATTTCATATGACCTTTTTGTATCCCGTCTCCTACCAACGCTTTTAGCGCTGCTAAGTTTTGAGCTAAACCTACTGAAACGAGTATACTCGCTAATGTTTTCGCATCCGGATTGTTCAATAGTCCTCTCGCTACTTTCACAGTAGGATTAATTCCGATAGATCCACCTACACTAGCAACCGGCATAGGTAACGTGATTTCTCCAACAAGTTCCTTAGCCTCTTTATCACAACGCCAAGTAGATAGTCCTTTATAGTTACCGTCTTTAGTTGCATAGCTTTGACATGCCGCTTCTATTGCTCGCCAGTCATTTCCACTCGCTATTACAACACTATCTATACCATTGAAGATACCCTTGTTGTGAGTTGCTGCTCGATAAACATCTGCTTTAGCAAATTTACTCGCAAGCTCAATTCTTTTAGCTAAATACTCTCCATTTTCTCCTAAGTTTTCGAATGGAATAGAACATTCAGCAGTAACTAGTGAGCGTGTCGCGTAATTCGATAATATCGCCATAAGAACTACACCTTCAGTTAATAATTCTAACGAAACTTTAAGCGCCTCTAGCATAGTATTTAACATATTGGCTCCCATCGCTTCTAAAGTATCAACGATAAGGTAAACAACTACAAAATCTACACCCTCTTCTGATAGAACTTTGACATCAATATCACAAGCTCCACCACCACGAGCTACAATAGATGGATATGCTTCGTTAGCTGTTTTTAAAAGAAGTTCTCTACTCTGCAAAATACGCTCTACAGCTGCAGTAGTATCTGCTATATCGTATAACGCAACATGACCAATCATTTTTCTATCAAGGATTTTTGTTTTGAAGCCACCTGATTTCGCTACTATCTTCCCAGCATTACTACAAGCTGCAACTACGGATGGTTCTTCTGTAACAAATGGTACTACATACTGTTTCCCATCAACAGTAAAATTTGGCACAACACTAAAAGGTAATGAAAAAGTTCCAATTACATTTTCCACCATATTATTAGCTGTGTCAAAATCTAAAACTTTGTTATTTTTAAGAAGTTCTAGATGCTCCTCACTTAAAATATCAGCTTGTTTAATAACCTCTAAGCGTTCACCAATATTTTTTTCTTATAAAAATCCACTCCAAATTTTTTTCCCATAGTTCCCTCTATTAAAAATTGTTTTTTTATAAACTCTCTTGTGATTTTCAATTTTTTTTCTAAAACAAATCTGCTTTTCATCTTTGAATATCAGAAATATCTAAGTTTCCTTCTTCATCAACTGTAGTATCTCTAAAGAACATTTTTTTCATATTCGTCAATTGAAATACATGTTCTACTGTCAAAATCGTCAAAAACGATTGTTTCTTAGTTGTTCTCTATAACCATCAACTAAAGTCATACTAAATACTTCCGCAACAGCACCACTTCCATAGCTATATAATGCAATCTTATTCCCCAGCTTCTAAAGTAGTATTGTTCTCAAGTAAAGATAACAGTCCCTAAGAATAAATGATCCTGTATAAATGTTACCTACACGTTGACTGTATAAAAATAGACTCATTAAAAACGAGCAAGTAATTCTTCTTTTTTTATCTTCTTCAGCTTGTTCTAATAATAAACTTAAACCTTTTTAATCCTAATTTAGGATATGGTAAGTGTAAAGCATACTGCTGAAAAAAATCATTAAGATTCTGTTTTTGATTTTTTTCTGAGAATCTTCCCCAAGTAGTAGTTAAACAATCAAGGTATTGTTCCGTTGAAAAATCTTCCTTCTACAAAATGCATAATGTGAATAATTAGGACGCCAGAAGTCCATAACATCACGAGTTAAACAAACATTATCATTGTTAAGTTCTAAGATTCTAGGGTTGCTGCTAACTAGCATTGCACAGCTTCCTGCACCTTGTGTCGATTCACCAGATGATTTAACTCCGTATTTTGCTATATCACTAGCTATAACTAGAACTTTTGATTCTGGATTATTCATAACATGATTTTTCGCAAAATCTAATGCTGCCGTCGCACCATAACATGCTTCTTTTACTTCAATAGCACGCACAAATGGCTGAACATCTAAAAGACCGTGAATAAATACCGCAGAAGCTTTACTTTGGTCAATTCCAGACTCAGTTCCTACGATAATCATATCAATTTTTTCTAAATCATCTTTATCTAATATTTCATATGCAGCTTGTGCTCCAAGAGTTACAATATCTTGAGAAACTGGTGGAATACTCATTTCAAGTTGTAATAAACCTTTTGTAAATTTATCTGGTTCTATTCCACGCGCTGCGGCTAAATCACGAATATCTAAATAATAATTTGGCATTGCAAAACCAATTTTATCTATTCCTATTTTCATTATCAAATTCCTTTCGATTAAAATTCGAATCATTCATCTATACAATTTTTTCCAACTATAATTATACTATTAAACTATTAAAAATTAAAGTCTAATAGCCATATATTTCCTATCATGATTAAAATAATTCATGCAAATACTATTGTATAAAAATTTTTCATGAATTAGTCCATAGATAGCCATTAAAAAAATCACAAAACTTAGGTCTATCAATTATAAAAATATAAATAATGGTATATTCATGCAAATATCTTATTTCCATTTCAAACTTTATTAACTTTTTATATAATTTTTAATTAGTTGTTATTACAACGATAAAAAAATAGTTTTCTAGTCGGAAAAAAATTTTTTTGTAAGCATTTTTTTGTTGTTTATTTTTAAATATTTTTTTCTTATAATTATAATATATTTATAAAAAAACCCTAGGGAGGATTATTACTATGACATTTAAATTACCTGAATTACCTTATGGATTCGATTTCTTAGAACCAGTTATCGACGCTAAAAACTATGGAAATTCACCACGACAAACACCATGCTGCTTACGTTAACAACTTAAACGCAGCTTTAGAAAAAAACACCCAGAATTCGAAGCTAACTGCATCTGCGGTTTATTAAAAAAACATTGATAACGTACCTGCTGATATTCGTCAAGCTGTTATCAACAACGGTGGTGGACACCACAACCACAGCCTATTCTGGAAATCTCTAACTAAAGCAGATTCTTCTGAATTCGCTGGATTAGTAAAAGAAAAAGTTGAAGCTGAACTTGGTGGATACGAAGAGTTCGTTAAGAGCTTTTCAGCTGCAGCTGCTACAAGATTCGGTAGTGGTTGGGCATGGCTAGCTTTAGACAAAGAAGGTAAATTAGTAGTTACTTCAACAGCTAACCAAGACTCTCCATACTTAACAGGTCTTACTCCAATTCTTGGATTAGACGTTTGGGAGCACGCATACTACCTAAACTACCAAAACCGTCGTCCAGACTACATTAAAGAATTCTTCCGTGTTGTAAACTGGGATTTCGTTAACGAACGCCTAGCTAAACACTTAGAAAAAAAATTAGGTAAATAATTACATAGATAAAAAAGCATCCAGGAGATCTAATTTCCTGGATGCTTTTATTCAGCAGTTTCTAAAGTAAATTTTCAATTTCAACATAATCACTTATAATCTTATTTATTTCAATCATAAGGTCTGTATTATCTACAGATTTTCTTGTTTTCTTTATATACTTTGACAACTCATTATAAACAGCTTATTCTCAAAGTAACTTCCATCTACCTAATCAAAGTCGAAACTACTCTGAAATGATTTTTTTAGGTTGTGATTAAGTATTAACGTTTAAATTAGAAATAAGACCAACTATGATAACACATAAATATCTTACCCTTTTTATATCATAGTGATATCCAATTAGGCTTAGAACGCAATGAAACCTTCAAAGTTATTGGGCAAGATCTAAAAAGATCTACTGTTTCTAAAAAAATCAAACTAAAAAGACAAAGATTGAGGATATAGAATATCCTTAACCCTTTGTCTGCTTCATTTTCTTTTTACAAAAATCTTTTTTTGTGAATCTTTTTCAGATAGTTTTTGGTCGATATATTTATTAATAATTTCATAAAATTCCTTGGTCGCTTCACTATCTAATTTTGTCGAATTCTGAACTTGATTAACTTTCAATTTGAACAGATTGAATACCGTAAGAGGCTTGCTTTTGATGGATTGTTTCTAATTCTTCTTCTGAAATCGGATCACCAACAATTGTCAAGATCAATTCATTGTCCCTTGACTTGTAGACTTGATTGATAACCGTATGATTGGCAAACTCTTTTCCTACAAACTGTTTGACACCTTCTTTTCGCGCTTGTTCTATCGTCAGAGTAACTGCTGAATAGCTGGCTGGAACAACCAATAATACAATCAAAGATATCAACCCAATTTTCATTTTAATGTTTAGCTCTTTGAATGAAGTTAAGGGAGATTTTCTCATTAAAATTTTTGCTCCAACAATGTTGGCTAGCATTATAAAGACACAGTTAATCAAGAAAAGATAGAGAGCTCCAAATAAAAATCGTATATTTCCATTAGCTAAACCATAGCCGGCAGTGCAGATAGGCGGCATCAAAGCTGTAGCAATGGCTACTCCTGGCACAATATTGTTTGCTTCTTTTTTCCTTGAACCGATCACACCAGCAACCCCACCGGCAATAGCAATTAAGACATCCCAAATCGTTGGAGAAGTTCGTGCAATCAACTCGCTACTTGCATAAGATAAGGGAGTAATCCAGAAATACAGAGTCGATACAAGTAAACTGACCAATACTTGAGTAAGTAAAACCCCTAGAGCTTGCTTGACTAAACGAATGTCAAAAATAGCTAAACCTAATCCTAGTCCAACAATTGGTGTCATGAGAGGTGAAATTAACATGGCTCCTATAATAACAGCTGTTGAATTCATATTTAGTCCGATAGAGGCAATAAAAAAATTGCACACATCAAAAATAGCTGTATCTCTCGATCTAACATGAAGATCATCGTATAATTTTTTTCACGATATTCACGTGTTGAATAATTTCCAGGCATCTGTTTCTCCTTTTCATTTAATCTATTTCTGTTTATCTACTGATGAGGATAGAGTGAGTTTTCTATCAAACATTACATATGTATGTAAATTTCCTTAGTTCTCACCTGTAAGTCTTTTAAAAAAATATCTCTTTTTTTCTAGACAAATAAAAAAAGCATCTATCAGTTGATTCTTTATATTATATCAAAAAAATTTCACAGTCTTTCACCAAGAAAACCCATCAGTTTAAAAAGATTTTTTTATATCCTCTTCCAAGATAGAGAACTGACAAAAATTCCAGTTTTCCTTATTCTAAGAACACAAGACTGGGAGCGACTCAAAAAAATCATGATTTCTTAAGAAATGATATGTGGGGTTGACCAAAAAGCATAAAGAAAAGCAAAAAAAAGATTGATAAAAATTCTTTTCTTGGCTCTTTGTCAAGTTCGGAGCATAGAAAAAAATCACTCTAGAAATCTAGGCAGCAGTTTGTTGCTTAGATTTTTCCTTACTTTCATTAAGTTTGATATTATTTTTTTATATTTAGAAACAAATAATCTAGACATAATTAAAATGTGTAATCTGAAATTACTAAAGCTAGAATATACATAAGATAGTCTCTTTAGTAGTTTTATTTTATTATTAAATCCTTCTAATGGACCTCATATTTAAACAGCGCTAAGCATATACTCTTTGTGCTTTTTCATATTATCTGCACCTTTAGATAATCCTCTAGTATCTATATCTATATACTTCTCTAATTCTATAGAATCTTTAGCTTTAATAGCTTCTCTTATCTCATGTACTCTCTCATAGCTAGCTGTAAATTCAGCATCTATAACTAGTATATAATTTAATACCTCTTTTCTAGTTACATAACATTTAAAAGCTTCTAGAATAAACTGTTTTTTTGTTGAATTTACTTTTATCTCTATCTTCTAATCTTACTTCCAGAAGTTCTCTAGAACAGTATAAGTAGAGGCTTTTTTTATTCTTATATTAATTCATTAGTTTTACTCTAGCTTCGATTAATTCTCTATTAATATTTTTGAACCATATGGAATCTATCTATTATTATCTCAGCGTTAGGGAACATTTCTCGATACCTTGTTATTCGATGCTTACGATATTTTTTTATCAATCGTATTTATTATAGATCAAAAAAATCCCACAAACTTATGTTTGCGGGATAATTTTTTTATGCTTTTTGTTCTTCGCCTTTTTTTGAAGAAAAATTCTATTTAATCTATCAACGATTGCTGATAAAGCTCCATCTCCAGAGATGTTACATGCAGTTCCAAAGCTATCTTGAGTGATGTATAATGCAATCATTAGAGATAACATAATTTCGTTGAATCCAAGAACTGATTGTAATAATCCAAGAGCCGCCATAACTCCACCACCTGGAACTCCAGGAGCAGCTACCATTGTTACACCTAGTAATAAGATGAATTTAATCATTACTGCAGCTGATGGGAATGCAGCACCGTGTTGTAACCAGAATACTGCAGACGCACATGTAGTTAATGTAATTGTACTACCTGATAAGTGGATAGTAGCAAATAATGGAATTGTAAAGTTTGCGATGTTTTTATCAACACCCATTTTTTTAGTACTTCTTAGTGTTACTGGGATAGTAGCAGCTGAAGATTGAGTACCTATTGCTGTCATGTATGCTGGTAAGATGTTAACAAGCATCTTGAATGGGTTTCTAGCGTTAAGTGTTCCAGCTACGAAGTATTGGATAATAATGATTATTACGTGCATAATAATAATTAATACGAATACCATTGCGAAGATTTTTAAAATTTTGAATACTTCACCAGAAGCTGTGATGTTCATGAATACACCTAGGATATAGAATGGAAGAAGTGGAATAATTACTGTAGAAAGTAATTTTTCGATGATTTCTCCGAAGTCTGCGAATCCTTGTTTAAGTCCTTCTGATTGAGTTGCTGAAATCCCAATTCCTAAGATGAATGAGATAATAAGAGCAGTAGTAACATCAAAAATTGGAGTCATTTTAAACTCGATAAAAGGTTTTAATAATAAATCCTCAGGGTTTTTGAATGATTGTAATGTAGCGTTAGCTAAAATGTTTGGTAATACTGCTTCAGCTGTCAAGAATGCAAATGTTCCTGCGATAATTGTAGAAATATATGCAACTCCTGTTGATAATCCAAGTAATTTACCAGCGTTGTTAGAAACTTGGCTAATACCTGGTACGATAAATCCAACGATAATAAGTGGAATTGTAAATCCTAAGAATGAGCTGAAAATTGATGAGAATGTAACGAAAACTCTAATGATTGATGTTGATAGAGTACTTCCTAAAACTATCCCTAATGTTACAGCTATAATAAGTTTTGCTATTAATGGAATTCTTTTATATAAACTCATTGTCCGATCTCCTTTTTTTATTTATTGTATTTTTTTAAAAAAGACATGTGTACATTATACAAGAAAAAAATGTTTGTTTGTAAAGGGATTAAGACATATTTTTTTAATTATTTGAAAATTATAAATTCCCAAAGTAAATTCCAGTTCAAATACTATATTATATTTTTTTATTTTATCATTATTAGTATAGAAGTAATGGCCTTAGAAATTTCATAAATTTAATATCTCTTCTGTGTGCTAGTGAAAAAAAGAAAAAAATGTTTTTTTTAACATATAATATTTAAATAAGGAAGAAATATCAAAGTTCAAAACTTTTTTTCAGTGTATATTTATATTTGTGAAAGATAGCGAAAGATTTAGTAAATCAAAAATCAAGGAGAAAGATTTTTTTGTATTTAAGAATTAAATTGTTACTACTTACTGCAAATATAAATTTATGTTATAATATTTACATAAAAAAATTCTTTTGTGGAATACTGAGATTTAAATCATTTAAGGGATAGGATTGATAGAACTTTCAACGCTCAGGAGTATTGTGAATTTTAAAAATGAAAAATTATTATAATATATGAAAAAAATTTATTTTAGGTGGATATAAAAAAATGAAAAAGATATTAATAACTATATTTAGTACAGCTCTTATTTTTAACTGGATGTCAAAACGAAAAATGGTAATATTGATGATAGTTTAACGAATCAAACAAGAGGAATAAATCATAATTTAGACAAAGTTGAAAAAAATCTTAATTATAAAAATTTATGCTAGAGGGAATGAAACTAGTCTTATTAAACCGGCAACATTAAATTTAATTACTATTGGAAAGGAGGATAAAGATATTAAATTAAGTAATGGCTTTGCTGTAGATATAAGTGATGTCGTAGATTTATTTAATGAATATTTACCTGATACATATTCAGAAGATGATGTACTGAAGTTGCTTAGAGAAGATGAAAAATTTTAAAGAAACTAATAAACAACTAGATTTGAACAATACTAAAAAAATGATATTGTAAAGTATTACAGTAAAGATAAAAAAATTAATAGTTAATTTCGAGGGAACAAGTGCAAATAATATTAAAACAGAATCTAAAGATAAGTGGAGAATAGAGGGGGATAAGGTTAAAAATTAGTATATTAGATCCAATAGAAAAGGAGAGTAAAATTGGAGAAATAACTCTACGTCTTAATAATAAAAAAATTATAAAGATGGCAAAAAAAGATCGTATTATTATGTAGAAAGTGTAACTTATGATAATTCCAAATCAGAAAAAAAGAGAAAAAAATACGCCGACTAATCATAATTATGAAGCTGCAGCAGGTTTGGCTGAAGCAGTAGTTATTGGTGGTAATAGTGCTGGACAATTCGGGAATCCACTGTATTTAGAGATGATTACAGAACAAAGAAGAAAAAAATTACCTGGTAAAGAGCGTGCCTACTCTATTTCTGCGGCAGATTATCTTGATATAGTAAATGCACTTAAAGAAAGAACTTATACTATGGATGAAGCATTAGACTTATTGACTGCTTCTAATGTGTATAGAATTGAAAAAGGAAATTCTAGTAGTTATAAATATGAGTGGAGTGATGGTGGAAGTATTCATTATTATAAAGGGGATAATATGATTATCTTTACTGTTGGCCAACATGGGGGAGGCTTCCATCATAAATTAGCAGATAAATCTTCTTGGAAGGTAGATGGAGATAGAATAATAATACCTGTTGTTGGACAAATGCCTGCAAATAAAGATAAAGGTGTATTAGGTAAAATTACTCTTAGACTTAATAATAAGCAATACTCTGGTGGGAATAGAAAATCAATTTATTATGTAGAGAAAATTGAAGAGGGTGAGAACTATTAATTTGAACTGCTCATGCTTTCTGAATTATTTTTGCGAGTTTGGAGTCGTAAGAAAAATTATAAATCTAGACAGTATTTTTTTGGATTTTTTTGTCACATTCAGGATGTGTAGAGAATAGAATCTAGGTAACAGCTTGTTGTACAAACGTCAATTTTAATATGTCAAAAAAATTAAAAAATGAAAAAGGTACATTTTATTTATCTTGGAAATGAGGTTCTAATGAAAAACAGTAGTGGTCTTCTTAGGGAATATTATTCTAAAAAGATCGATTGAAGTAATACAAATCTAGTTAAATTAATTGAAATCTAATTCAATTAAGCAATAGACTCCGAAAAATATCTAAATTATAAAAACACTATTTGAAAAAAATCTACACATGAACTTGAGTATGATAATTATAATGTTGGGTTGGGGCTGAGCCAAAAGCCCTAAATTCTAACAAGGTTTATATGAAAACTCATAGACGCAGTGGTTTATTGATATCTAAATTCGCTTTATAAAAGCTTTTTAGATATCTAATAAACTGTACGGAGGTGACTCGACAAAATCGATTTCTTCCAAATCATGATTTTTGAGCCACTCCCAAATTGAAAATCAATAAAAAGCTTAAAATCTCAAATTATTATTGAGATTTTAAGCTTTTTGCAGTTATTAGATTAATTTGAATACATCATTTAAGTTCTCAGCCATTGTTGGGTGAGTGAAGATTTGATCTCTGATGTAAGTGTAAGGAATTTTGTTATCAATTGCCATTTTAATTAGGTTGATAATTTCTTCTGAGTTTTTACCGAATAAAGTAGCTCCAAGAATTAAGTTAGTGTCTTTATCTACAGTTACACGGAATAATCCACGTGGATCTTGGTTAACAGCTCCTCTTGGCATGTTAGCTACTGGTAATGATGCTACTGCAACATTAGAGTAAGCTGCTTCAGCTTCTTCTTTGTGTAATCCAACGTGAGATAATGCTGGAGAGATGAATGTTGAGTAAGGTACGTTTTTACGGTCAGCAGTTGTGTATTCTTTATTACCGTGTAAGTATCCATTAACTACTCTGAAGTCATCTAATGATACATAAGTAAATTGTAATCCACCGTTAACATCACCAACTGCAAATACATTTTCTACAGCTGTTTGACAGAATTCGTCAACTACGATTGTTCCGTTTGGACGTAATTCGATGTCAGTGTTTTCTAATCCTAATCCTTCAGTGTTAGCACGACGTCCAGTTGCGTGTAATACTGCTTCGAATTCTAATGGACCATATTTTTCTGTATCAACAACTACAAGTTCTCCGTTGTTGCGGATTTCTTTTGTTGCAGTTCCTAGTTTGAACTCGATTCCTGCTTCTTCTAAGTATCCTTGAGCAAGTTCTGCGATATCTTTGTCTTCTCTTCCTAAGATTCCAGGAGCGAAGTCGATTACTGTAACTTTAACTCCAAGACGAGCGTAAAGGTTAGCGAATTCTAATCCGATGTTACCTCCACCGATAATTCCTAGAGTTTTAGGAGCTTTTTCTAATTTTTGGAATTCAGTGCTATCGTAAACATTTTTAGATGTTGTTAAACCTGGAATTGGTAATACATTGTTTTTAGCTCCAGTGTTAATTACTACGATTTCACCTTCAAGTTGTTTAGTTTCTCCATTAGCAGAAATTTCTACTACTTTATTTGAAACGAATTTAGCGTGAGCTGTGTAAACATCAACATTTGGGCTATTGTCTAACATAGCGAAGTTTTTAGCATTAAGTTTAGATACAACAGCATCTCTTGTAGCTTTAGCTTCTGCGAAGTCTTTTTTGTTATCTGCAGCTACGATTAAAGTTTTAGTTGGGATACATCCGATATTGATACAAGTACCACCGTACATTGCACTGCTTTCTTCAACTACTGCTACTTTTTTTCCCTTCTTTTAGCAAATGTTGCTGCTAAAGTTTTTCCGGCTTTACCAAATCCTACTACTAATAAATCATATTTAACCATAATTTGATTCCTCTTTCGCTTTAAATTTTATTGTTTATATTTATATTTTAGAATAATCGCTATTTAATATAGAATGATAACTCTTTAATTCATATTTTACTCCTACTTTCTCAAAATTTCAAGTACTTTTGCCTACAAAAAGTAGACGATTTTTTAAAAAAATTTTTTTAATAAGCTGAATTAAGCTTTTAAATCATTATCATATCAACGTTTTTCAAGAAAAATAATTTTTGATATTGTTTTTGATATTGCTTCTCATTATGGTATAATATTTTTTTGTACAAATTTGAAATTTTATGGAGGAAAAACAATGACATTACCTAATTGTCCAGAATGTAAAAAGTGAATATACTTATGAAGATGGAAATATGCTAGTATGTCCTATGTGTGCCCACGAGTGGTCACCAGAAGATGCTAGTTCAGCAGAAGAGGAAAAAGTTTATCGCGATGCTAATGGAAATGTACTTCAAGATGGAGATACAGTTTCTGTAATTAAAGATTTAAAAAGTTAAAGGTAGTTCTTCTACATTAAAAACAAGGAACTCGCGTTAAAAATATCAGATTAGTTGATGGAGATCACAATATTGATTGTAAAATTGATGGTTTCGGAGCTATGAAACTAAAATCTGAATTTGTAAAAAAAATATAATTAAACAAAGAGCTTTTCTCTCTAGTAATTTTGATGAAATCACTAGAGAGAAAAGCTCTTTTAATTTTATATATGGATTTAGCTTTCTTATACTACTGTTTTTAATGTAGCTTAGGGAGTGACTCGACAAGATCGATTTCTACGAAATCATGATTTTTGAGTCGCTCCCTATTATATATTCTTAATCTTTTAAAAATAGAAAAGATAGTATATAATAAATAAATGTCTTGAAAATAAATTGAAAAGAATGAAAGGAAATACAATGACGAGAATTCAAAAACGTTTATCTATGATAGCTTTGCTTTTAGCTAATTTTATAGGTGGACTTGATACAACAATGTTGAATACAGCATTACCACAAATCATAAAGGATTTAAATGGTATAAATCAATTAGGTCTATTAACTTCTATGTTATTATTCTTTATAGCTATGACAACTGTCCTTTGGGGTAAGCTTGGAGAAGTAATAGGTAATAAAAAAGCATTTCAATTATCAATTTTAATCTTCTCAATAGCTTCTATACTAGGAGGATTTTCTGTAAATATCTGGATGATGGTGTTTGCTAGAGGATTAATGGGTATTGGTATAGGAGGAATGATCTCTATTCCTTTTGTAATATATGCTAAGCTTTTTCCTGATGCGAAAGAAAGAGCCGTTGCTTTAGGATGGGTAACAGCCTTCTATGGTGTGGCAAGTATCTTAGGTCCTATTGCTGGAGGTTTTGTAGTTGATGTATTAGGGTGGTCTTGGATATTTTTTAGCCTTGTTCCATTTTCAGTAGTTTCTTTAGTATTAATCCAAATTTTTTATAAGGAAACTGTAATTTCACAAAAACCAAGAGTTGATTACATTGGAAGTGGACTATTAGTGATTATTTCGGGAGTTATTCTTTATTGGATTAGTAATCTTCCGAGGCTTAATATATTTATGAATAATTTACTAGCAATATTTGTAATTGTTAGTGGTTATATACTATGGAAGTGGGAAAAAAAGGAAACAGAACCGATTCTGCCAATTAGTCTGTTAAAGAATATGTCTTACATTACGAAAAACTTAATTATGGTGTTGGTCTATGCTTTTGCCATTGGATATAGTATTTACGCTCCAATGTGGGCGCAGGTTGTATTAGGAACTAGTGCAACTATGGCGGGTGGAACACAGATTTTTAGTTCTATCGCAGTTATGTTAGCAACGAGATTTTCTGCTAAATTTATAAGTAAATGGTCGTTTGAAAAACTTATAAATATAGGTTTTATAGCGATAGCTGTTTCGGTATTTATGATGGCCTTTGCTCCAATAGGTGTTTCTTATTACTATATTTCGATTAGTGGTGCTTTCCTTGGACTTGGTCATGGTTTGATTTTCCCATCAGCACAAGTAGCATTCCAAGAAGTTGTACCTAAAGAACAACTTAATATAGCGACTACTTTTAGCTTATTATTAAGAACATTAGGCCAAACTCTTATGGCATCAATCTATGGTTTAGTATATGCTAGTCAAGTTAATGGCATTAACAGTATAGAACACTCATATCAAGGATTACATATAATCTTTATTATTGCAGCTGTTTCAGTTATATTTGGATGGATAATAAACAAAAATTACTTGGAAATTATAATAATAATTTTTCTTTTTATATACATTAAAAATAGTAGATTAAAACAAATAGTCTGTAAACCATAGTGATTTACAGACTTATTTTTTTTATCTTTTTATTAGTTTTTAATATTTTTTTCTTCTTAATGGTAATCCATAGTTGTACATTAGATTGAATGTGTGAGAGATTACTAAATCGAATTCTCCCATAATGTTCAACAATATTAGGAGTGAAATTAGATTTGAATGCTAAAAGACTATCATTTAAATCACCTTCGATACCCCCATAGAAGCAGTAGTGCAGCCCAATTCTTTTCATTTTTTTAACATACTATCAACATATGTTTTTATATTGTGCTGGAATTTTAGAAAAATTTATCGTTCATTCCTGCATATAGCATCTCAGCATTTTTTTCCATAGGCGATAGAAATAACTCCACAAAGTATTTCTTCTTGTGTACTATTGAAACTTTCGAAGAATTCAATTAGTTTTTTTGTAGAATTAAATTGATCTTCCAAAGTTTTTCTTTTCTTATGCATATTTTCGCCAAGTTTAAGTATTTCTTGCTCTAGAGTTTCTTTTTTTCTCTAGTCTTAGCTAATGCATTAGCAATATCAAGATACGCTATATAAACAAGTGCACGCTCTTTGTACAATTCCATAAGTTTTTTAAAATAATCTCTGTTTCGTAAAGAAATATTCTTTCTATTCTCTGTACATTCTAGAACAAACATTAAGTCATCTAACTTATCTATTCCAACTTGTCTAACTTCTACAAAACGCTTATCTACATCCTTTAATAAACGTTTAGTGTGCTTAGGAAGTTTATCAGGAAAATCTTCTAACATCGTTACAGCGTTAAAACGAGGCTGAATAGTATCACTCATTTTCATAGTTAAACCACGATGAGAGAATTTGTTCGATTTAAAGGCATTTAATATTTTTTTTATCTACTAGATTTTCTGATTCTTTATTAAATACTTCTAATCTTCCATTATTTAAGGGTTTAGGTATATCTATTTTTACAAGTTTAGCTTTATTCTTTCTAGCATATTTAGCTAGATTTCCTAAGAAATAGTTAAGTAATTCTATGTTATTGTAATCTAATAGTGGACCTCTAGGTAGATACCACATACCTTTTCTTATAAGTATTTGTGCAGTCGCTAATAGATTGTTATTATCATCCACAACTCCAACACGTTTAAAAATCCCAATTATCTTTTATTTGAGTCCATTCAGGAGATTGAAAAAAATGGTACAGTAGTCATTTTGTAAGATAAAAATCTGTATATTGATTAATATCTATATTATCAATGAATTTCATTTTTACATCCTTTCTTTGTCACATACATTCCATATATGTTTTTATACTACTATTAGATTATACAATATAACCGTAGAAAAAAAGAAACACATAAATAAAAACAGCATATAAAAAGAGAAAAATATGATTAAACTGATAATAGACCTATTTACAATCGCATACAAAAACTTATATAATTAATATATAGAATAATTTAAAGGAAGTAATTGCGATGAACATGAATACAGTGTACATTATGCTTGGTTTTATATTTGTCTATGCGATGATTGCTAACGCAAGAGATAAGATAAAAAAGCGTGATGAAAAGAGCAAAGAGGCGTTTGAAAGACTCCAAAGCGCGTCTTATAAAAAAAGGAATTAGAAAAAAAGTTATAAACTTAAGTCAAGATGATGCATTTAACATTGCAGCATTAAGAAAAGCATACTTTTTAAATGGAAAAGATGCAAAAAAACTAGTAGAGATTTTCAAAAAAAATAGATAGAAAAAAAGAAACTCAACAAATCGATTTTTATGGATCGAACTGTTGGGTTTCTTCTATATATTGATTATTTTCCTTCGATAGTAATCAGCCATACTTCACTACGAGCTGAAGTTTTGAAAGGTGGTCCCCAAAAACCATAACCTGCAGAAGTGAAGAAATGTTTATCATTAATCTTCGCATAGCCATGATCTAGAGTATACACTACATCTGTGATAAAGTTTAACGGCCATAGTTGTCCGCGGTGAGTATGCCCAGAGAGTTGAACATCTATAGGCAAAGTAGCGTGATAATCTACAGCATCAGGTTGATGATCGATAAGAACAATTGTCTTGTTTAAATCAACACTCCTAAGAAGGTCAGCTGTATCAAGTCTATCGCGACTGACACTCTTATCCTTACGACCTACTAAAGTTATATCGTTATTAAGTGTAATACTTTCATCAAATAGTGGGATTATCCCTGTCTTCTTAACTTCATTTACTATTTCTAGTGCATCACGGTCGTGATTCCCCATCGTAGTATAAACTCCTAGGGGAGCTTTTAACTTACTAAGATTTTCTTGCATATTACGCTTTTTATACATAACCATATCATCATCCATAAGATCTCCTGCGATAACTACAGCATCTGGCTTCTCTTTATCAACAATCTTATTTAGTTTATCAAGTTGAGAATTTGAGAAAAATGCCCCAAGATGAAGATCGGATACCATGGCAATTTTAACTGGTTTATCAAAGTGTTTATCAACCTTGATAGTCTTATTAATAACAATAGGTGAGTATGCCCAAAAATAGTCCAAGAGTAGTCATACCTATTAAGTATAGAGTAGTTATGCTTAAACTAAGTCCTTGAGTAAGATTTAATTTAAAGATTTTTCATTAATAACTTAGCGGCTAATAAAATAACACCTATTACAGCACCATTTAAGAAATAAAAGTACCAAATATTTCCATAATTTATCCAAGGTGCTCCGAATCTTAGCATATATGCCACGATAGAAAAGTTAGCAATGATAAATAGCACGATACCAATAGCTAATTTAACCTTAGCGGGAACAAAAGGTGAAATCATCCATTTTAAACCTAGCCACATCAGTGCTACAAGTATTTCATATACTGTGAATACTCCAATGAAAACAACGATAAATTTCCAATTATTCAATATCAATTCTCCTTTAATCTATTTAATAACAAATGTAAGGGAGTGACTTAAAAATCGTGATTTCAGAGAAATCGATTTTGTCGAGTTACCCCCGCGAAGTTTATTAGATATCTAAAAAGCTTTTATAAAGCGAATTTAGATATCAATAAACCACTGCGTTTATGAGTTATCATATACACTTTTTTAAAATTTAAGACTTTTGGGTCAGCCCTAACAGTGTGCTTTTCATTATACAGTATCTAGCTTCAATTGTCATTAAATTAGGTTGGGAATGTAGTAGAAATGCATTGTGTTTATCTTGTTTTTATTTATTATTGATAAAATCAGGTAAAGATAAATTACTATTATTTAAGAAATAAGTAAATTATTCAATATCATTACTATATATATTTGTTAAAATTATTTTTAGCATCATGTGTAAATTCACTTGTATTAATTAGATTACAAGTTCTATCAAATCTATCTTCACCCTTGGAATATTCGTTATTTATGCGTTAAATAAATAGAAACATATCTTTTCTAAAGCATTTATTTTAGTATCGTTATTTATCTTATAATCAGGAGATTTAAAAATATAATAGAGTCTCTATGAATTTTCTAACATTATTAAAAATATGGAAGTTATTTTCGTTTTCCTCCTCAGTAGAAAGTACGCGTCTAATGGTACAATTTGTTTTTGACATCTTGTTTTCCTCCATTCCTTCTTTTTATGTTTTTTTATTATAAAGGAAGTTATGTTCAGAAGATAGATACCTTGGTATTGGACGCTTACCTTACAAAGCAAAAAAAGCCCTCGAAAAAAATATCGAGGGCTTTTCTACTATATTTAAAGATTTATTATAAACTTTAAATTAGTTTTTTTGTCGTTTTTTTACGACGTCTTGCTGCTGCAAGTAATCCACCTAAGATTCCTAATCCTAATCCTGCTAATCCAGTATTAGTTTCAGTTGTACCTGTGTTAGCTAAACGTTGTCCCTAATTTAGCATTTCCATCTGTACCATTACCGTTGCTTCCATTATTAGCTGCTTTTAGCTTCTACTAAGTCACTTGCTGGGATCACTACTTTTTTTGTCCATCTGGGTAAACAATTGTTGCTTCTCCGTTATCAGCAATTGTGATCTCAGCATCTTTAAGTTTTTGGATTTGCATCGATCAATGCTTGTTTAACAGCTTCTTTTTTTCTGCATCTGTTAATTTAGCTGGATTTTCCACTGCAACTTTTTCCCCGGTCGTGTTGGAACTTCTTGTTGTCTAAAAGATATCTTTAGCTGCGATTGTGTAAGCTTTTACCATCTTTAGTAATTACAGTTGCATTTCCTGCTTTGTCGAAGATAACTTCTTCTACATCAGCATTTGCTCCTTTTAATCTTAGCTTTTTGCAGCTTCTTTTTCTGCATCTGTTAAGTTATTAAAGTCTGCTACTGTTTCTTTTTCGAAGTCAAGGTTGATGTTTTCACCATTATTCTTAGCTGCAACATCTTTAGCATCTTTAACTAATTGAGCTGCTGGAATTGTTGCTGTTTTTCCTTCTGGTGTTGTTACTGTTGCATTTCCTCTATCATCTACTACAACTTTAGATCCTGGATTTACTGCTTTAACTGATTCTTTAACTTTTTCAATTTCATCAGCTGTTAATTTAGCTTTATCTCCAACTAACACTCTTGTTGCTGGTGTGTTTACTGCATTTCCTGCATTTGCTTTACCTGCATCTGCTGCTGACTTAGTTACGTCTGCTCCTGGAATTGTCGCTGTTTTTCCTTCTGGTGTTGTTACTGTTACGTTTCCTTTATCGTCTACTACAACTTTAGATCCTGGATTTACATCCTCTACTGCTTTCTTAACTTTTGCTTTTTCTTCATCTGTTAATTTAGCTGGATCTTTAACTTCTACCTTACCTGCTGGTGTGTTTACTACATTTCCTGCATTTGCTTTTATCTGCATCTGCTGCTGACTTAGTTACGTCTGCTCCTGGAACTACTGCTGTTTTTTTCCTTCTGGTGTTGTTACTGTTGCGTTTCCTTTATCGTCTACTACAACTTTTGATCCTAGATTTACATCCTCTACTGCTTTCTTAACTTTTTGCTTTTTTTCTTCATCTGTTAATTTAGCTGGATCTTTTAACTTCTACCTTACCTGCTGGTGTGTTTACTGCATTTCCTGCATTTGCTTTTATCTGCATCTGCTGCTGACTTAGTTACGTCTGCTCCTGGAATTGTTGCTGTTTTTTTCCTTCTGGTGTTGTTACTGTTGCATTTCCTTTATCGTCTACTACAACTTTAGATCCCGGATTTACATCCTCTACTGCTTTCTTAACTTTTTGCTTTTTTTCTTCATCTGTTAATTTAGCTGGATCTTTTAACTTCTACCTTACCTGCTGGTGTATTTACTGCATTTCCTGCATTTGCTTTTATCTGCATCTGCTGCTGACTTAGTTACGTCTGCTCCTGGAATTACTGCTGTTTTTTTCCTTCTGGTGTTGTTACTGTTGCATTTCCTTTATCGTCTACTACAACTTTTAGATCCCGGATTTACATCCTCTACTGCTTTCTTAACTTTTTGCTTTTTTTCTTCATCTGTTAATTTAGCTGGATCTTTTACTTCTACCTTACCTGCTGGTGTGTTTACTGCATTTCCTGCATTTGCTTTTATCTGCATCTGCTGCTGACTTAGTTACGTCTGCTGCTGGAATTACCGCTGTTTTTCCTTCTGGTGTTGTTACTGTTGCATTTCCTTTGTCGTCTACTACAACTTTAGATCCTGGATTTACATCCTCTACTGCTTTCTTAACTTTTGCTTTTTCTTCATCTGTTAATTTAGCTGGATCTTTTAACTTCTACCTTACCTGCTGGTGTGTTTACTGCATTTCCTGCATTTGCTTTTATCTGCATCTGCTGCTGACTTAGTTACGTCTGCTGCTGGAATTACCGCTGTTTTTTTCCTTCTGGTGTTGTTACTGTTGCATTTCCTTTATCGTCTACTACAACTTTAGATCCTCGGATTTACATCCTCTACTGCTTTCTTAACTTTTTGCTTTTTTTCTTCATCTGTTAATTTAGCTGGATCTTTAACTTCTACCTTACCTGCTGGTGTGTTTACTGCATTTCCTGCATTTGCTTTATCTGCATCTGCTGCTGACTTAGTTACGTCTGCTCCCTGGAATTACTGCTGTTTTTTTCCTTCTGGTGTTGTTACTGTTGCATTTCCTTTTGTCGTCTACTACAACTTTTAGATCCCGGATTTACATCCTCTACTGCTTTCTTAACTTTTTGCTTTTTCTTCATCTGTTAATTTAGCTGGATCTTTAACTTCTACCTTACCTGCTGGTGTGTTTACTGTCATTTCCTGCATTTGGTTTTAGTCTGCATCTGCTGGTGACTTTAGTTACGTCTGTTGCTGGAATTACTGCTGTTTTTACCTTCTGGTGTTGTTACTGTTGCGTTTCCTTTGTCGTCTACTACTACACTTTAGCATCCCGGATTTACATCCTCTAACTGCTGTCTTAACTTTTGCTTTCTTCTCAGCATCTGTTAAGTTTTAGCTGGATCTTTAGCTTCTACCTTTTGTCTGCTGGTGTAACAATGTCGTTTCCTGCGTTTGGTTTAGTTGCTTCTTCTGGTGATTTAACTAAATCTGTTGCTGGAATTACCGCTGTCTTACCTTCTGGTGTTGTTACTGTTGCGTTTCCTTTGTCGTCTACTACTACAGTTGCACCCGGGTTCACTGCTTTTAACTTTGTCTTCGATTGCTTTCTTCCTCAGCATCTGTAAGTTTTTCTGGGTTAGCAGCTACAGTTTTGTCTGCTGGTTTAACGATGTCGTTTCCTGCATTTGGTTTAGTTGCTTCTTCTGGTGATTTAACTAAATCTGTTGCTGGAATTACCGCTGTCTTACCTTCTGGTGTTGTTACTGTTGCGTTTCCTTTGTCGTCTACTACTACAGTTGCACCTGGGTTTCACTGCTTTTAACTTTGTCTTCGATTGCTTTCTTCTCAGCATCTGTAAGTTTTTTTCTGGGTTAGCAGCTACAGTTTTGTCTGCTGGTTTAACGATGTCGTTTCCTGCATTTGGTTTAGTTGCTTCTTCTGGTGATTTAACTAAAGTCTGTTGCTGGAATTACCGCTGTCTTACCTTCTGGTGTTGTTACTGTTGCGTTTCCTTTGTCGTCTACTACTACAGTTGCACCTGGGTTTACTTCTTTAACTTTATCTTCGATTGCTTTCTTCTCAGCATCTGTAAGTTTTTCTGGGTTAGCAGCTACAGTTTTGTCTGCTGGTTTAACGATGTCGTTTCCTGCATTTGGTTTTAGTTGCTTCTTCTGGTGATTTAACTAAGTCTGTTGCTGGAATTACCGCTGTCTTACCTTCTGGTGTTGTTACTGTTGCGTTTCCTTTGTCGTCTACTACTACAGTTGCACCCTGGGTTTACTTTCTTTAACTTTATCTTCGATTGCTTTCTTCTCAGCATCTGTAAGTTTTTCTGGGTTAGCAGCTACAGTTTTGTCTCGCTGGTTTAACGATGTCGTTTCCTGCATTTGGTTTAGTTGCTTCTTCTGGTGATTTAACTAAGTCTGTTGCTGGAATTACCGCTGTCTTACCTTCTGGTGTTGTTACTGTTGCGTTTCCTTTGTCGTCTCACTACTACAGTTGCACCCTGGGTTTACTCTTTAACTTTATCTTCGATTGCTTTCTTCTCAGCATCTGTAAGTTTTTCTGGGTTAGCAGCCACAGTTTTGTCTGCTGGTTTAACGATGTCGTTTCCTGCATTTGGTTTTAGTTGCTTCTTCTGGTGATTTAACTAAGTCTGTTGCTGGAATTACCGCTGTCTTACCTTCTGGTGTTGTTACTGTTGCGTTTCCTTTGTCGTCTCACTACTACAGTTGCACCCTGGGTTTACTGCTTTTAACTTTGTCTTCGATTGCTTTCTTCTCAGCATCTGTAAGTTTTTCTGGGTTAGCAGCCACAGTTTTGTCTGCTGGTTTAACGATGTCATTTCCTGCATTTGGCTTTAGCTGCTTCTTCTGGTGATTTAATCTAAGTCTGTTGCTGGAATTACCGCTGTCTTACCTTCTGGTGTTGTTACTGTTGCATTTCCTTTGTCGTCTCACTGCTACAGTTGCACCTGGGTTTACTGCTTTTAACTTTTGTCTTCGATTGCTTTCTTCTCAGCATCTGTAAGTTTTTTTCTGGGTTAGCAGCTACAGTTTTTGTCTGCTGGTTTAACGATGTCGTTTCCTGCATTTGGTTTAGTTGCTTCTTCTGGTGATTTAACTAAGTCTGTTGCTGGAATTACTGCTGTCTTACCTTCTGGTGTTGTTACTGTTGCGTTTCCTTTGTCGTCTCACTGCTACAGTTGCACCTGGGTTTCACTGCTTTAACTTTGTCTTCGATTGCTTTCTTCTCAGCATCTGTAAGTTTTTAGCTGGAGCTTTGTACTACAGCTTTATCTGCTGGTGTAATGATGTCATTTCCTGCGTTTCTGGCTTTAGCTGCTTCTTCTGGTGATTTTAGTTAAGTCTGTTGCTGGAATTACTGCTGTCTTACCTTCTGGTGTTGTTACTGTTGCATTTCCTTTTGTCGTCTACTGCCACTGTTGCACCTGGGTTTACTGCTTTAACTTTGTCTTCGATTGCTTTCTTCTCAGCATCTGTAAGTTTTAGCTGGGTCTTTAGCTACTGTCTTAGTCTGCTGGTTTAACAATGTCATTTCCTGCGTTTGGTTTAGCTGCTTCTTCTGGTGATTTAACTAAAGTCTGTTGCTGGAATTACTGCTGATCTTCACCTTCTGGTGTTGTTACTGTTGTGTTTCCTTTATCGTCTCACTACAACTGTTAGCTCCTGGGATTTACTAGCTTTAACTTTGTCTTCGATCGCTTTCTTCTCAGCGTCTGTTAATTTAGCTGGATCTTTTACTACAGCTTTATCTGCTGGTTTATCGACGTCTGTTTCCTGCGTTCTGGCTTTAGCTGCTTCTTCTGGTGATTTAGTTAAGTCTGTTGCTGGAATTACTGCTGTCTTACCTTCTGGTGTTGTTACTGTTGCATTTCCTTTGTCGTCTCACTGCTACTGTTGCACCCTGGGTTTACTGCTTTTAACTTTGTCTTCGATTTCTTTCTTCTCAGCGTCTGTTAATTTAGTCTGGATCTTTAGCACAGCTTTATCTGCTGGTGTGTTACGATGTCATTTCCTGCTTCTGGCTTTAGCTGCTTCTTCTGGTGATTTAGTTAAGTCTGTTGCTGGAATTACCGCTGTCTTACCTTCTGGTGTTGTTACTGTTGTATTTCCTTTATCGTCTCACTGCTACTGTTGCACCCGGGTTTACAGCTTTAACTTTATCTTCGATTGCTTTCTTCCTCAGCGTCTGTTAATTTAGCTGGGTCTTTAACCTCTGTCTTTGTCTGCTGGTTTAACGATGTCATTTCCTGCGTTTGGCTTTTAGTTGCTTCTTCTGGTGATTTAACTAAAGTCTGTTGCTGGAATTACCGCTGTCTTACCTTCTGGTGTTGTTACTGTTGCGTTTCCTTTGTCGTCTCACTACTACAGTTGCATCTGGATTTACAGCTTTAACTTTTGTCTTCGATTACTTTCTTCTCAGCATCTGTTAAGTCTCGCTGGATCTTTAACTACAGCTTTGTCTGCTGGTTTAACGATGTCGTTTCCTGCATTTGGTTGAGCTGCTTCTTCTGGTGATTTGAATAAATCTTTAGCTGGAATTGTTGCAGTAGTTCCATCATTTAGAGTAACTGTTGCATTTCCTTTTTCATCAAATTTAACAGATTTAGCTGTTGGATTTAAGTCTTTTAATTTTTCTTCTACTTTAGCTTGAGCTGCTGGATCTGTTGCTTCTCCAACTACTTTATCCGCTGGTTTAACTACTTTACTGTTTCCTGCGTCTGGTTTAGTTGTATCTTCTTTAGTTCTTACTAATTCAGCTGTTGGAATTGCTGCAGTTTCTCCGTCTGGAGTAGAAACTGTAACTGTTCCTTTATCATCGATTGTTACGATAGAGTTTGGATTTACAGCTTTAACTTCATCAACAATCTTAGCTTTTTCAGCATCTGTTAAGTTAGCTGGATCTTTTACTATAACTTTATCGATTGGTTTGTTGATGTCATTTCCGCCTTTACCGTTATCTAGATCAGCTTCTGTTTTAACGATATCAGCTGGTTTGATTGTTCCTTTATCACCATTTTGAGTTGTTACTTCGATGTTTCCATCTTCATCGTATTTAACTTCTTTGGCTGTTGGGTTAACTTTCTTAACTTCTTCTAAAAGTTTAGCTTTTTCAGCGTCTGTTAAGTTAGCTGGATCTTTAACTAGAGTTTTGTCAACTGGTTCTTTAACTTCACCAACTGCTTTAATCGCTGCCTTATCAGCTTCTTCAATCTTGTCAACATCTGTTGCTGATGTAGCTTTATCTACTGCTTTCTTAGCTTGATCTGCGATTGCATCCACTTCTGCTTTTAGATCTTCTTTTGCTTTTGGAGTTAAGTCTGTACGTGCATCAATTGCTGCTTTCTTAGCTTTTGCTTCGTCTTCAATTGCTTTACGTGCATTTGGCTTATCTTCTACAACTGGTACAGATTTTTCGATTTCATCCTTAGCTTCATCTTGAAGTTTTTTAACATCTTCATCTTTCTTAGCATTGTCGATATCTTTCTTAGCTTGATCTGCTAGAGCTTTTGCTGCATCTGCTGCAACTTTCTTCTCTTCATCAGTAGCATCTGGAGTATTAGCAATATCTTCTAATTGCTTAGCTAATTTATCGTCAATAGCTTTTTTAGCTTCTGGCTTAGCTTTTGCTACTGGGTTTACAGCTTTAACATCTGCTACACCTTTATCTTTTGCACCATCTACTGCTGTTTTAGCTTTTGCTGCTTCTTCTGGTGTTGCTACGCTATCTGGCTGTGCGTTAATAGCGTCTGTTGCTTCCTTAGCTTTATCTTGTGCATCTTTCTTAGCTGCTGCTTTTTCTTCGTCAGTTAAGTCAGTACGTCCATCGATTGCTTCTTCTTTCTTAGCTAATTCATCTGCGATTGCTTTCTTAGCTGCTTCTTTCGCTACTGGATTAACTTTTGCAATTTCACCAGTTCCTGCTTCTTTAGCTTTATCTACTGCTGCATCTGTTGTTGCTGCATCAATTGCTTCTTTTTGCTTTCTTAACTTCTTCTGCTGCTTTTTCTTTAGCTGCTTGTTTTTCTGCTGGAGTTAAGTCTTCACGTGCGTCAATTGCAGCTACTTTTAGCTTTAAGAGCGTCATCAACTGCTTTCTTAGCTTCTGGTTTCTTAGCTGCTGCTGGATCCCACAGCTTTAACATCTGCTACACCTTTATCTTTTGCACCATTTACTGCTGTTTGTGCTTTGTCTGCTTTCTTCTGGTGTTGCTGCGTTGCTTGGTTGAGCATCGATTGCATCTGTTGCTTCCTTTTTGCTTTCGCTTTTGCGTCGTCCTTAGCTGCTGCTTTTTTTCTTCATCAGTTAAGTCAGTACGTCCGTCGATTGCTTTTTCTTTCTTAGCTAATTCATCTGCGATTGCTTTCTTTAGCTGCTTCTTTCGCTACTGGGTTTACAGCTTTAACATCTGCTACACCTTTATCTTTTGCACCATCTACTGCTTTTTGTGCTTCTGCTGCTTTTTTTCTGGTGTTTCTGCGTTATCTGGTTGTGCGTTAATAGCGTCTGTTGCTTCTTTTTGCTTTTGCTTTTTGCGTCTTCCTTAGCTTTTTGCTTTCTCTGCATCTGTTAAGTCAGTACGTCCGTCGATTGCTTTTTCTTTCTCAGATAATTCATCTTCGATTGCTTTCTTAGCTGCTTCTTTCGCTACTGGATTTACTTTCGCAATTTCTCCAGTACCAGCTTCCTTAGCTTTATCTACTGCTGCATCTGTTGTTGCTGCATCGATTGCTTCTTTTGCTTTCTTAGCTTCTTCTGCCGCTTTGTCTTTTAGCTGCTTGTTTTTTTCTGCTGGTGTTAAGTCTTCACGTGCGTCAATTGCATCTACTTTAGCTTTTAAGTGCATCTTCAACTGCTTTCTTAGCTTCTGGTTTCTTAGTCGCTACTGGATCACAGCTTTAACATCTGCTACACCTTTATCTTTTGCATCATTTACTGCTGTTTGTGCTTTTTCTGCTTCTTCTGGTGTTTCTGCGTTGCTTGGTTGAGCATCGATTGCATTTGTTGCTTCCTTAGCTTTATCTTGCGCATCTTTCTTAGCTGCTGCTTTTTTTCTTCGTCTGTTAAGTCAGTACGTCCGTTGATTGCTTCTTCTTTCTTAGCTAATTCATCTGCGATTGCTTTTTTTAGCTGCTTCTTTCGCTACTGGGTTCACAGCTTTAACATCTGCTACACCTTTATCTTTTTGCACCATTTACTGCTGTTTGTGCTTCTGCTGCTTTTTCTGGTGTTTCTGTGTTATCTGGTTGTGCGTTAATAGCGTCTGTTGCTGCTTTTTGCTTTCGCTTGTGCATCTTCTTTAGCTTTTGCTTTCTCTGCATCTGTTAAGTCAGTACGTCCGTCGATTGCTTCTTCTTTCTTAGCTAATTCATCTGCGATTGCTTTCTTAGCTGCTTCTTTTCGCTACTGGGTTTACTTTCGCAATTTCTCCAGTACCAGCTGTTTTTAGCTGTATCTACTGCTGCATCTGTTGTTGCTGCATCGATTGCTTCTTTGCTTTCTTAGCTGCTTCTGCTGCTTTATCTTTAGCTGCTTGTTTTTCCGCTGGAGTTAAGTCTTCACGTGCGTCAATTGCATCTACTTTAGCTTTAAGTGCATCTTCAACTGCTTTCTTAGCTTCTGGTTTAGCTTTTAGCTTCTGGATTGATTGCTTCAACTGCTCCAGTACCAGCGTCTTTAGCTTTATCTACTGCTGCATCTGTTGTTGCTGCATCAATTGCTTCTTTTGCTTTCTTAGCTTCTTCTGCTGCTTTATCTTTAGCTGCTTTTTCTCGTCATCTGTCAAGTCTGTACGAGCATCAATTGCATCTACTTTAGCTTTAGAGCATCTTCAACTGCTTTCTTAGCTTCTGGTTTCTTAGCCGCTGCTGGATCACAGCTTTAACATCTGCTACACCTTTATCTTTCGCACCATTTACTGCTGTTTGTGCTTTTTCTGCTTCTTCTGGTGTTGCTGCGTTGCTTGGTTGAGCATCGATTGCATCTGTTGCTGCTTTGGCTTTCGCTTTTGCATCGTCCTTAGCTGCCGCTTTTTCTTCGTCAGTTAAGTCAGTACGTGCATCGATTGCTTTTTTTCTTTTCCCAGCTAATTCATCCGCAACTGCTTTCTTAGCTGCTTCTTTCGCTACTGGGTTTATAGCTTTAACATCTGCTACACCTTTATCTTTTAGCATTATTTACTGCTGTTTGTGCTTTTGCTGCTTCTTCTGGTGTTGCTGCGTTGCTTGGTTGAGCATCGATTGCATCTGTTGCTGCTTTGGCTTTCGCTTTTGCATCGTCCTTAGCTGCCGCTTTTTCTGCGTCAGTTAAGTCAGTACGTGCATCGATTGCTTTTTCTTTCTCAGCTAATTCATCCGCAACTGCTTTCTTAGCTGCTTCTTTAGCTACTGGGTTTACAGATTTAACGTCTGCTACACCTTTATCTTTTGCACCATTTACTGCTGTTTGTGCTTCTGCTGCTTTTTCTGGTGTTTCTGCGTTATCTGGCTGTGCGTTAATAGCGTCTGTTGCTGCTTTTGCTTTCGCTTGTGCGTCTTCTTTAGCTTTTGCTTTCTCTGCATCTGTTAAGTCAGTACGTCCATCGATTGCTTCTTCTTTCTTAGCTAATTCATCTGCGATTGCTTTCTTAGCTGCTTCTTTCGCTACTGGGTTTACAGCTTTAACGTCTGCTACACCTTTATCTTTTGCACCATTTACTGCTGTTTGTGCTTCTGCTGCTGCTTCTGGTGTTGCTGCGTTATCTGGCTGTGCATTAATAGCGTCTGTTGCTGCTTTTGCTTTCGCTTTTGCATCTTCCTTAGCTGCTGCTTTTTCTGCGTCAGTTAAGTCAGTACGTGCATCGATTGCTTTTTCTTTCTCAGCTAATTCATCCGCAACTGCTTTCTTAGCTGCTTCTTTCGCTACTGGGATTTACTTTCGCAATTTCTCCAGTTCCTGCTTCTTTAGCTGTATCTACCGCTGCGTCTGTTGTTGCTGCATCGATGGCATCTGTTGCTTTCTTAGCTTCTTCTGCTGCTTTATCTTTAGCTACTTGTTTTTTTCTGCTGGAGTTAAGTCTTCACGTGCGTCAATTGCATCTACTTTTAGCTTTAAGAGCATCATCAACTGCTGTCTTAGCTGCTGGTTTCTTAGCCGCTACTGGATCTACAGCTTTAACTTCATCTACACCTGTTTTCTTAGCTGTATCTACTGCTGTTTGTGCTTCTGTTGCTTTTTCTGGTGTTTCTGCGTTATCTGGTTGTTTAGCAATTTCTGCTAATTGTGCATCTGCCAGTTTCTTAGCTGCTGCTTTAGCTGCTGCTTTTTTTCTTCGTCAGTTAAGTCAGTACGTCCGTTGATTGCTTTTTTTCTTTCTCAGCTAATTCATCCGCGATTGCTTTCTTAGCTGCTTCTTTCGCTACTGGGTTTTACTTTCGCAATTTCACCAGTTCCTGCTTCTTTCGCTTTATCTACTGCATCGTTTGTTGTTGCAGAGTCGATAGCTTTTAGTTGCTTCTGCTGCTGCCGTATTATTTTTCGCAATAGCTGCATCTTTTTCTGCTTTGTGTTAGATTTGGATTTGCTTTTAATTGCATCTTCTTTAGCTTTACGAGCTGTTTCAACATCTGCTTTTTGCTGCATCTTTCTTCGCTACTACTGGATTATCTGCTGCGATTGCAGTAGTACCAGCAGTTTTAGCTGTATCTAATGCTTTTTTTGTTGTAACTTCAGGTTTCGCTATTTCATCAAGAGCTTTTTTTCTTATCAGCATTTACTTTATCGATTGCTGCTTGTTTCTCGTCCTCAGTAGCATTAGGAGTTTTTATTAATCGCTGCAATTTGAGCTTCCGCTGCCTTTTTCTACTGCATCAATAGCCGGTTGTTTATCAAGGTTTACAATGACAGTGTGAGTTAATACATCTGATTCTTTTTCCTTGGCTATCAACCGCTTTTATATTTAACTTCATATCTTCCCGCAGTTGTTGTATCTACAGTCTTAACAGATTCATCTCCATTTTACTGAGATTACTTCAGCACGTACTTTAGTTCCAAGTGTTGCATCTTTATCATCTTCATGGTCTGCTGCAGTAACAAGTGATACTGGATCACAGTATCTCCTACATTTACTGTAGTTTCTCGTTGACCATTTTTAGAAGCAAGTGTTGGTTGTTCGTTTGTTACATTAATTTTGTATCTTCCAAAACGACTTGGAGGAGAAGAAGGTCCATTATGACTGATAATTTCTAACTTATTGTCACCTTCTTGGAATAGCGCATTTTCGTTCATTGTCAATGTGATTGTATGAACAGATACTCCTTTTTCCACTGACTTAATAGTTGCTTTATCAGCATTCTTAACGATTGACCATCCATTTTTGACTTTGTTCTAAAGCAACCTCAGTTGTAGATGTAGCACCTTTATTAGTATAGAAGAAATATGATCTTCCCGCATCATGTGGTACTGTTACAGTTACTTCTTTTGCTCCTGCTACAACACTTGTACCATTTTTAGCTGCTGGTGATGGTAAAATCTTAGATTCCCCTACTGCTACTGAAACTGCTCTTGACTCAGACTCTATTCCATTTACAACTTGTGTAATTTCTACTGGATTTTTTTAGGTGCAAAAGAATCGTCTTGCTGCTTCATTAGCTCCTGGTAATTGTGTATTACTATTTAATCCTTCTTCTAATGGAAGTTTCCAAGTACCATCTTCTCCTACTACAGCTGTTTTTTTCTGAAATCACAGCTCCTGTTTCTGGATTCTTAACAGTAACTTTAACTGTTGCTCCAGGTGTTCCTGTACCTGTTAATTCTGAATCTGATGATGGGACTGAATCCGGAATACTTCCTGATGCTTTAATTGTTGTATTTACTGTTGGTGCTGGTCCACCCTTAATGAATTTAGATTTATCAATCTTATCCGTTGATCCATCTTTATATGTTACAACAAGCTTTATTAGCATCCGCTGTATCTTGTTTTACATCCTTAATAAGCGGAGTAGAGTCTGTAACTCTTTCTCCTTTTTGTCCGCTAAACGAGCATCATTATTATTTTTAGAATACTCAAGACTAATATTATTTTTAATATTCTCAAGCTCAGCCTCTGTTATACTGTTAGGATTCGCTACAGAAATTTTTGCTGTTGGCTCTGCAACATCATATTTTCTTAGTTTGTGCTTTTAATGTGATTGTAAAAAGCACCTGGGTCAGTTTTATAAGATTCTGAAACAATGTTAGTCCTGGATTAAACTTTGTTGCTTGATTTTCAATGAATTTACCATCTAAATCTGTTGCTGTTGCAAAACGTGATACTATAGGTAGTTCTTGACTCTCTGTTTTTGGAATTTTATTATCTGATAATCCTGTAACTGTTCCTGTTATTTTTAATTGTTGCTGGTGTAGTAGTTTCATTTTTTTAATTACAGTTGTAACAAGTCCCCATTCATTATCTTGTTTATTTTTCACCAATATCTTTTAAATCTTGATTTCCACCTCTTTTAAGGGCAGCTGATTGAATTTTTTTCCTGAATCATCGTTAAATGTAATATCTATATCGACTTCCTCTCCATTGTAGATATAAATATCTTTTTATCTGGAGTTGGATCCGAGAATGGAATACTTACTGTTGGAGTTTCGTTTGTACGTGCAACACTTGAAACTGGAGCAGTGTCTACTGAATCATCATTATATGTAACAGTAACTGTTCCGTTGGCAACTCGCGATTTCTTTCACTACTGAAGATCTAGGATTTACGACTTCTCCTCTTTTAGATGCTAATCGAGCATCTTCTGTAGTTGCTTTATCAGAATATTTAATTTTTAATTTCATTCTTGATTTTTGTAATATCTGCTTCAGTTAGATTATCAACATTCGAAACAGCAATCTTATCAGCATTTGATTCTGGTAGTTGGATATCATATTTATATGTTTGAGATTTAACAACTAGCCTGAAATAACCAGGATCGATGCACCTCTACCTCCACGCAGTTCAGCATTAGTAGAATCTTTAAGTTGTAAAAATCTTGATCCTAATACTGCTTCTTGATTTTTCAGTTTTTGTATAACTATCAATTGCTTTAAAAGTATCATTTGGTTTACCAGTGATATTAATTGTTACTGGACCTTCAGTTTCAGTTAGTGTTTGACGATAACTCCAACCAAAACCATCTGTTTCAACTTCTTCTTCTGGAGGCATGATCCACGTCCAAATTTCGTAAAAGCTATCGCTTGATCACTTTTCGATTTTAGTAAGAACTGACCACTTCCACCTTTTAACTGTTGCTTTAGTAATATTTCCAGCTGTTGAGCTAACTGTAATATTAACATTTGCTTCTTCTTCATTATAAAGGTAAATGTCTTTTTTTCCATTAGAATACTCCATCGAGTAATTAAAGTTACCACTTCTTTCAGTTGTTTCCGCACGGAATGCATTATTTTTATCTAATGCTTTACCGTTACGTGGGATCTTTAGATCCTGTGTTTTTCGATTGAGTTAGATTCTGATCTTTTCTCTGTATTTTCTGCTTTTTTTACCCTACAGTTTCTTTTCCGTTAGTAGTGTCTACTGCTGGAGTTTCTTTTTTTCTCTACAGGTTTAGCTTTTTAATTTAGTGTTTGCTGTAGTTACTAATTTACTGTAAGCTTTTTGTAATTTCGTCTTGAGTTGTTGCATCTGCTAATGTAGCTTTCGCTGCTTTTTAGTTCTTCTTTTAATACTGCAACAGATTCTTCTGTTTTTGTTGTCGTAAGCACCGTTTGCAAGTTTTTCCTTCGATTTCTGCAATGTAATTTTCAAGTTTAGTTTTGTCTAAAGCTTTTAACTTCTCCACCCTAATTTTGCCGCTAACCCTGCTGCCACGTCTTCTTTAGTAGTTTCTTTAGCTACTGGTTGTGCCGTCGCTACTGGTGCAGTAGGAACATTTTCTTTAGCTCCAACGTTTGTTGTATTATCCGCTGTTGTGTTGTTTGATACTTCTTCACTAGCTTGAGCTACTGCTCCAGCACCAAGAAAAAATACTCGCACCGATTACTACTGATGCTGCACCTACTTTTAAACTTCTTGATAGAATACGATTCTACCTTAGTACCATCTTTGGTATCTCTTAAATAGTGATTGTTTTTTTCCTATCATGTATTACCTCCTAAATATAATATAAACATGCAAAATTAACGATAATTTTTAATTTTTTTCTGTAAGAAAAATCAAATTTTTATCGTTTTTTTATTGCTATTAAACAGTTATAAATAAATTATTAAAAATTATTAAAAACATATTTATAAAAACATATTTTATACCCATAATTCTACCAAATTGAGAGTACTTTTGTCTACAAAAAAAGATTCATCTATGCTTATAAAAAAATTTTTCCTTTTTATATCATTATTCCACTATATATCACTATATGTAACTAATATTAATTATTACTTACAGAAAAAAATGTGATTTTTTTATAGAGAGAATATTTAAATTTTCTATAATTTATTTCACTTTAGTTTTCTTTTGTATAACTTATCATAATATAAAAAACTTTAAATACTTGATATGTATCATTAAATGTTTAAGAAGTTATAAAAAAATACTTTTTAAATCTATTGTTTTAAATATATAATTTAGAATATTTCCTATTTTAAAAAACTTATAATATACTCTTTTGCAGGAATCCAAAAGTCCTAAAAATTTAATAAAGTGTATATGATAACTCATAGAGACCGTGGTTTAGCGATATCTGAATTCATTTTATAAAAAAACTTTTTTTAGATATCTAATAAACTGTACGAGGGAACTCGACAAAAATCTTGTTTCTTAAGAAATTCACGATTTTAGAGTCACTCTCATCATTAGCTAATTTTTAATTAATTGTGCTAGAATTAGAGCGTGGAATTCTTATCATTACAATAGATACCATTAAACTACTATATTAATAAAAAAATTTTTATTAACAACGCATAATACCTTTGAATTTATTCTTATAAATATTCAACATAACCAAAACATAGAATTAACACAGGATAATCAACTTACTATCGTGGTCAAAGGGATTAACCCAAAAGTCCTAAAATTTAATTAATACAACATTTAAATAAATAACACAATTAACGGAGGTTCTTTATGATTACACTTGAAGATATTAACATAGTTATAGAGGAAATTAAAAAAATAATAGTCGTGAATGCGTCAATATTATTATAGAAGAAAAATAATTCACTTAATTTAACAGACAGTAAATTCGGGGGGCTTCCATATATCTCAACAGATGCGGATACCCCTAAAGATTCAAATGGCAATCAACTAGCATTACTTGCTCAAATAAACTGTAGCAACTTACCTGAAAATACTCTCTATCCAAAAGAGGGGCTTATTACAATTTTGGATTAGCAGAAATAACGATTTCGGTTTAGGTAATAAAAAAAGACTATTACGTTAAAATATATTAAAAAAATATTGAGAATAATATAACAAAGGAAAAACATTCTTAATAAGTATAAATTATTGGATGAAGAAAATAGTGAGGAATATTCACCATTCAATAAAAAAATACCTCTTTCGCATTAAAAATTCGAAAAAGGTATATCTACAATTACTTCAACTGATTTTCTTTTTTTGAAGATATAGCATTAAAAAAACAATACACGAGTTATTCCCTGATGAAAAACATAGAAGACTTGTACGATGACTTAGAATGCGATGTTTTCAATACTTTATTCAAAGCTTTTAATGGTGTAGAACATGCTATAGGTGCTTATCCCTACATTTACTCAGTGGGATCCTCGTAATCCGGAAGAAAAAAAGATGCTTACGGTATTACTTTACTCCAAGTAGAAAGCCACTGGGATAACGATTCTAATAGCAGTGGAATTATGTGGGGCGATTCTGGTGTCGCCAACTTCTTTATTAATAAAGAAAAGTTGGAGCATCTAAACTTCGAAGATGTATTATTTAACTGGGATTGTTTATAATCGATATTTTTTTCGTCTCTTTTTAAAAATTCGAAGATTAATCTAGAAAAGGTAATAACTCTTCAAAAATTCTGATAAATTTTGGAGAGCTATTACCAATCCTAAATAAAAATAGTTTTATTTTCTTTTTAATACTACTCTATTTTTAGAGAGTTACTTTTATTTTTTTCCATGCCCCGACTTGACAAAGAGCTATAATGATACCCTTTTTTTACAGTTTTCATGTAAAAAGGGTATCAATCTTGTCTTTGTATTAGAATTTTTTTTCTACGTTTTATTACGTAAATATATTTCTCAATAAATCTTATATGTAATTATATTATTTATATATAGATTCTTTGAAATCATCTGTAATACGAAGATATGCATTATAGATTTTTTTGTTTAAGTAAATGCACCCAACTTGCTGGAGCATGGCTTTGTTGCACGGTCGATATTAGTAATATCTCTTGCTACCGCTTCATTTATTAACTCTTGCATTTCTTGGGCAGATGTTATAGTTACTTCTTTTCGTACTATTCGCTTTTTCCTAATTCGTACTGGATAGTTATAGGTTTTTAAGTTATCTTGTTTATCTATACGCTCATAGAACATTTCTTTCTTAAAGTCTCCCCATGTTTCATATTCACCATCAAATACTTTTTTTCTAGTACTAATTCATCTGTTACTAATCCAACATCTCTACCAAACCAAGCCGAGAACGTTCGATTTCCTCTAGCGAATGCTTCTCCTGCGTATTGATTAGATACATAAGGTAGGAATCCTTTTATGATAACCTTTTTTTCTGCAAGTAGTTCATAAGCTATCTTTCTAAACATAATATCTCCTGGTGCTCCTTTTGAATTACTCAATGCCGAATATACAGGAGAAAAACATGTTTATCATATAATATCCATTTCGTCTATACTTTCTATTGTCATCATAGCCACGTCTATTGATGATATTATTGTCTCATTAATGACTCTAACGTTGTTAGTTGTGCGACTTCTTCATCTGTTAATGGGCGGATTTTATTTCCTGCATGAGTTTCGTTATTATACCTAGGGTCACGAACATAATAGTTTTCTAGTTTTTCTAAACCATTTTTTTCTTAACATCATTACTTTTGTCCTAATACCGCTGCTGCTTCCATAGCATCAAGCGTATATAAAACATCATACGAACCATGCATATAGCTTTGAATGGCTTCATCTGAATTAAAAGCGTTCAACTGGATTATAAGCATGCACCCTATTTAAGTCATCTTTATTCCCTTCGTAAACTGTATTAAGCACCAATCCATGAGAAGAAAGGCTCTCTGCTGATTCTAGAAGTCCAAGCGCAAATAATTCTGCACCCTGCCCTTCTCTTCGACCATAACCTTCAAAAATAAATATTAGAATCTGAATTATGTACCATTTCATGACTGTACACTGTTGGACCTAAATCATCTAATAATCTATCAGTTACAAAATGCATCGCACTTCCGTTCGCATATGCTCCATCTGTAGGGACGAATTTCATACCATTTTCCTACTGGACCAAAAGAAGTCTCTTATCGAAGCAATATTTTTTTATCATTTAATCTTGCCCAATAAAGTCCTCCTGTTTCATTCTTAACTCTGAATCCATCATAAACTATTAGAGATCTGAATAATCTTTCTTTAGCTTCTGCATTTAGAAGATTATACCAAATATCATAATGATCTCTTAATCTTTTTAGCTGTTAAGTCAACTCGTCCTCGTACGTAAGTACGTAAAGCATCGCCTGATAAAAATTTTTCCATTTACATTATCTCTATAACGCTCATATGAACCAAATGCTAGTGTAGAAAGATTTCGACATTACGTATACAGATTCTTCTGGTAACGTCAATAGTGGTAACAACATATTACGATAACCCCAACTTGGAGCTGATATTCTATCATATACACCTAGCGTATATTTACTATCTGCAGTTGCCGCTTCTTGTTTTTTTCACGAACTTCCTTTATACTTGATTTACTTTCTACTATATAGGCTTTTTGAATTATCTTTTAGCCATTGGTTATTAGTTTTTAGTCGGCAGGAATAATTTGCGATATGCTTCTACAAAGTCAAATACCGTATCTTCTCCTTTTTAATTGAGCAAGGTAGTTTCCATACAATCCCTACCGTATTCGTTCCTTGTAGATTCTCTAGACCACTCTTTTCCTAATTCTATAATTGTATCTAATGTCGAAGTCGAGTTGTTACCGTTAAAGTCAAATTTATAAGTCGATAAATCTTTTGTATTTATATCATCATAATTGATATTGTACCAACGATTCATATAAGTAAGACCTAACATGAATGCTTCTTTATTTTTTTCTTGATTTTCTCACTCACATACTCAACTACACCCGCTCCTGTTGTGTTAATTGATTTATCCATAGCTAAGACTTTTTCTTAAGTGTTCTGCTATATTAGATTTTTACTTTGTCAAACTCTCTATCTAAATATAAATTGTCTAAGGCTGCATTATCAGTTATTCCTAATACTTTCTTAGTTTCATCTGAAGTAAGTGCTACACTTTTGTAGTTCATTTAAAACGTTATTTAGCTATTGCCGTATAATCAGATATGAAGGCTTCTGGCGTATATATATACTCTTTACCTGCAACATTATATTCTACTACTTGATTATTTTTTTGAAGTTTTTCTTTAAATGTTACATCTAAATAGTCTACTGTATTATCTTTAAAGTGTAACATAATTCTATTTATAGAATCTTTATTTGCATGAAATATCTGTTACTATCTCATTACCTTTCATCGGTACAACATCCAATAATTCTGTCGTGTATAATTTATCAGTCGAAGCTACTTTATTACCATATTTTTACAATTAATTCTTTTATTGTAGAATGGCATTAGTTTTTTTCAATATTATTATACGCTGTTTTTTTTCTAGCACTTTGTGCTTTGTTTAGCGTTGTATAGTCTACTTTTTCTCTCATTACCTTTTTAAATCTACACCCGTATCATCAAGCGTTACAGTTATTCCATAAGATGCAATCTTGGCAGTTAATTGTTCTTTTGATATTTTTGTTGCGAACATATCACGCTTTTCTATTATCAATAGAGGTAACAGCATTTTGCACCTCTGCTGCATTATATTGATCTCCTGTAATAACATATCCGTCTCCTACATCTACGTTACTCACAACATCATTTACTCGACCATTTTTTTCCAAGTAGACCCGACTATTCCTCCTACTCTAGAATATCCTTGACCATTTCTTATTTCTCCAGTAGCAACCGAATTAGATACCAATGCGCCATTTTCTAATCTACCTACTATTCCTCCGGCAACCTGATCGGTATTACGAGATGAAGAAGATATCTTAACGTCAACTTTAGATTTATTAATCCTTGCATTTTCTCCTATTAGATTCCCTACTATTCCTCCGGCATATTTGGCACTAGAGTCAGTATGATTCGCAACAAGTTTACCAGTAAATGCACTATTTTCTATTGTTGTATTTGTTGCACTAACTACTAGTCCTGCTACTGATTTTCTTCCTGATATTTTCCCTTCTACTGCTACATTACTAATTTTCGCATTATCTGCTACTTTAGCTATTGCTGCAGCATTCTCATCACTATCTATATCTACATTTTTAACATCTAGGTCTTTTACTGTTGCATTTTTTAATGTGTCGAACAGTGGTTTTTTCAGGTCGTATATAGCATATGCTTTACTTCCATCTGCACCAATTAGCGTACCTGTAAATTCCCCTGATAAATAACTTGTTTTATTATCTGGTAGTCCTACTTCATCGGCTGTCATATCCGCGGCTAATTTGTACACACCTGCTAAGTTGCTTTGCATCGCTGTTATCAACTGTTTAAATGAAGTATATACTCCTGGCTGAACTGCTTTTTGATTTCGCTATATTGAATGTATAGTTTTCTTTATAACCATTAGTACTATCTTCTACTAATTCATCTACTGCAGCAGTCACTTTGTATGTTCCATCACTATTTTCTGTGATAGATTTAACAGGTAAATACATTTCTTTAAATCTGTCTGATTTTACTTTTTACAAAATAGTTATCAGTTCCTGTCGGTACTTTATCTAAACTTAAATATCTACGATAACGTCCATCATCTTCTTTACCATATAATTCTACTGCATCTACATCTTTGATTTCTATTTTCTTATATTCTAATTCGAAATCTTTTGTAGATATTTCTGTACTTTGTTTATTATTTTCACCCTAAATTGTATGTTAAAAGTGTTTTTAATTGTATATGGTGTATAATGATCTCAACCCTGTTATGACTTGTTCTTTCGCTAAATTTTCTATATCTACTTCTTTTTACTAATCGATTCTCGTGGAATATCTGTGCTTTAGCTGAAACATACGCCGATGTAGAGTCTATTAAGTTATAACTTACAGTTATTGATTTTTTTATCTTCATCTTTTTACTAAATTAGTAATCTCTACAACAGGTTTTGTTTTTCACAAGCGTCCCTACTTTAACGATTTCTTTTCACTGGAGCTACTTTCAGTTCGTGATAGTTCTTTAGTTTCTACTACATTACCATTTACGATGTAGTCTTCATATTGAATTGTACGCGTTCCTACTTGACCTGGTTGTTCAGTTTTACGACGATTTTTTAGAAGTGTTGGATCTTGAATTTCTTCTGTTCTATAAGGGATAGTTTCTTTTTCTGTTCTATTTCTTGTAGTAACTTCTAAAGTTGGAATTTCTTCTGTTACTGCCGCTTCGCCCTCATGACCTGGTTCTTGCGTTCCTTTTGTTGACACTGGAAGTTTATATTCTGGCAGTTCATTTGTTATCGATAACATTTCCTCTTCTACACTCTGTACCGTATGAACAGATATCGGCTTTGTATATTCTGGTAACTCCGGTTGAATTGCTGATTCTCCCTCGTGTCCTGGTTCTTGTGTGCCATTTGTCCCTACTGGATCAGTGTACTCTAGAAATTCGTAAACCGCTGGTTGCCCTTCGCGTCCTGGTTCTTGCGTTCCTTTTGCTTCTAATGGCTTAGTATATCCTGGAGTCTCTTCTCGGACTGCCGCTTCACCAACACGTCCTGGTTCTTGTGTTCCTTTTGTTGACACTGGGCTTGTGTACTCTGGTAATTCCGGTTGAATCGCTGACTCTCCTTCATGCCCCAGTTCTTGCGTTCCTTTAGTTACTAATGGCTTAGTATATTCTGGAGTCTCTTCTCGGACTGCTGATTCTCCCTCATGTCCTGGTTCTTGTGTTCCTTTTGTTGCTACTGGATTTGTGTATTCTGGCAAGTCTTCTTGGACTGCTGATTCTCCCTCGCGTCCTGGCTCTTGTGTTCCTTTTGTCACTACTGGATCAGTATACTCTGGTAATTCGTTAACCGCTGATTCACCAACGCGTCCTGGCTCTTGCGTTCCTTTTGTTGACACTGGATTAGTGTACTCTGGAGCTTCTTCTTGTACTGCTGACTCTCCCTCATGACCTGGTTCTTGCGTTCCTTTTTGTTTCCTCTGGAAACTTTGTACTCTGGCAACTCCGGTTGAATCGCTGACTCTCCTTCATGCCCCAGTTCTTGCGTTCCTTTTAGTTTACTAATGGCTTAGTATATTCTGGAGTCTCTTCTCGACTGCTGATTCTCCCTCATGTCCTGGTTCTTGTGTTCCTTTTTGTTGACTACTGGATTTGTGTATTCTGGCAAGTCTTCTTGGACTGCTGATTCTCCCTCGCGTCCTGGCTCTTGTGTTCCTTTTTGTTGATACCGGATTTGTGTATTCTGGCAAGTCTTCTCGAACTGCTGATTCTCCCTCGCGTCCTGGCTCTTGTGTTCCTTTTGTCGCCAATGGCTTAGTATATTCTGGAGCTTCTTCTTGTACTGCTGATTCTCCCTCATGTCCTGGTTCTTGCGTTCCTTTTTTCTCCTCTGCAACTTTGTACTCTGGTAATTCCGGTTGAATCGCTGACTCTCCTTCATACCCTGACTCTTGCGTTCCTTTTGTTTCTAATGGCTTAGTATATTTTGGAGCTTCTTCTCGAACTGCTGATTCTCCCTCGTGTCCTGGTTCTTGTGTTCCTTTTGTTTCTAATGGCTTAGTACATTCTGGAGCTTCTTCTCGGACTGCCGATTCTCCAACACGCCCTGGTTCTTGTGTTCCTTTTGTCGCTAGTGGTTCGCTGTATTCTGGAGTTTCTTCTCGGACTACTGCTTCGCCAACACGTCCTGATTCTTGTGTTCCTTTTGTCGCTAATGGCTTAGTATATTCTGGAGTTTCTTCTCGAACTGTCGATTCTCCCTCGTGTCCTGGTTCTTGCGTTCCTTTTTTTCTCCTCTGGAACTTTGTACTCTGGCAACTCTGGTTGAACCGCTGACTCTCCTTCTTGCCCTGGTTCTTGTGTTCCTTTTTGTCGCTAGTGGTTTGCTGTATTCTGGAGTATCTTCTCGGACTACTGATTCACCAACACGTCCTGGCTCTTGTGTGCCTTTTTGTTGACACTGGTCCTGTATATTCTGGAGTTTTTTTCTTGAACTGTCGATTCGCCAACGCGCCCTGGTTCTTGCGTTCCTTTTGTCGACACTGGGTTTGTGTACTCTGGACTCTCTTCTCGAACTACCGATTCGCCAATGCGTCCTGGCTCTTGCGTTCCTTTTGTCGACACTGGTCCTGTGTATTCTGGAGTTTTTTCTTGAACTGTCGATTCGCCAACGCGCCCTGGTTCTTGCGTTCCTTTTTGTTTCTAATGGCTTAGTATATTCGGATAAATTTTCTTGGACTGCTGATTCCCCTACGCGTCCTGGTTCTTGCGTTCCTTTTGTCGCTACTGGGTCAGTGTACTCTGATAACTCCGGTTGAAACGCTGATTCGCCAACACGTCCTGGCTCTTGTGTTCCTTTTGTCGACACTGGATTTGTATATTCTGGTAGGTTTTCCTGCACTAAGGATCTCCCTTTCGAAATTTCCTCTGTACCAGCATTTCCTTCCATACGCTCTGTTTCTTTATTTATTGATATTCCTCTTACATCACCATCTTCTAAAAATCCTACATACTTATATCCTGGTATATGAATTATACCTGATTTTAATTGTGTACTATCATTTACTTCTTTTGACATATTATAGTGTTTTAATATCTTATTCTCTAAAGCAAATGTTTCATAAGGAACTATTACACTTTGTCCCAACGCCCCAATTAATAATACGCTTAATACTTTATTTTTATTTTTTCTAGAAATCAATAATACGACTAACGCTGCTGTTCCTAATCCTAACCCATAAAGTGGTATAGAACTATCTCCTGTATTCGGTAATAACTTTTCTTCTTTTTTCATTAATTTTTCTTATATACTAAATAATACGTTCTGATTTTCTTTATATCTTTCTGGTATTTCTCTCTTTATTAACACCTTTTCGCTTTCATTCAACTCATTTTTCTTCTACATATTTGAAAGTTATCTCTCCTGCTTTTTGCAATATTTCCTGGGGTATAATTTCCAAAAAATTAATGCTCCCACAATCACCGCGGCAGCACCTAAAGAAAGTTTCCTTTATTGAATACCTTATTATTTTTGCTATTAATGTTTCGATTCACTATAATTTCTCTCCTATTATATTCTCTATTTAAATCACTAATTTCTACATTATAAATATTAACAATTCATTATATCAAATTACAACAATCTATTCAAATAAATATTTTTTTAAGATATAGTAATATAATTATGTTAATTACCAAAGTAAATTCCAGTTTAAATAAAAAAACTACAATTTAACCCTAAACTAATTTTTATAACAGGAACTTAAATTAAAACTAAATAATCATGAAAAAGATATTTATCTAACTTTATTACGTTATTTTAAACTCTCTTTATACTATTAAACGAGTTCTAATTTTTTTAAAAAAATCTTGATTCTATCTTAGTACTTCGTAAAAATTACTTTTTATACTAAAAAGATGGTGTGCTAACTTAGATGAGAATGTTGTTTATCCAAAAGTCCTAAATTTTTTTAAAAAGTGTATATTATAACTCATAGAAGTAGGTAGTTATTGTAAATTCACTTTATAAAAGGTTTTCAGATATTTTATAACACTCTGAGAGAAGTGACTCAATAAAAATCTAATTTCTTAAGAAATCATACTTTTATCGAGTCACTTCTAGATTACATATTTTAATTATGCCTAGATTATTTATTTCTAAACACAAAAAAATACTGTCCAACTTAGTGAAAACTAAGAAAAATCTAAGCAGCACCTTGCTGCCTAGATTTTCTAGAACAATTTTTTTCCTATTATCCAAACTTGATAAAGAGTCTTTTTCTTATATCTAAAAATCTGATAAGAATCCTATTATTCCTTTAACTTATCTGTTCACTGAAAAAGAAACCTATATCATTTCACAATCTCTTGAATACCTTATACAGTGACTATTTATAAATTGATTCTCTAAAAATCATCTGTCAGACGTAGATACGCGTTGTAGATTTTTTTGTTTTAGTAAGTGCACCCAACTTGATGGGACATTTTCTGTTGCACGTGTAAGATTTTTTTAACATCGTGTGCTACTGCCGCATCAATTAGAGCTTGCATCTCTTGCGCTGATGAGATAGTTACTTCTGTTGTACTATTAGGTTTTCCTAATTCATATTGAATCGTAATCGCTTTTTAGATTATTTTGTTTACTGATACGTTGGTTGAACATATCTTTTTGAATTCTACCCAGTTTGGATAGTGATTATCAAATACTTTTTTTCAATACTAAATCGTCTGTCACTAAAGCAACATCACGTTTGTACCAGCTTGAGTATGTTTTACTTCCTTCTGCTAGTGCATCTGCCGCATATTGGTTAGATACGTAAGGTAAGAATCCTTTGTGGTATCCTTTTTCGGCATATAATTCAAATGCTGTTTTTTTCTAAACATTACATCTCCAGGCGCACCGTTTGGATTACTTAGTCCTGCGTAGATAGGTGAGAACATACTTATTGTGTAATACCCATTTCTTTCCAAATTGACTTTCATCGCGGTAAGCACGTCTATTGATGATGTCGTTTTCGATTAATGAGTTCAATGTTGTTAATCTTGCTACTTCTTCATCTGTTAATGGACGAACTTTGTTTCCTGCATGTGTGTCTTTGTTATATTTATCGTCATGCACATAGTAGTTTTCTATTTTTTTCTATACCATTGTTTCTTAACCGCGTCACTTTTCGTTAATACTGCATTAGCTTCCATTGCATCAAGCGTGTATAGCACATCATACATTCCGTGTAAGTAGTGTTGAATTTCTTCTTCAGAGGTGAATCTTGCCGTTGGATCGTATGTGTGCAAGCGAGTTCTCGAGTCTTTATCTCCTTTGAAGACTGTGTTTAATACTATCGCTTCTTTATCTACACTGTCCGCTGATTGAAGTAGTCCTAGTGCGTATAATTCTGCTCCTAGTCCTTCACGTCGCTCGTTTCCTTCGAAGTAGACTCTTCCATCTGAGTTATGCACCATCTCATGACTGTAAACAGATGTTCCGTACTGGTCTAACAGTCTATCACTTACAAAGTACGCCTCTACTCCTGTCGCATAAGCACCTGCATTCGGTCTTGGCGTATGGTATTTACCTGCTGGCCCGAAGAAGCTGTAGATAGAGTCTATGTTTTTGTCTGATAATGTTGCCCAATATCCTCTACCATTTGTATCTTTCACCTCAAATGCATCTGTTACCGGCACGGCACGGTATAATCTTTCTTTAAATTCTGGGGCTAGAACTTTATACCAAATGTCATAATGATCTCTTTGCCATTTCGCAGACTGATCTACTTTTTCCTCTAACATATTGTCGTAAGGCTTCTCCTGATAGAATAGCTCCGTCTGCTCCTCTATCTCGATAACGTTCATAGCTACCGAAGGCTAATGTTGATAGAGTAGATATTGCATACAGACTCTCTTCTTTCATCGTTAATAGTGGCAGTATCATGCTCTTATATCCCCAACTTGGTGCTGATATTCTATCATATACTCCTATTGAGTATTTCTTGTCAGCTGTTGGTGATACTTGTTTTTTTCTCGAACTTCTTCTATATCTGATTTCGCTTCTACTATGTATGCTTTTTGTATTATCTTTGAACCATTCATTATTTGTTTTGTTCGGCAGGAACAGTTTTCTATATGCTTCTACGAAATCGAAGACTGAATCTTCTCCTTTAAGTGGTGCTAGTGTACTCGCATATAGACCTGTCGTATTTGGTCCTCGTAAGTTTTTCTAGTCCGCTATTTCCTAAAGCGATGATAGTGTCTAGCGTTGAAGCTTCATTATTTCCGTTAAAGTCAAATTTGTACACTGATAAATCTTTCGTATTCAGACTATCATAATTAATATTGTACCAACGGTTCATGTATGTAAGTCCCAGCATAAATGCTTCTTTGTTATTTTTTTAATTTTTTTCACTTACGTATTCAACTACACCATCTCCTGTAGTGTTGATTGATTTATCCATCGCTAATACTTTTCTTAAGTGCTCTGCTATATTAGTTTTAACTTCCTCAAATTCTCTATCTAAGTATAAGTTATCTAACGCTGCATTATCTACCGCTCCTAATACTTTCTTAGTCGCTTCTGAGCTGAACGTTACACTCTGCAATTCGCTTAGTACATTATTAGTTATCGCTGTATAATCTGAGACAAATGCTTCCGGTGTGAATATGTATCCTTTGTCTGCGACATTGTATTCGACTACTTGACTGTTTGTGAAGTTTTCTTTGAATGTTACATCTAAGTATTCTACTGTATTGTCTTTATAGTGTAACATAACTCTATTGATTGAATTTTTTTCTTATTATTAATATCCGTTACTACTTCATTTCCGTTCATCGGCACTACATCTAGCAGTTCTGTATTATAAAGTTTATCCGTCGTCGCTACTTTGTTACCATAGTGAACAACTAGCTCTTTATTGTAGAATGGCATTAGTTTTTTTCTATGTTGTTATAAGCTACTTTTCTTTCTGCTTGAGCTTGACTTAATGTTGTATAGTTAACTTCTTTTGAGTTTGCTTTTTAGGTCTTGCCCAGTATCATCAAGAGTTACTGTGATTCCATAAGAAGCAATCTTAGCATCGGCTTCTTCTTTAGTTACTTTTTCGAACGAAGTTATCTTGCTTTTTGTTTTCAACAGAGGTAATAGCATTCTTCACATCTGCGATTCCGAATTGGTCTCCTGTAGTGGCATATCCATCACCAACATTCATATTACTTTACTACATTGTCCACACGACCTCTTAGATATGTAGATCCGACTATTCCTCCGACTCTTGGGTAGCCTTGACCATTTAGGATTTTTACCTGTTGTTACAGAACGTGTTACTAACGCTCCATTTTCTAATTTACCTGCGATTCCTCCTGCTGTTTGGTTATTGTTACGAGCAGCCGTAGAGATGACTGCATCAACTTTCGATTTATCAACTTTGGCATTTCCACCAGTTAATTTACCGACGATTCCTCCTGCGTAATTCGCATTGTTATCCGCGTGATTGGCGACTAGTTTTCCGCTGAATGAGCTGTTTTCTATTCTTGTATTTGTTGCATCTACTACTAATCCTGCTACAGATTTTCCTTCCTGATACTTTTTCCTTCTACAGCTACATTGCTGATAGTGGCATTGTTTGCTGTTTTTTTGCTACTGCTGCGGCATTTTCTTTGCTATCCACTTGTGTATTTTTTTAAGATCTAAATCTTTTACAGTTGCATTTTTTAATGTGTCAAATAGTGGTTTTTTCAGGTCGTATATAGCATATGCTTTACTTCCTTCTGCTCCTACTAATGTTCCCGTAAATTCTCCTGTTATGTAACTTGTTTGATTTTTCTGGTAGTCCTACTTCATCGGCTGTCATATCTGCAGCTAATTTATATACACCTGCTAAGTTACTTTTGCATCGCTGTTACAAGTTGTTTGAACGATGTGTAAACTCCCGGTTGCTCCGCTTTTAGATTTAGGTAAATTAAATGTGTAGTCCTCTTTATATCCTTCTGCACCTTCTTCTACAAGTTGATCAACAGCTGCCGTCACTTTATAAGTTCCATCCGTATTTTCTGTAATAGATTTTACAGGTATATACATTTCTTTGAATCTATCTGATTTTTATTTTTTTACAAAGTATTTAGCCGTATCAGTCGGTGCTTCACTTAGACTTAAATATCTACGATAACGATCATTTTCTTTGCCGTATAATTCTACTGAATCAATATCTTTAATTTCTATTTTCTTATAATCTAATTGGAAAGCTTGAGTTGATGTTTCTGTACTTTGTTCATCGTTTTCACCTAGATTATAAGTTAAACGTGTTTTTTTAGTGTGTAAGGTGTGTAGTAGTCTAAACCTGATATCACCTGCTCTTTTGGCAGGATTTTCTATATCCACCTCTTTAACTAATTTGTCTCCATGGAAAAACTTGCGCTTTTGCAGAGATATACGCCGATGTAGAGTCTGTTAAGTTATAACTTACAGTTATAGATTTTTTGTTCTCAGCTTTTGTTAATTTTGCAATCTCTACTGTAGGTTTAACTTTCACAAGTGTTCCTACTTTAACGATTTCGTTCACCGGAGCTACTTCAGTTCGTGATAGTTCTTTAGTTTCTACAACATTACCATCTACGACGTAATCCTCATATTGAATTGTGCGTGTTCCTGCTTGACCTTGTTGTTCAGTTTCACGACGATTTTTTTCAGAAGTGTTGGATCTTGAATCTCTTCTGTTGTATAAGTGATATTTTCTGTTTCCGTTCTATTTCTTGTTGTAACTTCTAAAGTCGGAAGTTCTTCTGTTACTGCTGATTCTCCCTCATGTCCTGGTTCTTGTGTGCCGTTTGTCCCTACTGGATCAGTATACTCTGGAAATTCGTAAACTGCTGGTTGCCCTTCACGCCCTGGCTCTTGCGTCCCTTTTGTTTCTAACGGCTTAATATATTCTGGAGTCTCTTCTCGGACTGTCGCTTCTCCCTCATGTCCTGGTTCTTGTGTCCCTTTTGTTTCTAGTGGTTTAGTATATTCTGGAGTCTCTTCTCGGACTGTCGCTTCTCCCTCATGACCTGGTTCTTGCGTTCCTTTTGTCGCTACTGGTTCAGTGTACTCTGAAAATTCGTTAATCGCTGATTCTCCCTCATGTCCTGGCTCTTGCGTTCCTTTTGTTGACACTGGATCAGTATACTCTAGAAATTCGTTAACTGCTGATTCTCCCTCATGCCCTAGCTCTTGCGTTCCTTTTGTTGACACCGGGTTTGTATATTCTGGTAAGTCTTCTCGAACTACTGATTCTCCCTCGTGTCCTGCTTCTTGTGTTCCTTTTTGTTAACACTGGATTAGTGTACTCTGGTAAATCGTGGACCGCTGATTCTCCCTCGTGCCCTGGCTCTTGCGTTCCTTTTTGTCGTCACTGGATTAGTATATTCTGGTAAGTCTTCTCGAACTGCCGATTCTCCCTCGTGTCCTGCTTCTTGTGTTCCTTTTTTTTCTCCTCTGCAACTTTGTACTCTGGTAATTCTGGTTGAATCGCTGACTCTCCTTCATACCCTGACTCTTGCGTTCCTTTTGTTGACACTGGATTAGTATATTCTGGAGTCTCTTCTCGAACTGCCGATTCTCCCTCACGTCCTAGCTCTTGCGTTCCTTTTGTCGCCACTGGATTAGTATATTCTGGAGTCTCTTCTCGAACTGCTGATTCTCCCTCATGTCCTAGCTCTTGTGTTCCTTTTTGTTGACACCGGGTTTTGTGTATTCTGGTAAGTTTTTCTCGAACTGCTGATTCTCCAACGCGTCCTAACTCTTGCGTTCCTTTTTTTCTCCTCTGCAACTTTGTACTCTGGTAATTCCGGTTGAATCACTGACTCTCCTTCATACCCTGACTCTTGCGTTCCTTTTGTTGACACTGGGTTTGTGTATTCTGGTAAGTCTTCTCGAACTGCTGATTCTCCCTCGTGTCCTGGTTCTTGTGTTCCTTTTTGTTGCTACTGGCTTAGTGTACTCTGGAGTATCTTCTCGAACTACTGATTCTCCTTCGTGACCCTAACTCTTGCGTTCCTTTTTTTCTCCTCTGCAACTTTGTACTCTGATAATTCCGGTTGAATCACTGACTCTCCTTCATACCCTGACTCTTGCGTTCCTTTTGTTGCCACTGGGTTTTGTGTATTCTGGTAAGTCTTCTCGAACTGCTGATTCGCCAACTCGCCCTGATTCTTGCGTTCCTTTTTGTTGACACCGGCTTAGTATATTCTGGAGTCTCTTCTCGAACTGCTGATTCGCCAACACGTCCTGGTTCTTGTGTCCCTTTTGTCGCCACCGGCTTAGTATATTCTGGAGTATTTTCTTGGATTGCTGATTCACCAACTCGCCCTGGTTCTTGCGTTCCTTTTTGTTTCTAGTGGTTTAGTATATTCTGGCGTTTCTTCTCGAACTGCTGATTCGCCAACACGTCCTGGTTCTTGTGTCCCTTTTGTCGCCACCGGCTTAGTATATTCTGGAGTATTTTCTTGGATTGCTGATTCACCAACTCGCCCTGGTTCTTGCGTTCCTTTTTGTTTCTAGTGGTTTAGTATATTCTGGCGTTTCTTCTCGAACTGCTGATTCGCCAACACGTCCTGGTTCTTGTGTTCCTTTTGTCAACACCGGCTTAGTATATTCTGGAGTCTCTTCTCGAACTGCTGATTCTCCAACTCGCCCTGGTTCTTGTGTTCCTTTTGTCGCTACTGGATTAGTATATTCTGGAGTATTTTCTTGGATTGCTGATTCACCAACTCGCCCTGGTTCTTGTGTTCCTTTTGTCGACACCGGCTTAGTATATTCTGGAGTATTTTCTTGGATTGCTGATTCACCAACTCGCCCTGATTCTTGTGTTCCTTTTGTTGATACTAGGTTTGTGTATTCCGGTAAATTCTCTTGTACCGCGGATTCTCCTTCGCGTCCTGGCTCTTGCGTTCCTTTTGTCGACACTGGTCCTGTGTACTCCGGTAAGTTTTCTTGCACTAAGGATGTCCCTTTCGAAATTTCCTCTGTACCACCATTTCCTTCTATACGCTCTGTTTCTTTATTTATTGATGCGCCTCTTATATCACCATCTTCTAAAAATCCTACATACTTATATCCTGGTATATGAATTATACCTGATTTTAATTGTGTACTATCATTTACTTTTTTTGACATATTATAATGTTTCAATAACTTATTTTCTAAAGCAAATGTTTCATAAGGAACTATTACACTTTGTCCCAATGCCCCAATTAATAATACACTTAATACTCTATTTCTATTTTTTTCTAGATATTAACAATACTGCTATAACTACTGTACCTATACCTAATCCATAGAGTGGCGCTGTACTATCTCCTGTCTTTTGGTAATAACTGTTCTTCTCTTTCATTTATCTTCTTATATACCAAATAATATGTTTGATTCTCTTTGTATTCTTCTGGTATTTCTCTCTTTATTAACTCTTTTTTTCTTTTTCGCTTAATTCATTTTCTTCTACATATTTAAAAGTTATTTCTCCTGCTTTTTGCAATATTTCCTGGGATATAATTTCCAAAAAAATCAATGTTCCTATCACTATAGGACTAATACCAATAGATAGCTTACGAATAGAATATTTCAGTACTTTATTAATATTTTTTTCATAATGTTTTTCTCCTTTTTAATTACAAAAAAATCTTCTCTTCTTTAATTATTATTTGATACTACTAATTATATCAAGATAAGTTGACATATTCAACGTAAAAGTTTATATTTTTTTATTCTATGGCAAATAAGCCTACAGAATCTCATTTTTCTTCTAAAAGTATCTTCATTTGGTAAATATGTTAATAAATGATTTATATATTTCTTTGAATCCAATCCATTTCGTTTGCCAATTCCGAATAAAGTCTTTATGATAGCACTGGATTGTGCTCCTTCAAAAACTTTGAGAGTGACTCAAAAATTCGTGATTTTTGAAGAAACAAGATTTCGTCAAGTCATCCCCCGCAAAATATTATACACTATCGCAGAATCGTAAAAGTACCCATTCCATTTTCCCCTTACAGAGCTTTTAGTATAATCGCAATAGATTTCTCTTCTTTTTTTGATGAGTAGCCAACCTCTAATGGTACAATTTGTTTTTGACATCTTGTTTTCCTCCATTCCTTCTTTTTATATTCTTATTATAAAGGAAGTTATGTTCAGAAGATAGATACCTCGTTATTGGACACTTACGATTTAGTATACAACCATTTATTACCCTGAATTTGACAAAGAACATCGAGTAGGGGCTAATTTCTAGCCCCTCTCACACCACCGTACGTGCCGTTCGGCATACGGCGGTTCAAACCAATCTTCAATTCATGCTTTTCTAAGTAGTAATCAAGACAACTGACCAGTCCTTGCCCTGCAAGGACTGGTTTTGATACTGCTTGCTTTAGTACCGATTTAAGTGCTATAAATTGGTAGTGGTCACCCCATCCCGATACTTTATCTGCTATCCATTTAGGGACTCCTAATTTTAATAATCCCCAAAGTCGTCTTGATTTCTTCTTCCATTGTTTCCAAATTATTACTCGAATTCTTGTTCGTAGGTGTTCATCTACTTTCGTCATCGCAGTTTTCATAAATCCTAATGAAAAGTAATTTATCCATCCTCTTATCACTTGATTTAATTTTATTATTCTATCTACTAGTGAGATACTCCATTTTCGTGATGTTAGTTGTTTCAGTTTTCTTTTGAATTTCTGAACACTTTCTTCGTGTGGCCTACTTTTCCATTCTCCTTTTGTTTTCCAAAATCCAAACCCTAGGTATTTTAGTTTGCTTGGTCTTACTATTTTCGTTTTATTCATGTTGACTTTTAGTCCTAAGCGTTTCTCTATAAAACGACTTACTGAGTACATTACTCTTTTCGCTGCTGATTCGCTTTTTACTGTTATTATGCAGTCATCTGCGTATCTTACAAAGTGTAGTCCTCTCTTTTCTAATTCTTTATCCAGTTGGTTGAGCATAATATTTGATAGTAGTGGTGATAAGTTCCCTCCTTGTGGTGTTCCTACTAATGTTTTGTGTTTTCCTCCATTAATCATTACTCCTGCTTGTAGGTATTTTCTTATCAGTGATTCTGTATCTCCATCATGTATTATTTGGTTTACCAAGGTCATTAGTTTGTCCTGTGGTACTGTATCAAAGAATTTCTCTAAGTCTATATCTACTATCCAGTCGTAGCCGTCATTTAGGTATTCTAATAGTTTGACTACTGCTGTTTCACATGAGCGATTTGGTCGAAATCCGTAGCTGTATTCTGAAAAAGTGCTGTTCACATATTGGTGTTAACACTTGTGCTATTGCTTGCTGGATTATTCTGTCCATTACTGTTGGTATTCCTAGGTTTCTTGTTCCTCCGTTTGATTTTGGTATTTCTATTCGTAGTACGGGTTGCGGTTTGTATTTTCTTTCTTTTATTTGACTCTTGATTCTCTTCCAATTGTTTTGGATGTATTCCTCAATGTCTTCTATTTCTATTCCGTCAACTCCGCCTGAACCTTTCTTTAGTTTTACTTGGTGTAATGCAATTATCATGTTGCTTTCTCCAAGTATTCTATCTAGTAATTTTGACATGTATTTGTATTCCTTTCTCGTTTCGCTCTCCTGTAAGTCGTCTTATACTTGTGAACTTTCTATTAGTGTATACGTCTTAACTTTCAGCTCTATCAGACCTGGCTTTACAGTTACAATCAAAGTTGGTCTACTTCGTTTGGTTTGTTCATCCCTTCGCTCCACTTCCATTACAGAAGTTTCCTCGCTACTATGGAATCGGCTGACTTCTTGTCGTTCGTTGTTACTAAGTTTCCCTCGACAAGACCTCACGGGATAAGTCGTACATCTTTCCTCGTTTACTCTCGCAATTTACGTACTTGAGCTACGTCTATCTTCTTGGACTTTAGTGCTTTGGGCCACCTTATCCACCCAAGACGTGAAAATGATAAAATAAGAATGTACAGTTTTGACAAAATAAAAATGTACAAATAGGTTATAATAGTGCATATAAAAAGAAAGAGAGAACTATATGTACTTGAACCTAAAAAAATAAACAAAAATATAAAAAAATAACTCAATTATCAGATTTAGAAAAATCTGCGAAAAACAAATGGAGGTGTTTAACTTGAAACCTAACTTTAGTGAATTAGCTAGAGTTTTTAAAGAAAGATAGACGTATATAAATGTTAGAATAAAAAGTGTAAATAAATTTCAAGATAAAAAATGTACAAAAAAATATAATATAGATATCTTAAAAAAAGGGAGATATCTATGATATTAGAAATAAAAACACCAACTAAAAATTAAGTTGGATTCGTTAGAAGATTTAAAAGGAGTACAAGAAATTTATGGACGATAATAATTTAAAAAAATAAATATAGCTGCCTTATCTAGAAAGTATAAAGTAGACAGAAGAACTATAAATAAATATCTTAACGGTTTCGAAAAAAAGAAGACGAAAAAAATAAATCATCAAAACTAGATAAATACTATGACTTAATAAAAAGCTTATTAAGTTCGTCAACTCAAACTTTTTAGTTATATACGCGTCTTAAGACAATACTTAGAAGATAATTATGGGATTGATATTCAATACTCAACTTTTTATAACTATATTAGAAACACACCAGAATTCTATGAATACTTTAAAAAAAGGGAAATGTCTGAGTTCTGATGCCAATAATACCGTTATTAGATTTGAAACTCCACCAGGAAATCAGATGCAAATTGATTGGAAAGAATCTATACCATTTGTATTATCAGATACTAGGGAAATAATAGAAGTTAATATACTTGTTGGAGTGTTAGGATTCTCAAGATATAAAAATGTATAAAGTTTCACTTCTAAAAAAACAAGAACAGTATTAATGTCTTTATTAACCGAGATGTTTGAAAACATAAAAGGAGTACCTAAAACAATTATTACAGATAATATGAAACCTGTAATGAATAAACCAAGAACTAGATATTTCAAAGGTGAAGTTAATAGTCAATTCGAGGGATTTTTCTAAAGATTTTGATTCAAAGTAATACCTTGTAAGGCTAAAAAATCCTCAAACAAAAGGTAAAGTAGAATCTCAAATGAAAATATTAGATGAAATACGAGCATATAGTGGAACATTAACACTTAGCGAATTGGTTCAATTAGTGGAAAGGATAAATACAAGAGAAAAATAACAAATTATCGCAAGCAACAGACAAAAATCCCCATTTTTTTGAATTTGAAAAAGAAAAAAAGATTCCTTATTATCATTACCACCTGAAAAAAATAAGGAATCAATACAGAATCAAAACTAAAACCTCAAAAGTGAATAGTGCCGGTATGATTACAGTAGATACTAAGCAATATTCAGTAGGTCGAAAAATATTGGACAAAAAAATTGCAATATCAAGTTATTGATTCAAATATATACATATACTCTAACACAAAAACTTATTGAAATGCACGAGATAAGTAATATAAAAAAATAAACTATAATCCTGAACACTATAAAGATGGTCTAAAAAAATAAATTTTCAAATAAAGAAGAAACAGAAATAGAGAAAATAGCCAAAACAAAAATCTTAATAGTATAGGAGGAGTATATATAAATGAAAGTAACTAGTACATATGAGAGAATAATAAGTAACCTAAATTTTTTTAAAAGGTAAAGAGTCATTAGCTGTGCTCGATCAAACATTAGAACAGGTAAATAAAAAAATAATCTTACCTTTATAGACGGATTTCTATACTTTACACAAGCACAGGTAGAAAAGAAAAAAAGCAAAATCTTATTCAACATTCTGTGAAAGTAGCAGGGTTTCCTAGTGTAAAAAAACTTTATCGGAGTTTGACTTTGACTTTCAAGAATCGATAAATAAACAACAAATATATGATTTCAATTCATTGAGATTCATAGATAAGAAAGAGAACATAGTATTCTATGGAAATAGCGGTGTTGGAAAAAAACACATTTAGCTATTTCTATAGGAGTAACCGCAGCTCAGAATAGGAAATCCACATACTTTTATTAAATGCGCACGTCTGATAGAAATATTAAAAAAAGCTCAGTTAGAAGGAAGACTAGAAGAAAGATTAAAGAAGTTTTGTGGTTATAAATTATTAATAATAGATGAATTAGGATATCTTCCAATAACAAAAGAGGAATCTAAATTGTTCTTCCAATTAATAGATAGACGTTATGAAAAAAACATAGCACTATAATAACTACAAATATAAATTTCTCACAGTGGGATGATGTATTTGGTGATCCATTAATAGCTAGTGCAATAGTTGATAGATTATTACACCATTCACATGTAGCTAAAAATAACTGGAAATTCTTATAGACTTAAAGATTTTTTTCCAAAAGGCAGATGAATAAAATGTACATTTTTTTATTTTGAATTTTTTTGACATATTTAAATTGACATTTACAACGTACAATAAAAAAAGACATTATTACCAAGGAAAAAAACAAAACAAATAAGAAATAAACCATCAAAAAAATTGATGAATACACTGATCTATTAGATAAATTATTAGGAGAAGAATCTATACAAATATTCAAATCAAAAAGAATACTTTTGGCAATATTTGGTAGACCAAACAGAATTAAATATCAGCTATTCCGCATTTAGAGCCTATTTATTAAAGAATTCAAAATACAATGATTACTTTAAAAAAACAAATCACATAAGAATTCTAAAAGCTATACTTAGAGTAGAAACCATGCCCGGAGAACAAGCTCAAATAGATTGGAAAGAAGATGTGAAATACACAACTAAATATGGAGAAAAAAATTGTCTTTAAATGTATTTTTGTATGGTTTTATCATACTCAAGATATAAAAATATTTCATGTAACACTTTCAAGAAATCAAGATGTATTAATTTCATGTATAACTGAATGCTTAGAACATATTGAAGGAGTTCCAAAAAGTAATTGTATGTGATAATATGAAAAACTACAATGGATAAAGCGCGAACTGTTAAGACATCTGGAGTAATTAATATAAAGTTTCAAGAATATGCAAAAAGAAATGGGATTTGAATTGAAACCATGTGTAGCGTACAGACCACAAACAAAAAGGTAAAGTAGAAAAATATAGTAAAATTACTAGATGAAATATACGCTTATAATGGTAAGTTAGATTATACAGAATTAGTAGAATTGGTGAATAAAATAATGATGAGATGGAATCTACAAGTACATCAAACAACAAGAGAGGTTCCAATAATAAGTTTACAAAAAGAAAAAAAGATTCCTTACTACCATTACCACATGAGAAAAATAAGGAATCGATATAAAATAACAACCCTACAAGTAAAAAGTAAATAAACAAGCAATGATTTCTTACAAGTCCAATCAATATTCAGTACCAATTGAATATATAGGTAAGAAACTAAATCTACAAGTAGAAGATAATTATTTATACCTATATGATAACATGAAATTGGTAGTAAGTCATTTAATAAGTGATAAAAAAATTAAATTATAAAGAAGCTCATTATAAGCAATTTGTTAAACACACTTGGAATGATATAGATGAAAAAAAGATTAAAAAGAACAAACTAAAAAGAAATCTAGCTGTAATAGGAGAACGATTCAATGATAACAAATAGATCTAATTATACTAGATTAAAAGAGAATTTAGAATATCTTAATTTAAAAGCAGTTTAACCTTAGACTAGATGAAATAATAGAATTAACTCAAAAATAGAACAATGTCAGTAATAGATATTCTATTGAAACTAACAGATTATGAAGTAGATGTGAAAAAAACAAAATGTAAAAAGAATCTATGATTAAAGTAGCTAATTTCCCTTATAATGATCATTAGATGATTTTTGATTTTTTTCATTCAATTCTGATATAAAATGAATTAGAAATAAGGAACTTAGCTAGTTTAAATTTTTATAGAAAAACAATAAAAAAATTTAATATTTATAGGCAATAGTGGTGTTGGAAAGACTCATTTAGCAACAGCGATTGGAAGATTAGCAGCTAGTTCCAGGTATTCAACATATTTTATAAAATGTCATGATTTAATAGCAAACTTAAAAAGCCGCTCTAGCCGAAAAATAGGCTAGAACAGCGATTAAAAACACTATTCAAAGTATAGATTACTGATAATAGATGAAATTGGTTATTTACCTTTAGAAAAAGGTGATGAGCGGTTATTATTCCAACTAATAGACCGACGTTATGAAAAAGAAGAGCATAATAGCCACATCTAATATTCCTTTTTTTCTGAATGGGCTACATTATTTAGTGATGACAAAGTGGCTTCAGCTATACTTGACAGGCTACTTCATCATGCCCATGTAGTACCTATTATAGGTAATTCTTATCGACTAAAAAAATCATATTAGTTTTGAATAATTGTACATTTTTTTATTTTTGTCACTTTTTGTACATTTTTATATTGACATTTACACAATACGCCTTATTATCGCGTTTCTATTCGTAGAGCCACGATTTCGCTATCCCTTCCTCTCCCACTACCTCACGATAGTCAGGCTTGGGAGTCGCTAACAGGGTAAGCGTCCAATAACGAGGTATATTGAATAAGAGCCCTTCGCCCTAGCGCGGAGAGCTCTTTCTTATCTACAAGTTTCTTGTATATTTTTTTATTCCATGGCAAATAAGCCTCTAGAATCTCATTTTTTTCTAAAGTATCTTCATTTGGTAAATTCGTTAATAAATAGTTTATGTATTTTTTTCTGAATCTAATCCATTTCGTTTGGCAGTTTTCGAGTAAAGTCATTATAATAGCACTAGATTGTGCTCCTTCAAAACTTTGGGAGAATAACCAATTCTTTCTCCCTATTACCAATGATTTTTATCGCTCGCTCTGCTAAATTATTCGAAAGAACAAGATTCCCATCTTCCAATATAGTTCGAAATGTTGATTCATACTTCAAACTATATTCTATAGCTTTTCCTAATTTACTACCCGGTAGTACCGAATGCTCGCGACACCAATCAAAAAAATTCATCCATAATTGGTTTCATTTCTTCTTGTCGTTTTTTTGATATCTCTCTTCTACTGGTAAGCAATCCCATTCCTGTTCCAATTGAAATAGTCGGTTACAATAGTTCAATCCTTCTGCACTTAAAGAAGTTTTACTATTCTTAGGATTTGCTTCGAAAAAAATTTTTCTTCGTACATGTGCCCAACACCCTACTAACTTGGCATTTTTTTGCTTGGCGATAAGCTCCCCACATATCACAATGAATATAGCCTGAATAATCCCCTAAGACTTCTTTTTACTACTTCACCACTTCGACTTTTTATCATGATGATACAGCATAATCCCTGCTTTTTTTCTTGTTTTTCCTGATAAGAATGTCCAGTAATAGGTAAGTGGAGTATCGTTTTCTAACACCCGGTAACTTGTTTCGTCAGCGTGAATATAGCTTTGTTTTTAATAATGTTTCTCTCAATAGGTTGTATAATGGTTTGAAATAATACTCACTGACTCTTATATGCCAATTTGTCAGTTCTTTTCTCGTAATTGGCAGTCCCATCTTATTCCAGTCAGCTTCTTGTCGATAGTTCGGCACTTTTTAATTGATACTTCTGATAAATTGTATGTGCAATAATAGTACTTGACCCTAAGCTATGATTTAAAGGAGCTTTTGGAACGGGCGCTTTAATGATTTTATCATTAGTTCCGTTTTCACTACAATGGGGACATTTGTAAGAATGTTGAATATGATCTACACGTTTTAATTGAGCTGGAATAAAAACTAACTCTTTTCGCTTTACACATGACCCAATTTCTTTTTAAAGTATTCTGACATTCTGGGCATACGCAATCTTCTCCCAACAATTTGTGATGAACCAATTCTGGTGTAAATTGTTCTAAGATATCTTGACGTTTACCTTGTGCTTTTTCTTGTATAAGTAATAGTTTCTACTTCTACATCCGTTTCTGATGTTTCTTCTTGAGTTATTTCTTCCATATCAAACAAACTTATTTGATTTGGATTTCCTTTTGTTTTTTTCTGAAGATTTACCAAATAATTTTTTTCTTGAAAAAAATTCTAACTGTTCTTTAAGAAGGTGATTTTCATGTTCTAACAGTTCAACAGTTTTATTAAATTTTTATTTTTATCTTCTTCGTATTGATTTGAAATTTTTTTAAATTCACTTAATACTTTTTTTCAAGTGTCACTGTTTCATTAGAAATCATAAAAAAATACCTCCTCTTTTATTTGATTCTATTATACTATAAAAAGGGTAATATTTTCAGTAAAAACATCGACGGTTAGTATCTTTTATTTTTGGATAAATGGAAAATCCTTTTAATAACCATTCTACTTGTTCATCAGATAATTCTTTAACTTCTTTTTCATTAGAAGGCCAAATTAACTTTCCGTTTTCGAATCGTTTGTAGAGTAGCCAAAAAAACCTTCTCCATCCCAATAGAGTGCTTTAAATCTATCTTTTTCCTCCACAAAATAGAAATACTTGTCCTGAAAAAGGATCTAATTGGTAATGATGTTGAATCCAATAAGCGAGAGAATCAATACCTTGACGCATATCAGTTTTACCACAAACGATATATACTTTTCCTAACTTATTTAACGGTATTGACATGATGTGTCACTAGCTCCAATATCAATTTTAATTGTTCTTTATCAAGGGAATCGTAAAGTACCCATTCCATTTTCCCCTTACGAAGCTTCAGTATAATCGCATTAGATTTCCCTTCTTTTTTTGATGAATAGTCAACGTCTAATGGTACAATTTGTTTTGACATTTTTGTTTTCCTCCATTCCTTCTTTTATATTTTTTTATTATAAAGGAAGTTATGTTCAGAAAATAGATACCTCGTTATTGGACGCTTACGGTTCACCGATAGCAAGTGCCCTTTGGTAAGCGTCCAATAACGAGGTATATTGAATAAGAGCCCTTCGCCTAGCGCGGAGAGCTCTTTCTTATCTACAAGTTTCTTGTATATTTTTTTATTCCATGGCAAATAAGCCTCTAGAATCTCATTTTTTTCTAAAGTATCTTCATTTGGTAAATTCGTTAATAAATAGTTGATGTATTTTTTTCTGAATCTAATCCATTTCGTTTGGCAGTTTCGAGTAAAGTCATTATAATAGCACTAGATTGTGCTCCTTCAAAAACTTTGGGAGAATAACCAATTCTTTTCTCCCTATTACCAATGATTTTATCGCTCGCTCTGCTAAATTATTCGAAAGAACAAGATTCCCATCTTCCAATATAGTTCGAAATGTTGATTCATACTTCAAACTATATTCTATAGCTTTTCCTAATTTACTACCCGGTAGTACCGAATGCTCGCGACACCAATCAAAAAAATTCATCCATAATTGGTTTCATTTCTTCTTGTCGTTTTTTTGATATCTCTCTTCTACTGGTAAGCAATCCCATTCCTGTTCCAATTGAAATAGTCGGTTACAATAGTTCAATCCTTCTGCACTTAAAGAAGTTTTTACTATTCTTAGGATTTGCTTCGAAAAAAATTTTTCTTCGTACATGTGCCCAACACCCTACTAACTTGGCATTTTTTTGCTTGGCGATAAGCTCCCCACATATCACAATGAATATAGCCTGAATAATCCCCTAAGACTTCTTTTTACTACTTCACCACTTCGACTTTTTATCGTGATGATACAGCGTAATCCCTGCTTTTTCTTGTTTTTCCTGATAAGAATGTCCAGTAATAGGTAAGTGGAGTATCGTTTTCTAACACCCGGTAACTTGTTTCGTCAGCGTGAATATAGCTTTGTTTTAATAATGTTTCTCTCAATAGGTTGTATAATGGTTTGAAATAATACTCACTGACTCTTATATGCCAATTTGTCAGTTCTTTTCTCGTAATTGGCAGTCCCATCTTATTCCAGTCAGCTTCTTGTCGATAGTTCGGCACTTTTAATTGATACTTCTGATAAATTGTATGTGCAATAATAGTACTTGACCCTAAGCTATGATTTAAAGGAGCTTTTGGAACGGGCGCTTTAATGATTTTTATCATTAGTTCCGTTTTCACTACAATGGGGACATTTGTAAGAATGTTGAATATGATCTACACGTTTTTAATTGAGCTGGAATAAAAACTAACTCTTTTCGCTTTACACATGACCCAATTTCTTTTAAAGTATTCTGACATTCTGGGCATACGCAATCTTCTCCCAACAATTTGTGATGAACCAATTCTGGTGTAAATTGTTCTAAGATATCTTGACGTTTACCTTGTGCTTTTTCTTGTATAAGTAATAGTTTCTACTTCTACATCCGTTTCTGATGTTTCTTCTTGAGTTATTTCTTCCATATCAAACAAACTTATTTGATTTGGATTTCCTTTTTGTTTTTTTCTGAAGATTTACCAAATAATTTTTTTCTTGAAAAAAATTCTAACTGTTCTTTAAGAAGGTGATTTTCATGTTCTAACAGTTCAACAGTTTTTATTAAATTTTATTTTATCTTCTTCGTATTGATTTGAAATTTTTTTAAATTCACTTAATACTTTTTTTCAAGTGTCACTGTTTCATTAGAAATCATAAAAAAATACCTCCTCCTTTTATTTGATTCTATTATACTATAAAAGGGTAATATTTTCAGTAAAAAAACATCGACGGTTAGTATCTTTTATTTTTTTGGATAAATGGAAAAATCCTTTTTAATAACCATTCTACTTGTTCATCAGATAATTCTTTAACTTCTTTTTTTCATTAGAAGGCCAAATTAACTTTCCGTTTTTCGAATCGTTTGTAGAGTAGCCAAAAAACCTTCTCCATCCCAATAGAGTGCTTTTAAATCTATCTTTTTTTCCTCCACAAAAATAGAAATACTTGTCCTGAAAAAGGATCTAAGTGGTAATGATGTTGAATCAATAAGCGAGAGAATCAATACCTTGACGCATATCAGTTTTACCACAAACAATAGACACTTTGTCCTAACTTATTTAACGGTATTGACATGATGCATCACTAGCTCCAATATCAATTTTAATTGTTCTTTTGTCAAGGGAATCGTAAAGCACCCATTCCATTTTCCCCTTACGGAGCTTCAGTATAATCGCATTAGATTTCCTTCTTTTTGATGAATAGTCAACGTCTAATGGTACAATTTGTTTTTGACATTTTGTTTTCCTCCATTCCTTCTTTTTATATTTTTTTATTATAAAGGAAGTTATGTTCAGAAAATGATACCTCGTTATTGGACGCTTACGCCCTTTGGGACTTTCACCGTAAGCGTCCAATAACGAGTATATTGAATAAGAGCCCTTCGCCTAGCGCGGAGAGCTCTTTCTTATCTACAAGTTTCTTGTATATTTTTATTCCATGGCAAATAAGCCTCTAGAATCTCATTTTTTTCTAAAAGTATCTTCATTTGGTAAATTCGTTAATAAATAGTTTGATGTATTTTTTTCTGAATCTAATCCATTTTCGTTTTGGCAGTTTCGAGTAAAGTCATTATAATAGCACTAGATTGTGCTCCTTCAAAACTTTGGGAGAATAACCAATTCTTTCTCCCTATTACCAATGATTTTATCGCTCGCTCTGCTAAATTATTCGAAAGAACAAGATTCCCATCTTCCAATATAGTTCGAAATGTTGATTCATACTTCAAACTATATTCTATAGCTTTTTCCTAATTTACTACCCGGTAGTACCGAATGCTCGCGACACCAATCAAAAAATTCATCCATAATTGGTTTCATTTCTTCTTGTCGTTTTTTTGATATCTCTCTTCTACTGGTAAGCAATCCCATTCCTGTTCCAATTGAAATAGTCGGTTACAATAGTTCAATCCTTCTGCACTTAAAGAAGTTTTTACTATTCTTAGGATTTGCTTCGAAAAAAATTTTTCTTCGTACATGTGCCCAACACCCTACTAACTTGGCATTTTTTTGCTTGGCGATAAGCTCCCCACATATCACAATGAATATAGCCTGAATAATCCCCTAAGACTTCTTTTACTACTTCACCACTTCGACTTTTATCATGATGATACAGCATAATCCCTGCTTTTTCTTGTTTTCCTGATAAGAATGTCCAGTAATAGGTAAGTGGAGTATCGTTTTCTAACACCCGGTAACTTGTTTCGTCAGCGTGAATATAGCTTTGTTTTTAATAATGTTTCTCTCAATAGGTTGTATAATGGTTTGAAATAATACTCACTGACTCTTATATGCCAATTTGTCAGTTCTTTTTCTCGTAATTGGCAGTCCCATCTTATTCCAGTCAGCTTCTTGTCGATAGTTCGGCACTTTTTAATTGATACTTCTGATAAATTGTATGTGCAATAATAGTACTTGACCCTAAGCTATGATTTAAAGGAGCTTTTGGAACGGGCGCTTTAATGATTTTATCATTAGTTCCGTTTTTCACTACAATGGGGACATTTGTAAGAATGTTGAATATGATCACACGTTTTTAATTGAGCTGGAATAAAAACTAACTCTTTTCGCTTTTACACATGACCCAATTTCTTTTTAAAAGTATTCTGACATTCTGGGCATACGCAATCTTCTCCCAACAATTTGTGATGAACCAATTCTGGTGTAAATTGTTCTAAGATATCTTGACGTTTACCTTGTGCTTTTTTTCTTGTATAAGTAATAGTTTCTACTTCACATCCGTTTCTGATGTTTCTTCTTGAGTTATTTCTTCCATATCAAACAAACTTATTTGATTTGGATTTCCTTTTGTTTTTTTCTGAAGATTTACCAAATAATTTTTTTCTTGAAAAATTCTAACTGTTCTTTAAGAAGGTGATTTTCATGTTCTAACAGTTCAACAGTTTTATTAAATTTTTATTTTATCTTCTTCGTATTGATTTGAAATTTTTTTAAAATTCACTTAATACTTTTTCAAGTGTCACTGTTTCATTAGAAATCATAAAAAAATACCTCCTCTTTTATTTGATTCTATTATACTATAAAAGGGTAATATTTTTCAGTAAAAAAACATCGACGGTTAGTATCTTTTATTTTTGGATAAATGGAAAATCCTTTTAATAACCATTCTACTTGTTCATCAGATAATTCTTTAACTTCTTTTTCATTAGAAGGCCAAATTAACTTTCCGTTTTCGAATCGTTTGTAGAGTAGCCAAAAACCTTCTCCATCCCAATAGAGTGCTTTAAATCTATCTTTTTTTCCTCCACAAAATAGAAATACTTGTCCTGAAAAAGGATCCCAGTGGTAATGATGTTGAATCCAATAAGCGAGAGAATCAATACCTTGACGCATATCAGTTTTTACCACAAACGATATATACTTTTCCTAACTTATTTAACGGTATTGACATGATGTGTCACTAGCTCCAATATCAATTTTAATTGTTCTTTATCAAGGGAATCGTAAAGTACCCATTCCATTTTCCCCTTACGAAGCTTCAGTATAATCGCATTAGATTTCCCTTCTTTTTTTGATGAATAGTCAACGTCTAATGGTACAATTTGTTTTGACATTTTGTTTTCCTCCATTCCTTCTTTTATATTTTTATTATAAAGGAAGTTATGTGTAAGCGTCCAATAACGAGGTATATTGAATAAGAGCCCTTCGCCTAGCGCGGAGAGCTCTTTCTTATCTACAAGTTTCTTGTATATTTTTATTCCATGGCAAATAAGCCTCTAGAATCTCATTTTTTTCTAAAGTATCTTCATTTGGTAAATTCGTTAATAAATAGTTGATGTATTTTTCTGAATCTAATCCATTTCGTTTGGCAGTTTCGAGTAAAGTCATTATAATAGCACTAGATTGTGCTCCTTCAAAACTTTGGGAGAATAACCAATTCTTTCTCCCTATTACCAATGATTTTATCGCTCGCTCTGCTAAATTATTCGAAAGAACAAGATTCCCATCTTCCAATATAGTTCGAAATGTTGATTCATACTTCAAACTATATTCTATAGCTTTTTCCTAATTTACTACCCGGTAGTACCGAATGCTCGCGACACCAATCAAAAAATTCATCCATAATTGGTTTCATTTCTTCTTGTCGTTTTTGATATCTCTCTTCTACTGGTAAGCAATCCCATTCCTGTTCCAATTGAAATAGTCGGTTACAATAGTTCAATCCTTCTGCACTTAAAGAAGTTTTACTATTCTTAGGATTTGCTTCGAAAAATTTTCTTCGTACATGTGCCCAACACCCTACTAACTTGGCATTTTTGCTTGGCGATAAGCTCCCCACATATCACAATGAATATAGCCCTGAATAATCCCTAAGACTTCTTTTACTACTTCACCACTTCGACTTTTATCGTGATGATACAGCGTAATCCCTGCTTTTTCTTGTTTTCCTGATAAGAATGTCCAGTAATAGGTAAGTGGAGTATCGTTTTCTAACACCCGGTAACTTGTTTCGTCAGCGTGAATATAGCTTTGTTTTAATAATGTTTCTCTCAATAGGTTGTATAATGGTTTGAAATAATACTCACTGACTCTTATATGCCAATTTGTCAGTTCTTTTCTCGTAATTGGCAGTCCCATCTTATTCCAGTCAGCTTCTTGTCGATAGTTCGGCACTTTTAATTGATACTTCTGATAAATTGTATGTGCAATAATAGTACTTGACCCTAAGCTATGATTTAAAGGAGCTTTTGGAACGGGCGCTTTAATGATTTTATCATTAGTTCCGTTTTTCACTACAATGGGGACATTTGTAAGAATGTTGAATATCGATCTACACGTTTTTAATTGAGCTGGAATAAAAACTAACTCTTTTCGCTTTTCACATGACCCAATTTCTTTTAAAAGTATTCTGACATTCTGGGCATACGCAATCTTCTCCCAACAATTTTGTGATGAACCAATTCTGGTGTAAATTGTTCTAAGATATCTTGACGTTTACCTTGTGCTTTTTCTTGTATAAGTAATAGTTTCTACTTCTACATCCGTTTCTGATGTTTCTTCTTGAGTTATTTCTTCCATATCAAACAAACTTATTTGATTTGGATTTCCTTTTTGTTTTTTTCTGAAGATTTACCAAATAATTTTTTTCTTGAAAAAAATTCTAACTGTTCTTTAAGAAGGTGATTTTCATGTTCTAACAGTTCAACAGTTTTATTAAATTTTATTTTTATCTTCTTCGTATTGATTTGAAATTTTTTTAAATTCACTTAATACTTTTTTTCAAGTGTCACTGTTTCATTAGAAATCATAAAAAAATACCTCCTCCTTTATTTGATTCTATTATACTATAAAAGGGTAATATTTTCAGTAAAAACATCGACGGTTAGTATCTTTTATTTTTGGATAAATGGAAAATCCTTTTAATAACCATTCTACTTGTTCATCAGATAATTCTTTAACTTCTTTTTCATTAGAAGGCCAAATTAACTTTCCGTTTTTCGAATCGTTTGTAGAGTAGCCAAAAACCTTCTCCATCCCAATAGAGTGCTTTTAAATCTATCTTTTTTTCCTCCACAAAATAGAAATACTTGTCCTGAAAAAGGATCTAAGTGGTAATGATGTTGAATCCAATAAGCGAGAGAATCAATACCTTGACGCATATCAGTTTTACCACAAACAATAGACACTTGTCCTAACTTATTTAACGGTATTGACATGATGCATCACTAGCTCCAATATCAATTTTAATTGTTCTTTGTCAAGGGAATCGTAAAAGCACCCATTCCATTTTCCCCTTACGGAGCTTCAGTATAATCGCATTAGATTTCCTTCTTTTTGATGAATAGTCAACGTCTAATGGTACAATTTGTTTTTGACATTTTTGTTTTCCTCCATTCCTTCTTTTATATTTTTTTATTATAAAGGGAAGTTATGTTCAGAAAAATAGATACCTCGTTATTGGACGCTTACAGTTATGTTCAGAAAAATAGATACCTCGTTATTGGACGCTTACCTTTCACCCCAGATGTACGACATGCCTGTCGTGCCCAAAAAAGCCCTCGAAATAATATCGAGGGCTTTCTTCTACTTAAAGATTTATTCTAAACTTTAAATTAGTTTTTATCGTTTTTACGACGTCTTGCCACTGCAAATAATCCAGTTAGCATAGCTAATCCTAAACCTGCTAATCCTGTGTTAGTTTCAGTTGTACCAGTATTTGGTAATTGTTTTTTTACTAACATTGTTAGAAGATTTTTCAGTTGCATCTGATTTAGCAACGTCTGAAGTATTTACTGTTGTTTCTTCTTCAGAAGAATTTGTTGACGTTTCTGCCGTTGTTCCTTCAACAACTGTTACTGGTACTGTAATAGTTACTTGAGTACCATCAGCTAATTTAAGTGTTACTTTAGCTGTTCCTTTACCTAGGACTACTGTTTCAGGTTTCTCAACTTTAACAACTTCTACACCTTCTGGTAAGTTTAGTTTTGATAAGATATCTTTATCAGTTAAAACTTCTCCTTGTTTAACAATTACAGTTCCATTTACAAATAGTTTTGATAAATCATATTCTTCTTTTTCAAGAACAACCGCTGAAATGTGGTAAACAAAGTTACGAATTGCTTGTTCTACTTCTTCTTGTGTCGTAGCTTTTTCAATCGCTTCGATTGCTTTCTTAGCTTCGTCTAAAAACTCGTGTCTTAGTCGTTGCTTTTTCTGCATCTGTTAGATCAGTTGAATTTTCAAGTTCAGCTAATTTCTTAGCTAATTCACCTTCTACTTCTGCTTTCGCTTTTTCTTTTTCCTACTGGATTTACTGCTTCTACTGCTTTTGTTCCTTCAGTTGCTTTTTGCGTCTACTCCAGTTTGGTCTGTTGCTGCTTCGATTGCTTTCTTAGCTTCGTCTGCTGCTTTCTTAGCTTCTGCTTTCGCTGCTGCTTTTTCTGCATCTGAAAGTTTGTTGTTTGCTTCGATTGCTTTTTTTCTTTTTCTGCTAATGCTGCATCTACTTCTGCTTTCGCTTTTTCTTTTCCCTACTGGATTTACTGCTGCTACTGCTTTTTGTTCCTTCAGTTGCTTTTGCGTCTACTCCAGTTTGGTCTGTTGCTGCTTCGATTGCTTTCTTAGCTTCGTCTGCTGCTTTCTTAGCTTCTGCTTTCGCTGCTTGTTTTTCTGCATCTGAAAAGTTTGTCGTTTGCTTCGATTGCTTTTTGCTTTTTCTGCTAATGCTGCATCTACTTCTGCTTTCGCTTTTTCTTTTCCTACTGGGTTTACTGCTGCTACTGCTTTTTGTTCCTTCAGTTGCTTTTGCGTCTACTCCAGTTTGGTCTGTTGCTGCTTCGATTGCTTTCTTAGCTTCGTCTGCTGCTTTCTTAGCTTCTGCTTTCGCTGCTTGTTTTTCTGCATCTGAAAGTTTGTCGTTTGCTTCGATTGCTTTTTGCTTTTTCTGCTAATGCTGCATCTACTTCTGCTTTCGCTTTTTCTTTTCCTACTGGATTTTACTGCTGCTACTGCTTTTGTTCCTTCAGTTGCTTTTTGCGTCTACTCCAGTTTGGTCTGTTGCTGCTTCGATTGCTTTCTTAGCTTCGTCTGCTGCTTTCTTAGCTTCTGCTTTCGCTGCTTGTTTTTCTGCATCTGAAAGTTTGTCGTTTGCTTCGATTGCTTTTTGCTTTTTCTGCTAATGCTGCATCTACTTCTGCTTTCGCTTTTTCTTTTCCTACTGGATTTACTGCTGCTACTGCTTTTTGTTCCTTCAGTTGCTTTTGCATCTACTCCAGTTTGGTCTGTTGCTGCTTCGATTGCTTTCTTAGCTTCATCTGCTGCTTTCTTAGCTTCGTCTTTCGCTGCTTGTTTTTCTGCATCTGAAAGTTTGTCGTTTGCTTCGATTGCTTTTTGCTTTTTCTGCTAATGCTGCATCTACTGCTGCTTTCGCTGCTGCTT
>BNJT01001248.1_pt1 | contig 84163 bp, 131 predicted proteins | sample 8540491 | NCBI WGS metagenome assembly BNJT01 (sample SAMD00202455, study PRJDB9452) | human saliva metagenome | host: Homo sapiens | reverse complement strand
TGTTACGTATTACATTTGAAACGACGGCTTTAAACCGGTTAAAAGCCGCCGTAAAAAGGAGGTTACAACAGCCACGGGGTAGCGATAACCTGCACTTTGTTGTGATGCGGGTTGTATTTGCCGTTCTCGTATTTGTCGGGCTTGATGATGCTGTTGGCCAAATCGCCCATCGTGGTCGGTACCAACAACAGGGTCGGCTTGATGTCGAGCGGGCGTAGCCGTCGCCTTTTGGCTGATCATGGCGTCATACACCTTGGCAAAGTTTTTCCGGGGTCAATGCCTCGGTAGACATCGCGACCATCTGCCAAAAGCCAAAAACCCACGTTGAGCGGGCAGTCGGCACCGTAGCGGTACTCGTTGCGCATAAACACGCCCTCGTCATCGCCTTTGGTCATGGCGGTAAACTGCATGGCCTTGCGCTCTTGGTAAATCAGCGGTTTCAGTGCGCGGCTGGTATCCAGCAGATACCACGGTGTGCCCTGCGTGCCGCCGGTAGCGGTAAACAGGGTTTTTAACCAAGGTTTTGTTGCCGGTGCCGTCCACTTTTTCAAATACCGGGTGATCCGTGTCCAAAAAGTTTTGGCCGTCGTAGCACAGGGGTGGCGTTGCCTTTTTTCAGCAGCTCGAACACCTGCTGATCGGGGAAGGCGGCAGCGGCGCGGCCCATCTCGGTAAACAGCGGCGCGTAAATACCGATGTTGTCGTCCTCGATGTCGTCGCGGTTTACTTTGACAGAGCTTCCTCAAAGTGTTTTGTTGGCAATGGCGTAGCTATGCGCTGCCATATCATTAAAGCGCGGTCGCCCACCCACTCCCCTAAAGCCCGGCCATTGGCCGAGCCAGCCGTAGGTGTTGGATTTGGTGCTGGATGGCACCACGGTGGCGATGTCCTTGTATTGGCTTTTGGCAATCTGCAAGCCGTCTTGGTAATTTTTGCGAAAGCCGGTCATCAGGGCTTTAGCGACGTCCGGGGTAATAATCATGGCTGCTTACTCCTGTTTTTTTGTTTTGCATAGTCTTCGGCAGTGATGCCCAGCATCTCCGCTACCTTTGCCTCGTCGGCAGTCAGGCCTTTTTCCGCGGCAGCAGGCGGATGCCGCCGGTCTGCGTGGCGCTTAGGGCGGCCAAAAGGCTGCGCCGTGGCCAAAAGTCGGCCAGCGCCTGCGGGTTGGTTTTGCCCAAAGCCTTCCGCCCATGCCTTTTGCGCCGGCAGCAGTCGGTACGTCGGAGAGGGCGGCGGTAATCAGTTGCGCGGTTTTTCCGCCTCGTGCGCAGCCAGTTGCTGGCTCAGGGCGGCCACTTGTTGTTGCAAAGCCTTGCAGTGCCGACAGCGGCACCCTGTTGCGAGGCAGCAGCGGTATTAGGGTGCGCCGGTCTCGTCATTGGCCGGCTGCGCTCGCCGGTGCGGCAGGAGCGGCGGTCGGGTTCGGCTCTACTGGTTTGTTTTCCGGCTTGGCTGCCTCTTTGGCGGCAGCCAAGGCTTCCGCCAGCTTTTTGCCATCGGTGCTGCTTTGGATTTGCTGCATCGCGGCCAGTTGCTCCGCCTCGCTGGCGGTTTCAGGCAGCCCAAGCAGCGACAGCATCAGCTTTTGTGCTTCGTTCATTGCTTCGTCCTTTTGAGAGGTTGGAGGGTGTTAGTAATCGGGAGGCGGCAGCCAAGGCCACCGGGTCGAGTTGGTCAAGTGCCGGAGTTGGTGAGCGCTGGCGGCAACAGGCTAGGGCGATGTCGCCCGCAGGCGTGTACTGGAACACCGGCGAGATATAGCGGTATTCGCCGCCGGCAATTCGTTGCTTTGCCGCGGTACCGTCCACTGCACCTCGGCATGCAGCCCCTTGCCGTCGACCCATTCAAAGCCGGAGAGCCAGCCCGATGCCGGGTTGGGCTGTCCGTTTTGCGCGGTAAACAGGGGTTTGGTGTTCGTAATCCACCATCAGCCGCACCCTACGCGCGTTGAGCTCGGCCACCAAGACGGCTGCACGCTGCGGGTTTTAAACGCCAAAACGGCGCATCAACCGGGCGGTACGTCGTTGGCGCGGAACTCGCCGGCGGGAATAAGCTGGATGCGCTGCACCGTGCCGTCCACCGGGACGGAACAGGCAGCCAGTAAAAACGGGTGAGAGGTATGCTTTGTTCATGGCCACATTGTGCAGCCGGAAGCGGGGAAAAATCTTTGAAGCGCCTCACTTGGTTTTGGCGCGGGTGAAACAGCCGACGGGCGGCTGCGGCGCGATGGCTATAAAGAGGCTATAAAGCGCGTTTTTAGCGGGGGCGGGCGCGGGGATATACCAAACCATACCCAAAGCCGTTTAAACGCCGTTTGGCGCGATTTTTGGGCAGGGGTGTCGTTTTAGCTGCCTTTCGGTAGGCCGCAGACGGAGGCCAAATAGTCGCTCACCGTCTCCACCAGCTCGTGCTCGTCTTGCGGTGTGAGCTGCATAAACGGGCGTGCCGGGATGCGGCTGCCTGGGTGCTTGCGCTTTTTACCGGATATGCCCCGGTGGCTCATGCCAGCGCCTTTTTGTGGCGCGGGTAAATCGATGTGCGCGGCGGTTTGCCCGCCGAAGTTGTGGATGGCGGCATAGGCCACATTGGTGCCCACCCGCGCACTGTCGTTGTCGCTGGCCTCGGTAATGCTGTTGCGCAGGCGGCCGGTTTTTGCAGGATTTTGTGATTGCGCACATACTTGTCAAACCGCGCCTGCGATACCTGCCCGCGTTTTCGTCAGCGCCCCGGCACGGGAGAGCTGGCTGCCCAGCTTCAGCCCCGCCCAAGCCGGGCGGCCTTGGCTGTTAAAGTTTTCATCTACCGCCTGATGCAGCCTGCCGGCAATCAGGCGCATCAGACTGCCGCGCTGCTCCAAGCCCTGCGCTACGCGGCTGATGTTTTTGCTGCAACTCTAACGTCTTGATTTCGATTTCGATCATGCTATACTGTAATCCAATAATAAGGCGGGAGTTTCCTAATGTAATGCCGCAAGGCTAAAGGCTAAAGGTTAAGCTCGTATCACGAGGTTATGATGTAGGTTCAAGTCCTACCACCGCCTTATTTACCCTATTTCAAATTCTGCCCGTGCAACAGGACATATTTAGACCAATCCGTGCCGGTTCTTTTAATTCTCGTTCCTGTATCCACCACATTAACAATCAGGTTTTCACGCTTTGCCCGTGGTAGGGATTTTTCGAGCGGCGGAAGCCGTCATAATCCATCTGCACCACCAGCTTATACAGATAATCCGCATCCGTCGGGTCTGCGTAAAAGTAGAGCAAAGACGGGTTGGTTTCGGCATTGGCCGCCGCCTCAAAAATATATCGATAACGGCTGGCGGATATGGTCGGGTAAACGCTGCCAGAAATCAGCCGGCAGCGTCTTATCCACCCCCGGCCTTAACCGAGCGTTGGGCATGGCGCACCAAACTGTCCGATGAGGCAATAATCGCACTCTGCGGCAACGGCAGTTGCCGGCGACAACTCATCCAAAGTGTGGAGGCTGACCGCGCCGACAAATGCGAGCTGGTTCTGCGTACGGGTTGGCCGTCATCAATCTCGATAGGCCTGATACAAATCATCGGCCACCGCCCGGCGCAAAAATCAGGTTATCCAATGCTTGATTGACCGACATACTCGCCAACCGCGGCGGCAAATCCACCGCCCGTTGCATCTGCAACTGCCCCAGCTGCGCCAAATGCCGCTTGCCCACGTTGCCGTCAAAGCCGCGGTCGGCCATAGAGAGCGGCTAGTCGGCCAAACGGATGGCGCGGGTCGGCTCGGTGTCACCCGCTTTGTTCACCACGCGGTACACCTCTTCCAACCGCCCTCGCTGTCGGCCACTTCCAGCCCGCGCCGGTCAAATCTACCGCGCTGTAGGCGGTTACGGTGCAGCGGCAGTTAAAGCCGTTGGGCGGGTAAAAGGTATCCCAAAACGGGTCGTCGATGTGTACACCTGCCCGTGCAGCTCGCGGTGCAGCGGGCGGGTGCGGTTGTCCACTAACGGCGGTGTATTGCAGATAAGGCATGGCGGCACGGTTGTCTTGCAGCTCCTGCCAGCGACCGGCCATATAGGCATTTTTGCATATTGGTGCGGTAAATCACCTCCAAGCGCTGCGGCGTGATGCCCTGCTCAGCAACTCGCCGGTGGCGGTGTCTACCATATCGCCTGCCTGATCCAGATGCAGCCCCTTGGCCGTCAGCCGCCGCTCCACCGCATCCCTCAAATTTGGCAAACGGTGTGCCCTTGGCCGCCGACTCGCCCAGCGCGCGGTGGATGTCGGCCACCACGTCCTGCCGGTAGATGCCGGCAATGGTCTCGCGCCTGGCCGCTGCTTGTTGCATCCGCTGCGGCCAATCGGTCGGCACCGTGTAGCCCAAAGTCTCAAAAATAACGGATGGCACGCCCGGCGGCAGGCCGAAGGCATAGGCCAATCCACTTGATTGGCGCCCACCGATCTGCCCCCACAAGTCCGCCACAAACAGCACGCGCCCCAGCGCCCTCTTGCAGCTGTGCGGTATCCACTGCGGGTAGGCCGCCAGCAGGCGTGCCGCCGCATCCTCGTAGCTGCCGCCTTCGGCGATGGCTTCAGCCGAGCTGCTTAATCAGCGGTTCGAGCAGTGCGGGCAAATCAGTATTTTTCAGGTAGCCTGCGATACCGTCGTCCAACGCCAATTGGTCGGGATAGATGATTTCGCCCCTGCCGCGACAAGGCTACCTGCCGGTAGCGGCTGGCCTGCGCCTGCCGCAGTTCCGGATGGGCACCACGCATGGCCAGCATGTCTTGGTCGTCTGCCGCCTGCGGGATGGCCAGCTTTTTCGTGCGCCCATTCCAGCGGGATTTTCGTGCCGAGCTGCACCACTCCGGGCAGCGCCTCGACGCATACAGCTTCGATGTCTTCCGGCTGGCGGGTGTCAAACTCAAAAATAGGGGATATTGTTGGGGTCGGTGATGCCCTTGTTGAGATACAGCAGCGGCGCAATCAGCTGCCGGGTCAGCGTGGCCGCCAGCTGCTTTTGGCGTCGGATACCAACAAGTCGTGCCGCACTTCATTGTGGATTTGCCCCAGCGCGTTGGTGCTGGTTTTGCCGTCTGCCTGCGTGGTCAGCGTGCCGCCCAAGATGATTTTTGGATTGGGTGCGCTCGCACCAGTCCACCATGCTCATAAAGGTGTCGCCGCTGCCGCTGGCCGCGTCCAACAGCTCCAACATCATGGTTTCCGGGATGATGCCACTGCATTGATGGCCGATGCCCACCAGTGCGTTGAGCAGGGTGGTTTTTCTTTGTCCGACGCGCCGGTACCGGTATTTGCCGAGCCGCACCGGCAGGCCGTAAATCTCAAAAACTCGGCCAAGTCGCGCACCGAGTAGTTTTTAAACAGATACGGCCACGCCAGCGAGCGCATCAGCCCGCCGCGCGCCAAGAAGCGCTGCGCGCCTGATGGCGGTGCACAATCAGCCCAGCGAGCCACAAGTCCTGCGGCTCCTGCCCGTTCACGCCCAGCAGCTGAGCTGGTTGTGCTTCAGGGTAAACCAACCCCTGCGGGCGGTGGGTAAACTTAGCCGGCAGCCATAAGCCCGTCCACCTGCTGCCAGCTGATTTCCACCGCGGCGAAGCCGTGGCCGAGCGCATCCAGCAGGTCAAACAGCAGCGCCTCAAAGTCCGGCAGGCCGTAGAGCCAGCCTGCCACCTCTTCCGCCAGCTGCTACCGGCCTCATCGGCATTTTTCGGAGCGGATACCCGCCAATCCAAGCCGGTCAAAGCGCGTTTGCGCTTGCTCATCTCGGCAAAGATGTGGCCGTCTTTTTCCTCCATATCGGCAAACAATTCCGACTGCGCCGTGATGTCGCCGTCTTCCGCCCCTCTAAAATTTGATGCAATTTCTGCGGCGTCAGTCCCTTGCTCGGATGCTCGCCGATGGTGCCGCGGGCTTTGGCCAGCTGCGCGGTCTGCTCGCCTTTGCGCGGTGCTTTCGGCGCAGGCTCAGTGTTGCCTGTAATAGCGGATAAAACGGCAGTAAAACGGGATTTGATAGACATAATTAAGCGGCAAGATGCAGTTAATCTTGCCGCTATTGTCAGATGTAAGGCCGTCTGAAACCGTTTGAGCCGCCTCAGCGGGTTGTTACCAAGCACCGCTGCCGAAAGTCAGCACCCCGTTGCTGTCGTTATGGCGCGGTACGGCGGTGTAGTCAATCGCCCCGAAGCCGCTTTGCGCCAGCATCCACAGCATATGCAGCGCATCCGGGCCGTCGTCATGATCCGCCATCGGAAAATGCCGCAGCTGCTGGATCAGCGTGCTTTGGCTGGAGTGCAGGCGGATGAGGCCGTTGGCCATATGCGGTTGCAGGCTCTCAATCCTCAACAGCTTATCCGCCACCGGCTTGATGCCGCGCGCCGGAATCGGCACGCCAGCCGCCGCGCCGCGTTTCACCAGCTCGGTTTTAAGAAACTCCTGAAACTGCACTGTCTCGATGCCCCACAACAGGCAGCGGTATTGCCGTTGCAGGGCGATAATGTCCTCAATGATGCGGTCGGGCAGGCGTTTTTAATCTGCGCCTCCACCACATCCAGCACGCCGGTGCGCTTGTAGCTTCGCCCACCAGCAGCGCCGACGGGTCGCGGCTCGCACCAGCTTTTGCTGGGCGATGAGTCGCAGGCGCCGAAAACAGCCATCCCGTTATCGCGCTGTACCCAAAAATGCAGGCTGTTGGCAAACGGTGCAGCATCGCCGGATACCGGGTCGTTTTTGGTACTCTGAATCAAACGCCGCATGACCCACGCGGGCGCGGATGGTCATCAGCTCCAGTACCCCGCGCGCCGCCCAGCTGGTAATCGCCCCCGCCTCCATTTCCGCGCGGTGGGCGCGGTAAAACGCCAACGCCATTGCTTCGCCCTCGTTGCGGTACAGCTCTTCCCACTGCTCCCACAGCGCCATATTGTCCGGCCAGCGGATCGCGGCCTGAAATTTTTTTACGGTGCCAAAACGGGTTGTTTAAAGTGCGCGCCAGCACGCTGTCGTAGTGCAGGATGGTGCCGATGTAAATCACATCGTATTTCATGCCCACGCCGCCCAAAGGCAGGGATGGTTTTGTCCAGCCAGTCGTTGAGCTTTTTGCGCTGCTCCGGGCTGCGTACCTGCTCGTCGTTCTCGATATCGTCCAAGATGGTTAAATCCGGTCGGTAGGGCCGTGTCGCAGGCCGCGCAGTTTTTGCCCGAGCCCGCTACTCTGCACCTTGATGTCGTTGGCGGTCACAATCGTACCCGCCTGCCACACCCTGCCCTGCGCCCGCCGTCTCCGGAAAGTCGGTCATCAGACGCGGGTTATAAGCCAGCTCGGCCTTAATCGCCTCCAGCATCGGGTAGGCTTGGTCGATACTGTCCATCACGATTACGCAGTAATGCTTCTGCGCAGTTACGATGCAATACAGAGTAAACAGCTGGGTCACCAGCGTGGATTTACCCTCGCCGCGCGGCGCGCCTGTCGCTTCCGGCACACCCTTCGGCTCGCGCAGAATTTCAGGTAGCCTCGTAAAGCAAAAACTCGTGCAGTTGCGACTTTTCCGCCGTGTGCACATAATGCGGGAAAGTAGGTATAAACAAAGTATTCAAAGCCGCCTGAGCGGATCGAATACTTTGGCCCGAGCTCCGCGATGGCCGACGGGGTTGATTCAAAGCCTACTACTTCCGCCTCGATGGTGCGCCGCAACTGGTCGGCAATGGCAGAGAGGGATTTTAGAAACTCTTTATTTTTCATTTGGAATAAAAATGCTGTTTAATCTTGACTGGTTAAATCGTGACCTACAAAAATCACTCCTTCTGTTATGTGTTGAAACACCCGAAAGATTTGTCAATCTACAAGAAATGACAGATAGTTATATAGGGTTTTATTGGCCAAAATGGATTTTATTTAAGTCCAGAGTTTGAATATTTAAACCAAATAGCAAAACCTTGGGGAGTTTCATCGCATCAGCATATACAACAAATTATTAAGAAAAAAACCTTCATTACTTATCTGGCCATAATTTAGGGAGATACATCTACTACCTGGCGGTACTGCTTTTTAAAATTACCTCTCGTGGTATTGATTTCCTTAGAGATGATGGTGGACTAGCAGCTATTCTCGGAGTGAAAACCGTCAAAAATCCATGCCGATACACTAAGTGAGTTAAAAGCCCTGTTAGCCGATAAGCTGGATCAATCCGGCTTACCCGAAGCCGAAAAAGCCAAATTATAGGAAAAACTGGCCGAATACGGCGATGTTGGCATCAAACACCTCATCACCAAGTTACTGGATGTGGGTGTGCAAAACCTACCGAAACTTATCTCTACCCTCGGTATTCCCGGCCTATTCAACTAACCAAACCTCTTCTCCACCACCGCCCCAAACGGCTCCAGCACCTCTGCCAGTGCCCCCAGCTGTTTGGGGTGTTTTTCAGATACAAACTGCACCAGCAATTTCCACCACTTCCAGCGCGGTGGCCAGTTTGCTGGTTTCCGGCAGGATTCTGGCGTTGGCCGCCACGGTCTTGTTATAGGCATCTGCCAGGCTGGCCAGCAGCTTGACCTTTTCCGCCGGTCCTAGGGTCGCCATCCTGCTGCAGCAGCTCCATCGTTGAGTTGTATTGCTGCAAGAAGCCGGCCATCGTTGCCCGCCCCAGCTCCTCGATGCTGCCGCCGGCCAGCGTGTAGGCGGCGCGCATTTTGTCCCAATCGTCGCCGTTCTCGCGCGCCTGTTCGCGCCAGCGCCGCGCGGTGGCCTGCGTGGTGCCGCACATGATTGCCGCCGTTTCCAGCGTTTGATTACCGGATACATAGAGTTGGCGCAGGCGGTCGCGGGTTTCTTTCGGGTGAGCCATTTCTCAAATCCTTCAAAAACCGAATTTAGCGCGGATAAAGGCAATGCCGGTGGCCACCACGCCGCCGCTCACCGCGCCGGATACCGCACCGGCCAAACTGCCGTTGGTACGGGCAATGCGTTGGCAATCGGCCTGTATATCCGCCAGCCGTTTATCCATTTCGTCCTGTTTGGCAATGGTTACATCCTGCTTGGCGCTGATTTGCGCAGCATTTCCACAACCGGGTCTTGGTAAGGGGTGCTCATTTTTATCGGCCTTTTCGTTTAATTTGTCGCTAACCTGTTTGAGGTCGCTCTTGATTTCCCGTAACAACTCAACACTTCGCCCTTGTATTCCCGGGCTTCTGCTTTGGTTTGATAGACTTTTCTCCACCTCGTGCAGGCGTTCGCGCAGGGCGTGATTCTCGGCTTGCACGGAATCAAACTGCCGTCCACCTTGCTCGATGTAGCGCCACAGCACCGTCATCACGATGCCGATAGCGCCCCGAAATACATAATCGATGGTTAAAAATCTCAGCAGCCATCATCGTCTCCGTCAAATACCACGCAGCAATCGATGCCCTCATCGGTGCGGCTGCCCACACGCAGGCACGGTCGCCCCTGCCTGCACATCAAACTCTACCTCCCAGTATTCGGACAGATCAGCCTTGACTGCCTGATACTCGCTCTTTGAGCAGTGAGACGGCATGGCAGCACGGTAAACACCACCCCGAAATTCGGGGTCATGCCCATGCGGTAATCCCAACTGCCTGCCGATAATTTGCGCTCCACCGCCAGTACAAACGGCTCCTGTTCGCGGGCACGGGCCAGCTTGAGCTCCATACCGGCGTGACACACCGCCAAGCGGTGTTGCACCAGTTCACGGTATCTACTCACGATTTCCCGTCCGTTGCGGTACCACTGCTGCCAGCCGGAGGCCTGCGCATCGCGTTTGCTGCACCATGCGCCGTACTCGGCGGCATGGTTGAGCAGGGCTTCCGGGCTGCCCGAAGCGGGCGGCGCGGGGCGTTCGTAATCCGCCAACAGTTCCGCCGGAGCAGGCGGCAAGGTCAGTCGATCCACCACCTTAATCGGCGCTGTAGCCGAAAGGCTTGGCGGTAGAGCCGCAAGCTGTCAGCACCAAGGCCGCTATGGCAGCCGCTAGCCCTGTTGTCGCGTGCAATCGCATGAGGTATCTCCTGTTTGATATGGGTGGTTTTGGTATCTAATCGGCGGTTGGCTTCGGCCAGCTTCACGGATTGGCTTTGGGCAAAATCAACCCATTTTTGCCGCTCCGCCGCCACTTCGGCTAGTTTGGCGCTGTAGGCGCGTTCCGCCTCCAGCTGTGCCTGTTGGTGTGCGGCGGCCACCGCGGCCATCTCGGTTTTGGCTTTGCCGTCGCGGGTTCAGGTAGCCTGCGCGGTAGCAGGTGGCCGCCACAGTCAGAGCCACCAGCAGCGGCAGCAGCTTTTTCCACAGACTACCTGCGGGCAGCAGCTTACTCAGTAGGGGCATCCACATCATTTTCGCGCTCCGTTTCCTGTTTGATGGCCGCCAGCTGCGGGATAACCGACAAAGCCACGCCGTACCAAGGCAAAACCGCCCACAATGCCGCCGTAAGCCCACCACATCCATTCCACAGGGCTCAGGAGCCATCACAAACTTATAGGTCATGACCGCGTAGGCGATGTTGGTCCAAATTTTTGGTGTGGCTGGCCTGCCCCGTGGCTGGGTTGGTAAAGTTCCCGGCCAGCCAAGTGCCAAACTTATTCATCGTTTCGCCTTTCTGCGCCGTTTGGCCCGTCTGGCAGCGGCCACGCCCGACTTACCCGAACGCAGGCTCGGATGCTGTTTCAGACGGTACCGATACGCTCCGGTGCGATCAACCATTCGGGGTTATTGGTAGACAAAGCCGCAAGACACAAAGCAATCAAAGACTTTTTCATTTTCAGACGGCCTTTCTATTAAGGCCCAACTCGTGAGCAATGGCCGTCGCCACCGCGCGGCAAATACTCCACTTGGTCTGCTTCCACTGCGCCAAATCCGCATCGTTGCTGATAAAAAAACGGCTCCAAGATAATGCCGCCCGCTTGCGCATAGGCCAAACGGCTGTGCTGCCCGGCGTTGTCGGGCTTGATAGCACCCTCGCCGCGCAGCTTCCAGCCGCTGGCATCGGCCACCGCCGCGCATATACGCTGGCAGGCCGCCTTGTTTTTCGGGGTGGATAAGGCTTCAATGCCTGTCGCGGTTTTATTGAGTGCCGCATTGGTATGGAACTCGATAGCCAAGCGGCTGCCTTTGATGAGTTTCACGGCTTCGCGTAGGGCATATTGCCCTTGCCTTCGCCGTCGGTTTTAACCTCAATCCGTAATCGGTGCGCAGGATAGAGGCCACGATATTGCGCATGTCCTGCGCGATGTCCGCCTCGCGGTCGCTGCCGTTCACGGCGCCCGGGTCGGTATTGCTGTGGCCGGCTGTAATGGTGATAAACGATGATAAAAACCCCAGTGGTTACACTGGGGTTGTTATCCATCGGCAGGCTGTTTGAAAATGCTTGAGGGCGGTTCACACCCTTAAAAACAGCGCATGTTGGCCACTCTCCGGCGGCGGGGCATTGTCGGTCTTTTTGAGGATGTCCCACACCGTGCGGTCGGTAAGGTGATGGCGTTGCGCCAAATTCTGCACCGCCCAAAAAGCGGTCATGTTATCGCGGCTCACCAGCTCGTCAAACTGGCGGCGTATTTTGCGGTGCAGCAGCTCGCGCACCGCCCGTCTCGCATTTAGGGCAGCCACAACCGCTGCCTTTGCCTGAAGGCGCGGCACAGCTTGTCTGCTGCCTGTTCACCCACCACCTCCGCCAAAGCGGCGTGGGTAGCCTGCCCGGCACGCTTCCATTACAGGATACCGGGAAGGTGGTGCCGCCGTAGGCGCGCAGCAGAGCGAGCGTCGGCTCGGCGCCAATCAGCCCCACCATTTCCATCACGCTGTCCGGCAGCAGGTGGCGCACCGCTTCAAAAATCCGTTTCATCATAGAGTTCAAACGACATTATTTCCTTCCGACGGTTGGCGGCAATCTGCAAAGCCGCCACCAGTTTGTGCAACTGATCATTATCCAGATACTCGACTTTTTCACGTACGAACATCCGCCGCGCCATCGCATGCGCGTAGTTCCAGTGATAGCCGCCGTCGGCCAGCAGGGCTTCCACCTTGTCCATCATCGCGGTCGCCGTCGTGCGGCGCAGGTGCGGTCTGCCGTGCTTCTCCCGTGCTGTAGACGGCTTGAAGCCGAAACGGCGCATTTCGGCATCCACACGCTCCAGCTCGCCGATATCCATCACCGCGCACGAGTTTTTACCCGTGATGCGCAGCAGCATGAGCGCGGTAGGCCTCTCGGCCATTCCCAGCTCCTTTTGTGCAATCTTGATTTTGGCGATCAGTCCGTTGCGGCTTTTCAGTGGTTAAAAATACCATATATAGTAAAAATAAATGCAATTATACAGTAATTTAATACCATATATAGTATTTGACCGATTATTGGCAAATAAAAAAGGCCGTCTGAAACAGGTTTTCCCATTTCAGACGTACCGTCGATTTGATTATCATCAACCCTTGATCAAATCCTCTCAGCCCCTTTGGCCGGTTTGAACTTCGGCGCGCGGGTGGCGGGGATGGCAATCGTCTCGCCCGTTTTCGGATTGCGCCCTGCCGCGCGGCGCGTTGAGCCGTGCCCAGTGTGCCGATGCCCGGCAGGGTAACTTCGCCGCCTTCGAGCAATTCGACCTTCACCGCCTGCTCAGCGCGGCCAGCACGCGCTCGGCTTCGGTTTTGCCGACGTCGGCGTGTTGGCCCAGTACGCTAATCAATTCGCTTTTCATGGTTTTAACTCCGTTTTTAAAGTGGTTTTCAAATGCGGCAAACCGTGCCGCGCGGATTTCGATTTTTCAGGTAGCCTGCTTTACTGCTTAAGCCTGGAACATCCCTGCACTTCATCGCCGCGTATGCGGGCGTTGGCGATTGATGGTCATCATCGCTATGGCGGCATAATTCTGTGCCGGGGTATTCTTTTTGAGATATGCCTCGCACCATAGGTACGTCACTGGTGCATCCGATGTCCAGCGTATTTCCCACGTCTTCGATGGTAATAATTACTTTTGCCATATCTTTACTCCTGCCAGCCGCCCAATAATTCGGCCAGCTCGTCCAGCATGGTGGTCAGCGTGTTGGCCATGATAACTGCGAGGCATGAAAGCTTTGTTCGGCGGCTGTGTCGCCACCTTGAGCCTCCTCGGTCGGTACGTCCAAATAACGGATGTTTTTCATGGTCAGTTTGTCGGTCAGCACAAAGGCGATGCTTTCGCGCCATACCAAACCCAGCTCGGCACGCGCTTGCCGCATTTCACATGCTGCACCACCTCTTCGGCGGTTACGTCTTTTGCGCTTGATGCGCACCTCGGGAGCCATATCTCCGGCACCGACCAAGACCACGTAGTCATCCAGTTCAAACAGCCCGTCCGCCTCGCGCGTTGTGCAGCCATTCGGTCATCAGCTCGGAAGGCGAACGGTGGGCTGTCGTCGTCCAGGCATGTAACCCGCCCAGTGCTTCGCGCAGGCGGCCAAGCAGGGTTTCGGCCTTATTGCCGGTCTGGTTAATCAGCAGGTAGCCACCGACCAATACGGCATCGGTGCGGCTAGTGCGGGTAAAGGCGCGTGGCAGCAGCTCGTCGATAATCTGCTCTTTCAAATCCTGCTTTTCTTTACGGCCAACGGGGCGGTCTTCTTCGACTTCAATGGAGGCCACTCGGCGCGCCAGCTCATCGTTAACCACCGCACCGGGCAGCACTTTCTCTTCTCGGCGAAGGCAAATGCCCAGAGTTTCACCAGCGCGGAATACCAGCGGTGTAAACAGCTGCGGGTTATCAAAGCCGTCGCCAAACCAATCCATCCCGCCTGGCTGCACAAAACGGTGTTCATCCAGCGCCTCGGCTCAAAACAGCAGTATCCGGGGTTTGCAGGCAGCCGGTAGGCTTTGCATTGTTTAAACCACATCTTTTTGCTCCTCGTCGTCGGTTACACATTTGTTGCCGTTTATCCAGCCTTCTTGGTAATCCACCTCTCCGGCTTTGACCTGTACGGCATGGGCTTTCACTTCGTCCCAATCCATGTTGTTGGCTGCCCAGTCTTCGATTTCGTATTCGTGCGCGGCAAACAGCTGCTCGGTTTCGGCTTTAACCTTCTCGCGGTCTTCGCTGCAGCGCTCGGCGTAATAATCGGTTCGGGCATCGGCGATAATTTGGGTGGGTACGCGCACACCGACAAATCTGGCATTTTCAACCAATAGGTATTTTTCATCTCACACCCCTCCAGCACTTGATCGTGCGGCTCAATGACAAAAACTCCTTGCCCAGTACCAATTTGATGCCCGGCACCTGACCGTCGGCAAACAGCTCCTGTTCGTTGAGGATGGCCTCTTTGTTGACTTCGCGTTTTTACGCGCAAAAAGCGCGACAGCTCGGCATTGCCTTCCAACAGCGCCACTACGGCATCCACCCCGACACGCTCACTTTGGGCGGGTTTACGCGCCATTTCACGATGCCGGTTACAAAGTCGGCAAACTTAACTTTGCCGCCGTCGGTAATAGCCATTCGGTTGGCTTCGCACCACAGCTGCACGCTGTCTTGCAGGGCTTCGATGCGCTCGTTGAGCGGGGGCGGCATCGTTGGCGTACTGCTCCTGCAATTCGGCAATGCCGTCATTCATGGTGGCGGCTAAACGGTCGCGTTCACGGCTTAAATCGCCGATTTCGCGGATGTAGGCCACCACGTCGTCTTTGCTCTGCGCTGCCGCTCTGGGCGGCTTGTTTCAGTCTGGTTTTTCTTGGTTTTTGCTACCATTGCTTTTTCCTTTCAAAGATTTCAGCGATTTTTGATACAGTTTTTCAGATTTTCCCGTCCCCGGGCTTTTTCTTCCGGCGTGAGCTGACGTTTGTGTTCAACTGCGCCAGCTCTTCCCTTGGCGGCAGGTGTTTAATCAACATTTTGGGAGCCGGCCGGCGTTCGATTTCCGCCAGCAAGCAGGCAAATGCCCGGTAACGCGCCCAGTATCCTGTTGCTCATCCCATTGGATGGGCGGTGAGACCAATCGCCTCCATCCATACACTGGCCGTCAGCTTGATACCGTCGGCGGGCGGCGCACCTTCCAGCCGCAGCATCATCAGTTTTTGCAGCCCGGTCAGCAGCTCATCGCTGACAAACTTGAGCAATGACTTACTCATTTTTCATTTCCTCCAGTTGTTGTACGGCATCCACTACTTTGCTTCCCGCGGTAAGCTGCCGCCACCTAATGCTCGAGTGCCCTGCGCCACCGCTGATGGATACGGACGCTGCCGCGGAGCGGCGGCTGCTCATTGCTGACGATTTCGTATAAATACCCGTGCGATTTGAGCGGCGTTTTTCAGACGGCCTGCATCGCGCGCAGCCAGCGTTTCGGTAAAGCCATGTATCCATGCCGCCGCAGAGGGCGAGGGTAGGACACGCCGTCGCGCTCGACGGTTTTCGGCCTTAATCATCGGCATCAACTCGTTCAACAGCTTCGCCGTCCGCGACCAGCTCAACTGCGACTTGGCGGGGCGGAACAGCCCGACATAGCGGATGGCCGCCTTGCCCAACTCGGCATCCATATCCAATACGGCCTTGAGCACCGCAGATGCGTCGACATCGTTGATTAAGGTATCCAGGCTGTGCACCGCGCCGCAGTTAGGGCATTTGATGTTCATGACTCGCTCTCCCATAATGTTCGCCGTTCAACCGTCTTAACGGTTTTGACGACTTTCCGTTCCCATATTCCGCAGTGGCGGCATTTGCGTGATTGCTTATTGGCATAGACCCATTTGTGATGCCATTTTGGTTAATGCACACCCTCCGACACGTTCGTATTCATCCATTTGACTTCGGCGACAACCTCCGTTTCAGGGGTTTTAACAAAACAAAATGTTTCAACTTTTCGGAGCCGTAACAAATCCTGCTACCAATAAAGTCTCCCAACCCGTCATCAATAAACCAGCCGATATACCAGCCAAATCCATCTTTGAACTTAACAATTCGCGGATAAGCTCCTAAAGTTTCAATCAGTTTGGATTTTTCTTCAAAAAACCGGAAAATATAGCCAATGTATTTAGGGGTCTTTTTCGGGTTGAATTTTTCGATATTCATTGTTTATCCTTCCAAACATCCATTTCCTCCCACATCAAAACCGCCTCACCCAACGTGGCCGCTTCCGCCGTCTTCAACACGCCGTCAGCCGCCCGTGCGACGACGGTATAGCTGCCGCCGTCTGCTTTGCAGATGTACAGCTCGCCGCGCTCTTCCAGCCATTCCAACAGTTCTTTTGCGTTCATTTCTTTTCATCCTTGTCCATTTTACCCCTAACTGCTTCCCGCTCTTTGCCACCATCCATCGCGTGGTACAGCTGCGCCTCTCGGCCTTTTCTTACTCCGGCAGCCAAATCCTGCTCTCTGCTGGCTTTCGAACCAGCCGTGTACATCGCGTTTTTGGCCTGTCCCATTTCGCCCATCTGCTGTTTGTAGTGTGCCAACACCTCTTTTTCTGCCGGTTCGGCGGCAAATTCCTCCACTTTTTTTCACAATTGCATATACCCAACCCGTACAAAATTGGTCGGCACGGGCGGTTTTGTTGCGTGTCAGGCGCACCGCTTTAAGCTCGGTTTTTAATGTACTCGCGCCGCTCTTTTTCAGCTGGCGCAGCGAGCACCTCGTAAGCGTAGGCGGCCAGCTCCGGCTTGATACCGATGCCGAAAAACCGTGCTTCGGCCAAACCCCACTGCGTTTGCTGGTAGCACTCAACCCCGAATGCCTTGGCGCACTGGGCAATCAGGACTTGATGCCAAGTCGGCGGGCTTGAGCGCGCAAGCCACGCCTTTTTCGGTTACGGCAGACAGCTCCACATCTATTTCACTGACGCCGTACTTTTTTCATCAGGATTTGTGCCTGCCGGATGGCCCTGCGCCGCCTCGTGTTCGTTGGCCGATTCGCCTAAAAGCTAAACACTTTTAATCTTGTCCAATACCTTTTTCTTTATCCATTTTTCTACATCCTCATCCTTTAAAAATCACTTCGCGCCGTATCACGCCCTCTCCGAACTTCTCCCGGATTTCCGAGGCACCGCATTGATTTTGCGCTGCCTCTCTTCCCTTCTTCGCGCCTGTAATCCTCATACGTCTTTTCCGGATACCGCCCCCACCGCCTGCTTTTCAGGCTGCCGACATGGCGGTAAACGACGCGAAGGGGTCGCTGTAACGCCTGCCCCAACTCATTGCGCCAGCGATTCAAAATCTTCCTCAGTCGGTTCAAACGGCAGGTCGGGATATATGCCGTGGGCAATCGGCATTTTTCTGCCGCATCCGACTCTTCTGCTGTTTCGGCAGCTATATGAGACAGTAGTATAGTGACTTCATCAGGGGTACAGCTGCTGATTAGCACGGCATAACCCAGCGCAATCAGCGTGCCCACCATCCAGCGCCACAGTGCCGGTTTCAAACTGTCTTGCCACATTCCCGCTTCCCCTTTAATGGATCAACATCTCGGCAAACTGCCGTACCATTTTCCACGGAGGGCTCCTGCCGGTTAATCCGGGCAAGCCGCACCACCCCGCGCAGCATTTTGTCCAGCCGCCGTGCGTTTGCCTGCGGCAGTGAGCACCAGTTCGGCGGCGGCCTCCTCATCCATATCCGGCATCGCTTGGGCCACAATCTGCGCCAAGTCTTCATCCGGCACGCTCTCGCCCAAATCCAGCTTAAAGGCCATGCGGCTGTAGAGCTGTTTCAATTCGCCGTTTTTGCCGCGCAGGTTCACCAGCAGCCTCGGCATCCCGGCCAACACCAAACCGCAGCCGGTTTTTGTCGTGCACGCGGCGCAGGCATTCCAACGCCCGCAGCGGCGGGTTTTCCGCCTCGTCCACCAAGATGATGCGGTAGCTGTCTTTCAGCCTGCCACCACCGCATCCATTAGCTCGTTCAGGCTGCCTTTGCCCTCTGCGCCCAGCATAGCGGCTAGCTTTTGCAGCAGCACTTTGGCGGTATAGGTCGGATCGGTCTCAATCATCAGCGCGTCGGGTGCCTGTTTGCAGTATTCGCGCAGCGAGCTGGTTTTGCCCAAGCCGGCCTGCCCGAACAGCACCACCGCTTCGCCTTCCACGTGTGCCAGTCGCAGCACGTCGCGCACCCGCTTGGCCGTTGTCGTGAGCACATAGTCCACCTCCAGCTTTCTTTCGGCTTCGCGCTCGCGCTGCTTTTTGCAGATAGGCGGCAATCTTGCGTTCGATTTCCTGCACATTGCCCGGGTATTTGCCGTGCGAGGTATTGGTTCACCACGGGCGAGGTAACGCCCACGGCAGCGCCACCGCCGATTGCGAGAGGCCGTTATCGCTGATATAGTCTTGTAAATCCTGTCTGATGTTCATCTTTAAAATCCTTGTAAAAAGGGGTTTCAGGGTTTCAGGTAGCCTGTTGCCGCAGGCTGCCTGTTTTACTTCGCTTGCTGCCGCTCCCATTCGTCGCGGTCGCTTTCAAACATAAAAATCTGAGGTTTTTCGCCGGCACGGGCTCGTAGTTCCCATTGCCAACCAGTAATCCGAAGTCGGGCTGTTGCTCGATGGCCGGGCGAGTTTCTTCTTTCGCCAGCCGGATGGTGTTTTCCGCGCGTTTGATTCGGCCTTTGGCACGTTTTTCCGCCAGCTGGTCGCGCACCGTAATCGGCATGGCCGCGCGTTTAGTGCCGTCCACCCTTGGCTTTTGCACACAAAGCTACCGTCCATCTTGTACACATACACCCACTCGGCATCGTCGTAGTCGTAGGCCACCCGCACGTCTTCGCCGTGCAGCTCGGCCAATTCGGTCGAAAAATACACATGCCAAACAGCTCAATCTGCCCGCGTGCCGCCTTGCGCACTTCCTGCGGCCTGAACAGCACGTCCAGTTCCGCTTCGGCCAGCAGGTCGGGGCGAGTTTTCTCTGCTCGCATCCGCAGGTCGCGGTATTCAATCGGCGTGTAGTGGCGGTAGTCTTCATGCTTGGGCAGCTCGCTGTGCGGTAGGTTGTTGTGAGTCGGCGATGCACTGCATCACATCCGCCATAAACTGCCGCCAGCTCAACAGCAGCCTTGTAGCGCTGCTGCTCGGGTGTCAATTCCTTGCCCTGCCGCCATGCGTTAAACGCGCTGTCCATCTTGCGGTAGAGCAGGTTTTTGCGTGCTCCGATCCATGCTGGAGCCGGTAAAGGTTTCGTATTGCGCCGCCAGCCGGATCAGGTTGTCTTGCCACCATCTTTCGATGATGCCGCGCCCCTGCGGGTTGCCCGGCGAGGCCGGTTTCGTGGTGGATGCCCAGCCCGCGCGGTTAAGCCAGTGATTTCATGGTCGATGGTTTTGCCGGTTTGGCCGCCGCCGTTGTCGGAGTAGTACATCAGCGGCACACCGTTGTGCTTGATGCCGATACGCGGTGCATCCGCTACTGCCACAAGCTTTCCGCCAGCGAAAAGCTAAACCCCACCACCATGCGGGTGCAGCCATCGATAATCACGGTTACTTCGGGTTTAAACGGCTGGCCGTGGATCAGGTGCTGCACCTTAGCTTTAAAGCTGTGGCCGTCGCCGATCCACATCATTTACGGTCGTAAAGCCTGCCAGTCGCGCCGGATATAGGGGCAGCAGCGATTTGTAGGCCGCACCCGTCATCCGTCCGCGCTGCTGCATGAATCTGCGGCAGCTTTTTCCATACCCGCCGCACCGTATCCAAGCTCGGCAGCTCGTAGGCCGGTTGGGTGGTAAGCCAGCCTTTGGCAAATTCCTGATAGCTGTGCGCCAGCTTCAGGGGCGCTCCGGGCGGCAGTGGTGCGCCATAAAGTCGGCCAGCCAGGCAATCTGCACCACCGGCGTCTCTGTTTTGGTCGGGCGCGGTGCCAAAGCGGCCAACCGCGCATTGGGCGAACCGGCGGCGCGGTAGGCCGCCACCCAGCCTTTCAGCGTGCGTACACTGATGCCGCGTTGGTTGTTGGCGCGGGCATTGGCCACCGGCACCAAATACGCCAGCGTTTCCGATAACTGCCCGCTTTCCACCTGCCGCACTACAAAATCAACCGCATCCGTAATGCCAAAGCCGGTTACCTCGTGCAGCCGCAGCACCTCCGCCGCCAGTGCCATCCGTGCATGGGCGCAGTCGCGCTGCTTGTCATTCAAGCCCATCGCATAATCGTCAATCGGCAAACCCAGCTGCTCCATCCGCCGCACCGCCACAGGCCGTTTGGCCTTGGCCACGCTCAGCAGCACCGCCGGTTGTGATTGAGCCAGAAATTGAGCCGCCTGCCACTCCCGTACCGCGGTTTGGATTTCTTCAGGTAGTCCGGAGGCACAAACTTTTTGAGTCAGTAGCCGCGCCCGCTTGTCCTTTGATGTATTCAAACGGCCAGCCGTCCCGTTTGGCCACATGCTCAATCCCCTGTTTGCTTTTTGGCAGGATTGGCAGCGCCATTTCGGCCAGTGGGCGGAGCTCACTAATTCACTCATCGTCCCTCATCCTCAAAAATTCAGCTCAGGGAGCTTCTGCTTTTTCACGTTTTCTCTTTGGTAGGCGAGGAGAGCCAACCATTGGTGAGCGCCTCAATGGTCTCATCTACCCGCTGCCGTCCTCGTGCCATTTAGCCAACAATGCCAAAGCTGCTGCCGTTTGGCTTTGCACCTGCGCCATATCCGCCGCTTTGCCCTTGCAGTAGCGCGGGATTTCAATCACCACCCGGTCGCCATGCAGCACACTCAAATACTCGCTAATAAAGCGGCTGCCGGTCAGCGCCTCAAACTGGGCTATACGGTTGAGCGGCAAAAGTGTTCTCCAACAACCACCGGTAATACGTTTTAAGTTCCACCCCCATCAGGTCGGCCATCACTTTTGACGGCAGCCGACGCTCCTTGGCATGACGTTTGGGCCAGCTCAATTGCGTGGTCTAAAGAGGTGGCTTTCGCCCTGTCGTTTGGTGATTCTCATAATGAAAAATTCGCTGTACGGGAATTTAAATGCGTGATTTTTAGCTCAATTAACCTACAATTCAGGCATTCACTACTTTTCGCAGTGTTGGCCGGAAGTTTCGGGCAGCGTAGCGTTGCGGCCAAATGTCCTCTGGCTTCATCCCTAAAGCATCGGCAATAATTCGCTCTGCTTTTTGGATAGGGCATTGATAATGCACTTTTTAAAGTGTTCGGACTTAGTCCGTTGGCAACAGATAATGCTCGTACCGACCACCCTGCTTTTTAAGCGCAGCAACCACATCCGCGCGATGCCAGTCTGCTGTATTTTTGCATTGCAATTACCTCCATTCGTTTAGCTTAAATGTTATGCGCTTTCGTTTAACGTGTCGGCATATTACTAAACAAATGCAGAGTTTGCAATCGTTTGTTTTAGCCATTTTTACATTAAGATAGATATTTTGCTAATCGTTTGATAAGTATGTGAAAAAAATACTAAACAAAAACAACTAATTTGTTTAGCTTTTTGTTTAGCTGACAATTAGCTAAACAAAAGAGTTGATTCGCTATGAGTAGCTTTTAAAAGAACGCCTCCAGTTTCTATGGAGCGATGCCAAGCCAGCACAAATCGCAAGAGATTTAAATTGGTCTATTAGCGGTGTATTAAGAATTTTTGAAAAAGATACCATCCCAAAAGCTGAAACCCTTGTTTCTATTCAAAAACTGAAAGGGTGTGATTGGAATTGGCTGATGACAGGGGAAGGCGTGCCATTCCCCGAAGAAGTTGCAACCGGCAGCAATCAAAATTGCTAGAGCCTGTGGGTCATAATGCAAAATGGATCGCACAAGGTGCCACAACAGCCCTAGAGGTGCTGGATACGCTCGGCAATCCAGTAGACTTGAGCGAATTTGTCTTCATCCCACGCTACAACGTTAAAGTTGCGGCGGGACATGGTTATGTCGTTGAAGATGAAAAACCAAGATTCACAATGGCTTTTCGGAAATATTGATTCGGCTTCACCTCCGCACTGACCCTAAATCCCTTTCCGTTGTCAAAGCAACCGGCGACAGCATGGAGGGCGTATTGTTTGATGGTGATAACGTCTTGGTAGATCACAGCCGTAACCAACCTGGAAACGGCTTGTATGTGCTCCGGATTGGCGAGGAGCTCATAGTCAAGCGTACCCAAACCCTCCCGGGCAACCATCTACTGGTTTCCTCTGCGAACGAGGCTTACCAACCATTCGAATTAAATTTAGCCGACGAGACTTCAGGCGTTGAAATCATCGGCAAAGTAGTATGGTTCTACTGGCAAATTTAAGAAAGTTTAAATCCCCTTTAATAACCGATTATTTTCCGTACATTTCAGTGCAAAAGATAACGCATTTTTTTATCAAACCAAAGCAAAAAGCTGGTGCAAGTTTTTCCCGCACCAGCTTTGCTCAAACCCACGCCCCATAAAGATTTTCGCCGTTTTTCTTCTACCCACTCAGTGCAAAAAAATAAACACCTCCCACACACCTATATCGATCGAGGCCGTCTGAAAACCGATAACAAGGTTTTTCAGACGGCCTGATTGGTTTATTGCCGTTTTAGGCTTCACCGGAATAATACCGATTTTTGGCCTGCCATTGTTTCGGCGCGACGGCATGGACGGATTGTCCTGCCGCATCCACCGCCACCGTTACCGGCATGTCTTTCACTTCAAACTCGTAAATCGCTTCCATGCCCAAATCGGCGAAGGCGACGACTTTGGCCTGTTTGATGGCTTTAGCCACCAGATAGGCCGAACCGCCGACCGCCATCAGGTACACGGCTTTGTTGTCGGCAATCGCCTGACAGGCCGCCGCGCCGCGTTCGGATTTGCCTATCATGCCCAAAAAGGCCGGTTTGCTCGAGCATCTGACGGGTGAATTTGTCCATGCGGGTGGCGGTGGTAGGACCGGCGGGAGCCGACCACTTCGTCGCGCACGGGATCGACCAGGGCCGACGTAGTAAATCAGTTTGCCCGACAAGTCCACAGGGCAGTTTTTCGCCTTTGTCCAGCATATCGGTCATGCGTTTGTGGGCGGCATCGCGCCGGTGTAGATTTTGCCGTTCAAGAGCAGCACGTCGCCCATTTTTCCATGTGGCCACTTCTTCTTTGGTCAGCTTGTCCACATCGACGCGGCTGCCGTTTTTCGGGTTGTAGGTGATGTCCGGCCAGTCTTCGATGGTCGGCGGGGTGAGCACGGCGGGGCCGCTGCCGTCCAGTTCGAATTCGACGTGGCGGGTGGCGGCGCAGTTCGGAATCATGGCTACGGGTTTGGACGCGGCGTGGGTCGGATAATCGAGGATTTTTACGTCCAGCACGGTGGTCAGGCCGCCCAAGCCTTGCGCGCCCTATGCCCAGGCGTTTACTTTTTCAAAGAGTTCCAGGCGCAGGGCTTCGACGGTGGAGAGTTCCGCGCCAGATGCGGCTTTTTCCTGCAATTCGTGGATGTCGATGTGGCTCATCAGGGATTCTTTAGCCAACAGTGCGGCTTTTTCGGGCGTGCCGCCGATGCCGATACCCAAAAATGCCCGGCGGACACCAGCCCGCGCCCATGGTCGGCACGGTTTTCAAGACCCAATCGACGATGCTGTCGGACGGGTTGAGCATGGCCGTTTTGGTTGTTTTTCCGAACCGCCGCCTTTGGCCGCGCAAGTTACTTCGATTTTTGTCGCCCGCCACGATTTCCATGTGGACGACGGCGGGGGGTGTTGTCTTTGGTGTTTTGGCGTTTGCCGTAGGGATCGGCCAAAACGGATGCGCGCAGTTTGTTGTCGGGATTGGTGTAGGGCGCGGCGCACGCCCTCGTTTACCATTTCCTGAACGCTCATTTGCGCGTCCCATTGCACGTTCATGCCGACCTTCAAAAAGACGGTGGCGATGCCTGTGTCTTGGCAGATGGGGCGGTGGCCCTCGGCACACATGCGGCTGTTTACCAGAATTTGCGTCATCGCATCTTTTGGCGGCAGGATTCTCTTCTTTCTCCCAAGCCTTGCTCAGGGCTTTTGATGTAATCGACGGGATGGTAGTAGCTGATGAATTGGAAGGCATCGGCGATGCTTTGGATAAAGTCTTCCTGTTTGATTACGGTCATTTTGCGTTCCTTTGGGTTTTGTTTTTCTTTCAGACGGCCCTGCCGCATGATTGGCAATATTCGGGCAGCCATAACGCGGCAGGATAGCACAAAGGCCGTCTGAAAAAAACAGTTTCAGACGGCCTGCTATGCAGGGTTCGCGCTATAATCCCCCACTATCCAACCGAATATAGAAACGAAGATGTTTAATATCGACAAACAGCAGGGTTTTTGGACGCATTCCGCCACCGCCGCGCCACCCGTGCCTACGACCCATCCAAAAATCTCACCGGACGATTTTGCCTATATTCTGGAATTGGCGCGACTCTCGCCAAGCTCCATCGGTTCGGAACCGTGGCAGTTTTTGGTGGTGCAGAACGCCGAGCTGAGAGGCCGTCTGAAACCGGTAAGCTGGGGCATAGCCTCGCAAGTGGACGACTGCAGCCATTTGGTGGTGATACTGGCGAAGAAAAACGCCCGCTGGGACTCCGCCTTCCTGCGTGCAGGCCTGGAAAAGCGCGGCTTGGACGAAGAAGAATGCAGCGTGCTTTGGCGGTTTACGAAAAATTCAAAAGCACGACATGAAAAACCGCCGATGACGAGCGCGCGCTTTTCGACTGGTGCTGCAAGCAGACCCACATCGCCTTGGGCAACATGATGAGCGGTGCGGCAATGATCGGCATCGACTCCTGCCCGATAGAGGGATTCGATTACGAAGAAGTGAACCGCATTTTGGCCGAAGCCGGCGCATTCGACCCGCAGGAATGAGGGCGTGTCGGTGATGGTTACCTTCGGCTACCGCGCACGCGATATCTCGCCGCGCAGCCGCAAGCCGATTGACGAAATCGTGAAGTGGCTGGAATAAGTACCGAAAACGCCGTACAAACAGGGCGGCACCGCCATGCCACCTCCTCAAACAATCCCCACACAACACAATCAATCATGGCAAACCGCAATCTTTTTCCCCGTCAAACGCCTCAGCCCCTCGGATGCCTTTTTATCAGCCGCAGAAGGTCATTTGAGCCTCTGCATCTGCTTCCGCCCATTCGTTTGGGACGGTGAAACTACCGAAACTTCCCTGAACATCGACTTATACAACGTGCTGCCCTCGCCCTATCCGCGCGACTTGGCCCGGCCTGCAACGCACCTTCGGCGACATCGAAAACGGTTTTGCCGACGAAGGCGCGCCGAGCCCGAATGTTCTTTGGACGGCAGCCTGTATTTGGGCGGCAAACACCATCCCGTTATCATCCGAAGCCTGTCCTTCCTCCCAAACCGCAACCGAACCGCGCTGACACTGATGGTGAAAGGGGAATACCTGTTTGAGTTCGAAGGCCTGAACGATTACGCCGATACGCCGTTTACCTTGAACGCCCCGCTATGGTCGAACGCCGTATGAAAACACAATATGCCCGATGGCGCATCCAAGCCCTGCCGTACACAATAGAGGCCGTCTGAAACTGTTTTTCAGACGGCCTGAGACCTCTGCAAAAAGCCTTTCCTCCAACAGCCGAAGCCCAAACACAGGTTTTTCGGCTATTTTCCCCAATCACTCCTAATTCTACCCAAATACCCCTTAATCCTTCCCGGATACCCGATAATCAGGCATCCGGGCCGCCTTCAGGCGGCAGCAGGCACTGCTAGCCTGTTAGCCGCTTTCAACAGGTTTAAACACATCGCCTTCAGATGGCTTTGCGCACTCACTTTAATCAGCCCGAAATAGGCTGCCCGGGCGTAGCGGAATTTACGGTGCAGCGTACCAAAGCTTTGTTCGACCACATAACGGGTTTTCGACAAATATCGGTTACGTTTGGTTTGCGCTTCCGTCAGCGGACGGTTACGCTGGGCTTTGCGCATAATGCCGTCCAGCAACCGATGTTCTTTCAGGTGTTGCCGGTTTTCCCTTACTGTCGTAGCCTTTGTCGGCATAGACGGTCGTATCTTTGGCTATACCTTCCAGCAAAGGCAACAGGTGGTTGCACTCATGGGTATTGGCGGGAGTGATGTACAGTTTCTCGATATAGCCTTCCGCATCGGTACGGGTATGTTGTTTGTAACTCGAGTTTGTAGAGGCCGTTTTTCTTTTGTCCAACGGGCATCTTTGTCCTTACTCGGTGTGGTTTTGGCCGCTGACTTGTCCCTTCTTCATCGACTTCTATGGCCTGACGCTGTTTGCTGCCGGCAGTTTGAATAATGGTGGCGTCAATGACGGCGGCGGATGCTTTCTATTTTTAGGTTTTTCGGTCAGTTGGCGGTTAATCAGTTCCAGCAATTCTGACAGGGTGTCGTCTTGCGCCAGCCAGTTGCGGTAGCGGCATAAGGTGCTGTAATCGGGGATGCTCAACTCGTCAAAACGGCAAAAACAGGTTGAAATCGATGCGGGTGATGAGGCTGTGTTCGAGTTCGGGATCGGAGAGGCTGTGCCATTGTCCGAGCAGGACGGCTTTAAACATGGACAACAGGGGATAGGCAGGGACTAGCCGCGGTGGTCTCTAAGGTAACGGGTTCTTTGACGATTCAGGTACTGTTCGATCGGCTGCCAATCAATCACCTGATCCAACTTCAATAGCGGGAAGCGGTCGATGTGTTTGGCAATCATGAGCTTAGTGCGGTTTGCTGGAAGAAGGTGCTCATGGGAAATCCCCTAAAATGTCTTGGTGGGACTTTAGGGGATTTTTGGGGAGATTTTGCAAAGGTCTCGGCCTTCACATTATTCGAAATACAGGAAATAGATAGTGCTTGAACCCATTATCGTCATTAGCTTACGCCAGCAAGTAAGAATCCGTGGCAGCGCAATCGCAAACCTTTTTGTCCGACAAACTTCCGTTCGGACCTACGCGGATTCCCGCCTGCGCGGGAATGACGGCTAACGGCAGATTCCGTATCGGCGATACAAGCGAATCGACCACCAACACATAATCAGCCCGTCGCACAAGACAGAGGCCGTCTGAAACTACTTTCAGACGGCCTCCCTGTTATTTCGCATGCAGAAAGCGGGTGGCGGCTTCGCGGTCGCCCGCCATAATCAGCGGCAGGCCTTGCAGCGATTTTTCGATTGCCTTGTCTATCAGGGCGCGGTCTTCGGCACTCGGCTTGTTCAACACATAGCCGACCACCAGATTGCGGTCGCCGGGGTGGCTGATGCCGAGGCGCAGGCGGTAGAAGTCCGGCGTGCCGAATTTGGCCTGGATGTCTTTCGCCGTTGTGTCCGCCGTTGCCGCCGCCGAGCTTGAAGCGGATTTGGCCGCAGGGGATGTCGAGTTCGTCGTGGGCGACGAGGATTTCCTCAGTACGGATTTTATAAAAACTGCGCCAGCGGCGACGGCTTTGCCGGAGAGATTCATGTAGGTGTCGGGTTTCAAAAGCCAGACTTCGCCTTCGGGGCGGCTGACGCGTGCGGTGTGGCCCGAAGTATTTTTCGTGCTTCCACGCAGCCTTCCACTCGCCAGGCGAGTTCGTCTAAAAACCAAAAGCCCGCGTTGTGGCGGGTGTGTTCGTATTCTGTGCCCGCTGCCCAGGGCCGACGATTAGTTTGATGCTCATATTCGGGTTATCGTCTGATTTTGGTGCGCTAGCCGATCGGACACGCGGCGGCGTCGGGCTTCTTTGGGGTCAATCAGCAGCGGGCGGTAGAGTTCCACCCTGTCGTGTTGCCGCAAAACGGTATCGTCGGCGACCTGTTTGCCGAAAATCCCCAGCGGCGCGTGCAAATCGGCTTCGGGAAAGGAGGCGGACAGGCCGCTTTGCAAAAACGGCTTCGCGGGCGGTTGTGCCTTCCTCGACGGCCAGCTGCTGCAAAAACTGTTTTTATCCGTGCCGTAGGCAACTTCGATGTCAATCATAGCGTTTGTCCGCTTCGGCGATGAAGGATTCCACCAGCCTACCGGGCCAAGTGGCTGAAAACGGGGCTGATCAGGGGCGGAAAGCATGGGGTTGGCAAAAATCATATTCGAGACGGAATTCGATTTTGCAGCGGTCGCCGCCCAAATCGATGAAATGCCACCGTCCGCGCAGGGTTTTGAACAGGCCTTCCAGCAGTTCCATGCGGATTTCGCAGCCGGGGATGTTGCGGTTGTGGGTGGCGAAGGATTGTTTCACGCCTTTATAGTCCATATACAGGCGGGCTTTGAGTTCGTCGCCTTCGCGCGAGATGACTTCGGTCTTGCCGTACCACGGCAAAAAATTCGAGTGAGTCTTCGACTTTTGTCCACCAGCTCGAACATTTGCTGCGCGTGTGTGCCACCAATATGTTTTTCTACGGTTTTCATGTGTCCGCCGTTCGGGAAAAGGCGGCGATACTAGCGAAATGCGGTGTTTCGGGGGCTTCGGGATGGGATGGAGGCCGTCTGAAAAACGGCTTTCAGACGGCCTAAATGCGGGATTCAACGACCGCTGCCGAAATGGATGCGCGGATCGGCCCAGGCGTAGGGATAAATCGGTCAGCAGGCGGGCGGTCAGGCCCATCAGGGTGAAGACGTAGAGCGTGCCCATCACGACCGGGTAGTCGCGTTTGAGTACCGCTTCGTGGGACAACAGTCCGAGCCCTGTCGAGGGAAAAACAGGGGTTTTCAATCAGCAGGGCTGCCGGTGAAAAACGCACCGATGAAGGCGGCGGAAAACCGGTAATCAGCGGAATCATGGCGTTGCGGAAGATGTGTTTGAACAGGATTTTCCGTTCGGGCAGGCCTTTGGCGCGGGCGGTATAGACGTATTGGCGGCGGATTTCTTCGAGGAAGACGTTTTTGGTCAAAACGGTGGTAACGGCCAGGCTGCGCGGCAACGGAGGCGGTAACGGGCAGGGCGATGTGCCAAAGGTGAGTCGGCGATTTTTCCCGCAGTGGAGAGTTGGTCCCAGTTGTCGCCCGTCAACCCGCCTTGCGGAAACCAGGGCAAGAAGCTGCCGCCGCCGAACAACACCAGCAGCAACAGGCCGAGCACGAAGGGCGGGATGGTGTAGCCGACGAGGATGACGAGGCCGGTCAGGGTGTCGAAGCGGCTGCCGTCGCGCACGGCTTTCATGATGCCCAACGGAATGCAGATGAGGTAGGTGAGGAAGAAGGTCCACAGGCCGAGGCTCATGCGGAAACGGGCAGCTTCTGGCGGATGAGTTCAGCCACGGTTTCGTGGTGGAAGAAGCTGTTGCCGAGGTCGAAGCGGGCAAAACGCGCCAGCATTTCGCCGAAGCGGGTCAGCGGCGGTTTGTCGAAACCGTAGAGGGCGTTGAGGGCGGCGATGTCGTCGGCATTCAGGCGCGTGCGGCCCGCCATGCCGCCGCTGATGCCGCTTCCGCCGCCGCACCGCTGCCGGAAAGTTCGCCATCAGCTGTTCCACCGGACCTCCGGGGCACGAATTGGATAATCAGGAAGGTGAGCGCGAGTATGCCGAGCAGGGTGGGAATCAGCAAAAGCAGGCGTTTGAACAGGGTAGGGCAGCATGGGCGGTATTCCTCAGGCCGTCTGAAAATTATCATCAAAAAGCCGATTAACGAGCTCTTTTGAACAGGGAAACCGAATACGCCCAGCCCGAGTACGAAGAACAGGATAGAACATAGCCGAACTTGCCCGCATTCGATGCCGAGGTCGTAAACGATGAAGCCGATGAAGATGACGAGTACGGTGAGGCTGATTTTTCATGGCCCATGCGGAGATTGTGCTTCAGTCATGCGCTTTTCCTTTTGATGTTTTTGTGTTTGTTGCGTTGCTGGCCGTCGGATCGGACGGCTTGGGGACGTTCTTTCCAGTTTGCCGCCCGTTTGTTTTTCAGATGGCCTCCTATCTAAAGAGGCCGTCTGAAACGGCTGACTGCTCATTGCCTGTGCCAAATCGAGCAATCAGGTCGTCGGCGTGTTCCAGGCCGACGGAGATGCGAGAGCAGGCCTTCGCGGATACCTGCGGCGTATTTCGCTTCGGGCTGCATTTTTGCCGTGGGTGGTCGTCCACGGGTGCGTGATGGTGGAGCGCACGTCGCCCAGATTGGCGGTTTTGGAGAAGATTTTAACGCTGTCGAGCAGATTTCCATGCGGCTTCCCTGCGGACTTCAAACGCCAAGACGATGCCGCCTCCGGACTGCTGTTTTTTCACCAATTCGGCCTGCGGGGTGGTCGGCGAAGCCGGAATGGTAAACGCGCTCGATTGCGGCTGCCGCCGCAGCCATTCGGCAATTTTTCGGCATTGGCACATTGCTGCGCGATACGCAGCGGCAGGGTTTCCACGCCGCTGAGCAGCACCCAGGCATGAACGGTGCCATCGACATGCCGCAGGCGTTCGCGTAAACCCTGTACCTGCTGCATCAGTTCGGTGCGTCCGACCACCACGCCGCCCTGCACCCTGCCCTGCCCGTCTATCGCCTTGGTGGCGGAGTGTACCGACAAGTCTGCGCCGAATTTCAGCGGCTGCTGCAAAAATCGGGGTCAGGAAGCTGTTGTCAACCACCAGCAGCGCGCCCGCCTGATGGGCGATGTCGGCCAGCTGTTCCAAATCGGCCACTTCGTTGAGCGGGTTGGACGGGGTTTCGAGGAACAGCATTTTTGGTGTTCGGGCGCACGGCGGCGCGCCATTCGTCCAAATCGGTTTGCAGTAAACGAAGCTGATTTCGATGCCGAAGCGGGCGATGTGGTTGTTCAGCAGGCCCATGGTGGTGCCGAACAGGCTGCGGCTGCAAATCAGGTGGTCGCCCGCGCTGAGGAAGGTCAGCAGGGCGGCGTTGATGGCGGCCATGCCGGTGGAGGTGGCCACGGCTTCACCGCCTTCCAAAATGGCGATGCGTTTGGCGAAGGCGGCGGTGGTGGGATTGGCGGTGCGGCTGTAGGTAAAGCCGGCCTTCTCTCCTTTGAAGAGTGCTGCTCCGTCGCTACCGCGCTGTCAAACATGAAGCTGCTGGTGATAAACAGTGCCTGGTTGTGTTCATTGTAGTTGGTTTGTTCTTTCGCGCCCCGGATGGCCAGGGGTTTCCGGGATGGAGTTCTCCGTTCATGATCCTCTTCCAATGTGAAGTTCGGTAAAGAACGCATTTTGCGCCTCTTCAGCGGGTGTTTTCAAGATTGAGGCCGTCTGAAAATGGATTGCCGGACGGAAATGCGTTTTTCAGACGGCCTGATGCTCTTGGTTTTGCTCGACAGCGCGCCGTCGGTCATGTTCAATACGCGGTCGAAACGGGCGGCCATTTCGTCGTCGTGGGTGACCACCACCAGCGCGGTGCCGAGTTCCTGCTTCAGTTCCATCATCATGTCGAGGATGTTGAGGGCGTTTTTGCGGTCGAGGTTACTGGTCGGCTCGTCGGCCAGCAGGCAGGCCGGGTCGGTAACCAGCGCGCGGGCGATGGCGGCGCGTTGGCGTTCGCCGCCCGAAAGTTCGCCCTACCGGTGCTGTACGCGGTCTTTTAGGCCGACTTTTCCAGCATCAGCAATGCCCGTTCCCGCGCCTGTTCTTTTCGGGCGTTTGCCGATCAGGAGGGCATCATCACGTTTTCCAAGGCGGAAAAATTCAGGCAGCAGGTGGTGGAACTGATAAACGAAGCCGAGATATTGGTTTCTCAGCCCGCTCAATTGCTTCTGGCTCAACTGGGACAAGTCCCTGCCCCATCAGGGAAACACGTACGAAGTCGGTTTGTCCAGCCCGCCCAAGATGTGCAGCAGGGTAGATTTTCCGCCGCCCGACGCGCCGACGATGCCTATGCTTTTGGCCTTTGTCTACCTGCAGGGTCAGGTTGTCCAACACCTGCATATTCAGTTGGCCGTCGTAATACTTTTTACAGACGGCCTCGCAAGCCAATATGGTGTTACTCATAACGCAAAGCCTGCAGGTTCGGTTCTCGCCGCACGCCAACTCGGATAAAGCGTAACCAACAGCGACAGGCCGAGGGAAATGGCGACAACCGCCGCCACGTCGCTCCAAAAGGACGTGCGAGGGCAGATAGTCGAGGAAATATACTTTTGATTCGATCAGCTTGCGCCCTGCAGGTTTTCCACCCATTTCAGTATGTCGCCGATATTCACCGCCAGCAACAGGCCGAGCACGGTGCCGATGGCCGTGCCGATTAAACCCAGCAGCGTGCCTTGGACGAAGAATATCTTCATGATGCCCGAAGGCGGCATACCCTGCGTGCGTAAAATGGCGATTGCCGACTGCTTTTCGGTAACGGTCATAATCAGGGTGGAAATCAGGTTGATCAGACGCCACCAGGCTGATGAAGAACATCACGACGAACAGCATTTTTCTTTCCAATTCCACGGCATTGAAATACGATTGGTTGCTGAACGTCCAATCGCGCGCCATCACGCGGTTTCACCGCATCTACAGCGGGAGCTTGGGCACGACGTACCGGTGCGTTTTGCGGATCGGCCAGTTTCAGACGCAGGCCGGCAAAACCGCCTTCAAAGCGGTAGAGCGTCCGTGCGTCTTCGATATGGGTCAGCGTCAGCGTATTGTCCAATTCGTAGAGGCCGGTCTTCACCACGCCCACTACGTTGAACTGCTTCAGCCTCGGCACCACGCCGGCGGGCGTAACGTTGCTCTTCGGGCGTAATCACCGTTACCTTACCGCCCACTTCCGCGCTCCAGTTCGTTGGCCAATTCCTGGCCGAGGATGATGTCGAACTCGCCCGGTTTCAAATCTCAAATTGCTTACCGTCATTTTTGCCAATAATCGACGACCTGCTTTCTTCTTGCGGGTCTATGCCGCGCACCTGCACGCCGCGCACCACGCCGTTGTTGGCTGAAAAAGCGCCTGGTCGGCGATATAGAGGGCGGAGCCGAGCACGTCCTTATTGCCCGCCACCATTTTTGCGCAATCCTGCCAGCTGCCGCCGTTTTCCGTATCGTAAAAGCCGATTTCGGCATGCGGCGCGACGCTGAACAACTGGCTGCGCACGTCTTTCTGAAAGCCGTTCACCACCGACAGGGACCGACAATCAGCGCCATCACGCCGATGGCGATGCCGATGATGGGAAATAATGCCGATAAACGACATAAAGCCGCTGCGTTTTTCGCCCGCAACATAGCGCAGGCCTATCCATGTTTCTAAAGAAATCATCGTTTGTTTGCGGTTTCCGGAAAAATAAAGGCCGCATTGTACGCGCAAAAAGGCCGTCTGAAAGCCGTCCTTCCGCCCGATGGTTGCCGCATCCTTTTTCAGACGGCCTCAAAGCGGGGCGTTTCCGCTATAATCGCGCCCCAACCGAAAACAAGCCGAAATACAGACAATGTCCAACAAAACCGAAACACGAACACGAAGCAAACAAACTGCAAAAACGCCTGCGCCACGCCGTCGGCGATGCGATTAACGATTTCAACATGATAGAGCCGGGCGACAAAATCATGGTCTGCCTCCGGCGGCAAAGACAGCTACGCCCTCCTAGGACATCCTGCGCCAGCTCCAAGCCAGCGCGCCGATTGATTTCGAACCGGCTGCCGTCAATCTCGACCAAAAGCAGCCCGGTTTCCCCGAAGAAGTGCTGCCGACCTATCTCCGAAAGCATAGGCGCGCACAAAATCGTCGAAGAAGACACCCTACCCACCGCCAAACGCGCATTGGACGAAGGCAAAACGACTTGTTCGCTGTGCAGCCGCCTGCGCCGCGGCATCCTCTACCGCACCGCCAAAGAATTGGGCTGCACCAAAATCGCTCTTGGGACACCACCGCGACGACATCCTCGCCACTCCTGTTTTTAAACATGTTTTACGGCGGCAAACCTCAAAAGCCATGCCGCCCTAAGCTGGTGAGCGACAACGGCGAACACATCGTCATCCGCCCTTTGGCGCGTGAAAGAAAAAGATTTGATTAAATACGCCGAACTGAAACACTCGATTATCCCGTGCAACCTCTGCGGCTCTGCAGCCCAACCTGCAGCGCCAAGTCATCGGCGACATGATGCGCGATTGGGACAAACGCTTTCCTTACCGTATCGAATCCATGTTCTCCGCCCTGCAAAACGTCGTCCCCTCCCACCTGCCGACACTGAGCTTTTTCGATTTTCGCCGGTTTGAAAACGCGGTCAAAACCCCAAGCACGGCGGCGATTTGGCCTTTGACAGCGAAACCCTGCCCGCCCGTTTCGACAGCGGGGAAGACGAAGACAGCATCAGCCTCGCCAAACCGCGCAAAGTCATCAACATCCTCGACAGCCGCCCGAAAAATTAAACGGCAGCCGTTAAATATCGAGGCCGTCTGAAAACCCGACATTCCGTCAAACGGGTTTTCAGACGGCCTTGTTTTTGTTTCGATGTGATTGAGGTGCAAACCCCGCTTCATCGGCAAGAGCGGCAATGGAACATATGCCGCCCTACTCGTCCATACTTTTCAGACGGCCCTCACTCCGCCGCAGGCAAACGCTGGCGCATTTGCTCGAACAGGCATACCGTAGCCGCCATGGCGACGTTGGAGCGATTCGGTGTCTCCGGCCATCGGGATTTTAACCGTCCTGTCCGCAACCTGGCGCATTTCGGCACTGACGCCCGCCCCTTCGTTGCCGAACAGCCAGCCGCAGGGTCCGCGCAAATCCAAACCGTACCAGGCCCGCATGCGCGTTCGTCGAGTGCGGTGGCTAGCAGCGGTGACGTGTAGCCCTGCCGCCAAACGGCCAAATCGGTATCGGGGTGCAGCGTCAGCAGGAAATGCGCCTAGCCGCACGCAGGACTTTCGGCGACCACACGTCGGCACAATCCGCACCAAAACACGATGTCGCGCACGCCCGCAGCGCCGCGCTGCGCAAAATGGTGCCGATGTTGCCGGGGTCCTGCACCCGCTCCAGCACGACGCAGTCGCCGTCTTCCTACCGTTTTGCGGCGTGACGGCAGCTTAATCAGCGCGACGATATTTCCGCCCTCCCCCAATCCGGTCAGCCTGCCCGGTATCGGCGCGGCGACGGAAACGGTTTTTCAGACGGCATCCGTTGCAGCAATGCCGATATTTCGGCATCTTCCAAACGGTTTTCCGCCACATCACGCGCATTCCGCCTGCCGCCTGCGTTTAAAAAGGCTTCCAAAAGGTGTGTACCTTCAAGCAGGGTTTGGCCGAGCGCGCCGTTGGCGAGCGGAGGCGGCGAGTTTGGCCAGATGTTTAATCCGGCTGTTTTGGGTGGAGGCACGTGTTCCATAGTATGGGCGGAAGTCGGTTGGGAGGTGGATAAAAACAGGCCGCCGAAGCGGCGGGCGGATAAACGGCTATTCGGTCGTTTAGCCGCATTTCGGTTCAAACGGCACGGCCTTTTCCGATGTCTAAGCATCCGAATCATCCGTTCGGCACGATTTGTATCTATGGGGCGGCAGGCTTTGCGCGATTTGTAGCGACAGGGGCTTTGAGAGGCCGTCTGAAAACCGGTATTGCCCAAATGAAAGGTTTTCAGACGGCCTCTTATAAGAGGGGCGGCAACTCTGGCAGTTTTTGCGCCTAAATATTGCTGCTGCCCGCTATACCCGTGCCGCTTCCAATGCCTGTGCCAAGTCGGCAAGCAAATCGTCGATATGCTCGATACCCACGCTCAGGCGTACCATGTCGGGGCTGACGCCTGCTGCGGCGAGTTCGGCATCGCAAGCTGGCGGTGGGTAGTGGTGGCGGGATGGGTGGCGACGATTTGGCATCGCCGATATTCACCAAGCGCAAGAAGAGTTGCGGTGCGTCGATGAATTTTGCACCTGCTTCGCGTCCGCCTTTTAATGCCGAAACTCAGCAAACCCAGAGGCTTTGCCGCCGTAGTCGCGGTCGATTAAGTTTTTGTACGGGGCTGTCAGGCAAAGGCGGGATAGTTTACCCATTCGACCTGCGGGTGTTTCTTTAAGAATTCGGCTACTTTCAGAGGCGTTTTCACAATGACGCTCCATGCCGCAGGGCGAGAGTTTCCAAAACCCTGCAGCAGTAAAAATGCGCTGTGCGGCGATAGCGGCACCGGTATTGCGCAGCGGGACGACACGGGCGCGGAGATGTAGGCGAGCTGGAACCAAAATGTTCGCAGTAGTTTGACGCCGTGGTAGGACGGGTCCGGCTGGTTGAAGGTTCGGTTAAAACGCGGATTACCCGCCCATCTCGAATTTGCCGCCGTCGATAATGGCACCGCCAATCGTTGTGCCGTGGCCGCCGATGTATTTAGTCACGATTGGATAACGATGTCGGCGCCGTGTTCGATGGGGACGGAACAGCGTGGGCGTAGCGACGGTGTTGTCCACCATCGGCGGCAGTCCTTGAGCGTGCGCGGCTGGGCAAATGCCTGAATATCGACGACATTGATGGCGGGATTGCCGATGGATTCGCAATACACCAGTTTGGTCCGGCTGTCGGTATTGGCGGCGATTTCTTCGGGTTTGGCGGGATCGATAGCGCACTTCTGAGCACCTGCTGCGCGGCAGGCTGTGGGCAAAGAAATTGTATGTGCCGCCGTAGAGGGTTTTGTTTGCGATGATGTTGTCGCCTGCTTCGACCAATGTTTGAACGGCATAGGTAATTGCCGCCATACCGCTGCGGCACAGCCAATGCGGCAATGCCGCCTCCTTCCAGACGGGCAAATACGTTCTTCTAAAACGGCGGTGGTCGGATTCATGATGCGGGTGTAGATATTGCCCGCAACGTCAAGGTTAAACAGGTCTGCGCCATGCTGCGTGTTGTCGAAAGTGTAGGAAGTGGTTTGGTCAAATCGGACGGCAGCGGATTTGGTGGTCGGTCGGATTGATAGCCTGCGTGCAGGGGCGATAGTTTCCCGTTTCATAAGAATATCGCTTGCAGTGAATTAAACATTATTAAATAGAGGCCGTCTGAAAAACGTAGATTGTTTTTCAGACGGCCTGTTTCTTGCTTATGCGGTGTATTGTCTTCTGTCGTTACGTTTGACTCGGTAGTGTTTTTCTTCATCTGAAGCTGACGCGTCTTCCGGCTCTTCCGCTACCCGCTCGAGGCTGACCAGTTGTTCGCCTTCGTCCAGATTAATCAGGCGCACGCCTGCCGCGGCGCTACCGGTTTCGCGGATTTGTTCGACTTTGGTGCGGATGAGGACGCCGCCGCTGGTAATCAGCATCAGGTCGTCGGTTTTCACCGACTAGGTTGCGGCGACCAAATCGCCGTTGCGCTCGCCGGTGTTGATGGCGATATTGCCTTGTCCGCCTTTTGTTTTTCGGCTGCTAATCGGCAATCGGAGTGCGTTTGCGCCGTAGCGGTGGCGGTGAGTGACACCTGCACTCGCTTTGTTCGGCACTCGGGCGCAAAGGTAATCAGCTGACGATGCGGTACGTTTTTCGGGCAGGCGCATACCGCGCAGGCCGCCGCTGCCGCGACCGGACGGACGCACGCCGTGTTTGCCGCGTTTGGCAGGGGCATTTTCGTTGTCGGCGGTTTCGTCTTCGAGGTCGTCTGAAATTTCGGTTTCGATGTCGGCATCTCCCGCTTCGTCGTTGCCGGATTTTTCCCAGTATTCGTTGAAACGGATGGCTTTACCTAAGTTGGAGAACAGCATGATGTCGCGTCCGAGCCGCTGGTTTTGCGCAGGGCGCCGACGAGGTAGTCGCTCTCTCTGAGCGCGATGGCTTTGATGCCCTGGCTGCGGACGTTTTGAAGGCGGAAAGCTGGACTTTTTCACCATGCCTTGCGCGGTGGCAAAGAAGACGTATTGGTCTTCGGGGAATTTCGCGCACGGCGAGGATGGCGCTGACTTTTTCGCCTTCTTCCAACTGGATGACGTTGTTAATCGGACTACTCGCGGCTGTTGCGACCGCCTTCGGGCAGTTTGTGAAACCCTAATCCAGTGGCACTTGCCGAGGTTGAGTGAAACACATCAAATAGTCATGCGTGTTCGCAACGAACAAGGTTTCGATGCAGTCTTCGTCTTTGGTGGCCGCCGCCTGTTTGCCGCGCCCGCCGCGACGCCTGCGCCTGATAGTCGGTAGTCGGCTGAGTTTTGATATAGCCGCCGTGGGTCAGGGGTAACGACCATTTCGCGTTGCGGAATCAGGTCTTCATCGTAATGTCGCCGCCGAACGGGTTGATTCGCTGCGGCGTTCGTCGCCGAAATTGGTTTTGGTTTCTTCCAATTCTTCGCGGATGATTTGGGTGATGCGTTCCGGTTTCGCCAAAATGTCCAAAAAAGTCGATGATTTTTGCCATGATGTTTTTGTAGTCGCCGACGATTTCTTCTTGGTCAAGGCCGGTCAGGTTGCGCAGGCTCATGCGCAGGATGGCGTCGGCCTGAATTTCGCTCAGATAATAGCCTTGTTCCTGCAAGCCGAGGTTGGCGGGCAGACCTCGGGGGGCGCGCCATGCGCAGGTCGAGGTCGGTACGGCTCAACATGTCTTCCACTAAACCGTTGCGCCTGCGCGGGACAGCAGTTTTTCTTTTGGCTTCAGGTGCGCTGGCAGATTCTTTAATCAATCGAATCATCTCGTCGATATTGGACAGGGCGACGGCTTTACCTTCGGCGATATGGCCTTCACGACGCGCTTTTTCAGGCGGAACAGGGTGCGGCGGGTAACGACTTTCGCGACGGTGGCGCAGAAATTCCGCCAAAAATCTGTTTCCAGGTTCAACAGGCGCGGCTGACCGTCAACCAAAGCGACCATGTTGATGCCGAAGTTGTCTTGAAGCTGGGTGAGTTTGTAGAGCTGGTTTAAAACGACTTCGGCGTTTTCATTGCGTTTTCAATTCGATAACGACGCGCATACCGGATTTGTCGGATTCGTCGCGCAGGTCGGATACGCCTTCCAATGTTTTTCGCGCACCAGTTCGCCGATTTTTCCACCAGCTTGGCTTTGTTCACCTGATACGGGATTTCGTCGATGATGATGGCTTCGCGTTCGGCCGTTTTTGCCCTATGGGTTCGATATGGGTTTTACCGCGCATGACGACGCGACCGCGACCGGTTTTATAGCTTCGCGCACGCCGCTCAGCCGTAGATGGTCGCGCCGGTCGGGGAAATCGGGGCTTGCAGGATGTTGATCAATTCGTCGATTTCGGTTTCGGGTTCATCCAAAAGACGCAGACAGGCGTTGATGGTGTCTGTAAGGTTGTGCGGCGGAATGTTGGTCGCCGATACCGACGGCGCGATACCGGACGAACCGTTGACTAACAGCGCGGGGAAGCGGGTCGGCAACACCAGTGGCTCGTGTTCGCTGCCGTCGTAATTCGGGCCAAATTGACGGTTTCTTCTTCGATGTCCGCCAGCATTTCGTGGGCGATTTTCGCCATGCGGATTTCGGTATAACGCATCGCCGCGGCGCCGTCGCCGTCAACCGGAACCGAAGCTGCCCTGACCGTCGATTAAAGACGTAGCGCATCGAAAAATCCTGCGCCATGCGCACGATGGTGTCGTAAACCGCGTAATCGCCGTGCGGATGGTATTTACCGATGACGTCGCCGACGATACGCGCCGATTTTTTGTAGGCGGCGTTCCAGTTGTTTTTCAGCTCGTGCATGGCGTAAAGCACGCGGCGGTGCACAGGCTCAAACCGTCGCGCACATCGGGCAGCGCAGTAGACAATCACGCTCATGGCGTAATCGAGATAGCTTTTTGCGCATTTCGTCTCTCAAGGCTGACGGTGCAGGTTTTCGAGTGCGAATTTATGGTCGTTGCGGATAGTTGCGTCGGTCATGGTTGAATTTTATAAAAAGAAATTTCGCCGAATTTTAACATAAATGTATGTGTCCCAGACAAGCAGGACGGCTGTCTTTTAAAAGCGGGTCCATTCGACTTCCGTCACGGTAGTACGGGCATACCATCTCAAGGGAAATAAATTTCTAAGCTAATGAAACATTAAGCAAATCACGCCCTATTGCCCGTAATGGCTGCCCCCGCTTTATTTTCTTCCGTTCAACCGTCCCTACCGATTGTTTCCAAATAAAAATCGAAACTTTTACCTGCTATCGTCCATATGCTGACGACATTCACTCAAGCACGCCTAATTATTTGTAATGTTTGCTCTTTATATGCCAAAGGCCGTCTGAAAACACTCGGGATGGCTTTCAGACGGCCTTTTAACCAGCCCCTAAGCCGGTTACTGGTACAAACGATAAACTTTCGCTATAATTGCGCTTTCATTATTTATTGCCGAACAACTGACACATAAAAATCGCGGCTGCTGAACCGATTTTCGAAACAAAGTTAGAAAGCAGATAATGGACAATCTAGACCGAAGCCTGCAGCCGTGCATGGCGGCGGCATCAAAACTCAACGCCCAGCCATCGCGTACACGGCAAAACCCTTTTGAGGGCAAGCCTGAGAAAAAGTGGATTTTGACGTATTTCCGCAGGAATAAAGTCAAGCGCGCGCAAAAACTGGGCTTTGTTTACCCTTCAGGCAGCATGAATTTGAAGCCGAATGGTTTGATTAACTTAAAAGAACACATTTCGATTTCATCGAGATGATTTTCACAAGGCGGATATTTTTCCGCCTTTTTAATTTCTATGAACGCACTTTTTATTTGCAGCCGCAACCACTGGCGCAGCCACTGCGGAGCTTGTGTTTCGCCGTTACCCGAATGTTCAAACCCGTTCCGCAGGCACTAGCTTCCAATGCGCGGCGCACTGTTTCTGCTGCCGACATCGCATGGGCGGATGAGGTTTTTGTCGTGGAGCAAAAGCACAAAACCGCCTGTCGGCACAGTTCCCGCGCGCTTTGTGCAGCACAAAGAAATCATCGTATTGGATATTCCGATGATTACCGCTATATGGACGAAGATTTGATTGGGATATTGAAGGAAAGCATCGGAACATTATTTGCCCAAATAGGAAATATGTTCAAACAAAAGGCCGTCTGAAAACACGCAACATGGTTTCAACTTCGCTGAAACTGCGTTTTCAGACGGCCTTTGCTGCGGAATTAAAAACGTGCCCGCCTTGACCAAACGTTGCGCGTAATACGGCTTGCCCAGGCTTTCGGTCTGCACCGTGCTGCCGGAACGGGGGCGTGAAGAATTTTCCGCCGCCCAGATAGAGGCCGACGCGAAATGCCCAGAGCCGGAGGTGTTGGAAAAATACCAAATCGCCGGTTTTGCGGGTCGCGCGTGCTGATGGTGCGGCTGGCGGCGGCCATATCGCGCGAACTGCGCGGCAGGTTCACGCGGAGGGCGTTTTTTGTAAACATATTGGATCATGCCGCCGCAATCGAATCCGGTATCGGTGCTGCCGCCCCAGCGGTAGGGTGTGCCGACCAAATCCATGCTGTGCAGCATCAGTTCCCGCCCGCCGGCGGTGCGGTTGATGTGGCCGATGCGGATGTTTTTAGGCGTTTTGGCGGCAGCCTGTGGTTTGTGTTTGGTTTTTATGGCTGCCGGTTTTGATTTTTTTCCGCCGCTGCCGCCGCAGGCGAGAGAGTCCGAATGCGGCGGCGGCCAGCAGCATGAGCAATGCTTTGTTCTTCATCATTCTTAATCGTTTATTCTCGTATTCAGGCCGTCGCTGAAGGCGCGGTTCAACGAAGAGAAACTTATCTTCCGGCCAAAATCAGGTTTCAGACGGCCTCTTTGCCCTCTTCCGCCGCTTCGTAGGCTTCAACGATGCGCTGCACCAACGGATGACGCACCACGTCCTCACTGGTAAAGGTGTGAAATACAGCCCTTCCACATTGCGCAGTTTTTCCTTGGCGTCCTTCAGGCCGGATTTGATGTTTTTCGGCAAGTCGATTTGGCTCAAATCGCCCGTGATGACGGCTTTGGCACCGAAGCCTATGCGGGTTAAAAAACATTTTCATTTGTTCGGGTGTGGTGTTTTGCGCCTCGTCCAGAATCACATACGCGCCGTTGAGTGTGCAAGCCGCGCATATAGGCCAGCGGGGCGATTTCAATAAGTCCCTTCTCCAACAGTTTGGTTACGCGGTCGAAAACCCATCAAATCGTACAGCGCGTCGTACAGCGGGCGCAGGTAGGGATCGACTTTCTGCGTCAGGTCGCCGGGCAGGGAAGCCCAGTTTTTCGCCTGCCTCGACTGCGGGCGCACCAGCACGATGCGTTCGATTTGGTGTTTTTCCATCGCATCGACTGCGGCGGCCACTGCCAGATAGGTTTTACCCGTACCTGCAGGGCCCAGCCCGAACACGATGTCGTGATTCAGCAAGGCGCGGATGTAGCCGTTTTTGGCGCGGGTGCGCCCGCCCATGCTGCCGCGTTTGGTTTGCAGGTAATACTGTTTGTCCTGCCGCTGTTCGGTGTGTTCCGCATCGGCCGTTTTTGCCGCTACGGCCACCAACTGGATGTCGTCCTCGTTCAAATCTCGACTCTCGGCCAGCCCCGCCAATTCAATCAGCGCACGGCGGCCTGCGTGGGCATAATTTCCGATAAAGGTAAAAACGTTCGGAAACGGCGGTCTGATTTGAATGTCCAAGGCTTTCACCCAATGTGGCCAAATGGGCATCGAGCGGCCCCGTCAGGCGTTGCAGGACGGTGTTGTCCATGTCTTCGAATTGCAGGTGTACAGTGTGGGTCATAACAATCGTGAAAAATCGGTTAGCGGAAAACGACGGCAAATATGGACTGTTTAAGCAGGAATATCAAGCGGCGAAACCCTTCAATCCATATTTTTAAAACCAATTTATAACGATAATTCCTTCCATTTATTTAAGTTTGATATTAACATTCTCTTTTTCAAGCAGCCTGCCCTGCCAAATCAATCAGAAAAACAGGAGGATCCAAGAGATGAGTTTTCATAAAATACCCTGCTTCATCGCCGTCTGAAACCATTATTTCTCATGATTAGCATCTTAGGCGTATAACCCCTGCCGCATGGGCAGAAGGGGACACGACGACAGAAGAAGGGAAATTGGCAGATGTTCAGGTCATCGGCATCCGCGACTGCATGACAGAAGCTACCGCAAGTCAAGCTCCACACCCGCGACATCAGCAACCTATACAAAGGAAAACAGGAAATCGAAACCTACCGCGGCAGCAGCGTGGCCGATTTAATCGGCGGCATGGCGGGCGTGTTCAGCGGCGACGCGCGCAACAGCGGCGCGCTTGACCCCAACATACGCGGTATTCAGGGCGAAGGCAAAGTTCCGGTAACGGTAGACGGCACGGAACAGGGCAATCAGCGTATGGCGAGGATTTGAAGGCATATCCAACCGCAAACTACATCGACCCTGAACCTTATCAGCAGCGTGTATGTGGAAAAAGGCGCATCGGCAACCGCGACATCCGCACCGGCATAGGCGGTTCGGTCAGCATGAAAAACGCTGGAAATCGACGACGTCGTGCCGAAAGATCAAAAATCTGGATGGAAGTCAAAATGGAAACCGGCAACAACAGCATCAAACAGCGCGAATATGCCCATGCCGCATCATGGAACAAAGACTACCGCCACTACCGAAGCCCCTACTCCTTCGACCGCAGCGACTCGAGCGATTATGCTGGATGATAGCGACCGTCAAAAACAACGCTTCGGCGGGCGAGGAAAATTATTTAAAGACAACGCCTTCCGTATTTCAGCGCTGGTATGCGCGGCGAAGTGTTTGACGGCTTGATTGCCTACGCATGGCGCGACAAGGGCACTACTTTTGCCGGCAGCAAGGGGCGGAACGCCATGGCTACCTCCCCAATGCCAGCTCCACTGACCGAGGAAGAATTTACCAAAAAGTTACGGATATTCAGGAATATACCGCCAATGTCGGTACGTATTACCATCCGTCCGGCGAAGTGGCCAACACCTCCCTGAATATGCGTTCGTGGCTGGGCAAAGGCACGTTCAAACTGCCCGACAACCAAAAATACAGCTCGGCATACGCCATACCAACACCCTGTTTCGGCGAAATCATGCCGTACAGCATCCCTGTTCGGCAATATCGGCGGCAGCAAACTCAAATCCGACGGCTCCGCCCAAACCGATAAGTGAGTAGGCTCACAAAAAGGCACGCTGATGGCGGAATGGCCGCAGGCATGGGTAAAAACAGACCGCCGTCAATCTGGATTATTCTTGGAACCCTGAGAACAGCCGCTGGGTAGATTTGAAGCGCGGGATTTGGGGGACGTTTAACAATTCGCAAAACCAACTCCACGGGCGGCTATCCCGCATCGACCCTATTCCTCGACAAAGCATTCAACGACAAATACGCTGAAGACTGGTATTACAAAGGCAAAGAGCCGGAATGGGACAAACTGCCGCCCAACACCAACAACCGTTTTACCGTTTTTCAACGCTGCCGCCTACCGCGCCAAAAACAACCGCTTGGGCATCAATTTGTCCAACCGCATGAAGCTGGCCGATACACTCGAACTGACCCTGACGGGTGATTACCAACGCGAAAAAACTCAAAGGCAGCAGCGACACCAGCTGGATACTCGCCCTGCCGCACGACGAATACCGCAAACTGCGTGGGACGACCCCGGAAACCACTTTAAACTCTAACTTCGCCATGACCATGCCGCGCCAAGGCAAACGCAATGAATGGAATGTCGGCTTCAACTTCAAATACGAACCGACACCGTGGCTGACACTGAACGCCGGCGTACTCGCCATACCGACTACCGCATGACCGATACCTTCGTCCGCGATTATCTGTCCAAACACCGCGACCGCTTGGAAGCAGAAGGCGAATTTAACGTATTGTCTGAAAATAGCCGCAATGTCGCCGCCATCGGCAGCAGACTCGGCCACTCCGGAAGAATACCGTGCCCGCATGGATTTGAAAGCCGATATGAAGCCGCATTGAAAGCCTATGAAGAAAGCCCCGAAGTGGTGCGTACGCAAGCGGCATGGGATGCATACGACCAAAAATTTTGGGCATGGATAAACACCCTGCCTGTACCCTGATTACGCCTGGGCGTTGGAAAATATGCCCGAAGAAACGGAAAGGGCGGAAAAGCGGCTACCCTGATTTCATCCCATGGCCGCAAGAGCTGACTGATTTAAGCGAGGAATACAACACTCAACCACACTACCCGCCAATATAGAACAGGGCTATATGCCGCTTACCGAATGCACGACAGACCCTGCGGCAGGAAACTGCATTTATTGGAAAAACGGCGAAAACCCCGTTTCAGACTTTACCGTCTGAAACAATTTGCCGAAAAAGGCATCAATCGCCACTGGAGAAGTCGAAAACAAATACCAAGGCGGCGCATTAATCGGTGCAAAAAGCCCCGTTGCCGAATACCGGCACCTGACCGAAGAAGAACTGCGCAACTCATGGAGCGGCCACGCCTTCGCCCCCATGTTCTCCGCCACTGTCAAACTCGGCGACCACACCCGCCTGTTTGCCCGTTACACCGAATTCAAACGCTTCCCCAGCATGTATGAAGGCACATTCGGTTTCGGCAACCACAGCATCGCCAAGCTGTTCAGCATCCCTTCGACCGCACCTGCTACCCGCTCAAACCCGAACATACCAAGAATTGGGAAATTTCTAGCCACGACTTCACCCGCCTGCTGCCCAAAATGCGTTACGCGGACGTTCGTCTGACCTACTTCCACAACAAAACCCGCAACGTCATCGACCGCAACTCATACCACCTGGCAAATCAGCAATTACGACAAACAAGTCATCAGCGGTTTAGAGCCGCAAACCCGCTTCGACAATTCACCGTGTTTTTCGGCGACTTGGGCGTGGTGCGCAACATGAAAAACGAAGTCTGCGACCGCCGCGCCATTGAGCAGCAATATGATGTAGACCAATACGTCTCGCACGGCCGCACCTTCCCCGTACCTTACTGTCAAAACGGCGGTTTCGCCAGCGGTTGGCTGATCAACCGCATCCAGCCGCGCTGGTCGGTCGTTGCCAACCTCGGCGGCAGGTTCCTAAACGAAAACTCGAAATCGGTTCGCGCCTGACCTTCCACAGCCGCGTTGAAGACAAACAACAGCCGTCCGCCCGCTGGCGCGAATACTACCTGCAACGTGACGGCGCAAACAGCAAAGCTTTCAACAGCGACAACGGCAACGCCAACTGGCAGCCCGTTACTGTCGTGGATGCCTATGTGCGTTACAAATTCAACAAACATTTCAGCGCAGAGCTAACGGGCAGCAACCTGACCGACCGCTATTACCTCGACCCCATGAGCCGCTCTACATGCCCGCCCCGGACGTACCCTGCGCATCGGTTTGACGGGGAAATGGTAACCGCGCAATACGCCGAAACACTACGGAGGCCGTCTGAAAACACACTTTCAGATGGCCTCCTTTACAAAACCCCGCGCCAAACGACAAAATCCTGCCTTTCCATACCAACCATAGCCCATCGGACAACCCCTGCCCGTTACCGTCCGGAGAAACCTCATGACTACCCCCTGTTACCGCCGTTATCGCCTTCGGCAGCAACCTCGGCGAAAGCACTCGACACCATACGCCCTCGCCGCCGAAAGCCTGTCCTGACACCCCGGCATCGCCTCGCTCCGCCTCTCGCCGCTCTACCGCACCGCACCCGTCGGCTATACTGACCAACCCGACTTCGTCAATGCCGCCGCCCTAATCGAAAACCACGCTGGACGCATACGCCCTGCTCTCCTTACTGCACACTGTCGAACAAGATGCCGGGCGCGAACGCAGCTTCCGCAACGCCCCCGCACCTTAGACTTAGACATCATCGACTACGGCGGCCAAACAAAAAGACGACCCTGCCCTCACCCCTGCCCCCACCCCCTGCGCCCACCTGCGCGCCTTCGTCATGCGCCCGCTGGCCGACATCGCACCCTGACTACCTGCTGCCGGGCACGGCAGCGCGCGCGATCTGGCAGAACTTCAGGCACGAACGGCATCACACCGCTTACAAAGGCCGTTCGAAAAAAACAAAAATCCAAACAAACAAACAACTTGGTCGCCAGCGGCAAACCCTTATAATCCGCCACTCAAAAACACGCCGTATCCGACCAACCACAAATACCGGGAAAACATAGGACTACAATACATCGTTGTTGAAGGCTCGATCGGCAGCGGCAAATCCGCCCTGCCCGCAAGCTGGCTGAATATTTCGACGCCCTCTACCTGACGGAAAAGCCCGAAAACAACCCCTTCCTCGACCCAGTCCCTACCAAAACGCTGCCAACCACGGCCTGGCGGCGGAACTCACTTCCCTGATGCGCCGCGCCAAAGCCATCGACATCATCAACACCGAAGAAACACGCAACTCATGCGTAGTGGCCGACTTCCTGTTGGAAAAAGACCAAATCTTCGTCCCCGTCGTCTTGGATGACAACCAACCGGCAAAACGAACAAAACCTGTTTTTGGGGAAATCAAACACAAAGTCATGCCCGACAAGATACCATCGCCTGACCTCGCACATCTACCTGCAAACCGGCAACGAAGCGGCACAAAAGCGTTTTGGTTCGGGACGGCGCCGGCGCGTTAAACTCTTCCCGTCGGGCTATCTGGGCAATCCACATCGAAGAATACCGCCGCTTCTACCCACCTTTACGACAAAGCCCCCGCTGCTGATTGCCAACAACGACGACATGGACTTCACAGACAACGACGACCATTTCGAACTACTGCTGCGCACCATCAGCCACATGCGGGGCAACCGCCATACCTCAACCTGAAAGACAATTAAAACAACATGATTACCGTAAACACACTGAGATAAAATGAAGGCCGAAGGCGAAAAATCGCCATGCTCACCGCCTATGAAGCCAGCTTTTACGCCCTGATGGACGAAGCGGGCGTAGACATACTCACGGTGGGCGACTCCCTGGGCATGACCGTCCAGGGACGCGACCCACCCTGCCCGTCAGCCCTGAACGACATGTGCTACCACACCGCCGCCGCCGCTCGCAACGCGGCAGCAAAAACGCCATGATTGTGGCCGACCTGCCCTTCGACGCCCGCCCAGCAGAGCAGAGACAGGCCTTCGCCGCCGCCGCCGAACTGACACGCAGGCGCGCATATGGTCAAACTTCGAGGCGCGTCTGATGGCAGAACCACCGAATTCCTGCAACTGCGCGGCATCCCCTGTCTGCGCCCACATCGGCCTCACCCCCAATCCGTCCATGCCTTCGGCGGCTGCAAAGTCAAGGCAAAGGCGACAAAGCGCAAGCCCTGCTCCACCGACGCCGTTGCCCACGAAAAAGCCGGCGCCGCCATCGTCCTGATGGAATGCGTGCCCTGCCGAATTGGGCAAACAGGTAACACAAACCGTCTCACGCCCCACCATCGGCATAGGCGCGGGCGTCGATTGCGACGGACAGGGTTTTGGTCATGCACGACATGCTCGGCATCTTCCCCGGCAAAACCGCCAAATTCGTCAAAAACTTCATGACCGGTACCGGGCCCGACATCCAATCCGCCGTCAGAGCCTATGTAGAAGCAGTCAAAAATAAAACCTTCCCGCAGCCGAACACAGCTTCCTCTAAACACTTTCAGACGGCCCCATCCCCCTCAAGAGGCCGTCTGAAAACAGCAGACACACCAACCACGCAACATCATGCCCGAACTGCCCGAAGTCGAAACCACCCTGCGCGGCATCGCGCCCCACATCACCGGCAAAACCATCGTCCGCACCACAGTCCGCCAAAGCAAAACTGCGCCACACGTCCCACCTGATTTGGACGGCACCCTCAACGGCGAAAACCGTCCTGCGCTGCACACGGCGCGCCAACACCTGCTCGTCCATCTTCACCAAGGCATCCTGCTCATCCACCTCGGCATGTCCGGCAGCCTGCTCGCATATTTACCTCCGGCAACGCCCTCGACGCACGAAAACACGACCATATCGAAATAGAATTTTCAGACGGCACCTTACTGCGCTACTACGACCCGCGCTGTTTTCGGCATCGTCCATGGTATCGGCCCGGAAGAAACCCACCCCTGTTGCAAAACCTCGCGCCCGAACCGCTGGGCAACGGCTACCGCCGACTACCTCCCACAACGCCCCTGAAAAACGCCGCAGCCCGATAAAAAGCGTATTGATGGACAACAAAACCGTCGTCGGCGTAGGCAACATCTACGCCAACGAAAAGCCTGTTCGCCGCCGGCATCGCCCCAAAACCGCCCCGCCATGCAAATCAGCCGCAAAAGAAGCGGCGGCACTGGTACACCACATCCGCGAAACCCTGCGCCGCGCCATCGAAAAAGGCGGCAGCACCGCGACTTCGTCGACAGCGAAGGCAAAAAGCGGCTACTTCCAACAAGAATACAAAGTCTACGGCCAAGGCCAACCCTGCCTGCAATGTGGCGGCGGCATCGAAAAAGACCGTCATCGGCCAACGCGGACATTCTACTGTCCAGAACTGCCAGCACTAAGCCCATTGATGGCACTGCAAACAAAAACACACAGCCGCAAAAAGGCTGTGTGTGTGTGTTCAACATAGGCCGATACGGCCTCCATCGGCCAGCCGTCAGGCATTCAATACCAAAACCGCCTCGGCTTCCACCTGAACGCCCTTCGGCAAAGCGGCCACGACCGACCGCACGTGCGAGGGAACGGCTGAGAGAAATATTCGGCCATCACTTCGATTGAACACAGCAAAATTGCCCAAATCCGTCAGATAAGCATTCAACTTGACCACATCGTCCAGCGAACCGCCGGCAGCCTCCGCCACAGCACGCAGATTTTTAAAAACCTGATGCGCCTCGGCACGGAAATCACCGCCGCCGACCACCTCCAATCGTTGCAGGGTCGAGCGGAATCTGACCGCTCAAATACACGTATCCCCCGCCCTGACGGCCTGACTGTACGCACCAATCGCCGAAGGTGCCTGATCACGTGAATAATCGTTTTACTCATAAAAAACTCCTTTCGCAAAAAGGCAATTATAATCACATTTTTAACCATCACCGCTAAAAGCACACCGAGGCAGTCTGAAAAATCCGCCCGAACCGTGCAGACCGCAACAGTACACTTCAAACGCCGCAGTCAAAGAACGGTTCTGAATCATCCCACCCCTCCCTCCGCAACGGATAGCTTTCAGACGGCCTCGTCTTACATACGGAAACACACCTTCAAATGTCAAAGCACACGCCCGCCGTCCCACCTCACATTCCAGACGCGGCACCACGCAGTCTGAAAATACAAACAAAGCGGAAGTGTGGATGCATCGTCGAAAACGGTATAATCCAAACCGGTTCTGATTAACAGCAAACAGGCCAGTCTGAAAAAGGAAAAACATGTTGGATCAGCCCATACCGAAAATCTTCCTCTTCGTCCCAGCCACCCAGCCCGACCGCATCCCAAAAGCCTTTTGGCATCGGTGCCGACGGAAGTCATTGCTGACTGGGAAGACTCCGTCTCGCCTGCCAACAAAGCACAAGCCAGAACCAACATCGCCGACTACTGCGCCACGCCAAACGCCCGCCCGATTTGGCTCCGCATCAACTCCGCAAACAGCACCCATTTTCGCCGACGACCTCGCCGCCCTGCAAAACCTGCCGGCGGTAAAGGCATCATCCTACTGAAAGCCGAACGCCCGGTAGACATCACTCCTCACTCTACCAAAGCAGCGGGCAAACCCGTCATCGCCGTCCTCGAAACGGCTTTGGGCATACTCAATCTGCCCCAACTGGCTCTTTGCCCACGGCTTGTACGCCCTCTGCTACGGCTGCCTCGACCTGTCCAACAACCCTGAGCATCCAAAACCGGACGGCGGCGGCGGACGTATCAAACCGACTGCGCACCGACACTCCTCCTCCACAGCAGCCACCTCAACGAGCTGCACCCGCCGGTTTGAAACCGTATTCCCCGATTTTTCCGACAACGAAGGCCTGCGCTCATTTACCGCCTTCTGGCGCGACATGGGCTTGCTGGCATGCTCTGCATCCACCCCAAACAAGTGGCTGTTACCAAAACTGATGTTGCGTCCTCGGCTTGAAAACACTCGAATTTGCCCGAAAAAGTTTTAACCGAATACGAACAAAACGGCTCACCGGTATTCCAAATAGACGGACAAATGGTCGACATCCCGGTTATCGAACGGGCACTACTGGGCAGGACATAACCGCATATGGCAAAAAGGCCGTCTGAACAGACTGGCCTTTTTAACAACTGGATTGATGAGAATCTTGCCAACGGATAAAACACAAAATCATGGGACTGGCACAGAAAAATTGATTAAATTTTTCACTATAAAGCTAATGCAAGTTATCAGATACTCAAAATATACCCCCAGTTTTCGCTTTACTCAATTGCACGGCAATGGGTGGAATCAGAGCAATTAGGAAGGGCAAGCAGGATAGCAATCAGCCTGAAAGCCCCGTGGTTGTTGGATTTGGTTTATGGCATTGGACGGCATTAGACAATAACTGCCTGAAAGCAGTTAGATTTTGGCAGTGGGCGTGCGGACGGAGAGACTCGAACTCTCCACCTCTCGGCGCCAGAACCTAAATCTGGTGCGTCTACCAATTTCGCCACGTCCGCTTTTGTATTGTAAGAGAAGGCGCGATTATACGGAAAATGAGCCGATTTGCAAAATCAGATTGCATCCGTTTACCGTTTGACTTGGAAAAATTCTGCGAAACGGGCTATATTGTCGGCTAGTGTTTCGACTCGTCTGAAACGGTTTCAGACGGCCTGTTTTATCGAAAGAATTTTGAATATGTCTGAGAGTATTGGTGCGCGATTATCTGCAAACGCAGGTTTGAGCTGGCAGCAGGTGATGTGACGTGGCCCGTTTAGCGCGGAAAGCAGTGATGAATATGGGGCAGGCTGAGATAGATAGGTCTGTATTGTGGGGCAATGGAAACGAGGCTTAGTGCATGACCATTTTACATGCGATGAAACGACGGAGCAGATTTTAAAACAGGTTTTTGTGGCTTTGGATTCCACCTGGGAGCAATCGGCGGCGCAATCGGCGGCAGTTTGATGCTGCTGCCTGAGCAGGGCAGCTTGCTGCGGCTGTCGCAGCAGGGTCAGCCGGTTGAAGCCTCATTGAAGTTGGACGAAGAGGCGGAAGCGGCTTATCTGCCGAGCCGGACGGCTAACCGTTGGTTGAATTTGGTTGAAGATACTGCCGCGTTGGCTGGAGGCCGGTGAAATTTCGGGCAAGCATCATGCGCGGAACGGCAGTCAGATGTCGCTGCCCGTCTGTTTTGAAAAACGTACCGTGTTTTGGGCGTGATTCAGCGGAAGCGACGCAAAAAACGGCTTTTGATGAAACGGCACAGGCATTGGGTGTAGCATTGGCATTGGCTTTTAGCGGCACCGTTGGCCGCCTTGCTGGGTGCGGGGAAGAGGATGAGAAATTGAATTTTGTTGCCGCCTGCCGCCTGCCGACCGAATGGGCGCGTTTACCCTGCACGGGTTTTTGAGGATGAAAACGGACAGGAACATGTAGCATTGACAATGGGGAGATGTTTCAGACGGCCTTCCGGTTGAGCACGGGTGCATTCCGAATGTCTGACCGGAGATGCACTGTTTTTCGCGCAAGTGCGACTGCGGCCCGCAGCTTCAGGCTGCCGCACAGGCGGTGCAGCGTGAAGGCCGCGGGCGATTGCCTATCTGCGGCAGGAGGGGCGCGGCATTGGTTTGATCAATAAAATCCGTGCCTACCGCCTGCAGGATCAGGGCTTGGATACGGTGGAGGCCAATTTGGCTTTTGGGCTTGCTGGTCGATGCCCGCGATTTCGGTTTGGCACAGCAGATTTTCGCCCATTTGGGTATACGGAGCGTCCGGCTGCTGACCAATAATCCCGACAAAGTGGAACACTCGCGTTCGGCGGGCATAGAGGTTGCCGAACGCGTGCGCCCTGCATGTGGGCGAGAATGCGGAAAACGAACATTATCTGCACACCAAAGCGGAAAAACTGGGGGCATATGTTCTGATGTTGCAGATTTTGCGCGTTAAATAAAAATATGATTGGGAGGCCGTCTGAAAACAGGCGGCACATTTTTACCGATACGGGCTTTGAATTTGCCTGCGGCAACCCTATTTTGCCCGTCGTTGAGTCGGATGCATGATGCGTCCGGCCTTTGATTACCCGCAAGGGCTTGTTTGTTTCATTTTGGAGTACACATGACCATCCGTCCTTTTACACGACCGTGTCGTCGTCAAACGCTTGGAAAGCTGAAGAGAAAACCGCATCGAGGCATCGTCTTGCCGGGCGCAGCCGCTGAAAAACCCGACATGGGCGAAGTGATCGCCGTGGGCGCAGGTAAAATCGGTAAAGACGGCGAACGCCGTCCGCTGGATGTCAAAGTTGGCGACAAAAGTCATTTTCGGCAAAATACAGCGGTCAAACCGTTACAGCTCGACGGCGAAGAGCTGTTGCTGATGCGCGAAGAAGACATCTTCGGTATCGTTGAATCAAACATTCCGTGTATTCAGGAACAACAGGTCGTCTGAAAAGACGTACAAGGTTTCTAGACGACCCTCAAACAACATTAAACAATTTTGGAGAATTAAAACATGGCAGCAAAAGACGTACAGTTCGGTAACGAAGTCCGCCAAAAATGGTCAGCGGCGTGAACACTTTGGCAAACGCCGTCCGCGTAACTTTGGGTCCTAAAGGTCGCAACGTAGTCGTTGACCGCGCTTTCGGCGGCCCGCACATCACTAAAGACGGCGTTACCGTCGCTAAAGAAATCGAACTGAAAGACAAATTCGAAAACATGGGCGCGCAAATGGTGAAAGAAGTCGCGTCCAAAAACCAACGACGTAGCGGGTGACGGTACCACTACCGCCACCGTACTGGCGCAAGCCATCGTTGCCGAAGGTATGAAATACGTTACCGCCGGGCATGAACCCGACCGACCTGAAACGCGGTATCGACAAAGCCGTTGCCGCTTTGCTGAAGAGCTGAAAAACATCGCCAAACCTTGCGACACTTCCAAAAGAGATCGCCCAAGTCGGTTCGATTTCCGCCAACTCCGACGAACAAGTCGGCGCGATTATTGCCGAAGCGATGGAAAAAGTCGGTAAAGAAGGCGTGATTACCGTTGAAGATGGCAAATCTTTGAAAAACGAATTGATGTCGAAGGTATGCAGTTCGACCGCGGCTACCTGTCTCCTTACTTCATCAGCGACGCAGAAAACAAATCGCTGCTTTGGACAATCCGTTTGTTTTTGCTGTTCGACAAAAATCAGCAACATCCGCGACCCGCTGCCTGTTTTGGAACAAGTGGCAAAGGCCAGCCGTCCGCTCTTGATTATCGCTGAAGACGTAGAAGGCGAAGCCTTGGCGACTTTTGGTCGAACAACATCCGCGGTATTCTGAAAACCGTTGCCGTTAAAGCCCTGGCTCGGCGACCGCCGCAAAAGCCATGTTGCAAGACATCGCCATCCTGACCGGCGGCACCGTGATTGCCGAAGAAGTAGGCCTGTTCTTTGGAAAAAGCCACTTTGAAGACTTTGGGTCAAGCCAAACGCATCGAAATCGGTAAAGAAAACACCACCATCATCGACGGCTTCGGCGACGCTGCCCAAATCGAAGCGCGTGCTGCCGAAATCCGCCAACAAATCGAAACCGCAACCAGCGATTACGACAAAGAAAAACTGCAAGAGGCGTTGCCAAACTGGCAGGCGGCGTGGCAGTCATCAAAAGTCGGTGCCGCTACCGAAGTCGAAAATGAGAGAAAAAGACCGCGTGGAAGACGCGCTGCACGCTACCCGCGCAGCCGTTGAAGAAGGCGTGGTTGCCGGTGGCGGCGTAGCCCTGTTGCGCGCCCGTGCCGCTTTGGAAAACCCGCACACCGGCAATGCCGACCAAGACGCAGGCGTACAACCGTCTTGCGCGCTGTTGAGTCTCCGCTGCGCCAAATCGTTGCCAACGCAGGCGGCGAGCCTAGCGTAGTCGTGAACAAAGTGTTGGAAGGCAAAGGCAACTACGGTTACAACGCAGGTTCCGGCGAATACGGCGACATGATCGAAAATGGGCGTACTCGACCCCGCCAAAGTAACCTCGTTCCGCGCTGCAACACGCCGCGTCTATCGCCGGTCTGATGTTGACCACCGATTGCATGATTGCCGAAATCTCCTGAAGAAAAACCGGCTATGCCTGATATGGGCGGCATGGGTGGTATGGGCGGCATGATGTGAGGCCGTCCTGAAACCTTTCAGATAAACAAAACACCGCACGGTTTTTACCGTGCGGTGTTTTGTTTTCATCTTCCCTCAACCAATTAGCCGGTATCGTCATGAAGAAACCGTGCTCGGACTATATGCCGATAAACTTAACTTTGCCACAGCATCATCCCGCATTGCCTGTAATTACCCCGCAGCCCAACCTGACCATCAAAGTTTTCAGACGGCCTTTCCCTGATTCTACCTAACCAGGACAAAAAGGCCGTCTGAAAAAGCAAAAACCTCTATAATCCGCCCTTTCTGACAGACAGTCTGTATAAAAACAAAACCATCATGCTTAAATTCACCTTTACACAACAAAGACGTGCCACGCCCGCCGCGGTACATTGAACTCAACCACGGCAGCATCGAAACCCCTGTATTCATGCCTGTCGGCACCCTACGGCTCGGTCAAAAGCCATGACCCGCAAAACCTGCACGACATCAACGCCCAAATCATCCTCGGCAACACTTACCATTTATGGCTGCGCCCCGGCCTCGAAGTCATCGAACAATTCGGCGGCCTGCACGACTTTATCGGCTGGAACAAACCGATTTTGACCGACTCCGGCGGTTTCCAGCGTTTTCGCCATCCGACATGCGCAAACTCACCGAAGAAGGCTGCACCTTCAAAAGCCCGATTAACGGCGACAAACTCTTCCTCTCGCCCGAAAATCTGATGAAAATCCAAACCGTGCTCAACTCCGACATCGCCATGCAGCTCGACGAATGCACCCCCGGCGAAGCCACGCGCGAACAGGCCGAAAAATCGCTGCAAATGAGCCTCGCGCTGGGCGGAACGCAGCAAAAAGCCTTTGAAGATTTGAACAACCCCCAACGCCCTGTTCGGCATCGTGCAGGGGCGCGATGTACGAAGACCTGCGCGAATCAGTCCCTGCGCGGGCTGGAACAGCTCGACTTCCCGGCCTCGCCATCGGCGGCTTGTCCGTCGGCGAACCCAAGCCCGAAATGTACCGTATGCTGCGCGCCGTCGGTCCCATACTGCCCGAACACAAACCGCATTACCTGATGGGCGTCGGCACACCGGAAGACTTGGTATACGGCTGGCGCACGGCGTGGACATGTTCGACTCGTGTCATGCCCACCCGCAACGCCCGCAACGGCTGGCTGTTCACCCGTTTCGGCGACATCAAAAATCAAAAACGCCAAGCACAAACACGACACCCGACCGCTCGACGAATCCTGCACCTGCTACGCCTGCCAGAACTTCAGCCGCGCCTACCTGCACCACCTGCACCGCGCCGGCGAAATTTTTGGGCGCGCAGTTGAACACCATCCACAACCTGCATTTCTATCAAACCATCATGGCCGAAATGCGCGAAACCATCGAACAGGGCCAATTCGCCGACTGGCAGGCGCAGTTCCACGAAAAATAGGGCAAAAGGTGCAGATTAACACCTTTCCCATAAGCCGGCAAAAGGCGGTTATCCCTGACAAAGGCAGAAAAACATGAATGCAGAAACCCAACTTTGAAACCAACTTTAAAACTGGCTGACAGCCGTCAGTCGGGGAGAATATCCCGCAGAATATTTGCGGCCTGGTCATTCGAACTGTCGGAACCTTACGAAATCACCCTAGTCGGCTCAACCCATTTTAACGAGAGCAATGACGATTGGGCTTGCCCGGATGACGATGATTTTCATCCTGCAACTGCTGCACCAGACTTATCTGTGCTGTCTGGTCAAAAACTGGGAAATTGTGCTGGAAACAATCGTTAACATCGTGCGGAAACTGACAGTTGAATTGCCAGACCTCGCTGTTTTTCGCGTACCACACATCGCAGCGGGATTTGTAGATGGAGATTTAGTGTTGATTCGTTGATTTCAGACGGCCTCTCAATCTTTTAGGCCGTCTGAAAAACGGTTTGCACAAACCACACATCCTATTTTTAATAAACCCTTTCCGTCATTCAGGAGAACTGTCATGCCACGCCCCTGTCGTCCGCTTCACACTCGACGAAGCCGCCGCCACTACGCCCTATCAAAAGCAAAAATCGGCGGCACACCCTACTCTGCCCAAAAATGCGGGATACCCGCACCACACCGAGAAAAAGCACCCGCTCACCTTAGCGGCGCAAATCAACTTTGCCGAGGTACCGCACCCGACCGGCTTCCCCGAACACGGCATCTTGCAAGTGTTCATCGACGGACTGAGCTACAGCATGGGCTGGGATTTCGAAACCAGTCGGCACTAAGCCGGCTGGCGCACTGTGTATTACCCTGAATTGCTTCCCGAGAGCGAACTTCAAACCGATTTTTCCGCTTATCAGGCCGCCGATTCCGACTGTCTGCCGTTTTCCGGTGAGTTTCCGCTGATTTTTCAAACGGCTAGCAGAGAAGAGGAAGACGCTGATTTCAAAACACCTCGAAGGGCATAAAATCGGCGGTTGCCCCATTTTCATTCAGGGCGACCCGTTTTGGGAATATCGTGAAGACATCGATTTCGACGATCACGGCACCGATTTCGACGACCCTGCCGCCCATTCCAACTGGCAGAAGACATCCTGCTGCTGCAACTGGACAGCGACATCAACGAAAACGACCGCCATACAGGCAAACTGATGGGGAGATTCCGGCGTGGCTAATTTCTTCATCACACCGGAAGACTTTGGCCAAACGCGATTTCAGCCGCACGGCCTTTATGTTTGATTGCCATTAAAACATCCGGCTAACTCATATTTTCAGACGGCCTCAGCACAAAGGCCGTCTGAAAAACAAACCGCCCGCCGTTATCATACAGGGAGACATTCATGCACACCCGAACCCTGCTGTACTGCGGCCTTGCCGCCGCTTTGTTGGACCGCCGGCGATATACTGCTGGTCGGATCTCGTGCAAGAACCACAGCGGTATCCCCTATTCTCGCATACGCTGGCCGGACACTTGGGCAGCTGGGCGGATATGGCCGTTCTAATGCTGTCCGGTTCGCCGCAACGGCTGTTTTGGGGGCGTGATTCCCGCCACATTCAGCATCGTTTTCTATCTGGCTGCAGCCCTCGGCGCATACCGCCTGATGCACTCGGGACGAACCGCCAAAATTTGCTTTTGCCCTGCTGGCTGCGGGCTACGCACCTCGCCGCTCGACATGCGGGTTTTTACTATCTGGGCATCAGCGCGCAAACCATACTCGCCGCCCCGCCTGAAGCACATCCGCTGCTGCTGGAGCAATTCCACCGTTTCTACACCATGCGCTGGATGTACATTGACAACAGCGGTCGGCCTGCTGGCTTTCGGCTGGCTGCTTTTTCTGGTGCAAACCCTGCGCGGACAAACCTGTCTCCCGCGCCGCATGGCATCAACCCTTTGTTTACAGGCACCATCATCGCCCTATCATGTGCACTGTTTCAATCAACGGTTGCAGCTGCCATCGGCGGTGCGACTTTCAATTTGGCACAATTACTTTTTTATGCCTGTGCCGCATACAATCAAGGCAACAGGCAAACAAACTGAGATTGATAAAGGCCGTCTGAAACCCATTTTTCAGACGGCCTTTTTCATACCAATACAATCAATCATGCGCAGCCGCGCTGCCAGTCGTGCCGCCGGCGTTGTCTTCCAGAATGATTTTGTGTTCGTTCAGAAGGTCGCGGATGCGGTCGGACTCTGCCCAGTTTTTTTATCCGCGCGCGCCTGTTTGCGTTGGGCGATTAAATCGTCGATTTCTTCATTGGAGAGGCCGTCTGAAAACCGCCCCGCCTTTGCAGAAATTCAATCGATCACGTTGCAGCAGGCCGATGATGCCGCCCAAAGCGCTTTCAGGCAGCCCGCAAGGTGTGCATCATTGGTTTTGTTCACTTCGCCTGCCAGTTCGAACAGTACGGCAACGGCTTCAACCGTACCGAAATCGTCGTTCATGGCGGCGTAGAAGCGGCGGGTGTAGTCATTGGCGTTTTCGGACAATCTCAAAACTCAGCGGCAGGGTGTTTTTCAACGTAGTGTACAGACGGGTCAGCGCGCCTTTTGCGTCGTCCAAATGCGCGTCGGAGTAATTCAGCGGACTGCGATAGTGGGCGCGCAGGATGAAGAAGCGCACGACTCTGGGTCGTATTGTTTCAACACTTCGCGGATGGTGAAGAAGTTGCCCAGCGATTTGACATTTTTCGCCGTCCACACGGATAAAGCCGTTGTGCAGCCAGTATTTGACGTGGCTGGCAATGCTTTTGACCGTGGTGGGTTTTGCGCGTGGTCGTGGCCGCAGGTATGACCGCTGGCACCGACGCTTTGGGCGATTTTCGTTTTCATGGTGCGGGGAATTGCAAATCCGCACCGCCGCCATGAATGTCGAAAGTATCGCCGAACAGGTTTTCACCATGGCAGAGCATTCGATATGCCAACCCGGACTACCGTTGCCCCACGGGCTTTCCCATGCCGGCTCGCCTGCTTTCGCCGCTTTCCACAACACAAAAATCAGCGGATCGCGTTTGAAACCGTCCACTTCACACGTTCGCCTGCGCGCAGGTCGTCCAGCGATTTGCCGATAATTGACCATAAGCGAGAAAATTCGCGCACGGCGTAGTAAACGTCGCCGTTTGCGGCAGGATAGCGCCTGCCGTTTTGAATCAGGGTTTCAATCATGGCAATCATTTGCGGAATGTTTTCCGTCGCCTTCGGCTCGATGTCGGGACGCAAAACGCCCAGCATCGGCATCTTCGTGCATAGCCTGAATGAAACGCGCAGTCAGTTCACCGATGGTTTCGCCGTTTTCAGCCGCACGGGCAATGATTTTGTCAGTCCAGTGTCGGTGATGTTGCGTACATAAGTAAGCGGATAGCCGCACTCGCGCAGCCAGCGGGCAATCATGTCGAACACTCACCATTACGCGGGCATGACCTAAGTGGCAGTAGTCGTAAACAGTCATGCCGCAGACGTACATACGCACGTTTTTCGGGTCGATAGGGTAAAGGCTTTTGACGGGTAAGGGTGTTGTAGAGGTTTAGCATGAGATTCTCAGAAATTAAAAATTATTTAATAAGTTCATTTTCCAACTCGTTGGCCTTTAACCCATATCAAAGAAGGAGCAAGCAACCAAAGAATTACAAGGAAAGGAAAACAAAAATTAACACTTCCACTAATCTTCAAACCAGTTACGAACAACAAACAAAAAAGTATTTCACATAATACAAGAGCAAATGTATCTCGCATGCTCTCGCAAATGTCTATATGACTCACATAATCTAGTCTGTCGTTTTTCTGCAAGTTTTTCGTAAAAATCAGTTATTAGCAGACTAGGTTCTTCTGTGAAAAATCCAACAAGATAGCATAGTAGTAAACGAAAAAGAAACAGTAGATAAAATAATGAATAAAAATTATTTCAATTATTTTATTGAAATTAAGTTTATACATATCATCAAAAATATAACCACAATCACCACAAATAAGGCTATTACCAATGAAAACACGAAAGTATATACACCCCATTTAGGCCAAAAATGAAGACTGAGTGTTTAATTCTCTAAATACAATTACTCTTAATGCATGAAATACCAACATAGGGCGCACTGGATAAATAACAATACGCCAAACCACAAACACCCCAAATAACTCAAATGAACAAAAGACAAATCTTTTTGGATCTTTGGGAATAAGAAAAAGCTAATCTATTTAATCCAAATTTAGTGGCAATATCAGTTTGAATAAAAATATATAGTAGTATAAATATACCCATTACCGAACCTAGCGCATACTGCAAGGCATAAAACCCCACCATCGTTTATCCATTTATTTTTTCTCTTATCAAATCTTTACTCTTTTACTAACCTAATAATAAACAGCTCTGGGTTTAACGCTGCGTATGGCTGACTATCTTTTTCCGTGCCGTCCGGCTGTAATTCCAGCAATATTGCTGTGCTCTGTCGCCGACATACACCGATGTGTATTTGCGCTTTTCGGCCATCCATGCGCGGTAGAGGCTTTGCAGGGTGTCTTGTTTGCGCTTTGAGGGCTTGGATTTGTTCGGGCGTAATCATGTTTGTCCTTGCGTGGCTGTCGGATAAGGCCGTCTAAAAACCTTTCAGACGGCCTTTGCCGTTATTCACTCTGCCTTCAACACCGAAGTATCCGTCTGAGGCTGCGCGGCGGCGGTGTCAGCGGCGGCTTTTTCGGCAGCTTCGGCCTCGGCGGCGAGGCGTTTTTCCCGGTGCGTATTACCGATTTGGTGTACCAGGTTTTGTGTGCCCTGATGGTTAACGCGCTGATTTTGAACAGGCGGGGGTGGCCGTGTCGAATTGGAAGCGGTCATCTGGTTTGAGTAATCCCAGCCGATGGCTTCTAGGAAAGCCACAGTACGTTCTTGGGCTTCTTCTTCATCAAGCATGTCGAGTTTGTTCAGCACCAGCCAGCGCGGTTTGCCGTAGAGTTCTTCATCGTATTTGCGCATCTCGTTGATGATAGCGAGTGCTTCTTCGCTGGATTGACGGTTTCGTCGAAGGGCGCCAAATCGACGACGTGCGCAGCAGACCGGTGCGTGATAAGTGTTTGAGGAAACGATGGCCGAGGCCTGCGCCCTCTGCCGCGCGCCTTCAATCAGGCCGCCGGAATGTCCGCCATGACGAAGCTGCGGTTTTCGTCGATGCGTACGACGCCTAAATTCGCGCAGGGTGGTGAAGGGATAGTTGGCGATTTTGGGGCGCGCGGCGGATACGGCGGTAATCAGGGTGGATTTACCGGCGTTGGGCATGCCTATTAAGCCGACATCGGCGAGGACTTTGAGTTCGAGTTGCAGGGAACGGGTTTCGCCTTCTTCGCCGGGCGTGGATTGTTTGGGTGCGCGGTTGACGGAGGATTTGAAGTGGATGTTGCCTAAGCCGCCTTTGCCGCCTTTGGCGAGGCAGACGCGCTGGCCGTGGTGGGTGAGGTCGGCGACGATTTCGTCGGTGTCGAGGTCGCGGATCAGGTGCCGACGGGCATTTTGAGGACGATGTCGTCCGCACCTGCACCGTAGCGGTCGGAGCCGTGGCCTTTTTCGCCGTTTTTGGCTTGGTAGCGTTTGACGAAGCGGTATTCGACGAGGGTGTTGGTGTTTTCGTCGGCTTCGCCCAAACGCTGCCGCCTTTGCCACCGTCGCCGCCGTCAGGGCCGCCGCGGGGTACGAATTTTTCGCGACGGAAACTGGTTGCGCCATTACCGCCTTTGCCTGCGGCGACTTCGATTTTTGCTTCGTCGATAAATTTCATGTTTGTTTTATTCGAGCAGCTTTTCAGACGGCCTTTGAGGCCGTCTGAAAAGGGTAAATGGTTAATCGGCGGTATTATAAGGGATATATGGAGGCCGTCTGAAAAATCTTTTTCCGACGGGCGGCTCTGCCAATCACGTCTGTTTGAACGGTACCGCAGATTTGCCCAAGCAGGAAATTGTAGGCGAGGCCGTCTGAAAACCACGTTTCCGTCAGGCGCACGGTCATGCCGACGTTTATTTGCTTTCAGACGGCCTATCCCCTGTCTGCGCCCTTCTCTGCCTGTACTGACCTGCAAAGGTGTTGGTGCTGCCGCTTTCGCGCATACGGCTACTAGCTGGTGATGATGTATTGGTCGCCGCTTTTCAATACGCCGAGCCTGATCAATTCGTTTTCCACTTGCTCCAGGGCGGTATCGTGGTCGGTACTGGTTTCCAGGTGCAGCGGGCGCACGCCGCGATACATGGCCATGCGGCGTTGGGCGGAGGTGCTGGGCGTAAGGGCGTAAATCGGGATTTGGATGCCGTAGCGGTTGATTTGGAATGCGGTCGTACCGCTTTCGGTCAGGGCGACGATGGCTTTGGCATCCACTTCACGGGCAACATGGACGGCACCGCCCGCAATGGCATGATCGATGCGGCGGCTGTCGTCGAAATCATCTATGGTGCCAATCAAGGAATCCTGTTCTTTTCGGCGGCGGCGCAGATGGCGGCCATCTGCTTTTACGGTTTCAAAAGGATAGGCTCCGACGGCGGTTTCTAGCCGAACACATGACGGCATCGGTGCCGTCGAGTACGGCGTTGGCCACATCACTAACCTCGGCTCGTGTCGGCACGGGGTTGGTAATCATCGATTCCATCATTTGGGTGGCGGTGATGCTGAAACGGCGCAATTCGCGTGCGCGTTTGATCATGCCGTTTTTGCAGTGCGGGAACGACCGCATTACCGACTTCCACCGCCGAAATCGCCGCGCGCCACCATGATGCCGTCTGAAGCTTCAATGATGCTGTCGAGGTTGTGCACCGCTTCGATGCGTTCGATTTTGGCCACCAGTCCGGGACGCGGGCGGTCTTGGCATTCGGCCCGCAAAAGGTCGCGGGCGATTTTTCATGTCTTCCGCATTTTTAACAAAGCTGACGGCCAGATAGTCGCAGCCGATGGCAACGGCGGTTTTGAGGTCGCGGAAATCTTTTTCGGTAAACGAACCGGCACTCAGGCCACCGCCCCTGTTTGTTGATGCCTTTGTTGCTTTTCAGGAAATGGTCGTTTTGTGCGACGGTGCGGATTTCGCTGCCGCTTTACTTCGGTAACGGTCAGGGTGAGCAGGCCGTCGTCCAACAGCAGTACGTCGCCAGGTTTGACGTCATCCGGTAGCTCGCGGTAGTCGAGGCCGATGCGTTCGCGTCCGCCCTCTGCTCCACGCGGCATCCAGCAGCAGGGGTTTCGCCCGCTTTGACGTTGATACCGCCGCCCGCGATTTTACCGATGCGGATTTTTCGGCCCCGCAAATCGGCCATAATGGCAACCTCCTGATGCGCCTGACGTGCCGCCTCACGCACGATTTCGGCATTGGCGCGGTGGAATTCGGCATCACCGTGGCTGAAGTTGAAGCGGATGACATTTTAACCCGCCGGCAAGGATCATATCGCGTAAAGTTCGACGTTATTGCTGCCCGGTCCCAGTGTGGCAATAATTTTAGTGTTATGGCGGATGCGTTCGGTATCACGAATATTCATTGGTTGTTCCTGAAAACGGTCTCGATGTTTAACGGCAAATGAAATACGGCCCCTGCCTTTGTTTGGATGAAAAAAATCGATTTGTCTGTCCTGGGACTACTCAAATCAATATGGCGCAGTTGGGTTTGGCACATACGGCTTGTACTGTTTCAGCCATCGCTTTGCCGCCCGCGCCGATTTGAATTTGATTGATTCAATTTTGATCCTGCATAGACGAGCTTTGAAGGCCGTCTGAAAATTTAAACTGCCCCTGATCAAACTGAATATTCTATCCAGCCCGACAAAGAGCAGTCCAAACTTTCAGACGGCCTGTTCAAGCAAAACTGTTTATTCCGCTGCAGGCGCTTCTGCTTCCGCTGCTTTTTGCTTCGTGTTGCATGGCTGACCGCGCGGGCGGGAAACGATGTGGTGGAAATAGCGTGTTTGTAGACCATTTGGGATCGATGTGTTACGCAACAGCACGACGTATTGGTCGAACTGATTCGACCTGCCCCTGCAACTTGATGCCGTTTACAAGGTAGATGGAAACCGGCACATGTTCTTTTACGAAGGGCATTCAAGAAAGGATCTTGCAGCATTTGTCCTTTTGCTGTCATATTAAAACCCATTTTCAGATGGTTTTGGCTATTAGAAATAAGCAGGGCGATTGTAACGGTTATCAGCAGCCTTGACTACCCGTTGCAGGTAAAAACAAGGTCAGACGTACCGCACTCGACAATTTCGGTATTCGCGGACGCCACCCGGCGCCTGAACTCTCGGCGACATCCCCTCTTCCTTGCTGATTAAGGCGCGGGCAATCGGGGAAACAACGGAAATCTTGCTCGCTTTTTAATGTCGGCTTTCGTCCTTTCCGGACGATTTGGTAACGCACATGGTCACCGCTGTCGAGGTCTTCCAGCATCAGGGTCGCGCCGAACACCACCTGCTTCGGCATGGATTTCGGCAGGATTGATGATATGGGCGTGAGACAATTTATGCTCGATTTCGGCGATTCGGCCTCGATGAATCCTTGTTTTTCTTTGGCTGCCCTCGTATTCGGCATTTTTCAGACAAGTCTCCATGTGAGCGGGCTTCCGCTATGGCTGCGATTACCTCTGGACGCGCCACGCTTTTAAGCTGTTGGAGTTCGTTTTTCAGCAGTTCGGCACCCCGAATGGTCAAAGGATCATATCTTTCTATTCCTGGAAGCGATGGTTTTCAACCCATATTCAAGCGGGAGGCACGGCCATCGGTGAAACACTAAAAAGGCAAGCCGCGCGGTCGGACGGCGGCTTGCGGGATTCATTTCAGACGGCATTGTACCAAAAACAATATATTCTGCAATGCCTCGACGCGACTGACGGAAAAGCGGAAACGGCATGCCAATCACAACACTCCCTCGTTTCTCGTCAAACCATATTGCCTGCATCACTTTTCCTTCAATCAATATAAAGAGCCGTTATTTCAAACTTGGCTCTTTATATTTGATCTGGTGGGTCGAGCGATTCGAACGCTCGACCAACGGATTAAAAAGTCCGCTGCTCTACCGACTGAGCTAACGACCCGTAGGGAAGCGCGCATAATAATGGGGGTTTAGAAATGCGTCAAGCTTTTTAAAGGTCGTCTGAAAATATTTTCATCCCTTTATCTATCGGCTTCGGTTTTCTTCCCGTTGGCGGATGCGTGCCAATTCCTCCCGCACCTTGGCCACTTTTTCTTCCGTAAACATATTAGCGATGTTGCGCCAAATGCTGTGATAGCCGTAAGGCCCTGCTGCATTTCCCGTTTGGCTTCTTTCAATCGGCCAGTTTTGGTAAATGACGCGGTACATGCCCGAAATCGCCGGTGCGGTCCGCACCGTGGTAGCAATGAATTAAAACAGGGCCTTGTTTTTGCTGTTGCTCAATCAGATACAGGGTTTCGGCGATGTGTTTCGGCTTGATGCGCCAAGTCAGCAGCGGTTTGTTAAACAGGGCGATGCCGCTTCCCGACAAGGCGGTTTCGTTATCGTCGCGGTCGAAAAAAACGCAGGTTGATGACGCTTTTTGATGCCCAAACTCTGCACTGCGTACCGCATCGGAGCGGGTAAGCTGTTCGCTGCGGTAGAGTTTGTCGTCCAAACGGTAGAGATTGGCATCCTGTTTGACCGGCGTTGCCCACTTCATCGGCATGTTCGCCGCATTTTTCGGCGCAAACATTGGCCGATAGTGCCGCAGCCAAAATTAAGACGGCGAATTGACGCATATTTTTCCTTTTGTTGTAACTACGCCAGAGTATCATTTCACACTTTTTCGGCTAGCAGGGACGTCGTATTTGCGGCAACAGGCTTTTTAACAAGGAGTTCCCTATGGCACAGTTTTTCGCCATCCATCCCGACAATCCGCAGGAACGGTTAATCAAACAGGCGGCGGAAATCGTCCGCAACGGCGGCGTAATTGCTCTATCCGACCGATTCCTGCTACGCGCTCGGCTGCCGTTTGGGCGATAAGGAAGCGATGGAGCGGATTTTGCGTATCCGCCAAATCGATTTGAAGCACCATCTGACGCTGATATGCGCCGATTTGGGCGAATTGGGCACTTACGCCAAAGTAGACAACAGCCAGTTCCGCCAATTGAAAGCCGCCACCCCGGCAGCTACACATTTTATCCTTCAGGCAACCAAAGAGGTGCCGAACCGCACGCTGCATCCGAAGCGTAAAAACCATAGGCCTGCGCGTCCCCGACAATAAAATCGCCCTCGCGCTGCTGAACGAATTGGGCGAACCGTTGTTAAGCTGTACGCTGATGCTGCCGGAAGACGGCGAACCGTTGTCCGACCCCGCGAAATCCGCGACCGTTTGGAGCATTCGGTGAGACTGGTGATAGACGGCGGCTGGTGCGGCATGGAACCGACCACGGTGGTGGACATGACCGACGGCACGGTATGGTGCGCGAAGGCAGGGGCGACAAAGCCGTTTTTCGGCCTTTGAGGCCGTCTGAAAGCATGAACGGCAAACAAAACTAATGAACAAAACAAACCAATCCGTCTTATTCGTCTGCTATTTGTTTTGATAAACCTGCTGCCAATGCTGATTGCGTCCTTTTCCACTCACAAACAAGCAGGCCGGGGCATCAGCCCGAACGCAGCCCTCTATCAACCGCCCGTTTTCGCCGCAGTACTGCCTGCATCACACTGCTGCCTCTGTGTGAGCTACCGCTCAGGCAGGCATACCCATACCTACTTCGCCAACCGCAACCTTATCCCCATGCGGAAGAAGGTCGTTTGGTCGGCAACCTACCTCGGCCTTTTATTCTTAATCGGCACTTACGGCCATCCGATTTTGAATGGATCTTCGGCATCCCGCCGCAGGAATTGGAAACCAACAGGCGATTATAGAATGGGTGCGCAGCCTGCCCGCCATACTGGTTTTGGCCGATGTGGTATTGGTCGCGCCATTGGCGGAAGAGTGGTTGTTTCGCGGCATCCTGCTCAATATTTTCGGCGACACGTTGCAAACCTTCGCCGGACGCTTTACCGCCGTAGCCCTTTCCGCGCTGATTTTCGGTTTTATGCACTCGTTTTACGACTGGCCGGCATTGGCAATATACGGCGCAATGGGGGCTGTTTTATGCTCACCGCATACCTCCACCTGCGCGACATCCGTTGGAGCATCGCCGTCCATATGGCCAACAACGCGGTGGCGATTTCATCCATTTATTCGGATTAAATTTGAACTAGGATAACGAAATATTTTCAGACGGCCCACAATGCCTTCAAACCGAAAGAACCTCACATGCAATTTGGTTTAGCCACCTTCCTCCCGGCCGTCGCCCCTGCTGCTGGCCATGCCCTGCACGAAGCCGCCCACGCCTACGCCGCCCGCTATTGGGGCGACAATACAGCGGAAAAACTAGGCAGGCTGACGCTCAACCCTTGGCGCATATCGACTTAATCGGCACCATCTCGTCCCCGCAGCCTGCTGCTGATGCAGTCCCCCTTCCTGTTCGGCTGGGCCAAACCCGTCCCCGTCATCAGCCGCAACCTCCGCAACACCAGAATCGCGCACCATCGCCGTTGCCGGCGTTTGGCCAACCTTGCCGTGGCCTTCGGCTGGGCATTGCTGTTGAGCCTGTTCGGCCTCGTGGTCCCCGAATCCTTCCAAGAACCTCACGGCATGACCCAATACGGCATCTCCATCAACATCGTATTGTTCACCCTCAACATGCTGCCCATCCTTCCTTTTGGACGGCTACCGCTTTATCGACAGCCTGCCTGCGAAATGGTCGGCGCAATACCATCGAACCCTACGGCACCTGGATCATTTTTCTTCCTGCTGATGACCAGGCTGCTGTATCCGATTATGGAACCCGTCATCTCCCTGCTGGAGCCGCCGCCGTCGTTTACATGACCGTCGGCAGCCTGGTAGCCATCATGCTCCACTGATGCCTCACCGTACCAATCAGGCCGTCTGAAAACATACTCCACTGAAGAAACGTTTTCAGACGGCCCTCTTACCCGCCGCTCTTTGTGGCATAATACCCCTTATTTTCGCCAGATTTAAACTGATAACCGACATGACCAAACCACGCGAAAATCCTCGTTACCTCGCCCTGCCCCTATGCCAATGGCAGCATCCATCTCGGCCACGTGGTCGAACACATCCAAAACCGACGTTTGGGTGCGCTTCCAAAAACTGTCGCGGCCACGAGTGCCACCACTGCTGCGCCGACGACACCACGGCACGCCCGTGATGCTGGCCGCGCAAAAACAAGGCATCGCGCCCGAAGACAGTGATTGCCAAAGTGCGCGAAGAACACCTCGCCGATTTCACCGGTTTTCACATCGGCTACGACAATTATCAGCACCCACTCCCCTGAAAACAAACAGTTTTCCCAAGATATTTACCGCGCGCTGAAAGCCAACGGCAAGGGTTGAGAACCGCGTCATCGAGCAGCTTTTCGACCCCGAAAAACAAATGTTCCTGCCCGACCGCTTCGTTAAAAGGCGAATGCCCCAAAATGCCACGCCCAAGACCAATACGGCGACAACTGCGAAGTCTGCGGCACGACCTATTCCCCGACCGAACTGATTAACCTGTATTCCGCCGTTTCCGGTGCCAAAACCCGAATTGCGCGAATCTGAACACTTCTTCTTCAAAACTGGGCGAATGCGCCGACTTCCTCAAAGCATGGACTTCCGGCAACAACCCGCACGACGGCAAGCCCCATCTGCAACCCGAAGCCCTCAACAAAATGAAAGAATGGCTGGGCGAAGACGAAGAAACCACCTGTCCGACTGGGACATTTCCCGCGACGCGCCGTATTTCGGTTTTGAAATCCCCGACGCGCCGGGCAAAATACTTCTACGTCTGGCTGGACGCGCCGGTCGGCTACATGGCGTCGTTTAAAAACCCTGTGCGACCGCATCGGCATCGATTTCGACGAATACTCAAAAGCCGACAGGCAAACCGAGATGCTACCACTTCATTGGCAAAGACATCCTCTATTTCCACGCCCTGTTCTGGCCCGCCATGCTGCCATTTCTCCGGCCACCGCGCCCCGACCGGCGTGTACGCACGGCTTTTCTGACCGTGGACGGACAAAATGTCCAAATCGCGCGGCACCTTCATCACCGCCAAATCCTATCTGGAACAAGGCCTGAACCCCGAGTGGATGCGCTACTACATCGCCGCCAAAACTCAACAGCAAAAATCGAAGACATCGATTTGAATCTGCAAGACTTTATCAGCCGCGTAAACAGCGACCCGTCGGCAACACGTCAACATCGCCGCCCGCGCGTCAGGTTTCATCGCCAAACGCTTTGAAAGGTCGTCTGAAAGACGTTTCAGGCAGCGCATTGCTGGCAAAAACTCGCTGCCGAAAGCGACACCATCGCCGAGCAACACGAAAAACCGCGAATACGCCCGCGCCCTGCGCGACATCGATGGCATTGGCAGATGTCGTGAACGAATATGTTGATGCCAACAAGCCGTGGAGCTCGCCAAACAAGAAGGTCAAGACGAACGCCTGCACGAAGTATGCAGCGAACTCATCAACGCCTTCACCATGCTGACCGCCTACCTCGCCCCCGTATTGCCGCAAACCGCCCCTCCAATGCCGCGCGTTTCCTCAATCTGAACGCGATTACCTGGGCGAACACGCGCGAAACCCTAGGCGGACACGCCATCAACAAATACGAACATTTAATGCAACGAGTGGAGCAAAAACAAGTGGATGATTTAATCGAAGCCAACAAACAAAGCATTCAGACGACCCCCGCGCCTGTTGAAGACAGCAAATACGAAAAAGTTGCCGAACAGGCAAGCTTCGACGACTTCGCATGAAAATCGACATGCGCGTCGCCAGTATTGAACTGCGAAGCCGTCGAAGGCAGCACCAAACTCCTGAAATTCGACCTCGATTTCGGTTTTGAAAAACGCATCATCTTCTCCGGCATCGCGGCGTCTTATCCCAACCCCACCGAGCTGAATCGGTACGCATGGTCAGTCGCGTCGCCAATTTTGCCCCGCGCAAAATGGCAAAAATTCGGCGTATCCGAAGGCATGATCCTCCGCCGCCACCGCCGAGGGGCAAACTGAAGCTGCTCGATGTCGATGCGGGCGCACAGCCAGGGGATAAAGTGGGCTGAACTGAAAAGTGCCGTCTGAAACATCTATAACCGATGTTCAGATGGCTTTATTTATACCTTATCAAAACCATAGCATATCGGATACTTACACCCGACATCCTCATCCGTGTTTTCAGACGGCCTCTAGCTGCCGCGAAAAACCAAAGGCCAGCCATTCGGCCTTCCGGCAAACCACCTGTATAATCCCGTCTTCATTCAGCAAAAACAATCAGAAACAAACCATGTCATTACCCCCTGCCCGCAATGCCAATCGGAATACACCTACGAAGACGGCGGACAATATGTCTGCCCCGAATGCGCCCACGAATGGAACGAAACCGAATACACCGTACCGCCGATGAAGGCTTGAAATGTCAAAGATGCCAACGGCGCGCTGTTTTGCAAGACGGCGACACCGTGGTGCTGATTAAAGACCCGAGTCAAAGGCAGTTCGATGGTCATCAAGCAGGGCACCAAAGTCAAAGGCATACGCCTGCAGGAGGGCGACTCACAACATCGGCTGCAAAATCGACGGCAGCGCGATGAATCTGAAACCGAATTCGTCAAAGTTTGTGACCGTTTTCAGATCATTCTGACTACCGTCTGAAAACACGTTTCGCCCATCCGACCTATGCAATGGTATGACTATTTCGGCCTCTTCGTGCTGCTTTACCCCCGGCATCATGGCTGCTTATTGGACCATCTCCGCACTGCTGTATTTCCTGATCTGGGAAAAACCGCGATGCCGACGACACATGGCACAAACATCTCCGCCCGTCAGCGTCCTCATCCCCTGCTTCAACGAAGCCCGCAACCTGCAAACCTCCATCCCGCACCTGCTCAATCTCGACTATCCGGATTACGAACTGATTTTTATCGATGACGGCAGCACGGACGACACACTACCGCTCATCCGCAGCTGGGCGCAACAGCACGACCGCATCCGCGTCCTTCATCAGGCCAACGGCGGCAAAGCTTCGGCACTCAACCACGGCCTGCGCCATGCCCAAGGAAAATATATCGTCTGCATCGACGGCGATTCCGTCCCTCGACTACGGCGCATTGTCATACTTCGTACAAAGCATGGAAACAGACCCCATCCGGCGGGCTGACCGGCAATCCGCGCGTGCGCAACCGCAGCACCCTGCTCGGCAAACCGCAAGTGGTCGAATTCAGCTCGATCATCGGCCTGATCAAACGCTCCCAAAGTATCTCCGGCATGTTGTTCACACTTCCGGCGTCATCTCTCGCCTGCGCCGCGACATCCTGCTGGAGTTGGGCGGCTGGAGCGAAAACATGATTACCGAAGACATAGACATCACCCGACGCCAAACGGCGGGTTACAGCGTCGGCTACGAACCCCGCTCCCTTTGCTGGGTATGATGCCCGAAACCCTACTCGGCCTCTACCGGCAACGGCTGCGCTGGGCGCAGGGCGGTGCGGAAACCGTCCTCAAATATTTCCGGCAGATGCTCAGAATGCAAAACCTCCGCCTGTGGCCGCTGTATCTGGAATACCTCTATTACCCTGTTTTTGGGCCTTTGCCCTGCTAATTATGATACCCTTCGGACCGTGGCAGGGCATCAATGACGGCTCATTCAACGTGCTCACCGTAGAAGTGCCGACCATCATCACTTTCTGCCTGTTCCTGCTGCAATTTTCCGTCAGCATGATAATCGACAGCCGCCACGAAACCGGCTGTACCGCTACTTTTCCACCGCATCTGGTACCCCATGCCTTTGGCTGCTGAACGGACTCACCTCTGCTGCACGGTTTCCCGCGCCGTTTTCCGCGATAAAACCGTGCAGCCACATGGACTGAGCCCCGACAGGATTACAATAACAGGCCGTCTGAAAAATCAAACCGCCGAAACCGACCACCCGAGAACCAGCCGCATGACCAGCCGCCGAACCCGCGACGGGGGCAACTGATGATCATCACACACTCTCGCTACCGCAACCGCCGCATCCTCATCCGCCATTTCGTCCCGACCACGCTGACCTGGCTGATGTGGCTGGCCATGATTTACTTCATCTCCCGCGACTACCGCCAAATCTTCTCCCGCCCCGTTCTCGACGGGCAAACCCTGCCCCAACTGGCCAAAACCGTCCTGTCTCGTCATCCTGCTGCAATTCAACCTCCTGCTGTCATGCGGTCGCTCATCACCGGCAGCGCGATGCGCAAAACGCATGCGCCGCCAACGCAAAACAACAAACAAAACACCGGCAAGGCCGTCTGAAACACCCATTTTTCAACACCCAAAAGCCTAATTAACAAATAAACGGCATAAACGTAGGGTAAATCATACTGCTTGAAATCAGGAATACTTTTTATTAGTATACCGCCCCTATGAAAAACGATCGCCTACTTACCTTTTTCCATATTGGGATTTGTTACCCTGATGCACATTGCATTATTTGCACTGCTGATGTTTTTAAATCCCCTTTCCTTACCACCGACAATCCAAGACATGGAATTTGTCGATTTGGCGGGCTTGGCCTGCCCGGTGGCGGCGGAGGCGGCGAACTCGAGCCGCCCTGCGCCCGGAGCTGAAACAGCAGCAGCACAGCCCGAACTGCCCAAACCGGTCGAACCGCCCAAACCGGATCAAGCCCAAACCCGTGGTTAAAAAGCGGAAAAACCAAAAATCAAACCCGTAATTACCCAAACGGAAAAAGCCGATATCCGCATAGCCAAAGAAGAACCGAAACCCGAGCGAAAACTCGGAACCCAAGCCCGAACTCTAAAGCTGGAACCCAAACCACTCTCCGGCCCAAACCGCGCCGCTTCCTCCAAAACAGCCGGCATACACTGCCCCCTGGGGAACAGGTACTGGTGAAGGCAAGGGAACAGATCCCAAGCACACGGCAAACCCGGCAGCACGGGCAGCGGCGGCGGATCAGGCGGCGGCAAAGGTTCGGGAGAAGGCACGGTACAGGCCCGCAGCGGTTCCGTAGCGGTGGCGGTAGCGGTCATGGAGACGGCGGCGGTGCAGGCAGCAGCGCAGGCAATGCCATCGTAAAGCCGGCGGCAACCTCGGCGTACCGGCCTACCCGCAATCTATCGAAAATGAGGAGAGAAGCTACGGTGAGCTGTGGATTTACTTGTCGACCCGAGCGGCAAGGTAACCGAGTCAGTAACCAGCAGCGGCTATTTCCCGCCTCTGACAGGGCGCACAGAAAGCAGTCGCGCCGGTCATTACAGTACAGGCGGCAAAATGGGTGCGCTTCAGTGGTGCAAGAATCACTTTCAAGCTTCCTTGCAAGTGCAACATACCGTTCAGGCCGTCTGAAACGGCCTCAAAACAGAAAATTAATCAACCATAAACGAAAGAAAGCAGCAAACATGGATTTATTACACGTTTTCAAACAAGGGCGACCTTTCGTCCTCATCGCCGCCTTCCTCATCCTCGTCATCATGAGCCTGGCCACTTGGACGGTGATGATCGTCCGCACCATCAAACTCCGCAGGGCCAAAAGCCAACGCCCGTGTCAAAGACCGGATTTGGGACGCGAAATCTTGGGAAGATGCCATCCGCATTGCCCACGAAAACGAAGATGCACCAATGAGCAATATGTTGTTGGACGCAGTCAAAGCAGACGAATTCTTCCATCGAAACCAAGATACCGATTTGGCTTCCGGCGTACCTTCAGCCAATATCTGCTGCATCAGATCCATCACAACCAAGGACAGATTATGCGCGGCTTCGAGAGGCCTGACCGCACTGGCCTCCATCGGTTCCAGTGCGCCGTTTATCGACCTGTTCGGCACGGTATGGGGCATCTATCACGCCTTTAGTCAATATCGGACAAAGCGGTCAGGTCAGCATCGCCGCCGTTGCGCGGCCCGATCGGCGAAGCACTGGTTGCCACGGCATTCGGCCTGTTCCGCCGCCATTCCCGCCGTTTTGAGCTACAACTTTCTTAGTGCGCGGCAATAAAACCCTGCAACTAGATTTTGCACGCTGGCCACGACCTGCACGTTCAAACATTGAATACAAAAAGACAAGGAGTAAAACCATGTCCTTCTCCATGCACGACGGCGGCGAAGACTCGCCCGTAAGTGACATCAACGTAACACCGCTGGTAGATGTGATGCTGGTTTTACTGATCGTAGTTTCAGGATTACCATGCCCGTGCTGACCCACTCCATCCAGTCAGCCTGCCGACCGCCACCGCAGAAACCGTGAAGGGCGAAGAAGAGCAGAAGCCGAAAGAACTGATGTGGGTTGTCAGGGACGACAAGGGCAATATTTCATCGACCGCGGGTACGACCCCTACACCGAAAAGCGCTAGCGCAGCATTTTTCCGCCGCCGTCACCAAAAACCCGGATGTAGTCTTGGCTGGATGCCTCGAAAGACGTTGATTACGGCACCGTCATTCAAGCCATCGACATTGCCAAGGAAGCCAAAATCATCGGCTTCAACACCGAAGTCAATACCAACGGCCGGACGGGTCAAACCGCCTTCGCGCCTCAGGCCGTCTGAAAGCACATTTTTCAGACGGCCTCATTCATCTTTTCTGCCCATAGTCACCTTAACCGTCTTCGCACAAAAAGCGATCAGTCCGCAACCCCATCAACCACGCCACTGACGCCATCGACTGACCACCCAATCCCCCTCTTCAAGCGAACTGCAAAGCCCTGCTCGCCTGCGAAACCGCGCAGAATCCCCGAAATCGACGCATCGTCGCCGATATCTGCGCCGACGTGCAAAAACGCGGCGATGCGGCGCCTCATCGAATACACCAACCGCTTCGACGGCACGTCCGCCCAAACCATAACCGACCCCATCCTCACCCAAGACGATTTACAGGCTGCGTTTAGCGTTTGCAGCCCGAAATTCAAACCGCCTTGAAAACCGCTGCCGCACGGGTCGAAAGCTACCAACGCCGATGGAATCGTGGACCTACGAAGACGAAGACGGCAGCTGTTGGGACAACAAATTACGCTTGACCGCGTCGGCATTTCACGTCCCCGGCGGCAAAGCGGCGTATCCGAGTTCCGTCATCATGAACGCCATGCCCGCCCACGTCGCAGGCGTGAAAGAAATCATTATGGTTGTCCCCACGCGAGGCGAACGCAACGATCGTACTCTGCCGCCGCCTCACGTCGCGGCGTCACCAAAGCTTCACCGTCGGCGGCGCGCAGGCCGTTGTCGCCGCCCTCGCCTACGGCACACAGAGTCCTCACCGCAGGTCGATAAAATCACCGGCCCGGGCAACGCCTTCGTCGCCGCCGCCAAACGCCGCGTCTTCGGCGTCGTCGGCATCGACAGCTGGTGGCCGCGTCTGAAATCCTCGTCATCGCCGACGGCACCACGCCCGCCGACTGGGTGGCGATGGATTTTGTTCAGCCAAGCGAACACGACGAAATCGCCCAAAGCCATCCTTATCGGCACGTCGCAGCCCTACCTCGACGACGTCAGCCGCCATGAACCGCCTCATCGAAACCATGCCCCGCCGCGACATCATCGAAGCCTCGCTCGGCAACAGGGGCGCGATGATACTCGCCAAAGACTGACGAAGCCCGTGAGAATCGCCAACCACATTTCCCCGAACACTTGGAATTGTCGGTAGAAAAACCCGCAGGAATGGGCGATCCGCCACGCGCGGCGCGATTTTCATGCGGACGCTACACCAGCGAAAGCCTCGGCGACCACTGCGCCGGCCCCCAACCACGTCCCGCCCACCAGCCGCACCGCCCGCTTCTCCTCGCCGCTGGGCACTTACGACTTCCAAAAACGCTCCAGCCTGATCCAAGTCTCCGAACAAGGCGCGCAGAAAGCTGGGCAAAATCGCCAGCGTGTTGGCACACGGCAAAAGCCTCGACCGCCCACGCAGCGCGCGGCGGAATTCAGGTTGAAAAGACTGATTCAGCGTTGAACCGCCATCCATCAGCAGAAGGTCGTCTGAAAACCCGTTTTTTAGGTTTTCAGACGACCCTCATTAAAAGAAACATCATGAAACAAGCCATTCAAGAAAACTCACCCACATCGCGCATACCGAGCCGCTGCATTTTCTGCTGGCGAGGAGCGCGGCAGCCGCGCATGGGGCCTCGCCTCGCCCGACAGCGATTACGATGTGCGTGCCATTTATATCCGTCCGCAGCAATATTATCTGCAAATCGACGAAGCGAAAAGACACGTTTGAATTTATCGAAACCAATGGTTTGACGTCGGCGGCTGGGACATCCGCAAAGCGTTGCGCCTGCTGCGGAAAAGCAATGCCACGCTGCTCGAAATGGGCTGCGTTCGCCGATTGTTTATACGCAAGACGATGATTTCACAGGCCGTCGAACACGCTTGCGCCGCAATACGTCCAAGCTGCCGCGCTGCTGCACCATTACCGCGGCATTGCAGGTAACGCTTGAGAAATATGGATTTGAGCACACCCGTCAAACTGAAAAATGGTTTTACGTCCTGCGTCCGCTGCTCGCGGCACTGGTGGGCAGTGAAACAAGGCGGCATCCCGACCAATGACGCTGACGGAACTGATGAGCGAATGGCAAACGAACTGCGCCGCCGCAAATCGCCGATTTGCGGTGGCAATCAAAGGCGGAACAGGATGAAAGTTACTTGCATACGTTGTCGCCCGAGTGCAACTATTGACCGTTGATTTATATAACGAAGTTTCCGAATTATCCGCTCCTGCTGCCCCAAGCTGCCGACAGCGGGGCCGCTGAATGAGTGTTCCGCGAAACTTTGGCGGCGGTTTATCCTTAAGGTCGTCTGAAAATGCTCACCATCGAAGATTTTGCACACACAAAACCTGCTTCTGCTCGAAGCCGTTTCCGGCAGCCGCGCCCTACGGTTTTGGCGACGCCCGAATCGATACCGACATCAAAGGCGTGTTTTACCTGCCCAAATCCATGTTTTTACGGCATGGAATATATCCCGCAAATCAGCAACGAAACCAACGACATCGTGTATTACGAACTGGGGCGGTTTATCGAGCTTTTGCTGCAAAGCAACCCGAACACGCTGAACTGCTCGCCTCGCCGCCCGACTGCGTGCGCTATCGTTCGCCGCTGATGGACGCGTTCAAAACCGAATGGTTTGTGTCCAAAGCCTGCCGCCAGAGTTTCGCCGGATACGCCTATGGGCAAATCAAAAAGCACGCGGGCTGAACAAGAAAATCAGCAATCCGATGTCGTCTGGAAAAAGAAAAAGCGTGCTCGATTTTCTGCCACATCGTAGAAGGCGCGCAAACCGTGCCGCTGCGACACTGGCTTTCGCAACGCGGGAATGGAACAGCGGCGCGTCGGTTTGGTCAAAATCGCCCACGCCCGCGAACTCTACGCCCTGTTTTACGACCCCGACGGCACGCGCAGCTACCACGGCGTCGCGCTCAAACCCGAAGCCGACCAATCTCTCCCTCAGCTCCGTTCCCGAAGGCGAAACCCCGCTCGCCTACTCTCCTTCCAACCAAGACGGATACAGCAGCTACTGCCGCGAATGCGCCTCCCTATCAGCAATGGCTGGCGGAACGCAACGAATCGCGCTACCAAGGCACGCAGGCACACAGACAGGGCTACGACGCCAAAAAGCATGATGCACACCTTCCGCCTGCTCGAAACCGCCCGCGACATCGCCCGCCACGGCGAAATCCGCCCGCGCCGCCCCAACCGCGACGAACTGCTCGCCATCAAACATGGCGAATCCTCCTACGAAGACCTGCTGGAAAAAGCGGAACGGCTGGTGGCAGAAGTGGAAACAGCGTTTGACGCTTCCGACCCGCTCAGAAACAGTAAATGCCGCTTCGGCTTTGGCGGCTTTGGTTTCAGTCAGGAAAGCATTTACGGCTAGATGGTAAAAGGTTATCTGAAAATAGACGCACCCATCAAAGAGGATGATAAAGATTTATTTGAGCATAAGGAACAATGCTAAAAGAAAAACCTATTTCCTGTTATCGCAAGAAATTATGCCCTAACAACATAGCATATACGGATAGCTTGAGTGGTTTTGCCGCGTTGAATATCGGTGGATTTCATCATCACCGGATAAATCATAGTAAGCACTTCCAACCAACAAACCATATCAACGGTACTGAAAACTTTTTAAAATCAGGCAAAAAATATGTCTTGCGCAAATACAACGGAGTCGACCCGCAAATCTTTCCCACTGTTCTTGAAAGAATGCGAATTTCAGTTTAACTTCGGCGCACCGTCTCAGTAGCTTCAAACACTGCGGATTAGTGTGGAATTTAAAGCTGATCTACGTCAGCCCCAAAAATAATATTTTTGTAGCACAGCATCTTGATGAAGGAACGAATTAAACTTTTTAAAATTAACTTTCCTAATCCTGATAATAATTTTTGACAGTCAATTAAAAATCAAAACAGGACAGTAGTGCATCGTCAAATCCCGGGCGTAATCAGACAATACGGTTCGCAGATACCGCTTAATATTCGCCCACACCTTCTCAATCGGGTTGAGCTCAGGTGAATAAGGTGCAAGAGGTAATACCTTATGTCCCAATTTCTTTCCGCCATTTCCCGTAAGACACCCATACGGTGAAATCGTGCATTATCTAAAATAATCACTGATTTTTTTGAGTCAATGTGGGCAGTAGGGCATTGTTGAAACCACGCTTCAAAAAGACTCCGGTCATCGTATTTTTGATAAAACCATCGGAGCAATCAGCCGGTTGCCGACTTGATAGCGGACACCAGAGATAAGCGTCGGTATCTTTTTCCACTTATCTGCGCTTTTCACTGTTGCCCTTTTCGGGCTGCGGGCATAGGGACGGAACAGGTAGCGGTCAAAATCCTGTTTCATCCAAATAAACGCGTTGGTAGTCGGGAAAATTCGGGCCATGTGTCAAGTAATGCGTTACTTTGGCCGGATCTTTGTTCTTTGTGCGGTGGTCTTTTGCGCGTCATCCCCATCTGTTTGAGTGCATAGCAAACGGCGGCTGGCGTACAATCAAAAATGTTTGGCGATTTCCATGCAGATAGGCATCCGGGTGTTGCCCAACATATTGAGCCAGTTTTTGCCTATCCAATTTGACGGCATTTAGACCGGTAACTTGATGTTTTAGGCTGCCTGTTTGTTTTTAAAGGCGAATCCACAGGTAAAGCGTGTTTCTTGATAAGTTAAACGTTGCTGCGGTTTTGGCTGATGTTTTTGCATTGTTCGTAATAGTTTAAAGCTGTGTTTCTCAAGTCCGCAGAGTATGCCATGGTTAGACCTTCAAAGTTGAGTATTGTACTATTTTGTTTTTAAATTACTATAAAGTTTGTGTCGCCTGCAGGTGGAGGGAAATGCAGGCTACGGCTTACTGTCAATCACTTTACAGTTTGTATGCATCGAAGTACAACCAAAAAGATTCATTTTTGTCAATCAAGTCGGGATTTTTAGGATCAGACCGGTTCAATGCCGAGCATTGATTTAGATCGATCCCATGCCATTTCATGGCGGGACTCCAGCCCGTGGGTTATCGAAATGATCCATAGTAGCATCAATCGATTTAGCAATAAGTTTGAGCCCGCAGAAGGGATCGTTGCTATGGACGATAGCGAGTTCTACGCCGTCCATCCGTTGAAAAGGCCGAGGACGAGGGCGTATGGGAATCTCAACTCTGGTTTTGCCGCGCATCAAGGCAGTACAGTAGGCATTCATACGGCGGTTGACATCCCTCCTGTTGGCGCTGTTTTTGCACCGGCGAGTTTTCAGGCTTTTGCATGCCGCCAAATTTTTGGGTTGATAAAGCTGATCATCTGTTCGCGCTGCAGCTGGAGGGCACTGATGTTGTGGTTGTAGCACCTCATAATTTGTGCATAGACTTCACGCCTTTCGGATTCTGTGCATCCTTCTGGTGCACGGTAGGTGGCTCTTTCCCTTTGTGTGGCGGCCAATTTCATCGACGATTTGGTTGTATTTATTGACCACAGCGTCATAGGTGTTGGCGTTAATGGAATGGAGCACCCACTGATCGAACAAGCTGACCAGTTCGGCTTCATTTTGCTTGAAATACGGAATATTTATCCTTTCCTGAGTAATCCTATTTCTCTCCTGCCAAAGCTGAAAGGTTTTTACTTTCGCCGGAGTTGCCATTGCCATTGCGTGATTCGCCGCCGAGCGCAACGTTCAGGCGGTCGAGGCCGTTATTGACTGCGCCCATCGCACTGTCGGCGGCGTTGGCCACGGCTTCGATGGCCGAGCAGCCGGACAGGGCGACGGTAGTGAGGGTTAATAGGGCGATGTATTTTATTTTCATGGGTTTTTCCCTTGCAAGGGTGGAATGGGGAATCATAGTGCGGCGTGTAAGGGCTGCGGAAAAATGTGAATCCATGTTTGTGTTTAGTGGCCGAATATCAGCATGATAATGGTAACGACAAGGCTTAGGAAGGCGATGCCGACCAAGGCGATGAGTGCGGTGAAAGTTTGAGTGCCGAGTAGCAGTGCTTAGGCCAGGGAGGCGGGGGTAGTTTGCGCCGTAGCGTTCTTTACCAACATGGTCTCGCCTGCGCCCCTGTTGTGCATACCATAAGGCGGGTAAGAGCAGTGAACCGAGTATGGCGAATCAGTGGAAGGAGGAGAAGCGATAATGGCCAAGCACGAAGGTGGCCAGGATAGGCCGAAAATTCCGGCGTTTTCGCCGGTATCACCCATGGCACGGGCATTGAGTATGTGTATGGCGGCGGCGAATACGTGGGCGAACATATGCGAGGAGTTTGATATCGAGAGTAAACATGAAATTTTCGGAGGCAGCGTTGTTGAGCAGGTTCAGTACCGTCGAACGAGAGCCATCGGTATCGACCAGGCGATGGCGGCGTTGTTCCGGCACAGAGCGGGGCGGCTTGGTTGGTGTCGGTGTCTTTGCTGCGGGGCTTGGTAGGGGGTGTTTGTATTCATGGGGGTTCCCTTTCGGATTGGAAAATGAGGTGCAGGTTGCTGATTACGAGTATAAGCAGGCCGGATACGGGTATCCGGCCTGCTGGGTTTTCAGGTAGCCTTTAACTTGCGGCGTTCACACACAGGCTTTCATCTTTACCGGTGCGCGGGAAGGTGATGGTGAAGCGGCCTCTGGCGTGTAACGGGGGCGATGCTTATGGGCGTTGGTGGAGCCGGTGGCTTTGCGTCGGAAACGGTGCGCAGGCAATCCGCCTGCCTTTGCGGGTCTCATGACGATGCGGAGTTGGCGGGCTGTATGGTCAGGCTGAGCGGTTCGCTGTGGGTGTGCTGGAAGCAGGTGCTGCTGCGCGTTGCACGTTGAATGGGGCCCACGCAGCCGCTGTCGTTAAAGTTCAGGGTGCGGACGGGCGCGGCCTGGGCAGCAGTGCCGATGCCGAGCAGCACGGAAAAAGAAATGAATTTCATAGAGATGGATTTCATAGAGATGTCCTTTCGGGATGGTTAGGAAGGCAGCCTGCATTTGGAAAAACGGGGTGCAGGCTGCTTTTGTGCGCTTGCCGAAGGCCGGATTCGGTATCCGGTTTTACGCGGGTTGGTGCGCTTATTCTCTTTCTCAAATCCAAGAGAACTTCGAAGAGATGTCAGGGAGTTCGCCGGCGAATCTGCCTTTATTATCAGCAATCGCGCCGGGCAGTTGTATTTTTCTTCTGCTTTCCGACATATTCTCATACGGAACATTGAAACGGTATTTCGCCATATAAAGCGTCCGCACGCCAGTGGCCGTCTGAAACTTTCACGGCATTTCTGGGGTTCATAATGGCTTTCATAGATAACTTTTTGATTCATCTCGGCTGCGGTTGGAGCCGCCAAAACAAAGCGCAGCTCCCATTTGCATTCGGGACCGGCATCGCCATAGCGTTCGCTCAACACCGCACCGCCGTAGGCAACGGCGCGGTAGGTGTGTCTGCCCGTCAAACTGATGGGCAGGGTGGCTTTCAGTATGCGTTTTGAGCTGGCGCGGCTATTTAGAACGATTTCGCAGTTGAACGGTAGTAGGCAAATGCACTGGTCATCACCAGATTGTCCGGTGCATCGGGCATGGAAACGTTAAATTCGTAGCGTTCTGTCGGATGGGTGTTTTCTTTCCGAATCGGATAGCTTTTGCCGTTGTCGTCGTGCCATTCGCTGATAACGCCTTCGGGCAGGTTGGCTGGGTACCTGCCGTTGGCGGCGGTGGGACGAGCAGCCTAGCTGCGAAAAGCGAAGGGATCAGGCAGGACAGCAATAGGGGTTTTGTGGTTTTCGCGACGGGATGACCCTATGGTGGAAATGGGCGGCACGGAAACCGCCTGAAAAACTTTCGAGATGCTTTGGGGAAAGGCAGCCTCGCATTTGGAAACGGAGTGCAGGCTGCTTTTTAGGTTTTCAGGTAGCCTTAGCTGTAGGAAATCGTTGCGTTGTTTACACCATAGGTTGAGAAAAATAAGCCCGTAAGACCTCAAACGGCGTATCGCCGTTCAAACTGCGGTGCGACTTCACAGTGTATAGAAATTAACAAAGCGGCACAACTCCTTTCGCCGGTGTTCCGGACTGTCAAAACGACCGTTTCTCATGCCACATCTCCATCAGGGTGCGGATAACCCTGCCCGCTTTACCGTTGGTCTGCGGACGGGCAACCTGGGTAAACTTTTTGACCAATCCTGTTCTCGTAACAGGCTACTCCGAAAGCATGGTTGGCTCGAGCCTTTTGTATTCCGTACCGTTGCTGGAGTAAACGCACTCAATCAGTAGGGGCAGGGATCAATCAGGTGTTCGAGACCTCTGCAATAACATGAGTTATTAAAACTTATACTCAATACCATTTTCAAAAATGAAGAACCTCCTTGATTTCTTCTACTTTTTCTCAATACCAGAAAGGTTTTAGTCAATTGAAAATTTTTAGCTACATTTTTATGCGCGTCAAATTTGTTAACAGACTATTTTTGCAAAGGTCCTCGTTCGGTCAGAAACTTGGCGGCACTGGTCTGCGGTTTTGTCCGGCAAAATGGCGGCGTACAGCTCCCTTGAGAAATCGTCAATGGCGACAAACAGGTAATCCCGCTTATCAGTGGCTTTCTGACCTTGAGCAGCGGCAGCCGTTTGGTATCGAGATGCACCAAATTCCAGGGTAGGATTTATTGTAGCGTTTGGCCTGCTTTTTGAGCTTTTTCCTGAATGCTGCGTTCTACCTTGGCCAGGCGTTTCATTCCGTACTTTGCCTGTTTGAAACGGTTGTTGGTACTGGTTTGGGGTTTGAGCAGCCTGCCCTTTGCGGCTTTAAGTGCGCGGTAAATAGTAATGCGGCTGACTTGGTAGCGGTGTGCCAGTGAGGTGACGCTTTCCTTCTCCTGCGTGTAGGCCAGCCAAACGGCTTGGCGGTGGTGCGGGGTGAGACGGGTGTTTTTGTGCATGTTCATGTTTCAGTATTCTCCTGGAAATACTGTAAACAATGCTACTGGTTTCTACAGTTATGAAAGCGAAACGGTAAGATTTACACCGTTGTCGTCCCCAATACGCAAACAGCTACCTTGCTGTCTATTATCCGTGAGCAGATAAACCACAGAGCACACTGTGCTAAGAAGCAAAACTCTGGGTATCTACCAGAAACCCACAAAATGATGCTCGCCGCCTACACGCAGGGTAAAAACATCTACATTTCCACCCGCGAGGAACGCGAAGGCTTCTATTGATTGCCCGCCAAACATCATTGATTGATATGACAACAAACGCCGTCTGGAAGCCGAGTCAAGCTTTCAGACGGCCTCATCATATATTGCTCCTTCCTACAGGCCCACACGCCTAACCGCCTTATCCCCAACCAGCCCGCATCGCATCCGAGCAACAGCACCCGAGATTCCCCGTCGTAAAACCAAAGGCCGCCCCCTTTTACAAGAGCGCGGCCTTTCTTCCGAAGTGAATCGACCATCCC